>Ga0209963_1000926_pt1 | contig 22466 bp, 22 predicted proteins | sample ThiBio_1000_biof_2_FD_183957 | JGI IMG/M metagenome (GOLD analysis project Ga0209963, IMG submission 183957) | Wastewater bioreactor microbial communities from Cape Town, South Africa - Thiocy_cont_1000_biof (SPAdes) | ecosystem: Engineered > Bioreactor > Thiocyanate-remediating >...
GGCCCACCGTGCTGGTGTCGCTGCACAGCTTCACGCCTGTCTATGCCGGGGTCGCGCGGCCATGGCACATCGGCACGCTCTATCACCGCAGTCCGGTGCTGCCGCATCTTTTGCTGTCGCTGCTGCGCGCCGAGGGAGATCTTGTTGTCGGCGACAACGAACCTTATGCGGTGAGCGACCTCACCGATTACACCATCCCCGTGCATGGCGAGGCGCGCGGCCTGATGAATACCGGCGTCGAGATCAGGCAGGATTTGATTGCTGATGACACCGGACAAGCGCAGTGGGCGGAGCGATTGGCGCGGCTACTTCACGAGATTGAAACGACGCTGACCGCGCCGCGATCGTCTTACGCCTAAAATCTCGGGTGACGGATGCCGGCGATGCGGCACCGGTTATCGGAGGGGTGAGCGGCGAAGCAATCCTATTACAGTTGGTTGATGGATTGCTTCGCCTGCAATGACGTTTCGACTTAACTTGTTTTCCGTTCAGCTATGCCAAGCTAAATGCGTCCCATCAGGAGAAGGATAAGCAGAATGATGATCACCAATCCGAGGCCGCCGCCGCCGTAATAGCCGGTGCCGTAAAACGGCCCGCCGCCGACGCCGCTGAAGCCGCCAAGCAGCGCAATAATCAAAATGATCAGAATGATCGTGCCGATGCTCATGTCGTTCCTCGCTCAGGCTTAGTGATGCATGAGAAGTGCGATGAGAATGATCAACGGGATCGGAATCCCGATCAGCCAGAGAAGAAGTCCGCGTCCGAAGCCCATGTGTTCGCCTCCTGTTGATGAGGCGACAACGCGACGCGCGGCGCGTCGTTCCCGTAGAGGAACTGAACTATTTCTCCGCGATCAGCGGAACCAAATTCAGCCGACGAGTGCGCGCAACTCACAGCGCAACACTTTGTTGGTGGCGATCATCGGCAGACTGTTATTCCGCGCGATCATCCAGTGATCATCGAGGGGCGCAATCGTGTCCCGGCGCGAATGCGGCATTCTTCATGCAGCTCCGCCGAACCGGGACCGCCGCAAAACATTATCATTGAGACGGCCCCGGATCAGTGGCGCCACGTCGCGGGCATGACGCACTGCGCCGCGTCCCGGTACGTATAGGACTTAACCGGTCAACGCGGCCTTCACCACGCCGCTGGCCTTGCCGAAATCCATCTGCCCCGCATATTTGGCTTTCAGCGCGCCGATCACCTTGCCCATGTCCTTGATGCCGGCCGCTCCAGTCTCAGCGATAGTAGCTGCGACGGCGGACTTCATATCGTCATCCGACATCTGCTTCGGCAGGTAGCCGGAGATCACAAGAATTTCGGCACGCTCCTGCGCCGCCAGTTCCTCGCGGCCACCCTTTTCGTAGAGTTCGACGGACTCCTGCCGCTGCTTGATCATCTTCTGCAACAGGCCGAGCAGATCGCCGTCCGACAGCGGCGGCTTGCCTTGTCCGCGCGCCTCGATGTCGGCATTCTTGATGGTGGAGTTGACCATGCGCAACGTGGAGAGCTTGCGCTCGTCCCTGGCCTTCATCGCCTCCTTGACGGCGTTGTTGATGTCGTCGCGCAGCATCAAAATCTCCCCTCACAGCGTTTCGCGCTGTCAACTGTGTCCGTCCCAGATTTAGGCCACCTTCGCCGGGGCGGCAACCGCGGCGTTGAAAGGCGATCAATCCCGATGCACCACATGCACGACGCCTTCGGACGACGTCGCGATGAGATCGACAAGCGGCCCAGGCTTGAGATCGATCGCTCCGGGCCCGAAGGACTGCGGTCGAACCCACCGAAACTCGAGATCGGTGTTCGTGTCGCGGCTGCGATGCACGATGTCCGTTTCGTGGAACGGAAACGGCCGGGGCAGTTCGGCTTCGTAGTAAAAACCTATCTCGTGGGCCTTTCGTCCCCCCAATTCGAAGAAGTTCTCGATGACAAAGCGCAGCGGTCCGATGGCGGCAGCGCAGCCCATCTCTTCTTTGATCTCGCGCGCCAGAGCTTCCGCGCTGGTTTCATGCAACTCAACACGACCGCCGGGGAGCGCCCAGAACGGATCCGAAACTGCGCGGTGAATCAGGACGTGCCCGCTGCGCCATATCAGCGCCCCGGCCCGAAACTGGAAGCGGGACGAACCTGCATCCATGACGATCATGGTTCTGGGGTCGGAATACAAGGGCTGGTCCTGTTGCTGGCGGCTTGGAACGCCGATGTAAGCCGCGGCGGCGCGCGAGACAACCGAAGTTTGACGCCGACGCAAGCGCGGGCTATGTCATGCGCTCATGACCACATCGGAAAACGCTTCAGCCTGGCCGGATCTCAAACCGACCGCGCTTCTCGTGCTCGCCGACGGCACAGTGCTCGAAGGCTTCGGTCTCGGCGCAGAGGGTCAGGCGGTCGGCGAAGTCTGCTTCAACACCGCGATGACCGGCTACGAGGAAATCCTCACCGATCCTTCCTATGCCGGGCAGCTCATCACCTTCACTTTTCCGCACATCGGCAATGTCGGCGCCAACGACGAGGACATCGAGACGGTGAACATGGCGGCGACGCCGGGGGCGCGCGGCGTCATCCTGCGCAGCGCCATCACCTCACCCTCGAACTACCGCGCCTCCAGACATCTCGACGTCTGGCTGAGAGCGCGCGGCATCATCGGCATCTCGGGCATCGACACCCGCGCGCTGACCGCGATGATCCGCACCAAAGGCATGCCCAATGCGGTGGTCGCGCACGCCAGGGACGGCAAGTTCGACCTGCATGGATTGAAGGAAGAAGCGCGCGAGTGGCCGGGGCTGGAGGGCATGGACCTCGTGCCGATGGTGACGTCGAGCCAGCGCTACACCTGGGACGAGACGCCGTGGGCCTGGGGCAAGGGTTTCGACCGGCAGGACAAGCCGGAATTCAATGTCGTCGCCGTTGATTACGGCGTCAAGCGCAACATCCTGCGCCTGCTCGCCGGCGAGGGCTGCAAAATCACGGTGGTGCCGGCAACCACGTCGGCGGAAGACATCCTGGCGATGAAACCGGACGGCGTGTTCCTCTCAAACGGCCCCGGCGATCCGGCCGAAACCGGCAAGTACGCCGTGCCGACGATCCGGAAAGTGATCGAGTCGGGGACGCCAACCTTCGGCATCTGCCTGGGCCACCAGATGCTCGGCCTCGCGGTCGGCGCAAAAACCCGGAAAATGCATCAGGGCCACCACGGCGCCAATCATCCGGTCAGGGACGAGACCACCGGCAAGGTCGAGATCACCTCGATGAACCATGGCTTCGCCGTCGACGAGGCCACGCTGCCGAAGGGCGCCAGGCAGACGCATGTCTCGCTGTTCGACGGCTCCAACTGCGGCCTCGAGATCGAGGGCAAGCCGGTGTTTTCCGTGCAGTATCACCCGGAAGCTTCGCCGGGTCCGCGCGACTCGCACTATCTTTTCAGGCGCTTCGCCGACCTGATGCGGGCGAACAAGCGGGCATAGGCCTGACCGCAATCAGGCGTCATCGTCCGCAAAAATAAACGATCCGACAAACGGCGAACGCCCTCCGATCAGGCTTCGTTGCTGCCTTCCTGGCGGCTCGCCTCGAACAGGAACCAGGTCCGCCGCTCGGTCGCGTCGATGAAGTTCTCCAGCAGGCTCGCCGTCGCGACGTCCTCGTACTTGTCACAGATGTCGTGGGCCTTGCGCATGGCCGCCACGACCTTCTTGTTGTCGTTCATCAGTTCGCGCAGCATCTCCCGTGGCGGGACGTAGCTCTCGTCATTGTCTTCGAGGGTCTGCAGTTTGGCGACCTGACCGATCGAGCGCAGCGTGGTGCCGCCGATCTTGCGAACCCGCTCGGCAATCTCGTCGGTGGTTTCAAATATCTGCTCCGACTGCTCGTCAAGCAGCAGATGGTAATCCCGGAAGTGCCGCCCGCTGACATGCCAGTGGAAATTCTTTGTCTTGAGGTAGAGCGCGAAGGTATCGGCGAGGATTGTATTCATGGCGGCGGAGATCTTGTCGACGCCCTCCTGTGAAAGATCGGTCGGCGTGTCGAGTTCGGGGTTTACTTTCCGCAAGGCGGAACTTTTGGCTTGGGTCACGATGCACCCTCCTGCTGTATGAAAAGAAGATGAACTGGGATTTCCGGCCGCGCAAAGCGAAAACGGAAAACCCGCTGCAGGCCCTGCTAACGCGCCATTCCGCAACAGGTTCGCCCGAGTCTGGTTCAGCTATGCGAAAACCGGTTTCCACTTCCCGCGCTCATGTTCTAACGTATGACCCCGCGAAGGGTTCCAATCGCGGAACAGGAAGATTGGCTCAGACCGTCCATGGAAGACTGGATCGACTACTACGATTCCACCCACACGATTTACGTCAGCAAACTGCACCGTGACGTCCATTTCCAGACCATCGCCCGGGACATCGTCGGCTATATCCCGTCGAAAGGGTCTGTGGTCCTGGACTACGCCTGCGGCGAAGCGCTCTCGGCCGAAACGGTGGCCGGCGCCTGCGGCCGGCTGATCCTCGCGGAGCCCGCGCCGGGCGTTCGCGGCCGACTGATCACGCGGTTCGCATCTAATACAAAAATCCGTGTGTGCGCGCCGGACGACCTTCGGCACGCGGACGACGGATCGGTCGATCTGGCGGTGATGAACTCGGTCATACAATACATGACGCCGGACGAATTCGATGCCGCGATCACGACAATTCGCCGGTTGCTCAAGCCGGCCGGCCGTCTGGTGCTGGGCGACGTCCTGCAGCCGGACGCAGGAATGGCAGGCGACGTGATCGCGCTGCTTCGCTTTGCAGCGAAGCACGGCTTCGTGAAGGACGCGCTGCTGGGACTGGGTCGCACAGCACTCTCCGACTATCGGCAACTGCGCACCAGGATCGGGCTGCAACGCTATGGCGAGACCGACATGGTCGCCAGGCTCGCAGCCGCCGGATTCACCGCGACACGGGTGCCGGTGAATATCGGCCACAACCCGTCGCGCATGACGTTTGTGGCGCGTCACGCCTTCGAGCGCAGCCGCGAGGCCGAGGCGCAAGGCAAGCGCGTCGAAACAGACCCCGCGTGAGGGATGCCGCAGGACCGACCGCCAGTTCCGAAACAGCGCGGGCGCTCACGCCGCGGTAGAGCCCGCAAGGTGCGGGCTCCCTCGGGCCGACTACCAGCGGCGCCAGTAGCCATGATGCCAGTGAGGATGACGCCACGGGTCAATCCGCGGAGGACCATAGAAGCCCCACCCGCCACCATAGAAGCGGCGGTTGGGCACGCAGCGCCCCCAGCCGTTGACGTGCCAGCCAGGTCCGCAACGCCAGCCGACCTGCGTGACAGGACCGGCCGTGTCGTGCAGCGGCGCGACAGGCATCGCTTGCGCTGACGCCATGCCGAGGCCGACGGCGAAAGCGATAGAAGCCAAGAGTTTCATGTTGCCTTCCTTCTTGAGTTCGGAAAAGCAGGATTTCACCCGGCCGCTGAATGTGCGATGAAGGGCGCCGTCAAGTTTTTGCCCCAATGCGACCACAAGCGGGCCGGCGAGAACCGGCGCTTCGGATCGTTTACCAAGCGTCGATGGAATCGAATGGTCTTCTGCATTCGCTCCGGCGACGCCAAGGCTCCGACAGCCCCAGAAAGACGCTCAAGCTATTGATGATAGAGCGGATTCGATGAATTGAACATCGGTCTGCGACCTGGAAGCCGCTGCTTTGCCACTAAGCTAAACCCGCGTCACCAAACAGATAGCATATCGCGGCCGCTCGTGCTGCCTAGGTTGCAATTAACGTTACATCGAGCAACCGCTCGACCCGGCGGAAATATCTGCAAATATACCGGCGGCCCGGTGGCGGAAGTCGACGCGGGAGCTGTGCAAAGCTTTTTATCCTGGTTCAAGTCCAGGCTGGGCCTCCAAGTTTTCCTTCTTGAAGACTACCCGAGTTCTTGAAGACTACCCGATCGCCGCATTCGTCGCAGCGGCCAGTTTGCTCTCAAGACCTTTCGCCGCAGCATTGAGTTTGTCACTCTGCGCATCGAATCCGTGGCGGGCGAAAACAGCCGATATGTAAGTCGCGTCGTTATAGCTGACGTAGACTTTGCCGGCCTGATCCTGCCAGACCAGCATTTTCAGCGGCAAATCGATCGCCAGCATGGGACGCTGAAGGAACAACGGCGTTCCGCCTTGTGGACTGCCAACGACCAGAACCGTCGCCGGAGGCATCTCAAGACCGACGGCCTTTGCCGCGGCCGCGTGATCGAGGCGCGTAAAGACCTTCAGGCCATTGTCCTTCACCGCCGTTTCCAGATGATCCAGCGTGATCTCGAAAGCGTGCGAACTTTGCTTCGTCACCAGATCCGTCGCAGCTTGTGCCAAACCAGCCATACAAAGGCTCCGAAACCGATGGTCCGATTGTTTCCGACAGTCGTATCCCGTTGACCATATAATAATTATAGCACGGGACACTCGTCCGAGCATGACACAACGGGTTCTCTCGCCGGCGGCCGCCGAATTCGTTTCATACCCCGCGCCGGATCGCCACCGAGGAGAAACAGACGGCTTCGAAAGGCTTTTCTCGCGCGTCCAACCCAGAATTGCCGGTTGATGAAGCACTTATAGTTCTTCCCCGCCCTGGAAATCTGGTCTAAAGACACCTCGCGCGCGAGGATCGCGCTCTTGCCCAAGGGACGCGCCGCCGCGCGCCCTTTTTTTGTGCCCAGTTTTTCGTTTCCAGGACTTAATGCCTAAACGCACCGACATATCGACCGTCCTCATCATTGGCGCCGGGCCGATCGTCATCGGCCAGGCCTGCGAATTCGACTATTCCGGCACCCAGGCGGTGAAGGCGCTGAAGGAGGAGGGTTACCGGGTCGTCCTGGTCAACTCCAATCCGGCGACGATCATGACCGACCCGGAACTGGCGGACGCCACCTATATCGAACCAATCACCCCGGACATCGTCGCCAGGATCATCGAAAAAGAACGTCACGTCGTCCCCGGCGGCTTCGCGCTGCTGCCGACCATGGGCGGCCAGACCGCGCTGAACTGCGCGCTGTCGCTGCGCAGGCTAGGCACGCTCGAACAATTCGATGTGGAGATGATCGGCGCCACCGCGGACGCCATCGACAAGGCCGAGGACCGGCAGCTTTTCCGCGAGGCCATGACCAGGATCGGTCTGGAGACCCCGAAATCGCGGCTCGCCAATGCATCCGCGATGAAAAAGGCCGACCGCGACCGCCACCTCGCCGAGCAGGAAAAGCTCTCCGGCGATGCGCTCGCCGAATTCGAGCGGCAATGGAGGCTCGGCGAGAACGAGCGCCGCAAGCGCTACCAGCAGCAGGCGATGGCGGAAGCGCTGATGGCGCTGTCGGAGATCGGCCTGCCCGCGATCATCCGCCCCTCCTTCACCATGGGCGGAACCGGCGGCGGCATCGCCTACACCCGCGACGAATTCCTCGACATCATCGAGCGCGGCCTGGACGCCTCCCCGACCAACGAGGTGCTGATCGAGGAGAGCGTGCTCGGCTGGAAAGAGTACGAGATGGAGGTGGTCCGCGACAAAAAGGACAACTGCATCATCGTCTGCTCGATCGAGAACCTCGATCCGATGGGCGTGCACACCGGCGATTCCATCACGGTGGCGCCGGCACTGACGCTGACCGACAAGGAATACCAGATCATGCGCGACGCCTCGCTGGCGGTGCTGCGCGAGATCGGCGTCGAGACCGGCGGCTCCAACGTGCAGTTCGGCGTCAATCCGGCCGACGGCCGCATGGTCATCATCGAAATGAATCCGCGGGTGTCGCGATCCTCGGCGCTCGCATCAAAGGCGACCGGCTTCCCGATCGCCAAGGTCGCGGCGAAGCTCGCGGTCGGCTACACCCTGGACGAGATCGCCAACGACATCACCGGCGGCGCGACTCCGGCCTCCTTCGAGCCCAGCATCGACTACGTCGTCACCAAGATCCCGCGCTTCGCCTTCGAAAAATTCCCCGGCGCATCGACCACGCTGACAACCTCGATGAAGTCGGTCGGCGAAGTGATGGCGATCGGCCGCACCTTTCAGGAGTCCTTGCAGAAGGCGCTGCGCGGACTGGAGACCGGTCTCACCGGCCTTGACGAAATCGACATCGAGGGCCTCGGCCAGGACGACGACAAGAACGCGGTCCGCGCCGCGCTCGGCACGCCGACCCCCAACCGGCTGCTGCAGGTCGCGCAGGCGATGCGGCTCGGCTGGAGCGACGAGGACATCTTCAATTCCTGCAAGATCGACCCCTGGTTCCTCGCCGAACTGCGCGGCATCGTCGAGATGGAGAACAAGGTCCGCGCCGACGGCCTGCCGGGCAACACCTTCGGCATGCGCACGCTAAAAAGCATGGGCTTTTCGGACGCGCGCCTCGCGGTGCTCGCAGGCAAGACCGAAACGGAGGTCAGGACGCTGCGCCGCGCGCTCAAGGTACGGCCGGCCTACAAGCGCATCGACACCTGCGCCGCGGAATTCGCCTCGCCGACCGCGTATATGTACTCGACCTATGAGCCGCCCTTCGCAGGGAACGTCGCCGACGAAAGCGCGCCGTCAGACAAGACCAAGGTCGTGATCCTCGGCGGCGGCCCCAACCGCATCGGCCAGGGCATCGAATTCGACTACTGCTGCTGCCATGCCTGCTTCGCGCTGTCGGAGGTGGGCTATGAGACCATCATGGTCAACTGCAACCCGGAAACGGTGTCGACCGACTACGACACCGCGGACCGGCTCTACTTCGAGCCGCTGACCGCCGAGGACGTGCTGGAGATCATCGACACCGAACGGCAGAACGGAACGCTGCACGGCGTGATCGTGCAGTTCGGCGGCCAGACGCCGCTGAAACTGGCGCGCGCGCTGGAGGCGGCCAATGTGCCGATCCTCGGCACTTCGCCCGAAGCCATCGACCTCGCGGAAGACCGCGACCGGTTCAAGCGCGTTCTCGACCGGCTGAAACTGAAGCAGCCGAAAAACGGCATCGCCTATTCGGTGGAGCAGGCGCGGCTGGTGGCGGCCGATCTCGGCCTGCCGCTGGTGGTGCGGCCCTCCTATGTGCTGGGCGGCCGCGCCATGCAGATCATCCGCGAGGACAGCCAGCTCGGCGACTACCTGCTCGGCACGCTGCCCGAGCTTGTGCCCGCCGACGTCAAGGCGCGCTATCCGAACGACAAGACCGGCCAGATCAACACCGTGCTCGGCACCAACCCGCTGTTGTTCGACCGCTACCTTTCCGATGCCACCGAGATCGACGTCGACTGTCTCTGCGACGGCAAGGACACCTACGTCGTCGGCATCATGGAGCATATTGAGGAAGCCGGCATCCACTCCGGCGATTCGGCCTGCTCGCTGCCGCCGCGCTCGCTCGACGCCGCCACCATCACTGAACTGGAGCGGCAGACCCGCGAACTCGCGCTCGGTCTCGACGTCATCGGCCTGATGAACGTGCAATACGCCATCAAGGACGGCGATATCTACGTGCTCGAAGTGAACCCCCGCGCCTCGCGCACGGTGCCGTTCGTCGCCAAGGTGGTCGGCCTTCCCGTCGCCAAGATCGCAGCGCGGATCATGGCCGGCGAGAAATTGTCCTCCTTCAAGCTCAAGCCGCAGAAGCTCGGCCATGTCGGCGTCAAGGAATCGGTCTTCCCCTTCGCGCGCTTTCCCGGCGTCGATACCGTGCTCGGCCCGGAAATGAAATCGACCGGCGAGGTGATGGGCATCGACCGCTCGTTCGAGATCGCCTTTGCCAAGAGCCAGCTCGGCAGTGGCACGCGTCTGCCGCGCAAGGGCACCGTGTTTGTCTCTGTCCGCGAGACCGACAAGGTGCGGATTCTCGAAACGGTGAAGCTGTTGTCCTCGGCCGGTTTCAGGGTGATGGCGACGTCGGGGACGCAGCGCTATTTGTCCGACAGCGGCGTTCCGGCCGAGAAGATCAACAAGGTTCTGGAGGGCCGGCCGCACATCGTCGACGCTATCACCAACGGCGAGGTGCAACTGGTGTTCAACACGACTGAGGGACCGCAGGCGCTGGCCGACAGCCGCTCGCTGCGACGGGCCGCCCTCTTGCATAAAGTGCCGTATTACACCACTCTTTCGGGCGCCGTGGCGGCCGCGCAGGGTATCCGTGCCTATCTGGGCGGAGACCTTGAGGTTCGCACCTTGCAGAGCTATTTTTCCGAGACCTAAGCGCGATATGGTTCCAGGAACCCCGGCTAGCCGGAACCTGCCGGCCACGGGGATGTTTTCTAACCCAGGCCGGTCGTAAAACAGCTAGTGTGGTGGTTCAGAAGTTCGCTTTCAGTGCCTCGGCGAGTTGCCAAGCGAACTTCTGAACCAAACCAACACTGGAATTATAGAGTTGCCAATGCGGTTTGCAGCCCCGGGTGCGGACCGGAAGGCAGCTTCGCGCAACACCTCAAGGACCGCTGACGAAGCGAAGGACGAAGTGAGATGGTCGAGAAGGTTCCGATGACCCGAGGCGGACATGCCGCCCTCGCAGACGAACTGAAGAAGCGCCAGTCGGTGGACCGGCCGCGCATCATCGAGCAGATCGCCGAGGCGCGCTCGCATGGCGATCTGTCGGAGAACGCGGAATATCACGCCGCGAAGGAAGAACAGTCGCACAATGAGGGCCGCATCGCCGAGCTGGAGGATAAGCTGGCGCGCGCCGACATCATCGACGTCAGCAAGCTGTCCGGCGACACTATCAAGTTCGGCGCCACCGTGACGCTGATCGACGAGGACACCGACAAGAAGGCCGTGTGGCAGATCGTCGGCGAAGCCGAGGCTGACGCCAAGAAGGGGCGCATCTCGATCACCTCTCCGCTCGCGCGCGCCCTGATCGGCAAGAAGAAAGGCTCCTCGGTTGAGGTCGTCGCGCCAGGCGGCGCAAAAGCCTACGAGATCACCAAGGTCGAGTGGCGATAGCGGAGGTTTTCTCCGCTGTCGCGTATCCGCGAAGATCCTGACATATTTTATTTCGGCTTCGCAGCGCAGGATGAGAGCGGCATGCGGCTTTCCCGTTCAAGCCTCGCAATAGCGATGACCGCTGCAAGCATTGCCGGAGCCGCCCACGCTGCCGAGATTGATATCCCGCAGCATCCGCCGCCGAAGCAGAAGGAACTGTGGATGCAGAATGGCCCGCCGAATTGCAGCCGGTGGAGCGACGGCTGCACCAGTTGCGCGCGCGGCGCCGGCAGCGAGCCGATGGTGTGCTCGAATACCGGATTTTCCTGTCAGCCCAAAATGATCCGTTGCATTCAGCCCTGACCTCGCCGGGGGCAAGCCACGATCGCGGCCCGGTCGCAATGACGCAGCCGTCATGCAAGCACTCGATGCCGGACGTCGGAATGAGCGAATAAAACTTGCAAAATCAATAACTTATATGAAGTTTTGATAGTGCCAGAAGCGAAAACTCCCAACATCGACGTGTTCCAAACATGGAACAATTTTGCGTCGCGAACGTTTCGTTTCAGCTTTGCGGCGAGGTAAGCTGTGGGGCGACAGGAATATGCAACGGAAAGACCCAACATGGATCAGATCTCCAAATTGCAGCCGATCGTCCTCAGCCTGCTTCGTTTCATGAGCGGACTTTTGCTCATGCAGCATGGCACTGCCAAGCTTCTCGGCTTTCCGGCGTTGCCGATGTTCGCCGACCTGCGAATCGGCTCGATGGTCGGGGCCGCGGGAGTTATCGAACTGGTCGGCGGCGCACTGCTGGTGGTCGGGCTGTTCACACGGCCCGCGGCGTTCATTGCCTCGGGCATGACGGCGGTCGCCTACTTCATGGTCCACGAGCCGAAGGGTTTCATGCCGATCGTCAATGGCGGCGAACTGGCCGCGCTATATTGCTTCGTGTTTTTCTATCTTGTGTTCGCCGGCGGCGGTCCGATCAGCCTCGACAGGATCATCCACAAAAAGACCTGAAGACCTGGGGCGTACTTGAACATCGTGCTCGGCTTCACGCCGGGCACTCAGACAGGTGCGGCTTTGGCGCGCGCCTGTTGCGACCTGAGAGCGTTTTCGAGCAAAGCATGTCCTCGAGCTTGACCGAGGATGGAATCCGGTTCGCGTGAAGAAACGCGTCAAATCAAGAGCCTAGTGGAGTGAATTTGACATTCGCTACCCACTTTGCAGCGAACTTGTCAGGCGAATGGCAAATTCAAAACTCCACTAGAAACCTGATAGTTGCTAGTGGTCCTTTGATTCTAACATTTGCAAGGACTCCCTGCGGCAACGGGATGCAAATGTTAGAATTGGACCACTAGAGTCTTTCACTGTTTCCATGAAACGGTGAAAGTCTCTAGCCAGGCGTCTTCAATTCCAGCGGCACCGCCGCAGCGTATTTGGAGCTATGCAGGACAAGCGAGGTTCGCACGTTGCGCACGTGCGGCGCGGCGGTGAGATGCGAGACGAAATCCTGAAAAGTCGCCATGTCGGGCGCCACGCATTTCAGGATGAAGTCGACCTCGCCTGACAGCATCCAGCACTCGCGCACCAGCGGCTCACCGCGCACGAATTCCTCGAATGCGCGCAGGTCGGCGTCGGCCTGACTCGACAGGTGCACAGACGCGAACACCGTGACCTCGAAACCGAGCCGTTGTGGATCGAGCAATCCCCGGTAGCCCTGGATGTAGCCCTCTTCTTCCAGCGTCCGGACCCGGCGAAGACATGGCGGCGGCGAAATGCCGACCCGCTTGGCCAGTTCGACATTAGTGATCCGGCCATCGGCCTGAATCTCGCTCAGAATCTTGAGGTCGATCTCGTCCAAACTTTTTGACACGCGCGTGCAAACCCCGATGCTCGCCAGAGTCTGTTCCAACTGCGTTGAACCAGACTCGTCGCTTATCTTTTTGTTTGAGCGTGATCTTTTCCGAAACCGGTTTCCACTTTGCGGGATCATGCTCGAAACGGAGAGAATCTCCAGTAAACCTCTTAACGTAGATCGGGCCGTCTGCGCAATTTTATTGCGCAAGGCCCCGCTTTGGCGTTTAGAGGAATTTTTGCAGTGACGGGTTGCAAATCCTGCATAGCTAGCCAGATATCCAATATATGATCTAGATGTTTTTCCCCGCCTTCCGCCGCCTGCCATGGGCATTCGCTGCCCGCGGCCGGCCGGCTTCTCGCCACAGGATCCCAAATCCATGCCTGCTCCCGTCCACGCCAAGGTTGTCATCATCGGCTCCGGTCCGGCGGGCTATACGGCGGCGATCTATGCCGCGCGCGCCATGCTGGAGCCGGTGCTGATCCAGGGCATCCAGCCGGGCGGCCAGCTCACCATTACGACCGACGTTGAAAACTATCCCGGCTTTGCGGACGTGATCCAGGGTCCGTGGTTGATGGAGCAGATGGAGAAGCAGGCGACGCATGTCGGCACGAAGATCGTCACCGATACGGTGAACTCGCTCGATGTATCGCAGCGGCCGTTCCGGCTGACCTGCGACAGCGGCGAGGTTTATCTGGCCGAGACCGTGATCCTTGCCACCGGCGCGCAGGCGCGCTGGCTCGGCTTGCCGTCTGAAGACGCCTTCAAGGGATTCGGCGTCTCGGCCTGCGCCACCTGCGATGGCTTCTTCTACCGCGGCAAGAATGTGATCGTGGTCGGCGGCGGCAATACCGCCGTCGAGGAAGCACTGTTTTTGACCAACTTCGCTGCGCAGGTCACCCTCGTTCACCGCCGCGACCACTTCCGCGCCGAACGCATCCTGCAGGATCGCGCATTCAAGCATCCCAAGATCAAGGTGATCTGGGACAGCGTGATCGACGAGATCTGCGGCGCGGAAAATCCGCCCAAGGTCACTCATGTCCGGTTGAAGAACGTCAAGACCGGCGCGCTCACCGAACTTTCGGCCGACGGCGTGTTCATCGCGATCGGCCATGCGCCCGCCACCGAACTCGTGGCCGGCAAGATCAAACTGAAAAGCTCCGGCTATGTCGAGGTCGCTCCGAACTCGACGGCAACGTCGGTGCCGGGCCTGTTCGCGGCCGGCGATGTCGCGGATGAGGTTTACCGGCAGGCAGTCACGGCCGCGGGCCTTGGCTGCATGGCCGCACTGGAGGCCGAACGGTTTCTCGCAGCCCATGCGAGCGACCGCGCGGCCGCAGAGTAACGATGCTTCGGAATCGCGGCGGTTTTACCGACATGGACTGGGACAAGCTGAAGGTGTTTCACGCGGCTGCCGAGGCTGGCAGCTTCACGCATGCCGGCGAGCAGCTCGGGCTGTCGCAGTCCGCTGTATCGCGACAGGTCGGCGCTCTGGAACAGGAACTCTCGGTGTCGCTGTTTCATCGCCATGCGCGGGGGCTGATCCTGACCGAACAGGGCGACCTGCTGTTCCGCACCGCGCACGAAGTCTTCATGCAATTGCAGGCGGCGCGCGCCAAGCTCACCGACAGCCGCGAGCGGCCAAGCGGCGATCTCAAGGTGACAACGGCGCCTGGCATCGGCATCAACTGGCTGATTCCCCGCCTCGGCGAATTCACCGCGCTCTATCCGGAGATCCGGATCTCGCTGATTCTGACCGACGAAGAGCTCGACTTGTCGATGCGCGAAGCCGACATCGCGATCCGCACGCAGAAGCCAACCCAACCCGATCTCATTCAGCGCAAGCTGTTTGCGATGGGTTTCCACGCCTACTGCTCAACGGAATACGTCAAGCGCTTCGGCACTCCCCGGACGCTGGAGGAACTCGACGGACATCGTATCGTCCTGCTCAGCGAAACGCACCCCTCGGTCCATCCCCAGAACCGCAACTGGCTGGTCGAGGCCGGCCGCAACGGCTCCGGAACGCGCGAGCCGTACTTCATTGTCAACAACATACTGGGCTTGTTCAACGCATGTCAGCACGGCCTCGGCATCGCCGCGTTGCCGGACTATCTGGTCGGCGAGAACAACCTCCTGGTGCAGTTGTTCAGCGAATCCGTTTCGATTCAGCTCGATACCTATTTAGTGTATCCTGAAGAACTGAAGTCCGTCGCGCGGGTTCAGGCTTTCCGCGATTTCGTGGTCAGCAAGGCCCAGCGCTGGCCATCGTAATCCGCCAGCCCCGCCGGATAATGCGTTTACAGCGTTTTCGAGCAAAGTGGGTACCGGTTCGCGTCAAGAAAACGCGTCAAATCAAAATCATAGAGCCCCGCTTCTGATTTCGTCAGAAGCGGAAAAGCTCTAGCTCGCAGCAAGCACACGGCGGCAAACGGCAAACGCGCGAAACCCGCGCGCTTTATCAGCTCAAACAAAAAGACGAGCGGCGAGTCCGGCTCAACGCAGTTGAAACAGACTCCGGCATGCGGGGTCAGGCCGCGTTTTTGTGCATGGTCCCGTTCGATGACGCAGCGCCACGGATCGCCTTGACGGACCGCTCGATCGCCGCCCACAGCCGTCCGATCTCCGAGGCCGCGCGGCCTTGTGAATCGTATTCGCGGGCGCCTTCACCATGCGCAAGCGCCAGCAGCAGGTCGGCGCGATTGGTGATCTGACCACTCCAGACCGGAGCGCGGAATTTCGCAAGAGCCTCGCGGGCAATGGCGACGATCGGGCTTTCGGAGCCATCACGCATTGCGGGCGCGCCGTTCACGACGACAGCATAAGGCTTGCGCGCTGAGCGGCAGGTTTGGATGGTGTCCTGAACTGCATTGACATCGAAGACGCCGGGCCGCGCGGGAATTACAACCATGGTCGCATTCCGGATAGCGTCGTCGACGACCGCCGACAGGTTCGGCGGCGTGTCGATAAAGACCCACTCGAAGCCGTCACGCCTGGCCGAGTTGATGATCTCGGTGACGGAGCGGTTGGCTGTCCGGATCGGAGGTTCGTTGGTGCCGCGCAGCTTGTGCCAAAGGGTCAACGACCCCTGCGGATCGGCATCCACCAGCAGGCAGGGCTTCGAGGCCTTATGAACTTGCGCGGCAAGGTGAGCAGCCAGGGTGCTTTTGCCCGAGCCGCCTTTACGCGATGCGAAAACAATAACGTTCATACCTTGGTCTCCAGATTGACCCGGGAGACTAAAATGAATCAGCATACTGATTCGTTAAAGACAAATCTTGCCGCCAACCGCCTCTTTACATCGGTTTTTCATGCAGAACTGGCATTTGAGTCACACTCCGCCGGATGTGTGAGTCATATTGCCGCAAAAGATTACAAAGCGAGTCGTCCCGAGGAAACGCGCTACGATCGACGCTTCGCGGCTTTTCGCTCGATCCATTTGCGTTCGATCCGGCCGAGCGTGCGCGCTATCGGTGCTTGCAGGAACGGCAGATCCTGGGCAAGCAGCATAAGTCCGAGCGGCAACATCCACAGCCCCAGCACCGGCAGAAAACTGAAGACACCGCCGACGGTGAGCAGCAACGCCAGCGGAACGCGGACCGGCCGCGAGGACGGCCTGCGCAGCCAGCCCATGAATTTCGCCGGGCGTGGCGGCATCTTGCTTTCGAACCAGATAAAATGCCGGTCCAGTTCCGCTCGGTGATCAGTGCTCACTGTTTGCTCCGTGACGGAAAGATGTTGGTCGATCACACCGCCACAACGCGGCGGGATGTCGCGCAAACAGCTCTGTCGCCGAAACAGGTGCGGGTCTCGTCAAACGCGCCGGCTTTCGGTTCAGAAACCGAACGTCCAGACCACGCATACCACCGTCAGCGTCAGGAGCATACTGAGCACCCAGCCGATGGCATAGTTCGTCTCCTCGGGCGCGATCCCGCGCATGTCGTCGACCGGAACGCTGTGGGCCGGAACGCTGTGGGTCGAACGCCAAAGGCGCAAATCGGTCATGACCAACCTCCCTTTGCGGACATTGCCGCAAGGGATTCAACGGTGAACGGGCGGCGCGAGTTCCATCGGACACGCGTGGCTTGACGCCGCCGCGCACAACCGTCATGCGTATCGCGTCAGTCGGCCGGACGGCCGCTCCCGCTCCGGCCGAAAGGCTTCCGGGAGAGGAAAGTCCGGGCTCCATCGACATGCGGTGCCGGATAACATCCGGCGGGGGCGACCCCAGGGACAGTGCCACAGAGAACGAACCGCCTTCTCTCCGGGGAAGGCAAGGGTGAAAAGGTGCGGTAAGAGCGCACCGCATCTTCGGCAACGGAGATGGCATGGTAAACCCCACCGGGAGCAAAACCGAATAGGGACAGCATCGCGAAAGGTTCGCTTCGGCGATAACATCGCAGGGCCGTGTCGGGCCCGCTGTCCGGGTAGGTCGCAGGAGGCGACGTGCAAACGTTGCCCCAGAGGAATGGCCGTCACGTATCGTGTGCGCAGGCACGCGATGCCCTACAGAACCCGGCTTACAGGCCGGCTGATATGTTCGCGAAGCGCGCGTCAAACAAACGCGTTCGACTGTGAATATTGCGAATGGGGGGTTCGGCGCAGCCACGCCGGACCCCTCGCCATTTCAAGAGTTCACAGGCAGGCGGCTTTGCGAATATCGGGGGCGCTACTCGTCGTCGTCAGCGTCATGACGGTGCGAACGGCTCGCTCTGCCGCCGAGCGATCCCGTCGCCGCAGGCTCGCGGCTGGCATATGAGCCTCGCCCGGCGCGCGCCGCGATGTCCTCGCCCGAGACCGCCGGCGGCTTGCAGATCGTGCGCCGGCTGGCGCGGCGCATCAGATCGACATGAATGTGATTGTAGTGATAGACGTTCGCGCCCGGCGCCAGCACCGTGGTGAAGCGCTGACAGGCCGTTGCCTCCACGTCGCGCAGGAAACCCTGTTCCTCCGGCAATCCCTTCCAACCATGCTGCACGGACACGTATCGCCCGTCCGCCAGCGTGAATCCCGCGATATCCAGCGCATTGCCGAAGGCGTGCTCGGAGATATGCGCATGGGGGTTGCCGTTCATGCCGCGGCATGAATAGGCGGAGATCTGCTTGATCTCGACGACGCGCGCGCCGAACCAGCGCATCGCCGCCGGCTGGACCGAATCCGCGAGCCAGCGATCGAGCACCGAGACGATCGGACAGGCAAGCGTCGCGGCCGGCTTCACAGCGACAGGCCCGACCGCGCTGGTGATCGTCCCGCGCGCAGGCCCAAGACGCGGCAAGGGCGAAGCCTGTTGTGACGACGCCCCCGATCCAGGCGTTGCTGGATATGCGGACGATCGCTCGCCGCTATAGAGCCGGGATTGAGGTTGGGATTGCGAACCCGGATATGATTGCGAGTAACCGTCGGATGGATAGGACGATGCGCGATCCGCATCCGGCGTTCCTTCCGGCGGCAGTTCGATCCCATCTTCGACGGGACGCACACCGGGCGCGGTCAGCGAGACCGGGCCGCTCGAGCCGCCGCCGTAAGCGGGCTGACGAGCGGCTGTCTCAGGATATGACGGCGGCGGGTAGGACGGCTTTGCAATCGGCCAGCGCGGCTGATTGCGGCCGACCGGCGCTGGAGGCCGGAGATCCTCGTCGGCAAAGCCGTAGGCCGGACTTTCCCCGAGCGCCGAGACCTTCAGCGGAAATTCGGCGCCGCAGACGCCGGGACCGTTGATCGGGCGGATGCGAACGAGATCGGCGCTTTCCCTGACCTCGCCGGATTTCAGACAAGCAGCTTCAGCCTCGGCCCGCCACGGCTCGCGTTCCGCGGTCTGAAAAAAACCGCGCCCGCAACCGGCCAGCGACACAAGGACGACGGAGCCGACGAGATACAAGGCAACTCTGCGCGTCATTCGCGCAAGTTCGGCGAATTTATTTAAGGCTTCTTCAACGCGTTGCGTTCAGACATTTTTAACGATACTGCCGCGGCGCACAATGGAAACTTGGGAACGGGTTGCGAGCCTGTCGCGTTACGACGGACCAACGGAGTCGTCACATGACTTTCGCAGGCCGCATCAGCATCGTGACCGCCTATATCGCGCTCGCCTTCGTCGGCGCGATCGTGCTGGGCGTTTTTTAGAGTTTCACCGTTTCAAGGAAACGGTCAAATAGCGACCAGCCGCGCCTTGCTCCCCGGTCTTTATTTTTTGCATATTTTCGCGAACCTCGAGGTCTTTGGATTCGCGTCACGGCAGCAACCGTGCGGCTGGCCTCCATCGCCCGCTGCCTGTAGACTCGCCGCGGGGCAATTTTCGTCGGGGAGCCAATGCGGCCTGAGTTCAACCTCAAGACCATCCTGCTTGGCACCGGAATCCTTGCGGTGTCCTTCTTCGTCAGCCTCAAGGCCATGGACTGGTTGTCGCCGTCCGCAATCAACAAGCCCGTGCTCACGGCATTGCCGCCGCTGCCCCCCGTCAATCGCGCGTCGAGCATCATCGCGCCGATCACGATTCCGCTCGCCGTCATTCGCGATGCCGCCGAGCGCGCCGCGCCGCGCAACTTCGCCGGCAAGGCAGACAACCCGGTCGCGCATATTCTTCAGAACGCTGACATCGGGTGGACCGCGTCGCGCGGCGCGATCAGCGCCACAGGCGCCGACAACACGCTGTCGCTGACGACGCCGCTGAGCGGCACCCTCAAGGTCAAGGGATCGCTGTCGGCCGAGGCCGAGGGCGCGATCGGCAACGCGCTTGGAAACCTGCTCGGCGGCAACGTCGCCAAGCAGATCGGGCGCGTGAATATCAAGAACCTGAACGCCAATGCCGAGATCAAGGGCAATGTCGTGATGACGGCGCGGCCGGTGCTGACCGCGAATTGGCGCATCGATCCCGGCATGACCGCGCAGGTCCATCTCGGTGACACCAACCTTTCGGTCGCCGGCGCCCGCGTCAACGTTCCCTCTCAGGTCAAGCCCGTCATTGACCGTGCGGTCAACGAACAGATCGCGAGCCTGCAACAGCGCATCCGCAACGACCCGATCCTGGAGCACAGCGCACGCGTGCAATGGGCACAGATGTGCCGCTCGATTCCATTGCAGGGCGCGGCCGGATTGCAGGACCTGTATCTCGAACTGAAGCCGGTGCGCGCCGTCGCCGTTCAGCCGCGCATCGATGCCAGCAACGTAACGTTGACGCTCGGCATCGAGGCCGAAACGCGGATCACCGGCACGGCGACGAAACCGGACTGTCCGTTTCCCGCAACGCTCGCCATCGTGCCGGCCATGCCAGGCAGGCTGAGCATCGGCGTTCCGATCGACGTGCCATTCACCGACATCAACAGGATCATCGAGGCGCGGCTGGCCGGCAAGACCTTTCCCGAGGACGGCAGCGGCCCCGTCGGTGTCACCGTCAGGCGGGCCAGCGTCGCGGCAGCGGGCGACCGGCTTCTGATCTCGCTGTTGATCGATGCGAAGGAAAAGAAAAGCTGGTTCGGTTTCGGCGGCGAGGCCACCGTCCATATCTGGGGCAAGCCCGTGCTCGACCAGACCCAACAGACCCTGCGGCTGACCGATATCCGGCTCGCGGTCGAATCCGAGGCGGCGTTCGGCCTGCTCGGCGCCGCCGCGCACGCCGCAATGCCCTATCTGCAACAGGCTCTGGCCGACAAGGCGACGGTCGACCTCAAGCCGTTCGCGTCGAGTGCGCGAGAGAAGATCGCCGCGGTCATGGCGGATTTCCAGAGGAGCCAGGGCGGGGTCCGCGTCGGGGCCGAGATCACCAGCCTGAAACTCGCCGACATCGCCTTTGATTCCAAAACGCTGCGTGTCATCGCGGAGGCGACGGGCGCCATGAACGTCGAGGTCAGGACGCTGCCGGCTCCATAATGTTCGGGAGGTTGGCTCGCGCGCCCCACGCAAAAACGCGCCCGGCCAAAACCGGGCGCGCTTTAATCCGCTTCGATCCGCCGACTACTCGGAGTACTTGAATTCCGGCATTGACTTCAACTGCTCCTTGGTCGCACTGAAGACCACGTGATCGGGGTACCAGGGATTGGACTTCGATGTCGTCGAGGTCGATGTGGTTGAACCCGTGGTGGTGCCCGTAGTCGTGCCGCCGGAGGTCGACGAGGTCGATGTCGATGGCACAGGCGTATCGACAAATTTCAGCTTGTCGAAGGATACCGCAACCAGGTGCTCGCCGACGCCGAGAAAGCCGCCGACGCCGATCACCGCGGCGTTGATCTTTCCACTCTTGTCCAACAGCATATCGCTGATCGAGCCGAGCTTCTCGTTGGAGTCGTTATAGACGTTAAGGCCGATCATCTTCGACGAGCGCCAGTCACCGTGATAGCCGGACTCTGAGGATGTAGCCGCCGGAGCGCTCATGGTGTTCGTGCTGCCGGGCGTCTGGGCGACCGCCGCCGTCGCCAGCAGCGCGGATCCGATCAATGCGACGGTGATGTGCTTGGCAATCATCAGTGTACCTCCTTCGGTTTTGAAATTCAGTAGCCAGAACACACAACTTGGGCACTCGTTCCCGGGAACATTTCCGACCGCTCGGGTTCCGGGCGCTGATGAGCGGATCGCGCACAAAAAACTGACGGCCGGATTCGCTCGCGCAGCAAACGAACGGCGCGCGAATGGAGTCATGAAGAATGAAACCATGAAGGAAGGCGCCCGCGCAAACGGCGACAACAAAAATCGAGGCCGCCGCTCCGAATGTGCTCGGAAGCACGGTGATGCGACGCTATGCCCCGCCGCTGCGCCTGCCGTCAGGCCGCGATCGCGTTCGGCTCGCCTTTGCTTTCGGCGAAGAACGCGACCGCTTCGAACCGGTAGCCACAGCTGGCGCACTGCCAGAGATACGTGGTCCGGCGCGGTTCGTGTTCAAACCAGACCGGCGCGGCGATCGGGTGGCCGCATTGCGCACACGGATTTTGATGAGGCAAATAATCAGATACGGCAGCAGCCATGACGCTTCTCCCATCTGTCTTGCTTTCGCGGACTCTCGCACTGAGTAGCCGCTTTCCGAAGTTCGAGAGACATTGCAGCACCCTTTTTAACGAACTTCGAAAAGCAACGGGGTGCTGGAGCATGATCCCGAAAAGTGGAAACCGGCTTTCGGACAAGATCATGCTCAAGAAAGCTAAGCGACGGGTCTGATTCAACGCTGTTGAAACAGGCGCTAGCAACTTTACAATTTTGATGCCGATTTGAATTTGAGATTCCCGAAAAACCCGCTGCAAGTGGTGCGGGAATACAAATCGGCGGTACCGGTATGAGCGCTGCGACATCCGTGTCGTGCGATCCCGGAGCGGGATGAAGATATCCCATAGCGGGATGACGAAAAGTGTGGTGCGGTTTTCCGCCCGCATCCCGCTTCTCAAAATATCGGGAATCGATCACGTTCATGATTTGAATCTGCTCGATCCGAAATCATCATGATCCTAGTGGAGTGAATTTGACATTCGCTACCCATTTTGCAGCGAACTTGCCAGGCGAATGTCACATTCAAAACTCCACTAGAAACCTGATAGTTTCTAGTGGTCCTTTGATTCTAACATTTGCAGGAACTCCCTGCCGCAACGGGATGCAAATGTTAGAATCGGACCACTAGGGTCCGTACTCAATAAGGATTCCCACGAGCGGGGCTATGTGATTCAAGCTTTCCATGATCTGGGGGCTTGGATGGCGAAGCAGGTTTATTGGCTGAGCGATGTGGAGTGGCGGCGGATTGAGCC
>Ga0209963_1000927_pt1 | contig 22451 bp, 20 predicted proteins | sample ThiBio_1000_biof_2_FD_183957 | JGI IMG/M metagenome (GOLD analysis project Ga0209963, IMG submission 183957) | Wastewater bioreactor microbial communities from Cape Town, South Africa - Thiocy_cont_1000_biof (SPAdes) | ecosystem: Engineered > Bioreactor > Thiocyanate-remediating >...
GCAGGTTCACCGTCCGAGGGCGCCCGCCGCGCTTGGCAGGCCGGATCATCGGCTGCACCAAGGCCCACTCCGCATCCGTTAAGTCGCTAGGGTAGCGCAACCCCCGCCGATCCGCCGCCGCACGATGCGCCGCAGTCCACGCCATGACACACTCCGCGAAGCGCCCACGCAGAGCAGCGAATCACAGCAGACTCCCACGACTCAACTTCTTTCCGGAGCGGCTCTAAACATTTGATCTGGCTGTTATCGGACAGGTCATTCGACGACACCGATTAACACCCGACAAAGACATTACCCATGCGAGAGGTGGTCAACAGGCGACCTGGGGCAGTTGCAACTCTCGGTGATCTCTCTTCCAGGATTTGAATCTGCGATCAGGTGAGACATTGACTGGAGGTCCCGAGGGAGGTGGTCCGCCGGCCAGAGAATGTTCGTACCCGTTTCCCATCCCTACACCATCTGCTTTCTGAGTAACCACTCTCCCGTCCGGGAGACGGGCGTGAGAACCGCAGGTTTGCTGCGGGTTTGCGGGGATGACCTGGGGCTTCGGAATTGCAACGAGCGGCGGAATCTCTCTCCGAAGGGCCAATTCTCTCCGCGACGTGGGGCTACGGGGGTTTTGGCCCCAGGTCAGAGTGCATTGAAATAACCGGCTTTAATGTTGCGACGTTGCACGTTAAATTCGAATCCCGCGTGCCTGGGTGGCGGCAAAAGAGAATGAACCGAGGATCGGCCCCAACCCCAGATTCGCTCGCGATGCTAACCAGATCAAAGGATTAGCGTGCCCATTACGGTCGAGGAGAGGGGCGTTGGTTGTTCGATATCGCTTGCGCTCTACGGCGCTGCAATATCCGTCCTCGTCCCGATGCGCATCATCAGGTCGTCGGCACCGGGCATGTCCGCGGTGCGAATGGAGTAGCCGTCCCCCAGCAGTTGCGACAGCGTGTGCGCGCGGCGGGTGATGCGATCGAGCCGCGCGGCAACGAGCACCGCACCGATCTGCCGGCAGCGCAGCAGTGCCGCCTGGAAGCCCTCGCGATGGTCGTCCTTGCCGCTGGCGGTGTCGGAGTGCTCGGCGACCAGCGTCCAGCCCTGGGCGGTCACGAAGGCCCGCACGGTCGCCTGCTGCGCCTCCAGACCGAGGCCGCTCTGGCCCCGCTCAGCGGTGGAGATGCGGTAGAGGGCGACTGCGAAGCGGGGCTGGTGGCGGAGCGTCTTGGTCATGGTATCCGATCTCCCAAATCAACCAGCCGCCGGCCTGGCGATCCGGTAGACGCTGTAGGACCCCTTGGCACCCGCCTTGTCGGGCCCGGCCAGCCGGACCCGGTCGAGGGTCTCGATGGTGAAGCTCTTCTTCTTCAGCCCGGCCAGGAAGCCCCGGACGGTGTGGGCGGCCCATCCGGTCGCCTCGGCGATCTGTCGCCCGCTGGCGCCCTCGTCGCGGCGCAGCAGGGCAAGCACGGTCTCCTGCTTCGTGCCGGTGCGCGGTGTGGCCGTGGTGGCCCGTGGCACCCGCTCTCCGAGCAAAGCGCGCAGGGTGTCCATCGGGCCTTCCAGGGCGGCGATGATGTCCGCCTCGCGGTTGGCCGTATCGTCCCATGCGGCCAGTACTGCCTCGGCGGCCTGGCGCAGCGTGGTGCGGCCCGGGGTCCCCGCCGTGGGCGCCACGGTGGCGGCGTCAGGCGCGTCGGCGACGGCGGTGGCCTGCTGTGTCGCCGCGGTGTCAGTGGCCGCCTGTGGCGCGGTGTCGGCGTTCGAGGCGGCAGTCTCGGTTGGCGCCGCGTGGCCAATGGCGGTCAGGCCGGCCTCGGTGACGCGCAGGGTGGTCAGCATCAGGCCAGTGGTGGCGTCCTCGATCAGGGTCGCGCCATCGCCGAGGCGGTAGTCGCCCTGCGTCTCGGCGATGATGCCGTCGCGCAGCAGGGCGTCGATCATCTTGTGGCGGCCGCCGGTCGGCAGCTTGCGGTGGAACTCCAGCCGGCGGTCCGGGCGCTCCGCGGCGCGGGTCAGCGCGATGGTGGCGGCGGGGGAAATGGGAAGCTGCGGCGTGACGCCTTGAGCAACGGCACGGCCCCGTCGCGGTCCTGCACATCGGCGGCATGGATCTGTGCCACCAGCAGGCGGCCGTCAGTATCGACCATCGCATGGCGCTTGCGCCCGAGGACCTTCTTGCCGGCGTCATAGCCGCGCACCCCGCCCGCCTCGGTCGTCTTGGCGTTCTGGCTGTCGATCACCGCCGCCGATGCGCGACACCCTCGCAAGCTGCTCAGCTTGGATGAGCCAGTTCTCCGCCGAGACCGCTGGCCACAGCGAGGAACCGGCCATGACCGACAAGCCGAACTTCGTCCTGATCCCCGACGACGCAGAGCCGCCCGAACTCGCGCCGGTTAGCGGCCTGGATGTGGCGCTGGGTTTGGACGGGGTGTCGCGAGTGCAACCTTCACCACCGTCACGAGTGACCTCGTCGCACCGCGCGACCGCGCCACCGGAGTGGCCTCCCGGACGGACTGAACCGGCTGCTGCGGATCCTCTCGAGCAAACTGAAGCCGCCGGCGGAGGTATTGACCCATAACGTGATTGCGGCACTACGGACGCGGCTACGACAGGTGGCTCTGGCTGCTTTCCGGCGCCACCGACGGCGAGTGACCGAACGATCGATAACGGCTGATTTCCGGCGATCGAAGGCAGCGCCCCGAAACCTGGCTGTCCCCATCTCCTAGGACGACCTTCGCTCGTATTCTCCCAGCCAACACCAGGCCCAAAGCGCTTCAGGACGGGTGCCGTCCCCGGTGACGTGGAGCCCTTATGCTGCTCCGCCAGCCGCGGCGGCGCAACTGGCGAAAAACGCCGCGCGGTCGCGGGCGCCGCGCATCAGCAGGGTCAGGTCGTTTTCAGTCATCACCATGCGGATGCCGGCGGCGATCGCCCCCCGCCAGACCGCTTCCTCGCGCGGCCCGCCCATGCCACTGAATTCGCGGTGCCGTCGCGCCGCGAGCGCCACCGCATCGATCGCCTGGCGCAGCACCGGCCCCCCGTAATCGCCGGGGCACCCGCGCTCCCACAGCAGGTCGGAGGCGCCGATGAACAGCCCGTCTATCCCCTCCGTCGCGGCGATGGCATCCACATTCGCCAAGGCCTCCCCGCTTTCGATCATCGCCACCACCAGCACCTCGTCGTTGAAGCGGGCACAGGCCTCGGTAAGTGTCAGCCCATAGCCGAAATGCGGCAACGAGCCGGGCACGGAAAGGCTGCCACGCGGTGCGAACCGGGCCGCCCGCGCGACGGCTTCCGCCTCTGCGGCGGTGTTCACATGCGGCACAATCAGCCCCAGCGCGCCGTTGGTCAGCAATCCGGCGATCTCGCGCGGATCGTGGCTGGAAGGCCGGGCCAGCGGCAGCACCCCGGCCCGCAACGCGCCGAGCGCGATATCCTGCGCGATATGCGGGCTGGCGGGGCTGTGCTCATAGTCCAGCATGATCCAATCCATGCCGCAGGCGGCCAGCGCGGCGCCGATCTCCGCCGAGCGGGAGAAGCGCACATTGCTGCCGAGCGCGATCTCGCCGCCCGCCAGCCGGGCCCGGAATTTCTGTGCCGCCATCATTGCCTGCCTCCTTCCGCATGCCCCATTGCAGCGGGCAGTGCGCTCGGGCATCGTGTGATGGATGTCCGGAAAATACCATGGCCAAGCTTGACCCTGTGACGATCGGCCTGCTGTGGCAAAGGCTCACCGGGCTGATGGACGAGGTGGCCGGCGCCTTCGTCCGCACCAGCTTCTCCGCCGTGGTGCGCGAGAACTGGGACCTTGCCTGCGCGTTGATGGATGCCGATGGCAGGCTGTTCGCCCAGTCCAGCCGCAGCATCCCAAGCTTCATCGGCACCATGCCGCGCACCCTTGCCGCCATGCGCGCCCGCATCCCCTCGGAGCGGCTGTCGCCCGGCGATGTGATCATCAGCAACGACCCCTGGCTCGGCACCGGCCACCTGAACGACATCACGCTGATGCGGCCGATCTACCGCCACGGCCGGCTGATCGCGTTCGCCGGCGGCACCTTCCATTGCGTCGATGTCGGCGGCGCGCCGCGCCCGGATGCACGCGACGTGTTCGAAGAAGGCATGTGCATCCCCATCTGCCGCATCGTGAAGGCCGGTGAGGAAGACCCAGAGATCGTCGCCTTCATCACCGAGAATTTTCGTGAGCCGGCCGAGGCGATGGGCGATATCCGCGCCTTGTTCGCCGCGTTCTCGCTGGCCGAGCGGCGGCTGAACCAGATACTGGACGCCGAAGGGCTGGACGACCCCGCCCTGGTGGTCGATGAAATCCTGGACCGCAGCGAGCGCAGCATGCGCGCGGCACTGGCCGCCGCCCCAGACGGCGTGGTGGAGGATTTGCTCTACGCGGACGGGTTCGATGCGCCGCTGACCATTGCCTGCCGGGTCGAGAAGCAGGGCAGCGATATCAGCATCGATTTCGCCGGCACCTCGCCGCAGGTTGTCCATCCGGTGAACGCGCCGTTCAACTTCTCCTGGTCCTACACCGCCTATGCTGTGAAATGCGTGTTCGATCCGGCGGCGCCGAACAACGACGGCGGTCTGCGCCCGCTGCACATCACGGCGCCGGAGGGCTGCCTGGTCAACCCGCTGCGCCCTGCGCCGGTCTGGGGGCGGCACCTCTCGGGCCATTATCTGCCGTTCGCGGTGATGGGCGCGCTGGCGAAGCTGGTGCCGGAGCGGGTGGTGGCCGATGCCGGGGCGCCAGCCTGGAACGTGTATTTCCGCGGCGCCCGTCCGGACGGCCGGCGCTTCGTGAAGATGTATTTCATGAGCGGTGGCTACGGCGCCCGCGCCAGCGCCGACGGGCCGGACGTGCTCTCGTTCCCCACCAACGTCGCCAACACGCCTACCGAGCAGTTCGAGAACGACGTGCCGCTGCTGATCACCGAACGCCGGCTGATCGAGGGCAGCGGCGGCGCCGGGCGGCGGCGCGGCGGCATGGGCCAGCGCATTTCCTTCCACAATCCCGGCCCGCTGCCGGTCGGCTTCGTGATCCGCCATGAGCGGGTGAAAAATCCGCCGCGCGGCCTGCTCGGCGGCAGCCCCGGCGCCCCCGGCCGCGATCTGCTGGACGGCGAGCCGATCCCGGCCAAGACCAGCGCCACGCTGGCCGCGGGCAGCACCGTCACCTTCGAGACACCCGGCGGCGGCGGCTTCGGGCCAGCCGAGCCATGAGCCTGCGAATCGGCGTCGATATCGGCGGCACCTTCACCGACCTGGTGCTGCTGGACCCGGCGAATGGCCGCCTGGTCAACGGCAAGGTCCTGACCACACCGGACGACCCCAGCCGCGGCGTGCTGACCGGCATCGCCGCGTTGCTGGCCCGCGCCGCCGCCGCGCCCGCCGATATCGCCCAGGTGATCCACGGCACCACGCTGGTCGCCAACGCCATCATCGAGCGCAAGGGCGTGCGCACCGCCTTCGTCACCACCCAGGGCTTTCGCGACCTGCTGGCGATGGCGCGGGAATGGCGCTGGGACATCTACGACCTGGACATCACGCCACCCGCGCCGCTGGTGGACCGCGCCGCCTGCTTCGAGGTGCCAGGCCGGCTCGACGCGCAGGGCAGGGAGATCACGCCCTTCGATGAAGCGGCGGCGCGGCAGGTGGCCGATGCCATCGCGCGCAGCGGCGCCGAGGCCGTCGCCGTGTGCTTCCTGCACAGCTTTCGCGACCCGGCACAGGAGCGGCGCATGGCCGCCGTGCTGGCCGCCCGCCTGCCCGATATCGCGGTGTCGCTGTCCTCGGAGATCGCCCCGGCGCTCGGCGAATACGAGCGCGCCTCCACCACCGTGGCCAACGCCTATGTGCAGCCGGTGTTCCGCCGCTACATCAGTCGCCTCGCAGCCCAACTGCTTGCCATGGGCATCGGCGTGGACCTGCTGCTGATGCAGTCCGATGGCGGCACCGCGCACCAGAACACGGCGCTGCGCATGCCCATCCGCCTGGTGCAATCCGGCCCGGCCGGCGGCGCGCAGGCGGCGGCGCTGGCCGGGCGGCTGTCGGGTTTCGCCGATGTGATGGCCTTCGACATGGGCGGCACCACTGCCAAGGCCTGCCTGATCCCCGGCGGCCGGCCGGTGCGCGCGCCCAGCTTCGAGGTAGCACGCCAAGCCCGGTTCCGTCGCGGCAGCGGCCTGCCGCTCAGCGTGCCGGCGGTGGACATGATCGAGATCGGCGCCGGTGGCGGCTCCATCGCCCGCGTCAACGCCCTCGGGCTGATCCAGGTGGGGCCGGACAGCAGCAGCGCCGACCCGGGTCCCGCTTGCTACGGCCGCGGCGGCTCCGACGCCACCGTCACCGATGCCGACCTGCTGCTGGGCTATCTGGACCCCGCGCGCTTTCTCGGCGGCGACATGGCGCTGGATCGTGCCGCGGCGGAAGCGGCGATTTCCGCCCATATCGCCCGGCCGCTCGGCCTGTCCCTGGTCGCTGCGGCACTCGGCATTCACGACACGGTCAACGAGGCGATGGCCCAGGCCGCGTCCATCCACACGCTGGAAAAGGGATTGCGCGCGCAGGATTTCGCGCTGGTCGCAATCGGCGGCGCCGGGCCGGTGCATGCCTGCCAAGTGGCGCGCCGGCTTGGCATCACCACGGTGATCTGTCCGGCTGGCGCCGGGGTTGCCTCGGCCTTCGGCTTCCTCGCAGCCCCGGTTTCGTTCGAGGCGGCGCGCGCGCATCTGGTGCCGCTGCACGCGCTGGATGCCGCCGCCATCGCCGCGATCCTGGCGCCGTTGCGCGGTGAAACGCTGCGCAGCATCACCGAAGCCGGTATCGACCCCGCCATCTGCATGGTCAGCGCCAGCGTCGAACTCCGCTACGCCGGCCAGGGCCATGAGGTGGAGGCGGCGCTGACGGACGAAAATGACCCAGTCGCTGCGCTGAAAACCGCCTTCGAGGCGAACTATCGCGCGCTATACGGCCGCACCGAGCCGGGCCTGGTCGAAGCTGTCACCTGGCGGGTGGTGGCCCGCGGCCCAACCCCGTCGCTCACCCCGTTACCCCCTGCCGCCACCGCCGGCACCGCGCTGCGGGCGCACCGCGACATCTGGTGCGGCCATGCTCAGGCGATGGTGCGCGCGCCAGTCTACGACCGCTACGGCCTGGCCGCCGGCGAAGGCGTCACCGGCCCAGCGGTGATCGAGGAGCGGGAGAGCACCACCGTCATCCCGCACGGCGCCACCGCCCTCAACGACCATGCCGGCAACCTGATCATCACGCTGGAGGCCGCCGCATGAGCGCCGATACCAAAGCCAACACCCGAGGTGCGTTCGTCCTGGCCGACATGTTGCGCCAGCTCGGCGTCACCCGCGTGTTTGGCGTGCCCGGCGGTGGTTCCAGCCTGGACCTGATCGAAGGCGCCAAGGCGACCGGGCTGCCCTTCACGCTGGTGCGCCACGAAACCGCCGGCATGATGATGGCCAGCGTCACCGCCGATCTCACGGGGCGGCCGGGCGCGATGCTGGTCACCAAGGGGCCCGGGGTCGCCAACGCCGTCAACGGCGTGGCCTGCGCCGCGTTGGAGCGCTCGCCGGTGTTTCTGGTGGCGGACGGCTTCACCGACAAGCAGCGCGGCTACGTGACCCATCAATTATTCGACCAGGTGGCGCTGGTTGCACCGGTGACCAAGGCGCAGGCGCAGGTTTCCGGCCCGGATATCGCCGCGGAGACCCTGCGCCTCGCCGAAGCGGCCTGCGCGGCGCCGGCCGGCCCGGTGCTGCTGGAGATGAACGGCCCGGCTGCCCAGGCCGCCGCCGTCGCGCGGCAGGTGCCAGCGCCGCCACCGGCCGCTTCAGCCGCGTCGGCCGATATTGCGGCCGCCCAAGCGCTGCTGGCTGCCGCCCGCCGCCCGGTGGTGATCGCCGGGCTGGAAGCGCGCGACGAGGCGACGTGCGCCGCCTTGCGCACCCTGGTTCAGCGTCTGGGTTGCCCCGCGCTGGTCACCTACAAGGCCAAGGGCGTCATTGCCGACGCAGACCCGCATTACGCCGGCATCTTCACCGGCGGCGAGGCGGAGGCGGCGATCATCTCCCAGGCCGATCTCATCCTGCTGGTCGGTGCTGACCCGGTGGAGTTCATCCTGCAACCCTGGCGCTATGCCGCGCCGACGATCGATATCGCGTTGTTCGCCCGCCCGATCCACTACATCACCCCAACTACCGCATGCATCGGCGCGCTCGGCCCCAGCCTGGACGCACTGACGGCGATCGCCGCCGCCAGCGCCTGGCACGTGAGCGACATCGCAGCACATCTCGCCCACATGGCCGAAGCGCTCAGCTTCCCGGGCACCGAGGCTGCGATCGGCCCGCAGCGTATTGTCGAGATGGCCGCCGCCGCCTGCCGGCGGCATGGCGTGGATGCCCGCGTCTCCGTGGATGCCGGCGCGCATATGATCTCGGCGACCACCTTCTGGCCATGCAGCCGGCCGCATGACCTGCTGATTTCCAACGGCCTCGCCACCATGGGTTTTGCGCTGCCCGCCGCCATTGCCGCGGCCTTGCATGACACCGCCCGCCCGGTGCTCGCCTTCACCGGCGATGGCGGCCTGGCGATGTGCCTGGGCGAACTGGCCACCGCCGCGGCGTGCGGCGCACGTATCGTGGTGATCGTGTTCAACGATGACGGTCTTAGCCTGATCGCCGCCAAGCGCGATGGCCGCGACCTGCCGGAGGACAGCCTGGCCTGGCGCCACGCCGATTTCGCCGCCACCATGCTCGGCTTCGGCGGCCTGGGCTTTGTAGTGCGCTCGGCCGCCGAATACGATGCGGCGCTGGACGCGGCGCTCGCCCAGCAAGGCCCGGCGGTGATCGACGTGCATGTCGACCCCGCCGGCTATGCGCAGCAGCTGAAGGCGTTGCGCGGTTAAATCCGCTTCATCGCCTCCTCGGCGATCGACGGTTCATACATCGAGGCGAAGGTCAGACTCTCCGGCATCGGGTCCTGTCCGGAGGATTTGTTGGCGATGTTGATGAACATCTTGTTGGTGGCGAACTGCGCCTCGGTCAGCCGTGGATCGCCGTAATACATCGTGGCGTTGCCGGCATAGGCCGCCTCGGCGATGCTCGCATCCAGCTCCAGATACGGAATCGCGAACGCCTTGAACTTGTCCGGCTCGGCCTTGATCGCCCGCAGCGACAGCGCCAGCCCTGCCACATAGCGCACGAGCGCGTCCCGCTTGTCGTGCAGCGTCTTCTCGGCGGTGTTGCAGATGATGTAGGTGTAGTTGGTGAATTCCGGCGGCGGGTTCAGCACCATCTGGAACAGATAGGCGCAGCCGAACTTCGACGCCGCGATATCCGCCGTCGGCGAGGACAGGCAGAACCCGTCGATCACGCCCTTCTCGATGCCGGCGATCATCCCCGGCCCGCCGCCCTGGATGCCAACCAGCCGCATATCCTTGTTCGGATCCATGCCGCCCTTGACGGCGAGCCAGCGAAGCATGTTGTCCGGCGCACCGCCCGGCCCGGTATTGCCCATGCGCAAGCCGCGCAGCAACGCGATCTTCTTCTCAACCGGGCTGGCCTCGGTAAGCCCCGCCTTGTCGAGAATTTCCTTCTTCACCACCACGTGCGAGCCGAACTTGCCCACCGTCTGCCCGATGGTGCGGAATTTCAGGTTCTCCTTCTTGGCGTTCATCGCCTCGCCCGGATCGCCCCATTCCACATCGACGGACGGCCCCACGAGGGCCGTCATGTTGGTGCCCCGGCTGGAGGCATTGGCCGACACCTTCACGCCGGCTTTGGCGAAGAAGCCACCCTCGATCGCATAGGCTTCCGCCATCCAGATCCACGACTTGGCGGTGGAGCGGATCGTGGTCAGTTCCGGCATCGATTGCGCAATGGCGAAGCGCGGCAGCGCCGCCCCTGCCGCCGCGGTAGCAATAAGCGATCGGCGCGAAATTCTCATGTCCCAGATCCCCTGCTTGACGTTTGCAAAGCTCACCGCTGCCAGCGCAGCACATGCGCTTCGATATGCTTCAGCGCGGTGTTGATCACCGCCCCCACCACCGCCAGCACGATGATGCCGGCATAGACGCTCGCGATATTGAACAGCCCGGTCGCCTGGTTGATGAGGAAGCCGATGCCTCGGTTAGACGACATGAACTCGCCGATCACCGTGCCAACCAGCGCATAGGGCACGCTCACCTTCAGCCCGGTGATCACCCAACTCGCCGCCGACGGCACGATCACATGGCGCAGCACATCCGCCTCACTACCGCCCATGATGCGGGTGACGTTGACGTAGAGCGGATTGACTTCGCGCACGCCGGTATAGGTGTTCAGGAAGATCACGAAGAACACGATCGCGGCCGAAACCGCCACCTTGCTTTCGATACCGATGCCAAACCAGATGATGAACAGCGGCGCCAACGCGATTTTCGGGATCGAATAGATCGCGGTGATATAGGGGTCGAACACCTCGGCCACCAACGTGTAGCGCCCGAACAGCAGCCCCAGCGAGAATCCGATCACACAGCCGATCGCGAAGCCCCAGGCGGTGGCATACAAGGTCACCGATAGGTTGCTCCACAGCGTGCCGTCGAGCGTCCAGTGCCACAGCCGCAGCCCCACCGCTTCGGGCGAGGAGATCAGCATCGTGTCCACCCAGTTGCCGGAGGCATGGTGCCACAGCCAGATGAAGCCGACGCCAACCAGCACGCGCAGCACGATGATCGCCCAGCGCCGCCGCCCGGCCGCCTGCTCGGCCGCCGCAACCCGCGCGGTGCGCGCCGGCCCGCCGATGGCCGCCGCTTCGTCCGCAGCCCCGCTCATGCCGCTGCTCCCCGCTGTATCTCCGGCGCCAGCGCCTCCCAAAGCCGCGTGTAGGCGACTTCGAATTCCGGCAGGAAGCGCACGCGGAACACGTCGCGTTCCTCCGGCAAGGCCACCGTCTCGATCTGCTTGATCCGCCCGGGGCGGCCGGAAAATACCACCACGCGCTGGGCCAGCGTCACCGCCTCGGCCAGGTCGTGGGTCACGAACACCACCGTCTGCCGCCGCGCCCGCCAGATCGCCAGCAACTGCTCCTGCATCACCAACTTCAACTGCGCGTCCAGCGCGCCGAACGGTTCGTCCATCAGCAAGGTGCGCGGCTCGTAGGCCAGCAACTGCGCCAGCGCCACCCGCTTGCGCATGCCGCCGGACAGCTCGGCCGGGAACGAACGCCCGAAGCCTTCCAGCCCCACCGCGGCCAGCATCTCCGTCACCCGCGCGGCCCGCGCCGCCGCGCCCATGCCGTGAAAACGCAGCGGCAACGCCACGTTTTCCGCCACCGTCCGCCACGGCAGCACCGCATCCTGCTGGGTCATGTAGCCCACGTTACGGTTGATCCCGTTGACCGGTTTGCCTTCGTGGGTGATGCGGCCCTCCTCAGTGGAGAGGATGCCGGCGATCATGTTCATCAACGTGGATTTGCCGCAGCCGGAGGGGCCAACGAAGGCGACGAACTCGCCCTCTGCGATATCGAGGTCCACTCGATCGAGCGCCAGAATCTCCCGCCCGCGCGAGACGTATGATTTTCGCACGGCAGAGATCGCGATGCTGGCGGTCATGCCTTACTCCGGATAACTTGTATTAACCGTAGGACAAATGCCCGGAAGATGACAACCGATGAATGACGCCGCCGATGTCGTGGTGGTCGGCGCAGGCGCCGCCGGTGCCGTGCTGGCCGCGCGGCTGTCCGAGGACCCGGCCCGCCGGGTAATCCTGCTGGAGGCTGGCGGGCGCGGGGCCAACCCGCTGCTGCGCGTGCCCCTGATGACCGGCATCCTGCTGCGCAGCCGCTACGCCAACTGGTCCTTTCGCACCGAGGCGGAGGCGGGCCTGGCCGGCCGCAGCACCGCCATTCCGCGCGGCAAGGTGCTGGGCGGTTCCACGGCGATCAACGGCATGGTCTGGGCGCGCGGCCGCCCGTCAGATTACGACGGCTGGGCGCAATCCGGCCTGCGCGGTTGGGCCGCCGAGCACGCCACCGCCGCCTTCCGCCGCATCGAGCGGTTTTCCGGCGGCGCGTCCGACATCCACGGCGGTGATGGCCCGCTGCCGATCACCGATGCCGATGTGCGCCACGAACTGATCGATGCCTTCCTCGCCGCCGGCGCCCAGGCCGGCTACAAGCCCACCGACGATTTCAATGCACCGCCCTGCGAAGGCGTCGGCCGCTACCATTTCACCATCGCCGGCGGCCGTCGCTGGTCCGCCGCCACCGCCTTTCTGCGCCCTGCCGCCCAGCGCGCGAACCTGCGCATCGTCACCCGCGCCCACGCCACCCGCATCGTGCTGGAACAGGGCCGCGCCACCGGCATCGCCGCCTTGGTGAATGGGCGCGAGACCATCTTCCGCGCGCCGGAAATCGTGCTCAGCGGCGGCGCCATCAACTCGCCGCAACTGCTGATGCTCTCCGGCATCGGCCCGGCCGACCAGCTCCGCGCCTTCGGCATCGCGGTCGCCGCAGACCTGCCCGGCGTGGGCCAGAACCTGCACGACCATGTGCTGGTGCGCGTGGAGCACGCCTGCACCCGGCCGATCACCCTGCAATCGCTCACCCGGCTGGACCGCGCCGCCGTGGCCCTGGTGCGCGCGCTGGTCAGCGGCACCGGCCCGGCCGCTAGCTTCCCGCTCGCCGCCGGGCTGATGGTGCGCTCCGACCCGGCGATGGAGGAGGCCGACCTGCAGAGCCATTTCCTCCCCGGCCTCACCACCGCCACGCTGCGCGTGCCCTTCCTCGCCGGCCCGCTGCGCGCCGGCGATGGCCACGGCTTCATGGCCAATATCAGCCAGATGCGGCCGGAGAGCCGGGGCGAGATCCGCCTCGCCAGCGCCGATCCGCTGGCCGCCCCACGCATCCGCCCCAACTATCTGGCCGACGCGCGCGACCGCACCGCACTCCGCCGCGGCGTCGCCATCCTCCGCGAGGTGTTCGCCCAGAAGGCGTTCGACCCCTATCGCGGCGCCGAACTCTCCCCGGGCGTCGATATCCGCTCAGACGCCGAGGTGGACGCCTGGATCGCCCGCACCGCCGACACCGTCCATCACGCCGTCGGCACCTGCCGCATGGGCAGCGAGACCGACCTCGGCGCTGTCGTCGACGACCGGCTGCGGGTGCGCGGCATCGCCGGGCTGCGGGTGGCGGATGCCTCCGTCATGCCCCGCATCACCAGCGGCAACACCGCAGCACCCTCGATGTTCATCGGCCAGCGCTGCGCCGATTTCATCGCCAACGACGCATAAGGAACCCGTCATGACCGTCAAGGGCCTGCACCCCGACATCGCCGCCGACAGCCCGGACCTGCTGCGCCAGGTGCACGGCAGGCGCGGCTACGCGCTCAGCTACCACCGCATGTTCCAGGCCCACGCGCCGGAACTGCTCGCAGCCTACGACGCCTACTACCAGCAACTCACCCTGCGCCCGCGCGCCCTTGCCGACGCGGCGAAGGAGACGGTCTGGATCGCCCTGCAGGCCGCCACCCGCGAGCATCACGGCATGATCCATCTGCGGCGCGCCGAGGCGGCCGGCCTCAGCCGCGACGCCATCGCCGACGCGCTGGCCATCGGCGCCGCCGTCGAAACCTGGACCGTGCTGCAATTCGGCGACGAATACTGGCGCGACTGGACCCCGATCGAGGCCGCCATCCCGCGCTATCTGCGCATGTTTGAGGCATCCACCGGCAGCGTACCGCCCATCGCCGCCGAGATCACCGCCATCGTCTGCCACGCCGCGCGCCGCACCCATGCCGGCATGAAGCTGCATCTGCCGCGCGCCTTCGCCGCAGGCGCCACGGCCGCCATGGTCGCCGAGGGCCTGTCCTTCCTGCTGCTGCCGGCCGGTGGCCCCTGCCTGATCGACGCCGTGCAGGCCTGGGCCGACGCCAGCGCCGCGGACCCGTCGCTGCCTTCGCCCTACGGCCCCTCTGATTTGGAGAATCCGGCGGCCTCGTCGTAGCCGCCCTGGCCCTCGAACGCCGCCCAGATGCGGTACGGCTCGCTGGCCGGCACCGCCCCGGCGGCGATCATCTCCCGCCACACGCCGCAGGCCTCCACGAAGCGCGGGATGGAGCCGGGGAACATCGCTAGCGTCAGCGCCTCGGCGATCTCGTCCTCCGGCACCCCGTCCTCATAGGCGGCGGCGATCTGCCAGCGCAGCACCCGCCAGCGGGCCTTGCACACATGCACCGCGAGCTGCGCCAGATGCACCAGGCGTGCCGGGGCGAGCCGCCGCGCCCCGGCGATATAGGCGGCCTGGGGATTCCACGGCGCCAGCTGCGCGCTCCAGGCGCGGGCAGCGAAATCATAGGCCTCGGCGCCGATCGCCCAGCCTGCCGCCGCGAACGCCGCGCCGATCCCGGCATCGTCGCCGCCAGCCGCACGGAACTTGGCGATATGATGCGTCGCCAGCCCCTCATCGGTGGCCGCCAGCACCGCCAGCCAGACGAATTCGCGGTCGTGATGGCTCAGCACCCGGTCGGCCAGCGCCATCGCGGTATAGGCGGCATCATAGCCCGCCAGCAGGTCCGGAAAGGTCAGCGCCAGCAGCCCGTGATGCGGCAGCAGGTAGCCGCGCTTGGCCTTTACCTCGGCAAGGCGGGCGCGCAATGCGGCATGCGGATCGGTCATGGCGGCTCCTGCGAAGGCTCGATTGCGCATAGCCGCAGCCGCCGCGTACGTCCATCCTGCCTCCCACGCAATATGGAGCAGCAGCATGGCACAGGAACTCGAAGGACAGGTGGCGCTGGTCACCGGCGGCTCGCGCGGCATCGGACAGGCCACCGCCCTCGCCTTCGCGGCGGCCGGCGCGGACATCGCCTTCTGCCATCTGCGCGACGCCGAGCGCGCCGCCGAAACCGCCGCCGCCATCGCCGCCATGGGCCGCCGCGTGTTCCACCGCGAGGTGGACGTGGCGAACGTCCCGGCCGGCCGCGCCTTCGCCGCCGAGGCCGCGGCAGCCCTCGGCCCGGTGGACGTGCTGTTCAACAACGCCGGCAGCAATATCCGCAAGGCGTTCGAGGAGATCACCGAGGCCGAGTTCGACGGCATTCTCGACACCCATCTGAAGGGCATGTTCTTCATGGCGCAGAACGTCTATCCGGCGATGGTGGCGCGCGGCCGCGGCTGCATCATCAACGTCGCCAGCCAGCTCGGCATCAAGGGCGGCGCCAATCTCAGCCCCTATTGCAGCGCCAAGGCCGGCATCGCCGGCTTCACCCGCGCGTTGGCGTGGGAAGCGGCGCCGAAGGGCGTGCGCGTCAACGCCATCGCCCCCGGCCCCATCGACACCGACCTGGTGCGCCAGAACACCGCCGAGTGGCGCGCCGCCTTCGTCGCCCGCCTGCCCGCCGGGCGCTTCGGCACGGTCAAGGAGATCGCCGCCACCGCGCTGTTGCTTGCTGGCCCGCATGGCGGCTTCTACGTCGGCGCTACGTTGTCGCCCAATGGCGGCGATATCATGCACTGAGCATCGGCTCTGCCCGCCCTGTGTTCGTCGCCCAACGGGGTGACAAACACATGGTAGGCGGCGCGGATACCCTTTCTCGATGGGCAACTGCTTTCAGGCGCCTCATCCACTCCCCCGAGATCATCCACCTCTCGGTGGCGATGCATTTCCGCTACCCGCTGGCTCCGCGCGACGTCGAGGCCCAGCTGCCAGAGCGCGGCATCGACATCGACCACGCGACCAGGGTCTGTCAGGCGCTGACAGAAGCGCCCGACAGACTCTCGCTCTTTGCTTTGGCGCGTGATTCACGGCTTCGTCTGCTCCCACCTGCGCCGATCGCACTCGAGAGGGTGTTATGAACCTGCGTGAAGCAGAGCCAGAAAAGAAGGAAGCAGGAAGCGTTCTTTTTTGAAAAAAGAACCAAAAAACGTTCATCCGGGCTTCGCCCCTGTGGCACCAGGGCGCTCGAGATCGAAGCCGCGCAGCGCTGATCAAGTCTTTTTGTTTCTTTTTCTTCAGAAAAAGAAGATTCTTCCCTTATTTTCTCATCAAAGTTCATAGCACCCTCCAGCCGCCTGTGGCGGGATCGCTTCGGGCCATTATTCGCCGCCGCAATCAGGAAGAGGGGAGGGGGGTCGCTGGCGAGCCCGCCGGCACCGGTGCTAGCATCGTGGAAAATGCAACGGGAGAGACCTCCGATGTCCGCCACCAACACCGCCCGGCTGCGTGCGCTGCTCAAGGCCGACCAGATGGTGATCGCACCGGGTGCCTATGACGCGATCACCGCGCGCACCATCGCGCAGGCCGGCTTCCCGGCGGTCTACATGACCGGCGCGGGCACCGCCGCCAGCCTTGGCTATCCCGATTTCGGCCTGGTGACGATGACCGAGATGGTCGCCAATGCCGCGCGGATTGTGCGCGCGGTGGATGTGCCGGTGGTCGCCGACGCCGATACCGGCTACGGCAACGAGCTCAACGTGGTGCGCACCGTGCAGGAGCATGAGCGCGCCGGCACCGCCGGCATCCATATCGAGGACCAGGTGAGCCCGAAGAAATGCGGCCACCTGGACGACAAGGAGATCGTGCCCCGCGAGGATTTCGCCGCCAAGATCCGCGCCGCGGTGGCAGCCCGGCGCGACCCTGATTTCCTGGTGATCGCCCGCACCGACAGCCGTGCCCTGGCCGGCTTCGACGAGGCGGTGGCGCGCGGCAATCTGGCGCTGGAAGCCGGTGCGGACATGGTGTTCCTGGAAGCCCCGCAGACCATGGAGGAGATCGCCGCGGTGCCGCGCCTGGTGCGTGGGCCGTGCCTGCTCAACGTGGTGCGCGGCGGCAAGACGCCGGAGATCAACCTGCTCGATGCGCAGTCGATGGGCTACCGCCTCGCCATCGTGCCCGGCCTGCTGATGAAGGCCGTGCTGGGCGCCTGCGACGCCATGCTGGCCGAGCTGAAGCGCACCCATGTGCACCCGGTGCCGGCCAGCGACATGACGGTGCGCCAGGTGTTCAACCGCTTCGGCGCCGAGGAGTGGGACACCTACCGCACCCGCTTCCGTGACGCCGGGGTGGCGAAGGCGGCCGAATGACCATGGCACAGGCAGCCTCGCCCGCCACGCTGTTCGACAAGATCTGGGCGCGCCACACCATCCAGGAACGCCCGGACGGCGCCACCCTGCTGCACGTGGCGCGCCACCTGGTGCATGACGGCTCGCGCGCCGGCTTCCGCGCCTTGCAGGAGAAGGGCCTGCCGGTGCGGCACCCGGAGCGCACCTTCGGCACCCCGGATCACTATGTCTCCACCAAAAGCCACGACCTGGCGGCGATCGCCGAGCCGAACCGGCGCGAGATGGTCACCGCGCTGACGGCCAATGCCAAGCAGCACGGCATCACCCTGTTTGACCTGGGCGACGTGCGCCAGGGCATCGTGCACGTGATCGGGCCGGAGCAGGGCATCACCCAGCCCGGCCTGCTGATGGTCTGCGGCGACAGCCATACCGCGACGCATGGCGCCCTGGGGGCGCTGGCCTTCGGCATCGGCGCGTCGGAGGTCTCGCACGTGCTGGCGACGCAGACGCTGTGGCAGAGCCGCCCGCGGGCGATGCGCGTGGCGGTGGAGGGCACGCTGGGCGCCGGGGTGACGCCGAAGGACGTGATCCTGGCGATCATCGCCCGCATCGGCGCCGCCGGCGGCACCGGCCACGTGATCGAGTATGCCGGCCCGGTGTTCCGCGCCATGTCGATGGAAGGGCGGCTGACCGTTTGCAACATGTCGATCGAGGCGGGGGCGCGGGCCGGCATGGTGGCGCCGGACGAGACCACCTTCGCCTATCTGCGCGGGCGGCCCTATGCGCCGCAGGGGGCGATGTGGGACCGCGCCATGGCCTATTGGCGCAGCCTGCCGAGCGACCCCGGCGCCACCTTCGCCCGCGAGGTGGTGCTGGATGGCGCGGCGATCGAACCGATGGTGACCTGGGGCACCAGCCCTGAGGACGCCGCCCCGGTCAGCGGCGCGGTGCCCGACCCGGCGCGCGCCCCCACCGCCGAGCGGCGCGACGCGATGGCCCGCGCGCTGGCCTATATGGGCTTGCAGCCCGGCACCGCGATCGAGGCGATCCCGGTCGACCGGGTGTTCATCGGCTCGTGCACCAACGCGCGCATCGAGGATCTGCGCAGCGCGGCGGCGGTGGCCCGCGGCCGCACCGCGCGCATTCCCGCCATGGTGGTCGCCGGCTCCGGGCTGGTGAAGGCGCAGGCCGAGGCCGAGGGGCTGCACAAGGTGTTCCTGGAGGCCGGGTTCGAGTGGCGCGAGCCGGGCTGCTCGATGTGCGTCGGCATGAACGGCGACCTGGTGGCTCCCGGCGAGCGCTGCGCCTCCACCTCCAACCGCAATTTCGTGGGCCGGCAGGGCCGGGGCGCGCGGACCCATCTTGTCAGCCCGGCAATGGCCGCCGCCGCCGCGATCGGCGGGCGGATGACCGATGTGCGCAAACTGATGGCGGGAGGCGCGTGATGCGCAAGTTCGAGCGGGTGGAGGCGGTGGCGGCGCCGCTGGACGCGCCCAACGTGGACACCGACCAGATCATCCCCGCCCGCTTCCTGTGGCGCGCCCGCGCCGACGGCTACGGCGCGTTGCTGTTCAACGACCTGCGCACCGATGCCGACGGCGCCGCGCGGCCGGACTTCGTGCTCAACCGCCCCGCCTGCCAGGGGGCCAGCGTGCTGGTCGCCGACCGCAATTTCGGCTGCGGCTCGTCGCGCGAGCATGCGGTGTGGGCGCTGGCCGATGCCGGGTTCCGGGTGGTGATCGCGCCCAGCTTTGGCGACATTTTCTTCAACAACAGCTTCAAGAACGGCCTGCTGCCGGTGGTGCTGCCGGAGGCGCGCTGCGCCGAGCTGCGCGCGGCGCTGGCGCGCAACCCCGGGGCGAAGCTGGTGGTGGACCTGGAGGCGCAGACCGTCACCGGGCCGCTGGGCGTGAACGACGGCTTCGGCACCGACCATTTCGAGGTGGATGCCTTCCGCAGGCAGTTGCTGCTGTCCGGGATGGACGACATCACCTTCACCCTGAGCCAGCAGGACCGGATTGCCGCGTTCGAGGCCGGTTTCAAGGCGGATATGCCCTGGATTTAGGGCATTCCTGGCGCTGATCCGCCCCTGCCACGGGGCGGGTCAGCCGCCGTGATGCACCCGCCGGTCCAGCGCCAGCATCAGCCCGTTGGCGCAGACGGCGAACACCACCACCAGCAGGGTGACCGAGGTCGTCATCGGCACGTCGTGCGAGTTGATGCCGTTGATGATCAGGAAGCCCAGGCCGCGCTGGGAGGCGAACATCTCGCCGATCAGCACGCCGAGCAGCGTCAGCGCGAAGCCGACACGCAGGCCGGTCACGATCTCCGGCATCACCGCCGGCGCCAGCACCGTGGCGGCGGTCTCCAGCGGCCGCAGCCGCAGCGCCCGCGCGGTGCGCAGCAGCACCGGCGGGATGTTCTTGACGGCGGCCAGGGTGAACAGGATCACCGGGATCATGCCGTGGATCACCCCGAACGCCACCTTGGCCGACAGCCCCAGCCCGAACAGCAGCAGCATCACCGGGTACAACGTCACCTTCGGGATGGTGTAGAGCGAGGCGATCACCGGCTCGGCCACGTCGCCGGCGAAGCGGCGCAGCCCCAGCAGCAGCCCCAGCCCGATGCCGCCCACAGCCGAGATCGCCAGGGCGTAGACGAAGGCGAGCAGGGTCGCCGCGGCATGGCTCCAGAACGGCGCATGGCTCAGCAGCCCCCAGGCATAGGCGAAGGTGGTGCGCGGCGAGGAGATCGCGACGTCCCCGGCATAGAGGTACAGCCCCTGCCAGACCGCCAGGATCACCGCCAGGATCGCCAGGTTGTCCAGTTGCCGCTTCATGCCCGCGCCCGCCGGCGGGCCAGCCGCGTCTCGCAGATTTGCAGCACCCCGTTCACCCCGGTCGCCACCAGCAGCACCAGCAGCATCAGCGCGTACATGCGCTTGTTCTCGAAGCTCTCATAGGCATAGGCGATGCCGTAGCCGAGGCCGCCGCTGGACAGGATGAACTCGCCGGCGATCACCCCGATGAAGGCGTAGGCGAAGGACAGCTTCAGCCCGGTGAACAGATGCGGCGCCGCCGAGGGCAGGGTGATCAGCGCCACCTCCCTTACAGGCGACATTCGGTGCACCCGCGCCACCTTGCGCAGCACGCGCGGCACCCGGTCCAGCCCGGCGATGGTGCTCAGCATCATCGCGGGCGTGGCGAACACCACGCCGATGGCGATCAGCGGCAGCGCGTTCAGCCCGAACAGCGCCACCAGCAGCGGGTAGAACACGAAGAACGGCACCGCGTACCAGCTCGCCAGCAGCGGGTCGATCGCCCGGCGCACCCGTGGCATGGCATGCACCAGCGCGCCCAGCACGAAGCCGGCCAGCGCCGAGACGGAGAAGGCGGCGCCGACCTCGGTGGCGGTCTGCGCGATGTCCCCGGTGATCTCGCCGGCGGCGACCAGGCGCAGCATCTCGCCGGCCATGACGCTGGGCGGGACCATGGTGAGCGGCTTGATGATTTGGGTGCGGCACAGTACCTCCAGCAGCAGCACCAGCCCGGCCATCACCGCGACGCGGGTCCACATCACCCGCGCGGCGCGGCCGAACCGGGGCGGCGGCGCGCTCATGCCCCCCGCGCTCGTGCCCCCGGCGCTCATGCCCCCGGCGCTCATGCCCCGTGCCCGATCGCCTTCATCGACTCGGCGCGCAGCGACTTCCACAGCCGGGCGGTGACGGCGCCGAACCCGGCCTCGGCGACGATGCGGCTGTCGCGCTCGCGCGCCCAGCCGGTGGTGACCAGGTCGATGAACATGCCCGGCCGGGCCGACATCACGCCCACGCGGTCCGACAGCAGCGCCGCCTCGTCCAGCGCGTGGGTGATCAGCAGCACCGTGGCCCCGGTCTCCCGCCACAGCCGCAGCAGCTCGTCGCCCATCAGCAGCCTGGTCTGCTGGTCCAGCGCGCCGAACGGCTCGTCGAGCAGGATCAGCCGGGGCTGCAGCACCAGCGTGCGGGCGATGCACACGCGCTGGCGCATGCCGCCGGAAAGCTGCGCCGGATAGGCGTGGGCGAAATCGCGCAACCCCATGAAGCCGACGGCGTAGTCCACCCGCCGCGCCGTCTCCGCCGGGTCCATGCCGGCGCGGCGCAGCCCGAAGGCGACGTTGTCGTGCACGCTCAGCCAGGGGAAGCTGGCGTCTTCCTGGAACACCACGCCGACGCCCTCGGGCACCTGCCCGGCGACGGGCTTGCCCTCGAAGGCGACGGCGCCGCTGGTGGGGGCGCTGAGGCCGGCCAGCACGTCCAGCAGCGTCGACTTGCCGCAGCCGGACGGCCCCACCACCGAGAAGAACTCCCCGCGCGCGATATCCAGGTCGATCGGCCCCAGCGCGTGCACGGGGCGCGCGCCGGGGTAGGTGCGGGTCACCGCCCGCAGGGTTGCGTGCGGCGCGGCGCCGAGGCTCACTTGCTGAGATCGGCCGGCAGGAAGCTCGCGTCCACCAGCTTGCTCCAGTCCACCGCGCCCTTCTGCTTGCCGACGATCTGCAGCCCCTCGATCATGCGGTTCATGCCGTCGTAGTCGAACCGGCCGTCGGACCAGTAGTGGTTGGCGACGAAGCGGGCGAACACCTTCTTGTACAGCGCCGGGTTGCCGTTATAGGCCTTGGCGGTGATCTCGGCGGCCTCGTCCGGGTGGGCCATGATGTAGGCCACGCCCTCGCGCCGGCCCTCGATGATGCCGCGCAGCTTGGCGCCGCCGGATTTGGCGAATTCGTCGGTGGTGACGGTCACGGTCTGCATCATGTTGGGCGGCAGCACGTCCTTGGTCCAGAACACCGGCTGCAGCTTGTCCTCGTTCTCCGCCCACACCGGCTCGCCGGACATGCCGGCGTCGAGCGCGCCGTTGACCACGGCGGAGACATTGGCGCCGATGCCGCCGGCGGGCACCAGCGTGACCGATTTCGGGTCGATGCCCTGCGCCTTGAACGCCATCAGGATCAGCATGTTGGTGACCGAGCCGGGGGCGGTGAAGCCGACCTTCTTGCCAACCAGGTCCTTGATGCCGTGCAGCGGCGAGCCTTTCTTGGCCATCCACAGGATGTCGGCCACGCTCTGCACGCCGCCGCCGATGATGCGCAGCGGCACGCCGTTGTTGATCGCCTCCACCGCGGCGGACAGCGCCACCTCGCCGAACGGCAGGTCGCCGGCCAGGGTGTTGCGCACCGAGGTGCCGCCGCCCTGGGAGGTGAGGATGCCGGTGATGTCCACGCCGTTTTTCTTGAAGAAGCCCTTCGCCATCGCCACCGCATAGGGCGCGCCATAAAACGCCGCCCCCCAGTGCGTGACGGTGATGGTCTCCGCCCGCGCGGTGGTCGCGGCGGCGCAGAGCGTGGCCGCGAGCAGCAGGGCCC
>Ga0209963_1000929_pt1 | contig 22383 bp, 22 predicted proteins | sample ThiBio_1000_biof_2_FD_183957 | JGI IMG/M metagenome (GOLD analysis project Ga0209963, IMG submission 183957) | Wastewater bioreactor microbial communities from Cape Town, South Africa - Thiocy_cont_1000_biof (SPAdes) | ecosystem: Engineered > Bioreactor > Thiocyanate-remediating >...
CAGACCGTTCGCGCTCTCGACACCGGCCAGTGGGTGTCAGGGTCTTCGCTCGCCTTCGCAATGGTGAGGCGCTTGCTCTCTCAATGTCCCGCAGCGGACATGCGATTGCGACTCCGAAGCTCGGTTATCGCCGTCTCCTGCCGATCGAGCTTGCCTATGAGGGCGTCGATCTCGCTGCGGCGGGCGAGGGCCAGCTCTGCGATGTGTTGCTGAAACAGGCGCTCGTCAGCGCTCGTCCAGCTCGACGCGCTCCGGCCGCGCGGCCTGCGCCGCGCACGTTCGGTGATCGTCAGCCGCTCTGCGCGCGCCGCGATCTGGCGTTCGATGACGCTGAGATGGCGTTGTGTCTCGGCCTGCGCGACTTCCATGCGCGCAAGCGTGAGGCGACAGTCTTGTGGCCGGGTCATCGCAACGTCCCCACCGGCCACAGGGGGAAAGCGGATTCGTCCGCCGTGTAGTCGTCGGGGAGGGAGACGCCCGCGATGGATGAAGAGAGGTCGTCACCGGCGACCGCCCAGTCGATCAGCGCCGAGTTCGCTCCGGCGTGCTTGCGCATGTCGGGCGTCAGTATGCCGTCGAGGGCGTCGGCGATGGCGCCCTCGGTATTGTGGTGCGCGTGAACCAGGAGGTTCACGGCGACGAGGTACGCTTTCATGACCGGACCTCCTTCCCATCCGCACCGACGGGGTAGGGCTCCGGCGCGCGCACGGAGACGCGCACGGCGCGCCTCCAGGCGTCGGAGCCGGTGAAGTGCCGCCTGAGAAGCGGGTGCCAGACGACGAGGAGCGGCGTCTCGCCGTCTTCGTTAGTTGCGGTTCGCCAGCCGAAGGCTTTGGCAATGAGGCGCCAGGGCATAGGTCACCTCCATCCGACGAAGTCGGAGGGGCCGCCGTAGACCCGGTGGCGTGCCTCGTCGATGACGAAACCGAAGCGACCAATGCTGTACTCCCCCGACGGGACGAGGAAGCGACGCTCCTCGGTCCCCGGTCCCCGTTTGCCGCCGAGCGTGGCGACGACCTCGACGAAGCCGGGCATGTGCTTCGAGGTGACGGCCGAGGCGACGAGCCAGTGGGCGACGTGCTCGCGCTCGAACGCGCGCCGGTCCTTCTCACGGGACTCGCCGGGTTGCAGGATCGTGCCGAAGATCGCCTCCCAGGCATCCGGCCACGAGTCCTTCACGCGCTCGGCGCAGCGACGCTCGAAGGCGGTGAAGAGATGCGGGAAGGTGATCGCCACCGCTGCCCAGCCCTCATCCTCTTCGTACCAGCCGCCCTCGGCGCGCAGCAAAGGATGGACCTTCCGACTGCGGTCGGCCGAGATGTGAAAGCCGCCATGGCCGGCTGTCGAGTGGAAGACGACGTCCTCGGCATAGAGTGTGCCGCCTTGCGAGGCGCCCCACGGCGTGCTGGCGCGCGAGCAAATTTCCTTGCGACCGAGCGCGCGCTTCTCGCGTTGGTGCTCAGCATTTTCGAGCACGCGGGCGCGAAACGCCGTCTCGTCGGCGAGCTCGCCAAAGTGGCCGTAGAAATCGTCGCGCGTCCACTCGCTCATCGGTCGCGAGAGTCGCCAGGCGCTGACGAGATAATGCCGTTCGTCGCGCGCCTTCGCCATGGCGAAGGCGGTGTCGCCGACCAACGCGACAGGCATGCCGTCGGCACTGGTGCCAAAAGAAACCCCTGGAAATCCGGGGGTTCCAGTTTGAGGGCAAATAGGAGAGGGGGCGTTCATGCCGCTGTCCTCCCCTCGACGATATCGGCGCCGGCCTCGTCGGCCGTGACATCCTTGAGCACGGCGTGCGGATAGCCGTGCCGCGTCAGCCACTCCTTCGCGTCGGCGTCGTTGGTCGCGAGGTAGACGAGCTCGGCGTCGTCGCCAGCACGGTCGAAGACGCGGACCGATCCGACGGCCGGACGCTCGACGATGGTGAAGTGGAGCCTCGACTCCAGCGAGAACGTCCGGTGCACGCGGATCGCGATGACGCCGCTGGCGCCGTAGTCGGCCTCGTGCAGCGTGAAGGACGCGGACAGCGAGATGGTGCCGACCCCGCGCGCTCCCTGCTTGCGGATCAGCCGGCCGCGGCTGTTGCTGGTCCGCCAGGCAGCTAGCTTTTTGTTGAAGCGCACCGGCGGCTGCGGCGTTCCGTCGGACCATGCGATGACGGACCCGATCGGTGCATTGTCGAAGATGGTGTGCGCGGACATCGTGTCCTCCTTTTGCGCAAGCGTGAAAACAGAGCCGCCGCCGGCGTGGCCGGCGGCGGCGGATCGTTCGGAAGTGGAGATGCGCTGCTACTCGGCAGCTTCCTGGAAGGCCTCGGCCTCTTCGTCGGTGAAGCCGTCGCCGATGTTGTCGGCGTCCTCTTCCGTCGCGTCGTCGTCCGTTGAGGTCGCGCTTGACGACAGGAAGTCGGAGAGCTTTGCCGGGTCGGGCGCGAAGAGCGCGGAGGGGTGGACGAAGTGCCCCTCCTTGAAGTGCTCGACCAGCGCGGCGCGGGTGTCCTTCACGCGCTGGCGCGGCAGGACCGGCGTGTCCTTGCACGACGCCTCGAGCGCCGGCCGCGAGAGGCAGGCGAGGAAATCCTCCGTCCCCATGTTAGGCAGGAGGGCGTCCGCGCCAACGACCTCGCCGGCCACGCGGGCGACGACGCCGCTGTTGGTAGCGTTCTCCCGGCACGAGAGCACGTCGACCAGCATGGTGCGGGCAGCGACGCGCAGCGTGTCCATGTCGAAGGCGAGCTTGCCGTCGGCGTCGAACAGCACCACAGCGTTCTTCGCCAGGCGGCTGTGGCCGTAATAGGTGCCACCGCTTCCCGTCGTCACCGAGACGTTCTGCCCGGCGAAAGCGAGGATCAGCAGCGCCATCAGCGTGTCGTCCTCGATCGGCGCGCGGCCGAGCGCTTCGCGCAGCGCGTCAGTGCGGAGGTCGCCGATCATCTCGACGCCCTTGCGCGTCACGTCGGGACGCGGCTTCGAGACCTCGCCGACGTCGTCGGCGGCATTGTCCGGACCGGTCGCGCCCTTGCCCTTCGGCTTCTTCGCCGCCGGCATCCGGTAGTGGACGGTCTGCACGCGGCCGTCGCGATCGAGGTACATCGCCGTGCAGTCCGACTTCGTCGGCTTGCCGTAGACGCGCTCCGCCTTCGGCGGCAGCTTCACCTCACCGTAGTTCGTGGCCTCTGCGATGATGCCCTTCTTCGGCAGGTTCGCCGTCATCCACTCCTGCTGCGCGCCGAGGAAGGCCTCGACGTCCGTGGTGTAGCGGCTGTCCTCGTCCGCCGGGGCGAACAGGTCCTCGACCCACGCAATGCCGTAGGCTTGCGCGAGGTCGTTGCCGAAGCTTGCGTGCCGCGCGAACATCCGCGTCTTCTGCAACGCCTGCGCGACGCTCCACCACGATACCTGCGGGTCGGCCTTCGACGGCTTGTGCTTCTTCCAGACCTCCTTCTGCTCGTCGAGCGACGCGGACGCGATGGTGCGCAGCTGGCGCTCGTCGGGCATGTCGCCCTTGGCCATGTGGTCGAGCATCGCCGGCAGCACGTTCGCGAGCAGGCGCAGCTTCCTGATTCGGCGCAACGGCAGCGCGAGCGCGACGCCGATCGCCTCCTCGGTCCAGCCGAGCGCGACCAGGCGCTCGATCGCACGCCACTGGTCGACCGGGTTCAACGCCTCGCGGGCGATGTTCTCGACCATTGAGCGCATGGCGCCGTTGTCATTCGCCGGGTCGTCGACGAGCACGTCGATCTCCTCGAGGCCTGCGGCGATAGCGAGGCGCACGCGGCGCCGGCCGGCGTTGATGAGGAAGCCGTTGCCGCCATCCGCCTGCTGCGACACGACGGGCGGCTGCACGATGCCGACGGCCTTGATCGAGGCTAGCAAGAGCGCGTCGGCCTGCGGCGATGACTTGGTCTGGCGCGAATGGTCGGGGCTCTCCACGAGCGCGCGCGGATCGACCTTGATGAGTTGCATAGGAACACTCCTTTTGGGGTTGCGGACCGGCATCGCCAGCCCTTTCTCGTCTTCTTTCCGAAGACACCCCCCGGCCCGCGGAGCGGTCGCGCCGGCGCAACTGCGGCCGAGCATCCCTGCCCGGTCGGCCAAGCGGGGCTTTCAGCCCTGCGAAGGACGCCGCGGCCGGGATCGCGCAGGCGGCGGTTGAGCGCCAGCGGCGGCGGCCCGCCCGATCTGCGAGCGAGCCTTCTCCGGTTTTCCATTTCCTTCTTCTCAGGCGGCGGCCATGCGGCCTGCGCCTTCGCTGTCCTCCGCCAAGGCCTTCTCAACCCCGGCAAGCTGACCGCGCTTCTCGGCGAGCTCGCCGGCGAAGGCGAAGGCGCCGCCGTCGCGCGACTGGTAGGAGGAGAGTCGCCGGCGAGCGTCCGCCAGCCGCTGGCTGAAGCGCTCCCGCTCGCCTTCGAAGTCGTCGAGCGCGTGCTCAAGGCGGGCGACGGCGCCGAGCGGCGTCGCCGTCACCGGCAGCTCGATCTCGTAGTCCGCGCCGGTGCGCAGCAGCGTCGTGGCGTAGCGGTAGCCGTCTTTCCCAAAACGCTCGCCGCTATGCTCGACCTCGAAGCCGCCGACCGAGGCGATGACAGCTTCGCCTTCCTGCTGGAGCTGCACCAGCGTCAGGACTTCCTTCAACAGCGCCCGGCCCGCGAGCTTGCGCTCGGCGTAGCGGTCGCCGGTGACCGCCATGGTGAACGCGTCGCCCGACGTCGGAGTGCGGCGCTCGATGTCCTGCCCGATCTCTGCGATGCGGCGGGTCGAAAATTCGATGTCGCGCTCGGCATCGCGGATCTGCCGCCGCACGGCGTGCTGATCGTCGATGTGCGCAGCGCGCAGCCGTTCGAGCCGGGCGATGTCGGCTTCCAGTCCCGCCTTCAGCATCAGTCGCGGATCGCCCGACGCGATGGCCTTGGCCATCGCGAACTGGTTCGCCTGGCTCTCGCCCATGTCCTCGAGACGGCGGATGGAGGTATCGCCCGAAAGGGCCGCGGCGATGAAGCGGGCCTTACGCTCATTGTTCTGCCACATCTGCGCATCGAGGCTGCCTTCGGTCGCATAGGCGAAGACGTCGACCTCGTCGTGCTGGTTGCCCTGGCGCACGATGCGGCCCTCGCGCTGCTCGATCTGCGACGGCAGCCAGGGCACGTCGAGGTGGTGCAAGGCCTTCAACCGGAGCTGAGCGTTGACGCCAGTCCCCATCGTCTCGGACGAGCCGATCAGGAAGCGGACCTTGCCAGCGCGGACGTCGCCGAATAGGCGCTGCTTCGCCTCGGACTTCTTGTAGTCCTGCATGAAGGCGATTTCGGACGCCGGCACGCCCATACGTACGAGCTCGTCGCGGATCCAGCGATAGGCCGAGAAGCCGCGCGATTTCTCGACGCTGATCGTGCCGAGATCCGAAAAGATCATCTGCGCCGCGCCGCACAGTTCGAACGGCTTGCCGTCGGAGCGGACATAGGCGTTGTCGGCGGTCTCGCTCCAGATGCGGAAGGCGTTGCCGACGAGCTGGTTCAGCTTGTTGTCGGCCTCGTTGTCGTTGTCCGTATCGACGAGGCGGAGGTCGATCGCGGCATGCCGGCCGTCGGTGATGACCGACAACAGGATGTCGTCGCCCGGCTCCGGCGCGCGGTCGCGCTCCTCGATCGCCTTGATGCGCTCGCCGAGCAGCGCCTGATAGCGCTTGAATGCGGCGGAGGGCTTGGCGGTGAGGATCTGGCGCTTGCCGGTCGAGAGCGCCGGCACCTTCACGTACTGCCGCAAATCCTCCGGCATCACCACGTCCGCGAACGAGCGGAACATGGCGATCAACTCCGGCACGTTGACGAAGGTGGCGAAGCGCGTCACGGGCTTGTACTTGCCGGAGGGCTGCAATTCGAGCTCGGTCGAGACGTCGCCGAAGGTCGATGCCCAGGCGTCGAACTCGTGCAAGCCGCGCTCGCTCAGCGCCGCGTAGCCGAGGTAGCGCTGCACCGAGAACATCTCGCCGAGTGTGTTGGTGATCGGCGTGCCGGAGGCGAGCACGAGCGCACGCCCAGGGTTCTTGGTTTCGACGAAGCGGGACTTCACGTAGAGGTCCCAGGCGCGCTGCGAGCCGTTCGGGTCGACACCCTTCAGCGTCGACATGTTGGTGGCGAAGGAGAGCTTCCGAAACTCCTGCGCCTCGTCGACGATGATCTGGTCGACGCCAATCTCCGAGATGGTCAGCAGGTCGTCCTTACGCGTCGACAGCGATTCTAGCCGCTCCTGCAGGCCCTCCTTCAGGCGCTCAAGGCGCTTGCGCGAGACGCGGTCGTCGCTCTCCACCTTTGTGAGCAGTGTCTCGTAGAGCTCCAGCTCGTCCTGGATCATCTGCTGCTCGAACGCCGACGGCACGGCGATGAAGCGGAACGCGCTGTGCGTGATGATGATCGCGTCCCAGCTCGCCGTTGCAGCACGCGACAGGAAGCGGTGCCGCTTGTCCTTGGTGAAATTGGTCTCGTCGGCGACGAGGATGCGGGCGTTTGGGTAGAGCGCCAAGAACTCGCGCGCGGCCTGCGCCAGGCAGTGGCCGGGCACGACGAGCATCGCCTTGGCGATCAGGCCGAGCCGGCGCTGTTCCATGACGGCGGCGGCAAAAGTCATCGTCTTGCCGGCGCCGACGGCGTGCGCGAGGTAGGTCGAGCCGGCCGAGATAATGCGCCAGATGCCGCGCTTCTGGTGTCCATAAAGAGAAAAGGCGTCAGAGGCGCCGGGAAGCTTCAGGTGGGAGCCGTCAAAGGCCCGGGGCGCGATGTTGTTGAAGCGATCGTTGTAGACGCGCGCCAGCCGGTCGGTGCGGTCGGGATCCGACCAGATCCAGCGCTGGAACGCGTCCTTGATCTTCTGGAGCTTCGTCTTCGCAGCCTCGGTGTCGACGACATTGAGCACCTGCCGCTCGCTGTCGGCGTCCTTGATCGTGTCGAAGATCTGCGGCACGCGGCTGTTGAGCGCGTCGGCGAGCAACTCGCCCGCATGACGTCGGTCAGTGCCCCACTCCGATGTGCCGGTCGCTGTCCAGCCGAGCTGCCGCGCCTCGACGGTCCACGACGCGAGTTCCGGCATGTGGTGGATCTTGATCTCCACATCCATCGTCTCCTTGACGAAGACGACGACGTCTGCGGCCGGGATCCACGGCGCGCCGAGACGTGCCGTGATGTCCGACGGCTTGAGGTCTGCCGGCTGCACGCCCTGCAGCGCCGTGACGTTGCGCGCATACTCTGGGTCGAGGGCGGCGGCGGCCTCGGCGGTCTTGAGCTTCTCGCGAACGGCGCCGGACAGGTAGGCATCGGCCGTCTGCCACGATCCGTCCGATGCGTCGCGGAAGATGGCGCTGCCGAGTTCGGCGACGACATCCTGCGTGTCGCGATGCAAGAGCTCGGCGATGTGGTCGACGTCGACGTGCCCGCGCTCGTTCAGCACGACGGCGAGCGCGTCGGCCGCGCTGGTGATCACGGGCGCAGCAGGCGGAGCGATCACCCGCTCGGTGAAGAGAGGCCCGGGCTTGGCGGTGTTGGTCTCGAGGTCGTGGTCCTCGATCGAGGCGACGAGCCAGCAATCGGGATCATCGAGGAAGGGCTGGATGTTCGGCCGGCGGTGCGTCTCGCGCACCTCGCCCGTCTCCTCGTCTTCCGCCAGTGAGACGGTCGTGAAGTTGATCGGACCGAAATCGCGGACGAAGCTCGACCAGGCGATGCGCAGCCTGACCTGCGCGTCCTTCCACGGCCTGTCGCGCTCCTGGCACTTCAACACTTCGCGCACGGCGTCGCGGATCGGGATCAGCTTGCGGATGATCCGGACGTGCTTCTCCAGGATGCCGTCGGGGCTGCGGCCCTTGCGCGTCTGCACCGCGGCGGCTTCACCGTCGACGACCTGCATCAGCCCGTGGGCCTTGTCGAAGAAATAGCTGCCCTCGCGGACGTGGCGGTCGGACGGCAGGTCGATCCCGGACACGTCGTCGACGTCCTCGAGTTCGGCATCGATCGTCTCCGGCTCGCCGTCGTAGGCCCCCTCCGGAAGGAGATTGACGGCGGCTGCGAGCGTCTCCGCGAGATCCTCGCCGTCGCGCGGCAGGCACGTGTAGGCCTCGCCGAAAGGGCCCGAGGCGAGCGCGTGCGTGCCGAGCACGAAGTCGGGGTGCCGCGCGAACCAGCGGTTCACGCGGATCGCGCCCTCGTCTTCGGTCGCAGGCCCGACTTCCTCGAGGTCGAGCCACGACAGGTCGCCCTCGGCATCGCCGACCTTGCGCTTGCGGAAGAACAGCAGGTCGACCACGACGTCGGTGCCGGCGGCGAGCCGGAAGGTGCCCTCGGGGAGACGGACGGCTGCGACCAGGTCCGCCGACTTGGCGATGTGCTCGCGCGCAGAGAAATCCGCCTTGTCCATCGTGCCGTGCGACGTGACGAAGGCGGCGAGCGCTCCGGGCTTCAAGAGGTCGATCGCGCGCGCGATGAAGTAGTCGTGCAGGCGCAGGCCCATCGAACGGTAGGCCCGGTCCGAGCGCACGGTGCGGTCGGAGAAGGGCGGGTTTCCGACGGCGAGGTCGAAGCTCGCCGGCAGATCGGTGCGGGCGAAGTCGCCGGTAATGATGCGTGCCCGTGGCTGCAACAGCCGCACGATGCGCGCTGTGACCGGATCGAGCTCGATCCCAGTCACATGCGAGACGTCGCGCAGCCCATCAGGCATCAGCGCCGGAAACAGCCCTGTGCCGATGCCGGGCTCGAGCACGCGGCCGCCGCGCCAGCCGAGACGCTGCAGACCGGACCAAATCGCGCGGACGATGAACTCCGGTGTGAAGTGCGCATACTGCGTGCAACGCGCCAGCGAGGCGTGATCGAAATCGCCGACGGCGTCCTGCAGGTCCTCGCCGATCGCTTCCCAGCCCTTGCGGAATCCCGTATCGCCCGGGCGCCTGAAGACGGAGTTCGCGAGCTCGGACGCGCCGAACCCGGTGAAGCGGATCAGTTGCTCCTGTTCCTCGGCAGTCGCAGCACGCTCCTTCGCTTCGATGGCCGCGGCGAGGCGGATCGCCGCGATGTTGTCGCGCGCGCGATCTTTCCATCCTTTCTCCAAAGCGCGATAGCCGGTGAGACGGAAATTCGCGCCCTTCGCGCGATGCGCAGCGGAGGTCGAGCGGCCAACCGCGGCAAGCGGAAGCGCCGGTGCACCGGGCGACGGATCGGGATTGTCGTCATCGTCCGGATCGCAGGTGACACCGGCGAAGGCAGTGACGCCGAGGCCAAGGCCGGAAGAGATAGCACTGCTGCCGAAGAGATCGAGGGTAAACGGGTCGTCTTGCGCCATTGGAATGTCTCCTTGTGATGAGGGCGCACGCCATCAGCCTGCCGGATGGTCCCGGCAGTCGCCGATGGTCGCGGGTATTGGGGTTTGGGAGGCGCTAGCGCGCGATGAGCGACAGCGAGATGTCGTGCTCGTTCAGCTCCACGCGCAGATGCGTGTAGCGAAAGTCGCGATTGACGAGAGGCAGCACCTGCCCGGCCTCGATGAACTCGATGCCGTCATCGCCGCCGAAGTGGCGGCGCTTGTAGTCGAACCAGTCCGGATTGCCGACCGGATGGCATTCCTCGGAATAGACAACGAGCGGACGGGCGCCCTCGGCGAGCTTACCGTTCGAGAGGATGTAGACGCCGTCGTCGCCGACCAGCCAGAGGCCGGGCTTGAGGCCGTAATAGGGATTGCGGAAGCCACCATTGGCGGCAGCATCAGCAATGCCGCGGTCAATGACCATGCGGACGGCGGGGATGGGGAACGTGAACATTGCCGCCTCCCTCACGCCGCGATCGCATCTGGCAGGTAGCGCAGGTGCACCGGCAATTTCGCCGAGATCTCGGCGTCGGAAAGCTGGTCGAGCAGCCTCAGCTCTGTGCCGCGCTGGCCGCGGTAGAGCGGCACGGTGCGCTTGCCGCGCAGACGCTGGGACCAGCGCTCGCCGGCATAACCGCGGTAGCCGTCGTGCGTGCTCGACCAGATGTGCTCGAGCCGCTCCTCGCGCGACATCGCCTTCACCGGCCGCGACTCCCGCTCGATGATGGCGGCGCGCATGCGCTCTGGCGACGACCTGTCCGACACGTCGCAGTAGCCGTGAAAATGGCGGGCGCGGCCGTCGATCGCCAGCGCGAAGAAGACGCCGGTGATGCTGCCGGTGAGGAATTCGCGCATCGCGAACGCGTCGCCTCGCATCCAGAGTGGTGGCAGGATGTCAAGCATGTAGTCATACTCGGTCCGTCCGATCTCGAACCACTCGCCACGGTACAGCGCGCTGTCGTCATGCTCCCAACGGTTTGGCCGCTGGGCGTGACGGTCGAACATGCGAAACATCTGCCGGCGGTCGGCAGCGCCTCGGTAAATCTTTCGGATCGATGAAGGGGTCATGAGCGGGCTCCTTTCGGCCTCGTCGGGCTGGAGCGCGGCTCACCCCCTTCGGCTCGCCATCACTTCAGCCCTTCTGACCCCTCCTTCACGGCCGCCTCTCCGGTCCGGCGGGTCAAGGGCCGCGCAGCGGGCGAAGCCTCCCTTGACGCGCCGGCCGGGCATGCGGCACGTTTTTCCTCATTTCCGCTCCCTCTTTTCTGCTTCAGACTCAGCATGTCGCTCGCTGCAGCGAGATGACCATCGAGCATCAAACGAGCGTTCCACCCGCCCGCGGGTTCCGTTAGCTTCGCGGGATGAGTAACGCAGAAATTCCATTGAAGGGCGGCCGTACCACGCGAGGCGCTGTCCTGGGGACACGGTCGGGCGCTTGTGCATGATCTTCTTTTCCACCTCGAGCGCAAAAACTTCGGAGGTACGCCGCGCTTCCTTGGCGTTGATGATCAGAACCGTGAGATCCTGAGCTTCCTTCCTGGCGAGGTCGCGAGACAGACTGCCCTGGCGGTGGCAGGACGCGAGCAGGGCAAGATCGAGATGGCGGATTGGGCGGCGTCAGCGGCATCATGGACGATTCTCAACGTGGCCGAGCGGCTGAGTCCGACCGGCTATCATTTACGGCCGCACTCATAGTTCGCCGTCATCCCGCCTCAGCCAGGGGCTCGCTCTCGAGTTGCCCGAGGAGCACCTTCAAGTCCTCGTTCCAGTCTTCGGCACGGGGACGCGAGCGGGCGTAGCGTGCGCCGGCCTCGGCGGCGATCGCGCGGATGCGCTCGGCGTAGATGTCGCCCTGCCTGTTGTTGTCCGTCGCGGCGACGAGCTGCGCTCCCTCGCGCGCGGCGAGGCTGCGGATCGCCTCCTCACTGGCCGGGGCCCAGCCGCCGCCCGTGCTGACGTAGAGCGTGTCGAGCCGCATGACCTGAATCGCGGCGAGGCTCATCGCGTCGATCGCCGCCTCCGTGACGCACACGCGCTGCGCCGCTGGCTGCCCGAGACGGAAGAGCTGCTTGGCTCCCCCCGTCGCGAAGCCTCGCCATTCCGGTCCGCGCTCCTCCCAGCCAAGCAGCGCGCCGCCGGCGCTGCGGTGGGCCGCCCACATGCTCCCGTGGGGGCCTTCGCGCAGGACGCCCTGCCGCGCGACAGACGCGACGACGGCGTCGGGGATGGCCCGCTCCAGCGTCAGGTACCGCCATGCGGGCGAGCCGGGGCGCAGCGCGCCGCGGCGGGCCCAGCGCTCCGCGACCGAGGGAAGGGGCCGGGCGCGGGCTTCCCCCTCCCAGGCCGGCGCCGCCGGGACGAAGCCCACGAGCGAGGCGACGCGGGCGCACGCGTCGGCGAAGCCGTTCGCGCCGAGGTGCAGAGCGAGGTCGAACACGTCGCCCTTCGCGTCGGACAGGGGGTCGAACCATCCGCGGTCGGCGTGGATGACGATCACGATGCGCGCGTCGCGGCGGTGCTTCACGGCGCGCCGCGTGCTCTCCTTCAGGTCCACCTTCCACCCGTCCCGCTCGAGCAGCACGGCGCAGCCGACCTTCGCGCGGAGTTCTTCGATTTCGCTTTTCTCCATCTCATCCCGCCGGCTGCGCTTCCCGCAGAGCCCGGCCCTTTCTTCCGTTGGATTCCCTCCGCCCTATCGCGGCGGGACGCCACCCGGCAGCCGCGAAGCCTGCCGGATGCAAGGGCGCGCTGGCAACCCGTCCGAGACGTGGGACTCCGTGCGCGGCGAAGCCTCCCTTGCAAACGGCGAGGCGCCAGCGGCCCCCGGTCGCCCGGCTCAGTGAGCCGGGGACCACGGATCGTACTCGGTCTTATGCGCAGGTGAGCATAAGCACGATTATGATCCGTGGGAGATTGGACAGTTGTGGGACTGAGCATGCCTGGATTTTCGCAGTTGAGCGTGAGGGTCGGCTATCGGTGGCGGCGGACTGTCGACGACGAATGGACCTTTGCCAGCATCACATTCACGCACATTCACGATCCACGTCCAGATTATACGCTTCCCACCCCCAAGCGGAAGCCTAGCGCCACCAAACGAGAGCAGGAGCTACAAAATAGTCTGCATCAAACCTGGGAGCACCTAATGCGAGGGGCGCTCTACTCGGTGAGGGACTATTTCCGACAAGGCGGTGATGGAGCAAAAATCCCGGAAAGCTTTCGAGCGACGGTCGATTCATACTCCCGTGGCCTCAACAACTACAGCACGCAGTTCTGGCGCGAGCAGTCCTGAGCGAGCCCGCTAATTCGAACAGGGGAGATGGATCGCGGCGGCGTCACGCGCCGCCGAACCGCCAAACCGGGATACCGAGCTTCTTGGCCTTGTCGGCGAGATTGTCCTGAATGCCCGTGCCGGGGAAGTGCAGCACGCCGATCGGCAGCGTCTCCAGCATGGCGTCGTTGCGTTTGTAGGGGGCGGCTTTCGCGTGCTTGGTCCAGTCAGGCTTGAAGGCGATCTGGGGAACTTTGCGGCTGTCGGCCCATTTGGCGGCGATCAACTCGGCTCCCTTCGGTGATCCACCGTGCAGCAGCACCATGTCGGGATGTTTGGCGTGGACCTGATCGAGCTTCGCCCAGACAAGCCGGTGATCGTTGAAGTCGAGCCCGCCGGTGAGTGCCACCTTCGGGCCAACGGGCAGAAGCACCTGGTTGTCGGCACGCTTCTTGGCCGCCAGGAAATCGCGGCTGTCGATCATCGCCGAGGTCAGCTTGCGGTGGTTGACCTTCGATCCATTGCGCGGCCGCCAGGCCGAGTGGGTGTGATGCTCGAATTGGTCGGCAGCCTGGTCGCGCATTAGCTCGAAGGCGTTGCGGCGTTCGATCAGGGTCTGACCTTCCGCCGTCAGGCGTTCTAGCTCGACGGACTTGACCTCGCTGCCATCCTGTTCCCGTTGCGAGCGTTGCTGCGCCCGCTCGTTGTCGTCGAGTTCGCGTTCGATCCGGTCGATGGCCCGGTGGAAGACGTTCACCGTCGACCAGAGCAGATCCTCTAGGTCGGGTTCGAGGCGAGTGTCGGCCAGCGCCACCGCGAGAACGTCGAAGATATCGGAGATGCTGCCTGCGAGGATGTTCGCTTCGGGAAGCGGCCTGGGGTCGGGTTCGTCGTTGAAAGGACGATAGCCATAAAGCTGGAGTTCGTGGAGGACCTGGTCGGTTGAGGATGAGCTGTGGTGCGGCTCGAATTCTCCGTCGTGGTCGGTAGTCATCGCGGCTTTCCTCGTCGGATCGGCCGCGCCCATCGCGGCCTTCATGGCGACGAAGGCGGCGGATGGTCCGGACCTACACCCGCAGCGCAGCGGAGGGCCGAAGCGGCAGCGAAGGATGGCGAAGGCCGGCGATTTTGCTTCGCGATGGAAAGCGGCCTTCCAGGCCGCGCCGGAAAATCGTTGGCCGCAGCCATTGCCGGTCCGGGCCGTTTGCTGCCCGATCGCCCTCTCAGAAGGCCGTGGGCGTGGTCCTCTCCGGCGCTGAGGGAAAGCATGACCACCGCCCGTGGCGACGATGCTGCCGTGTCCCCTCTCCGTATCGGCTATGCCGCCAGCTCCATGAAGCGGGCGACGTCCTGCGCTGCAATCTGCACTCGACTTGCCGCCCGAAGTGCGTCGACGCCAAGCAATCAGAGATCTTCGTTGAAGTCGCCGAGACGTGGCGAGATCACGATCGGCTCGACCCGGAAGGCTTGAACGAGGCGACGCTCGGCAAGGCGCCGGTCGATACGCCGCAGCGGGCCATGGGTGGTCTCCTCGGCCATGCCGTCCGCTTTGGTGCGGCCGACGACGTCCTCGCTGTCGGCGAAGGCATCGAGACGATGCTGTCGCTGCGCTGTGCGCTTCCTGCCATGCCGATGGCTGCCGCGCTCTCCGCCAACCACCTTGCGGCCCTTCTGCTCCCACCGACACTGCGCCGGCTCTACATTGCCCGCGACGCCGATGCCGCGGGTGAGGCGGCACTGGCGGCATTGACCGGACGCGCCGATGCTGCGGGCATCGAGGCGTTTGCCTTGTCTCCGCAGACCGGCGACTTCAATGAGGACCTGCGTGCATTCGGCCTCGGTGCGCTGCGAACGGCACTGCGCATCCAACTCGCCGCGCAGGATATCGTTCGATTTAGGCGCAAGGGAATGGCCAAGACGAGGTGATAGTTGTCCGGCAGGACGCTCTCACGATTTCAAGGCTGAGGAGCTACCCTTGTCCCGATCTCTCAGCCCTTTACCTCAGAGGGAAAGCCAGCCTTCTTGGCGGCGGTCGTCAGGTCGTTGACGCTGGCTTTGGCGTCGTCGAAGACAACAATAGCGGTCTTGTCTTTGAACGAGACGGTGACGTTCGATACGCCGGAGACATGTGTGAGCGTCTTCTTCACCATGTAGGGACAAGCCTCGCAATACATCCCATCGACGGCCAAAGTGATCGTGCGCTCCGCAGCGAAAGCGGCCTGCGAAGACACAAGCACACCAATGACTAGCGAAATGAGAAACTTGGACATGAGTTCTCTCCGTTACGTGTCGAGCAATGGAATCAAGAGCTTGAAGCCCAGTGCGAGTGCGATGAGGACGGTCGACAAGACGAGTGCGCCTTTGACGAACCTGCCTGCCGCCGAGGTCTGACAAGCTTGGTCGCGTGCACATGCGATACGGCCCGAGCGGTACACCAGCCAATAACCGGTGCTGAGGCATGCGACCGCTGCGGCGATGAAATAGGGCTGAAACGGAGCGAGCCGCACAAGAGTGCCGATCCACGCGCCGCCTGCTCCGAGCGTGAACAGAGCCAGGGGCAGCATGCAGCATGAGGATGCTGCGACCGCGGCAATGACACTTCCGACGGCAGCGCCGTGCGCCAGGGTTACGTCTCGCGGTCGCCCGCTCGATTCAAGTGCCATAATCCTCTCACACCGCCAATTCAGGGATCCAGATGTAAACCGCGTTCAGCATGTAGAGCCCCATCACGATCAGCGTGAGGCCGCCGGCAATTTCGAAGCCGCGCCGATATCGCGAAACGGTCTTTAGATTCTCAAGCCAACCTACAGCGAACGCGCCAAGAGCGATGGGGATCGCACGACCGAGGGCGAACGCGAACAGCAAGGCGACACCAAGCACGACCGAGCCGAGCCCGGCCGCCACCCCGAGCAATACGACGAGTGCAGGAGTGCATACCGGACAGACGGCAACCGCGAACGGAATTCCGAGGAGGAATGCGCCCCACGCGGCAGTCGGACGGGTCGCCCGGAAGCCGAACGAAGGCAGCGGAATGCGGAGCCAGCCCGTCCACATCAGGCCCAGGACGATCAGGAGAGGGCCGAGAACAAGACCCCATCCTCTTCCGGTCAGGTCAGCCGCCCACTTGCCGCCCAGTCCCGCCACGAAACCGAGGGCGACGTGAGTGAGGATCATGCCGAGTATAAACATCGAGCCGAACATGACGGCTTGGCCCTTGTCCCGGCCCTTGGTCACGTAGGCAAGTGAGACGGGGATTGAAGCCAGGGCAACCGGATTGAAGCTGAACGCGAGCCCCGCGAGGAAGGCCACGCCGATCGACGCCCAACCCGCGTGCTCCGCCGCCGCCCGCAGCGCGTCTGTGTCCATTACTTCCTCGCTCCGCTTCGTACTGTCAGCGCTTTGCAGAGCTGGGCTCTGGTCGGGAGGGAGGTGAACACGACCTCGCCGTCGATCACAATGGATGGCAGCGTAATGACACCCAGTTCGACAGCGGTATCCATATTGTCGATGACGTTAACGTCCAGCCACTCGAGGTCCTTGACCGCCTCCTGCGCTGCCGAACGGAGTTCGGCCTGCCGATCCTCACAGGCGGCGCAGCCCGGGCTATAGAACATCTCCACCTTCATATTTCATTGCACCCTTTTCGAACCGTTGGCCCGCTCCAGCGCGGCGATGATCGTGCATTCCTCGACCGGCCGTTTCTCGTTCGCACACTCCGAGATCAGTTGATCGAGGGCCTTCGACATCGCCTTCATCGCCCGGATCTTGCTTTCGATCTGCAGCTTCTTCTCGATGGCGCGCGTGCGAACGTCCCCACAGCAGGCCTTGTCGCTGCTGCGCACGTCGAGGAGATCCCGGATTTCCGCGAGCGTGAACCCGCACTGCTGGGCGTGCTTGATGAAGTGGATGCGACGCGCGGAATCCGGGTCGTACAGCCGGTATCCCGCGGGGCTCTTCCCCGCCGGACTGATCAGGCCTTCCGCTTCGTAGTAGCGGAGAGTGTCGTTGCTGACGCTCGTCAGGCCAGCCAATTTGCCGATCGTGATCATGCTGTGTGTCCCTTCCGGAAGCCTGTTTTGGACCCTGGAGTATACTCCAAGGTCAAGCCCAAGAGGGGCCTTCCAGGTGTTCCGATGGCCAAATGTCAGGATCGTGAGACCGGTCCGACCTGTGGAGTTCCAGGGGATGGAGCCGCATGCGACGGGACCTCGGAACGGAACAGGACAAACGACAGCAGCGCCAGAACCAACTCAACGACGGCGAACACGCCAAGCGCGAGCCCGAAGCCGAAACGCAGCAGTTCGCCGAAGATGAGGCTGCCGAGGCCGAAGCCGACGAAGAGCGTGAAGACATTCAAGCCCATAGCCTGTCCGGCCCGTTTGCCGCCAAGCGATGTCACGATTCCCGCGAAGAGCGGTTGGGTCATGTCGTAGCCTAGCGACAGGATCATCGCGATGACCGGCGCGGCCAGCGCCGGAAATCCAACAATGAGAGTTGCCGCCGCGAAGGCGCTGAGCAGGAGCCCGATGGGGAGCAATCGGGCACGACCCCAGCGGTCAGCGGCCCGACCAATAACCGGCCCAAACAGGAAGCCCGGCACGCCGTAGCCCAGGAGCGCCAAGCCGATTCCGACGGACCCGAGGCCATAGCGTTGCTCGAAGTACACGCCAAGCCACGTGAAGACGCCGGAGTGAAAGATCGAATTGATAAGGACATAGCCGTAAGTGCGCTGCCCGCGCGGCGCGCCAAGCAATTCCTTGTAGCCGTTAAAGAGATCACGCAACGTGCCCGTTACTGGCAAAGCCGCATTGGCCATTACAGCCCGATAGGGCAGAAGGACCAGGAGCAGCACCGCACCCGCCGCACCCACGACAAAGAATAGGCCTTGCCACCCCACGAAGGGTACGATCAGCGCGCCAAGCGGCGAACCGAACGCCATGCCGCCGGCCATCGCACCAAACAGCCAGCCAAGCGGCCGGCCGCGTTGTTCGTAAGGATACAGCCGGCCGACCAGCGTGAGCGCAAGCGGAACGACGCCACTTGCGCCGATGCCGGTCAGCAGCCGCCACGCAGCAAGCTGCTCGATGGACTGGGCCGTCGCAGTCAGCATTGTGAGGACCGAGAAAGCGGCAAGCGACGTGAACATCACGCGATGAATGCCAATCCGATCCGCGAGCACCCCGTACGCGAGGGTCGAGATGCCGTAGGGGATCAGATATGCCGGAACGATAAAGCCGACCGTTTCGACCGAAGCTCCGAAGACCTTCGACAACGCTGGTATGATCGGCGCCACCATAAAGGCTTGAAAGAAGATGATGAACGTGGCGATAGCGAGCACCCGAAGCAGGCGCTCGCGCTGAGGTCCGTCGAGCGCGCTCGACGCCGTGTGCTGAAGTCCCGTCATGTTACTTCCTTCTCAGGCGGCCTGCACTGCGGCGGGCACGATCGGCTGACCGACGCTGCGGATCGCATCGAAGAACAGGCGTGGAGTTCCCCAAAGGGAGTTGAAGAAGATCGCCGTCACGCTGACCGCCATCGCCACCATCGCCCAGACCGGGTTGATCAGGCCGGTCGCCGCTATGGGAATCCCGATCCCGTTGAAAAGGAAGGCGAGCGCGACGTTCTGGACCATCTTGCGGTAGCTTCTGCTGCTGATCTCGCGGGCCTCCGCGAGCGCATTCAGCCGGTTCGACAGGATGATGATGTCGGCCGCTTCGATCGCGATGTCGGTTCCGCCGCCCATCGCGATACCGACGTCGGCCTGCATGAGAGCCGGAGCATCGTTGATCCCATCGCCGACCATCGCCACCCGACTTCCGCTTTGAAGCCGGCGCACGATGCCCGCCTTGTCCTGCGGCAATACGCCCGCGTGGACCTCATCGATGCCGACCTCGCGAGCGACCCATTGCGCTGCGCGCTCATTGTCGCCGGTCACCAGCGCCGTCTTGAGGCCCGCACGATGCAGGCTGCGGATGGCCTCGACGGCATCGGCTCGGAGCGCGTCGCCGAGCGCGATGATGCCCAGGGCTCGCCCGTCCCTCGCGACGCCGACCACCGTGAGCCCGGTGGCTTCAAGAGCCTCGACGCCGGTCCGGAGCTGGCTGAGATCAACTTTCTGGTCGGCGAGAAAACGTGGGTTGCCGACCAAAACCTCGCGCCCGCCGATCCGGGCCGTGACGCCTTTGCCCGGCAAAGCCTCGAAGCTCTCGACGTCCGGAGGCGTCACGCCGCGCTCGAATGCTGACGTCACCACCGCCTGCGCGAGTGGATGCTCTGAAGAGGCCTCGGCGGCGGCCGCCAGGGCGAGCAGTTCGGATTCGGTCACGCCAATGGCCGTGATCTCTCGCACGACCGGCCGTCCTTCCGTCAACGTACCGGTCTTGTCGAGCACGATCCGCCGCACAAGGCGGAAGCCCTGGAACGCTTCGCCGGTGCGCATCAGGATGCCGCGCTCAGCAGCCTGGCCCGCGCCGCGCACGATCGAGAGCGGCGCGGAGATGCCGACCGCGCAGGGATATCCCATCACCAGCACGCTCAGGCCGGCGAAGACCGCCCGCTCGATGTCGGGCTGCCCGCTGCTCAACCAGGAGCCGACGAGCCAGCCGGCGACGGCGAGCGCCGCGATGACGAGCACGGTAGGGGTGTAAACGCGCAGGACCCGATCGACGAGATGCAGGAGGCCGGGCTTCAGCGCGCGCGCATCCTCCACCTGGCGAATCACTTGACTGAGGAAGCTTCCCTCTCCGACGGCAACGATCTTCAAGAGCAGCGTCCCGGTGCCATTGATCGACCCACCGATGACGTCGTCGCCCTCGGCCTTTTCGATCGGGATCGACTCGCCGGTCACCAACGACTGGTCGACGCCGGAACGTCCGCCGACCACGACGCCGTCGCCGGGAATGCGCTCGCCGGGGCGGACCCGCACGACGTCGTCGATGCGGACCTCCTCGATCGGCACGTCGATCTCGACGCCGTTACGCACGACGCGAGCGGTCTCCGGCTGTAGATCAAGGAGCCGTTTGACGGCTTGCGAACTGCGCGTCTTGACGATGAGCGAGAGCCATTCCGAAAAAATGTGATAGGTGCCGACCATCACCGAGACGGCGAAGAAGGGCGCCGTCGGGTACTCCGGCCGATTGAGCACAAGGCCGATAATGCCGCCCGCGATCCCTGCGAACGCGCCGATCTCAAGCAGCACATGCTGGTTGAGAATGCCGCGCCGGAGCGCCTGAACGGCCATGTGAAGAATATGCCTGCCGACCCCGAAGACGAGCGCCAAGGCGAGGGCGCCGGTCAACCATGGAGCGGCGGTGACGAGATATCCGTGCAGGTTCAGATACAGCAGCGTCAACGCCATCGCCGCCAGGCCAACGAAGCTCGCCGTCGCGACCCAAAATCCAGTCGATCTCAAGACCAGAAAAACGAAACCGCCCAGACTCAGGCACACAAGAGCCGGAAGAAAGCCGATCCAGCCGACGGACTGGTCGGCGATGATGGGGATCGACGCGACGCTCAGGACCACCGCGAGGACGAAGCGTCGCGCCTCATTCACAAGATCCCGCTCTTCCTCTTCGTACGGCCTCAGCTTGCGCGGATCGGAGATGGTGTAGCCGATGTCGCGCAGCGTTCGCAGGAACACCTCCGGGCGGGCAACGGAGGGATCGTATTCGACCAGCGCCTGCTCATGGGTCAGGCTCACGGCCACCTTATCGACGCCGGGCAGCCGCCCGAGCGCCTTCTCGATGGTGCCGGTGCACAGAGAGCAATGCAGGCCGCCGATGCGAGCGCGAATCTTCCGGCGATTTGGCCTCGCCGAAGGCTCCTCGCTCCACGGCTTGAAGGTGGAAGCTGTTCCTGTCGCGACAGTCATTCTGATCTCCGTTTGCTCACTCCGTACTTGCGTCGGACGCAGGTCAGCCGGGGCTTCCGTCTGCGGTCTCCCGAGACACGACCCGAAATCGGTCTCCCTGGATCACGTCTACAAGGCGATCTTCCTGAACGGCTTGGGGATCAAAGAGGACTCGCGCCTGTCGGTCGGCGAACGAGACCGATGTCATGCGAACGCCTGGTTCCTTTTCAACGCGGTTCTTGATGGTGTTGGCGCATGCGTCGCAGTTCATGCCGTCGATTTTGAAGATCGTTGTTTTCATACTGTGGTTCCCTCTGATGGTACCCATGCCCAATTGGAAATCTGAGGCTACCCCTTGGACCTAGCTCCAAGGTCAAGCGCAAAGTGCTGACCACGACCGGTAGACCGGACTGCTCGCGATCGTTGCGATCAAGGAGCTGGCGCGCCGGGGTAACGTGATCCCCGCGGGGGCGCGCCGGCGTCGGTGCACTCGGCAGCGCGGTCATTTGGTGTGGATGGCGGGGATGGCCGTCGGCCAACATAATCTTTCGACGGGAAGGCTGCCGACAAGATCGTGTCCCCATGGATATGGAGACACGACTATGTTCGCAGAGATATTCTTTCCCCGAACCGCTGAGAGATATCGAACAGCACCAATTGTCGAACAGCGCGAACGATATCTCGTTCATCTCGGGGAGACAGGCGCAAAACAATCGACCTTGCGGAAATGCGCCAATGATCAATTGAGCTTGGTGCGCCTTCTGAATCTCAGAGAAGGCAGCAGGGTGCGCCCCTCGCAAATCGAAGCCGTGACCACGATCTGGTCGCAGCCCAAGGAACGCAGGTGCGACCGATCGGCGTCGTCCAAGTCGAGAGCACGCTTCGTCAGTCGCGGAATACACTGGCTGCGCTTCTTGGGATGGCTCGATGAACCCGAACACGATCGCCATCCGCACCACACAGAGGTCGCGATCTTGGAGAAGTGGCTCCGCCAAGAGCGCGGCCTTTCCACGACGACCATACAAGGTACTGCCGCGCCACCGACCACTTCTTCTTCTGGCTGGCAGGGAAAGGCACATCGCTGGACGCGGTCCAGATGACCGGCATCGACGACGCCGTTGCGGCAGCGCACAGGCGCGGGGCCTGGAGCCGCCGAATGATACACGATTACGCTCAGCGCTTGAGGCCATTCTTCCTGTTTGCCGAAGCCTGCGGCTGGTGCCGAGCCGGGTTGGCTGCGGGGATCATGGCGCCTCGGTCTATGGCGGACGAGACCGTGCCGAAGGGCCTGAAGCGAAAGGATGTCCTGCGCCTGCTGGCTTCTGTTCAGGGGGGTCGACCGATCGACAAGCGCGACCGCGCAATCCTCATGCTGTTTGTCGCTTACGGGCTGCGAGCTGGGGAAGTCGTCGGCTTGCGGCTCGACGATCTGGACTGGGAGAACGAGATCGTTCGCGTTCGCTGCCCGAAGCGAGGACGAACCCATGTCTGGCCACTCTCATCAGACGTTGGCAATGCCATTCTGCGCTACATACGGGAGGCCCGTCCAACCGGCCTCGGGCGCAGCCTCTTCTTCACATCGCATGCGCCCATTCGACCCGTTGGCAGAAAGACGCTCGGCAAGATCGTCCGTGATCGTCTCGCAGGAATAGACGTCGTCATCGGCCGACGGGGCAAACATGCCTTGCGGCAGGCCGCTGCCCAGCATCTTCTGGATCAGGGCATGTCGATGAAGGTGATCGGAGACTTTCTCGGGCACCGCGACCCGTCTTCCACCACGATCTACGCCAAGGTCAATCTCGCAGCTCTTCGCGAGGTGGCGGCTCTCGATCTGGAGGGGCTGGCATGACGCTGCGCGAGGTGATCTTGGCCATTCCCTTGCGCCTAAATCGAACGATATCCTGCGCGGCGAGTTGGATGCGCAGTGC
>Ga0209963_1000953_pt1 | contig 21555 bp, 23 predicted proteins | sample ThiBio_1000_biof_2_FD_183957 | JGI IMG/M metagenome (GOLD analysis project Ga0209963, IMG submission 183957) | Wastewater bioreactor microbial communities from Cape Town, South Africa - Thiocy_cont_1000_biof (SPAdes) | ecosystem: Engineered > Bioreactor > Thiocyanate-remediating >...
CGCCTCCGGCGTGGTGGCCAGACGGCCCAGCTCGGCGAGGTCGTCGGCGATGCGCTGGTCCTCGCGCAGGCGCTCGGGGAACAGCGCGATGATGCGCCCGGCCAGCGAGATGTCGCGCGTCTCCACCGCGATGCCGGCGGTGCCGGCGAAGGCAGCGATGATCGGCAGCAGCGACTGCGTGGCGAGGAACGGGGCTTCGTCGGTCAGCGTGTAGATGATCTTGGACGACGTGGACATGGTATGAGTGAACCTCTCTGCTGCCGCGTGGCGCGGGATGGATGTCGTTGCACGCTCGGCGTCATCGCGGCGGCGAAAGACCCGATCATCGCGCGTGCAATCTGCCCATTGTCGCGTTTTAGCGTGCCACGGGAAAGCGCGTCGCCTTCATGTCGTCATGCCCGCCGACCCTTCCACCGCAAAACGAAAGGGACGCGGCGAGCGCGTCCCTTTCGGCGGCCAGGCGCAGGGAGCGTCATGGCTTCACGGAAAAGTCCTTGCTCGCCACCGGCTGCCCGTCCAGCGAGATCTCGATCTTGTAGTCGCCCTGCGGGAAGCCCTCCGGCTGGCTGATCATGAAGGCCGTCGTTTCCGGGCCGGATGCATCGAGCTCCTTGCTGTCCTCGTGCAAGGCCTGGTCCCGCGGGCCGAGCCACCGGGCCGTCAGCGTGGCGTGGCCCGAACCCGTGGTCTCGACCGACGCGTAGATGGTGTCCTTCGGCGCGAAGCTGGTGGCCGTGGCCACGACCTTGTGGTTGGCGTCGACGCTCGAACCCACTTCAAGCGAGGTGAAGCTCACGGCCGCGACGGCGCTCTCATTGGTCAAGCCCGTGCTGGTGGCCGGGGGCGGAAATGCCGGTGGCTCCGGCGAGGTGGACGCTGCCGTTCCGCTCGGCGGCGGACTGGAGGGCACCGGCGAGGCCGGCTCACTCTTGCCGCACGCACCCAGCGCCAGTGCTGCGGCCAGCGACGCGGCAAGCATCAGGGGTTGTCGGGTAGTTTTCATGGGGGCACCTCTTTTCATCGCGGAAAGCCCGGGGTTGCACGGACCCGTCTGGCTTGGGTCCGATCCGGGTTGGGAGTTCGTCGCCAAGCGCGTCGAACACGAGACTTCACCAAGGCACTGCGGGAAGCTGGCGACCACAGGTAACGGTGGCGCGGTAAACGGCTCGTGAGCAGGCCATCAGCACCGCGGTGCGCCGTTCAGCTTGAGGCGGCCAGCTGAACGCGCGATGTCGGCGCGTCGCCTTGGCCGCGCGAGGCTCACGGTTTCGCCGGAATCTTCAGCATCTGCCCCGCCACGAGCCGACCGGGGTCGGCAATGAGGTCGCGGTTCTCGTCCAGGATCCGCCGCCAGCCGTCGGCATTGCCGTAGAAGCGACGGGCGATGCCCTGCAGGTCGTCGCCGGCGGCGACCTCGTAGATGCGGGTCCCGTCCACCGCACCGCTGGCGTGCGACGCGGTATCGGTGAAATCCGCCTTGCTCGCCGGCGACATCCCCGCCGCCTGGCGGCGCACTTCTTCGCGCTGGTCAGTGTCGTGGCCCATGGTTCTCTCCGACTCGATGGGAAGCACCATGGGTAACCAGCGCGACATCAACAGCCCGTGAGCGCGTGTGCCGCGACGTTCATGCTTGCGCGATGGCGATCATGGAAGCGGAACACCCGGCTGCCCGTTCCATCGAGACGTCCCTTCCATCGCAGCACGTGAGACACGGGGAGGCCACGGTGCGCAACGTGTACTATCGAGCCACATGGAAAGGGGAGGGATATGGACGATTTCGGCCCTACCGACCTCAAGTCGATCCTGCATTCCAAGCGCGCCAATATCTACTACCTCCAGCACTGCCGCGTGCTGGTCAACGGCGGTCGGGTCGAATACGTCACCGACGCCGGCAGGCAGTCGCTGTACTGGAACATACCCATCGCCAATACCACCACGGTGCTGCTGGGTACCGGCACTTCGATCACTCAGTCAGCGATGCGCGAGCTGGCCAAAGCTGGTGTCCTGGTCGGCTTCTGCGGTGGCGGCGGCACGCCGCTTTTTTCAGCCAATGAAATCGACGTCGAAGTCGCATGGTTGTCGCCACAAAGCGAGTATCGGCCCACGGAATACCTGCAGGCCTGGGTACGCTTCTGGTTCGACGACGACTTCCGGCTCGCAGCTGCCAAGGCCTTTCAGCACGCCCGCGCGAGACGCATTGCAGATGCGTGGCAACATCGCGCGCTGCGCGACGCGGGCTTCGCCGTGAATCCGGGCCGGCTCACCGAGCTGCTGGCCCGCACCCATCGCCTCATCGACCTTGCGCCTGACAACGCCAGCCTGTTGACTGAAGAGGCTAGGCTGACCAAGGCGCTGTTCAAACTGGCAGTGGATGCCGTGGGCTACGGCGAGTTCACCCGCGCCAAACGCGGTAGCGGCAGCGACCCGGCCAATCGCTTTCTGGATCACGGCAACTACCTGGCCTATGGCCTTGGCGCAACTGCCACCTGGGTGCTGGGCCTGCCGCATGGCTTGGCGGTGTTGCATGGCAAGACGCGCCGCGGTGGACTGGTGTTTGATGTTGCCGACCTTGTCAAGGACGCCACCATCCTGCCGCAGGCATTTCTCTCGGCAATGCGAGGCGACGAGGAGCAGGCCTTCCGCCAGAACTGCATCGAGGCACTAACCCGTAGTGAATCGCTGGACTTCATGATCGACACCTTGAAGGCCGTGGCGCTGGAAACCGCTGCATTGGCTGGCACGGCAAAAAGGGAGCAGGAATGAACGTGCTGTTGGTCAGCCAATGCGATAAACGCGCGTTGACCGAGACGCGCCGCATTCTTGACCAGTTTGCCGAACGCCGTGGCGACCGCACCTGGCAGACGCCGATCACCAAAGCCGGGCTGGACACCCTGCGCAAGCTCTTGCGCAAGACTGCACGCAAGAACACCGCCGTCGCTTGTCACTGGATACGCGGGCAGGACCACAGCGAACTTCTGTGGATCGTCGGTGACGGTCGACGTTTCAACACCGAAGGCGCCGTACCCACCAACAGCACGACCAGCGATGTGCTCCGCAAAGGCGATGAGAACGACTGGAACACTGCGCAGGACATCCGCCTGCTGGCACAACTGGCCGCGCTGCTGCACGACCTCGGCAAGGCCAGCCTCGCCTTCCAGCAACGGCTGCAAGACAAGCTCGACGAACGCAACCGCTACCGGCACGAATGGGTTTCGCTGCGCCTGTTCCTGGCCTTCGTCGGCACCGACAACGACGATGCCTGGCTGGCAAGGCTGGCAAGCGAGGATGAAGCCAGCGAAACAGACTGGACGGCTGCGGGCCGTTATCTGCGCGACGGTGTGGACGAGAATATCGAGCGTCATCCTTTTCGCCGCCTCACTGCCCAAGCGCCTCTTGCCGCCGCCATCGGATGGCTTATCGTCACCCACCATCGCCTGCCGCTCATCCCCGAGCCACGGAGAGACGGCAACGGGCAGGACTGGCTGGGGAAACGCGCGAACCGCTTCGAATCCACGTGGCTGGAGGCACCCTTGGCCAGCGTGGCCCACGACTGGAATGAAATCGACCAGCGCTGCTCGCCGATGGAGGCCCTGCCCTACTGGCAGCTGGCCGGAGCGCTTCCGGTAGTCGCATCCGCGTGGCGAACACAGGCCCGTCGTGCCGCCAAGGCACTGCTGGAACTCAAGTCGCGGCGCAACGAGGACTGGTTGAGCAATCCCTACGCGATGCACCTTTCGCGGCTGTGCCTGATGCTGGCCGACCACCATTACTCCAGCCTCGGCGTAGACAAGGAGCGCAAACCAGCGACCGAGCGCGTGCGTTTCCTGCAGCGTGACCAAGCCGTGTTCGCCAATACCCTGCGTCCCGGCGTGATGAACCAGTCACTGCTGGAACACCTCCTCGGCGTGGGCCATACCGCCAGCCTGATCGCCCACGCGCTGCCCAATTTCGAGCGCTACCTGCCGCGACTGGCCAACCATCGTGGCTTGCGCAAACGCAGCAGCGACGCACGCTTCGCCTGGCAGGACAAAGCCTTCGATGCGGCCACCGGCATGCGCGAGGCAGCACGCGAACATGGTGCCTTCATCGTCAACATGGCTTCCACCGGCTGCGGCAAGACGCTGGCCAACGCCCGCATCCTGTATGCCCTGGCCGACCCGCAACTGGGGTTGCGGGTGAGTTACGCGCTGGGTTTGCGCACGCTTACCCTGCAGACCGGGCGCAGCTATCGCCACGATCTGCACTTGAACGACGACGAGCTGGCGGTGCTGGTCGGCGGCTCCGCCAGCCGCGCCCTGTTCGAGCATTACGAAGCGAAAGCCGAGGCCAGCGGCTCGGCGTCTGTGCAGGCGCTGATCGAGGAAGACAGCCACGTGCTCTACGAGGGCAACGTGGCCGATCACCCGCTGCTGTCACGGGCGCTGGCCAACCCCGAAATCCGCAAGCTGATTTCCGCTCCGATGCTGGTGTGCACCGTCGATCACCTCGCGCCCGCCACTGAATCGCTGCGTGCCGGCCGCCAGATCGCGCCCATGCTGCGGTTGATGAGCAGCGACCTGGTGCTCGACGAACTGGACGACTACGACCTTGACGACCTGCCAGCGCTGACCCGGCTGATGCACTGGGCCGGCCTGCTCGGCAGCCGCGTGGTGCTGTCCTCGGCCACCCTGCCGCCGGCCTTGGTGGAGGGCATGTTCATGTCCTATCGCGCCGGTCGCCACCGCTACCAGCGCAACCGCGGCCGCGATGGTGGTGCCGAGCGGCCTGTCGAAGTGCCTTGCCTGTGGACGGACGAATTCGGGGTGCAAGCCGACACCTTGGCCAACGGCGATGGCTTCGCCGCGTCCCATGCGCGTTTCGTCGAACGCCGCGTGGCCAGGCTGCAAGCCGCCGAACCCTTGCGCCTGGCCGAGCTACTGCCGATCGACATCGTGGCCAGACAGCCCGAGCGCATCCACGTCGAGTTTGCCGGTCGAGTGCGCGACGCCTGCCTGCGCCTGCACCACGATCACGCCCACCCCGATCCCGCCACCGGCAAGCGCGTCAGCTTCGGCCTGGTGCGCATGGCCAACATCGACCCGATCTTCGACGTGGCCAGTGCACTCTACACGCAGGCCGCTCCGGAAGGTACGCGCATCCACCTGTGCGTGTATCACGCCCGCTTTCCGCTGGCACAGCGCTCGGCCATCGAAGCCATGCTGGACGCCGCGTTCAACCGGCGCAACGAAGCCGCGGCATGGCAACTGCCGCAGGTCAGGCGCGCGCTCGACACGCATGCCGAACACGACCATCTGTTCGTGGTGCTGGCTTCGCCGGTGTGTGAAGTGGGTCGCGACTGGGACGTCGACTGGGCGGTGGCCGAGCCGTCCTCAATGCGCTCGCTGATCCAGCTGGCCGGCCGTGTGCAGCGTCATCGCCGCAAGCTGCCGCAAACGCCCAACGTGCTGGTGTTCGACACCAATCTCAAAGGCATCGAACAGCGCGACGGCCGCCAGCCGGTATTCGCCCGCCCCGGCTTCGAGACGGAGCGCGACAACGGCCGCTTCCTGCTGGCTAGCCACAGCCTGCGCATGCTGTTGGCCGAGAACGAATACCGCCATCTCGACGCCCAGCCACGCATCCAGCCGCGCGCAACCGAACTGCAGCCGCGCGATCGCTGGGTGGATCTGGAGCAGGCGCGCATCCGCGCCGCCATGCTGCCGGTGCCGCCTACGCCCACCACTCATTCCACACGCCGCAGCGCCGTTCCAGCCCCGCGACTGGAACGCGACTACGCGCCCGCGGCTTGGGAACACCCACACGCCGCGCTCGCCGGCGTGCTGCCGCAACAGCAACCGTTCCGCCATGACGAGCAACCCGGCACCACGCTGGCATGGCTGCCCGATGAGGATGAAGACGATCTGCTGCCGCATCGCGTGGAAGACGCGCCGGGCAGTCGCCGCGGTGAAAAACTCTACGTCCCCGCCAGGGAGCTGCTTCACGAGGTCACGTTGAGCGTTGCGCCAGGTATCAGCTGCTGGGGCGAGTTCGACCTGCCGTCGCTGGTGGGCGAACAGGCCGAAGCGCAGGACCTGCCGCTCGATCTCGCCGCTCGCAGGTTCACCACCGTGGAAGTGCCTTCTCTCAAAGAGAACCATCAAGGCTGGCGCTGGCACCCATGGCTCGGCTTCACCAGACAACGCTGAGGAAGATCAATGCCAGGGATCAACCAGGGGAATGCCGCAACCTTCGAAATCGCGCAAGTTGCGCGTGGCCAGGGTGGCGCCGTGCGATCGTGCAATGCCGGCAATCATCACATCGGATTGGTCGACCGGACGTCCCTGGGCGCGCCGCTCCGCGGCGATGGCGGCGTGCGTATCGGCGGCCGCCTCATCGTAAGGCAGCACGCGCCCCGCCATGTCGACCGCAAAGATCGCCGCGACCTCCTGCTGCAGGCGCGTCTTGCGCTGACCGTCGGGCAGGATCAATACCCCATACAACATCTCGCCGCGCGTCACCGCTGTCGTGAACAGGTTCGAGCGCGCCTGCCGGTTCAGCCATGCCACCACGCGCTCGTCCGGCTGCGGCCGCATGAACTCCGACAGCACGTTGGTATCCAGCACGATCACTCGCCGAAGTCCGGCGGATCGCCCTGCGGCTCACGCGGCGGCAACTCCAGGTCGACGCCCCCGAACGGTTCCACGCGGGTGCGGATGGCGACATACAGCGACGCACCCGAATCTTCCTCAACACGATTGGCCAAGGCGGCGCGCAGGATGCTGCGCGCCTCCTCCTCCATCGAGCGCCCATGCCGTGCCGCCCGCACGCGCAGGCGCGCCTTCAGGTCGTCGTCCAGGTTTCGAATGGTCATGGTGGCCATGGCTGGGCCTCCATAAGTGATTGCAATGACTGCATTGTAATCACTCACTTCGGGCGATGCCACGCTCGAAAACCGTCGCAAGTACTGAGATCACCCGGGGCTAGAACTTCTTAACGATGGAAAACCGCAAAGGGAGAGGGGAATGAGCGAACTGACTGACCGAGGAAAGGCCTTCCGCGCCACCATCACCGGCTTCATCGAAGCCCGGCGCGAGGCCAAGCTGAAAGGCAAGGAAGACGATGCCGACACGGCATCGAAATACGAGTACACCACTTGGTTGGCCGATGCGGCACGACGGGTGGGCCAGATCCAGGCCGTGACCCATGTGCTCAAGGCCACCCACCCGGACGCGCGCGGCAGCAGCCTGCATGTCGCCCCGTCCGGCCTGCCGCGGCATACCGAAATCGGCAGCCACCTGCTGGGTGAGGGCTACGCAGAGGACGTGGTGGGCAATGCTGCTGCACTGGACGTGTTCAAGCTGCTCAAGCTAGAGGTGGATGGCCGCCGCCTGCTCGACTGGATGCAGGCCGGCGATACCGACCTGCAGGCCGCGCTGTCCAACGACGTCGAACAGGCTCAAGGCTGGATGAAAGCCTTCGCCTCGTTGGTGCGCGAAGAAACGCAGCCGTCCAGCCATCCCATGGCCAAGCAGCTCTATTGGCTGGTCGGCGAGGATCCGCAGGACGACGCCCACTACCACCTGCTGCAGCCGATGTTTTCCAGCTCGCTGGCCCATGCCGTCCACGCCGACATCCAGGATGCGCGCTTTGGTGAAGCCAACAAGGAAATGCGACAAGCCAGACGCGACAACAAGCCGGCCGACGCCATTTACCGCGACTACCGCGATCTCGTCGCCCGCAAGCTGGGTGGCACCAAGCCGCAGAACATCTCGCAACTGAACACCGAGCGCGGCGGCGTGAACTACCTGCTGGCTTCGCTGCCACCACCGGCGTGGAAGCCAAGTGCTGCGATGAACCTGCTCAGGCTCGATTCGGTGTTCAACGAACGGCATGGCGAGCTGAACCGGTTCGGCGGGATGCGCGAGTTGCTGCACTCACTGACTGCCTTCCTCAAAGCCAATCCTGATCCGACCATGGAAACCCGCAAGCATCGCGAAACCATCGAACAAGCCATCGGTCAGGAGTTGGCCATGTTCGGCGTGGCAATTCGTGGAAGCTACCCAGCCGGCTGGACGCGGGATGAGGCCTGCCAGCTGCCGCTGTGCGAGCAGCTCTGGCTCGACCCCGACCGCTTCGAGCTGCCGGAACGCAACGATCCAGGGCATCCGCACTGGCAAGCGGACGATCTCGCCTTCAACCAGGCTTATGAGTATGGCAACTGGGCCGATGAGGTAGCGGGCCGCTTCGGCCTCTGGCTCAACGGTCAACTCCGCAAGCGTAGCGACAAACTGACCATGCTCGGCGAGGCGGAAATGCGTCACTTCGCCCGGCAGGCCATCCTCGACGTGGCCTGGCCCATCCCGTTGCAACCCCGCGCCAAGGCAGGTGCCGCATGAATACGCTTCCGCACTTCACCCATCTACTGGTGTTGCCGCATCTCAAGGTGCACAACGCCAACGCTGTCTCCAGCCCGTTGACTCACGGTTTCCCGTCCATCACTGCCTTTCTCGGGCTGATGTGGGCACTGGAACGCAAAACCCGCGCCGCCGGGCTGGATCTGGAGTTCGGTGCCGTGGGCGTGGTCTGCCACGACCGCCAGGAGCAGACCACCGAGGGTGGCTTCGTCAAAAGCTTCCGGCTCACCCGCAACCCGATTCAGCGTGATATCGAGCGGAAACTCATAGACAAGGATGGAAGAGCCGCTATGCCTGCCATCGTCGAGGAAGGTCGCATCCACCTGGACCTCAGTATGGTGCTGGCGGTGAACGCCGGGGCATGGGACAGGGACGCGCAGCAGCACGATCTGGAAACCATCCTCGACCTGTTGCAAGGCATGCGCATCGCCGGTGGCACGCTGTTGCCGGCTACGCAAGCGGCGGCTTCGCGTCATCGCCCATGGCTGGCCAACTTCACCGGCGACAGCGACGACCAAGCCAGGGAGTTCCGCAAGCTGCGCGCTCGCCTGTTGCCAGGCTCGGCATTGGTGGCCCGCGACGACCTGATCGACAGCCGGCTGGACGAGTTGCGCAAGCAGTCGCCACAAGCCACGCGTCTCGATGCGTGGCTATCGCTCTCGCGCATCAATTGGCATTACGACGCCAAGGCCAATGAAGGCAATGGTGGCTGGCAAAACGATCGCAAGAAAGGCTCGGGCTGGGTCGTGCCCATTCCCGTGGGCTACGGCGCTCTCGGAGAACTGCACGATGCGGGCACCGTGGCCCACGCGCGCGACGCCACCACGCCCTTCCGCTTCGTCGAAAGCCTGTATTCCATGGGCGAATGGATAGGCCCGCACCGCCTGCATGCACCGCAAGACCTGCTCTGGTACGCCGACAGCCGTCCCGACGAAGGACTGTACCGCTGCCGCAACAACTACCGCTCCGCCGACACCACTCTCTGACACGACAAGGAATTCCATCATGGCCAATGAACTCAAGACCGCTTCCGTCCTCGCCTTCGAGCGCAAACTCGACCCTTCCGATGCACTGATGTCCAGTGGCAACTGGAGCGCACGCACCGAGTCGCAAAACTGGACGCCCATCACGCTGCGCGCAAAATCCGTGCGCGGCACCATCTCCAACCGCCTGAAAGGTGGCGCAACAGACCCGGCCAAACTGGATGCAGCCATCCAGAACCCCAACCTGCAAACCGTAGACGTGGCCACCCTGCCCGCCGATGCCGACACGCTGAAGGTTCAGTTCACCCTGCGTGTGCTGGCCGGCACCGGGCAGCCCTCCGCCTGCAACGATGCCGCCTATCGGCAGAAACTGTTGGCCACCGTGGCGGGCTACGTCCAACAGAACGGTTTTGCCGAATTGGCCAACCGCTACGCCGCCAACCTCGCCAACGGCCGCTTCCTGTGGCGCAACCGCATCGGCGCGGAGCAGGTAGAAGTGACCGTGGCCCACATCGAGAACGGCCAGGCAAAAACCAGTTGGACCTTCGATGCACTGACCCATTCGTTGCTCGACCTCAAGGCGCCTTCCGCGGAAGCCAAGCCACTGTCCGAGCTGGCAGCACTCATCGCCAACGGCCTCGCCGGCAATAGCCATGTGCTGCTGCAGGTCACTGCCTTCGTGCGCATCGGCGCCGGGCAGGAGGTGTTCCCCTCGCAGGAGCTGATCCTGGACCGCGGCCGCGGCGACAAGAGCAAGACGCTGTACGATGTCGATGGCGTGGCCGCCATCCACTCGCAGAAGATCGGCAATGCGCTGCGCACCATCGACACCTGGTATCCCGAAGCGGCCGCGAACGGCCCCATTGCCATCGAGCCCTACGGCTCAGTCACTACCCAAGGCAAGGCATATCGCCAGCCCAAGGAAAAGACCGACTTCTACAACCTTCTCGACAACTGGATCATCAAGGACAAGGCGCCCGAACCCGACCAGCAGCATTTCGTGATCGCCACCCTGATCCGCGGCGGCGTGTTCGGCGAAGCGAACTGACGCCATGACCACGCACTACATCGACCTCAAGGTCGTTCCCGACCCTGAATCGGGACCGACACAACTCCTGGGCGCGCTCTACGACAACCTGCATCTTGCATTGGTGCAGCAGCGCCGGGACACCATCGGTATCAGCTTCCCCGACTACAGCTTGAGCCCGCGCACGCTGGGCACCACGCTTCGTCTTCATGGTAGTCAAGCCGATCTGCAACAACTGATGGCCACCGACTGGCTAAAAGGTATGCGCGATCACGTCCGCACAAAGGAGATCGCCGCTTCGCCCACCGACGCGCCGCATCGCACCGTGCAACGCAAGCAATTCAAGACCAATGCCGATCGGCTGCGACGACGGCGCATGCGCCGCAAGGACGAAACCATGGAACAGGCCAGGGATGCCATTCCCACCAGCGTGGAACGCCGCCCTGATCTGCCCTACATCCACCTACACAGCCGAAGTACCCGACAACCTTTCTGCCTGTTCATCGCGCTCGGCCCGCTCCAGCCCGAGGCCACCGCCGGTCCCTTCAACAGCCACGGACTTGGCGGCCCAGCCACCGTGCCCTGGTTCTGACCCATTTTTTTGAAACACGCAACAAGTCAGCACATTCAACCACTTGGAAGCCAGCTCTCATCAAAGGGAGCTGGCTTCCTTCTTTGCGCTTTGCCGTGGCGAGTCAGATACTTGGATGAGTTCCGCTCTAGTTCGCTGCCGCGCAGGCAGCTCAGAAAATGATCGCGGCACTGGTGGCCGGGCGATCCAGGTTCGCTGCCGCGCAGGCAGCTCAGAAAAGCCTGAAACCCCGATCCGCGAGAGGGCTTGGGTTCGCTGCCGCGCAGGCAGCTCAGAAAATCACGAACGTCCGAGTCAGCTCGAAGGCGTCGTTCGCTGCCGCGCAGGCAGCTCAGAAATACGCACGGCGCCGCTATCGCATTGAGCTGTTGTTCGCTGCCGCGCAGGCAGCTCAGAAAAAGTACCGCGGGCTCTATCGCGCGCAGATCAGGTTCGCTGCCGCGCAGGCAGCTCAGAAAAGGAACGGCAGGCGCCGGCAGATAGCGGTTTCGTTCGCTGCCGCGCAGGCAGCTCAGAAATGCGTGAGCATGTCCCAGCCGCTGGCGCCGTCGTTCGCTGCCGCGCAGGCAGCTCAGAAAAGTTCCCACTTGCGATGCGGCCGGAAGTCGCCGTTCGCTGCCGCGCAGGCAGCTCAGAAAACAGACGAGGACACCGAAATGCTGGACTACCAGTTCGCTGCCGCGCAGGCAGCTCAGAAAAGAGGACGGCAGCAACGGGGAGACGAAGTCCGGTTCGCTGCCGCGCAGGCAGCTCAGAAAGTGCTGGTATTCCTTGCCGTGGGTTTTCTTGCGTTCGCTGCCGCGCAGGCAGCTCAGAAAAGAAGCCATGCGCGGCGTCGTGTCGGCGGTTTGTTCGCTGCCGCGCAGGCAGCTCAGAAAATGACCGAGCACTACGTGCGCAATCGCCGCGGGTTCGCTGCCGCGCAGGCAGCTCAGAAACAGCGCAGCCACGCTGGTATTGGACATGTAGGGTTCGCTGCCGCGCAGGCAGCTCAGAAAATCACAAAAAAGGGCCAGCCACGCGCGAACGTGTTCGCTGCCGCGCAGGCAGCTCAGAAAAAACCGCAACAGCGGCGCGTCGATGGTATTGAGTTCGCTGCCGCGCAGGCAGCTCAGAAAATCATGAGCCGCCGGAAAAAGAGCAAGAAAGAGTTCGCTGCCGCGCAGGCAGCTCAGAAATGCAAAATAACACGCGTATTCAGACGACTGGCGTTCGCTGCCGCGCAGGCAGCTCAGAAAACTCCGCCCGCCGCGATACACTGAGCATAATTTGTTCGCTGCCGCGCAGGCAGCTCAGAAAAATAAAACAAAAGATAGATCCGTACACTAGAAGTTCGCTGCCGCGCAGGCAGCTCAGAAATAACGCGGCTGCGGCAAATTATGCTCAGTGTAGTTCGCTGCCGCGCAGGCAGCTCAGAAAAAGCGGGTTTTCTTTGCCCCAAGGAATCGCTGGTTCGCTGCCGCGCAGGCAGCTCAGAAAATATTTGAATGGGTCGGTTTCAATATCCATTGGTTCGCTGCCGCGCAGGCAGCTCAGAAATGCTGGGCACTTGCCGGACAGGGATCGCTTCCGTTCGCTGCCGCGCAGGCAGCTCAGAAAAGGAACGGCAAGCGCCGGCAGATAGCGGTTTCGTTCGCTGCCGCGCAGGCAGCTCAGAAACACGATTAGCGTCGCAATGCGCGATACAGTTAGTTCGCTGCCGCGCAGGCAGCTCAGAAATGGTCGTCGCGCAGGTACTTGTCGATCAGGTAGTTCGCTGCCGCGCAGGCAGCTCAGAAAGACGACGGACGACTTGGCGCCATCCGCCTGCGGTTCGCTGCCGCGCAGGCAGCTCAGAAAATGGGGCCGCCGCAGACGGCGCAGCGCAGGATGTTCGCTGCCGCGCAGGCAGCTCAGAAACGGTGACGAAAGCGCCGATTGAACTTGACGAAGTTCGCTGCCGCGCAGGCAGCTCAGAAAGCCCTGCTCGATGACGGCCGCGCCGAGCTGATGTTCGCTGCCGCGCAGGCAGCTCAGAAAAAGCCATCCGGCGACGCGGCCAGCCAGTCATAGTTCGCTGCCGCGCAGGCAGCTCAGAAACAGCGCGAGAACGGGCAACGCGGTCACGGTATGTTCGCTGCCGCGCAGGCAGCTCAGAAACGCAAGATCGCGGATCTGCTGATCGACCATGCGTTCGCTGCCGCGCAGGCAGCTCAGAAAATGAAGTACAAAATAAAACCGCATTACGGAACGTTCGCTGCCGCGCAGGCAGCTCAGAAAGGCCCCAGCTTCGTGAGGGTCGCGCCATTCGTGTTCGCTGCCGCGCAGGCAGCTCAGAAAAACATGGGCGAACCGGCTTCGCATTACGCGCCGTTCGCTGCCGCGCAGGCAGCTCAGAAAACCGGGAGCCACGCCATGATCGACGCCTTCGCGTTCGCTGCCGCGCAGGCAGCTCAGAAAATGTGCCCGGTCGGGTGTGCCGGGGCCAACGAGTTCGCTGCCGCGCAGGCAGCTCAGAAAAGGACACCGCGCAGCAGCAGATCCACGCCATCGTTCGCTGCCGCGCAGGCAGCTCAGAAATGCTCCATGCGCTCGGCATACGCGATGCGCGGGTTCGCTGCCGCGCAGGCAGCTCAGAAAAAATGGAAATTTCAATCCCTTATCGTTCAAGCGTTCGCTGCCGCGCAGGCAGCTCAGAAATGAGCTGGAACCCCGTGCAGGTAGCCAGCTACGTTCGCTGCCGCGCAGGCAGCTCAGAAATTGCCTTGCGAACAACCACTGCCGCCTAACACGTTCGCTGCCGCGCAGGCAGCTCAGAAACGGACACGGCCGGGAGCTTGTCGAAGCTCATGGTTCGCTGCCGCGCAGGCAGCTCAGAAAAGGTCGCGGCGATCCTCGAAGAACTCCGCCTTGTTCGCTGCCGCGCAGGCAGCTCAGAAAGCCACAGGGGGCGACAACGGATGGACGAGACGGTTCGCTGCCGCGCAGGCAGCTCAGAAACAAGGATGAAAAGGGCAAGGGCAAAAAGTAACGTTCGCTGCCGCGCAGGCAGCTCAGAAAAGTAGATGATAGATTGCGGCGTATTATTCGCAGTTCGCTGCCGCGCAGGCAGCTCAGAAATATAGCGAACGGAAGCGGAGTATGACCGTATTGTTCGCTGCCGCGCAGGCAGCTCAGAAAAGAGAAAATCCGGTGACGGCATCGCCGTTGCCGTTCGCTGCCGCGCAGGCAGCTCAGAAATTCGGGACGGGATCGGACTCCGTACCGTTTGGGTTCGCTGCCGCGCAGGCAGCTCAGAAAGGATACGAATACTTGCGTGCCCTTGAGAAGGTGTTCGCTGCCGCGCAGGCAGCTCAGAAACAAGCCCAGCTCCGATTCGATGCGCGCCGATCGTTCGCTGCCGCGCAGGCAGCTCAGAAAAGCACAGGTAGAGCCAACGGAAGCAGTGATAAGTTCGCTGCCGCGCAGGCAGCTCAGAAATGGTCGCCATGAATGGTTCGCCATTCCGGCCAGTTCGCTGCCGCGCAGGCAGCTCAGAAAAGCGCGCGAACTTCTGGTACACGATTGCCAAGGTTCGCTGCCGCGCAGGCAGCTCAGAAATGTGTGTGAGTAGCTTCCCTTTGCCTCGCGTTGTTCGCTGCCGCGCAGGCAGCTCAGAAATTTGCCTCATTGGCGCGAATGGTCTTGATAAGGTTCGCTGCCGCGCAGGCAGCTCAGAAAATGTTCCTGAGCCAGAGCAACAAGGGCTCGAGGTTCGCTGCCGCGCAGGCAGCTCAGAAATTCGGATATTCCGACTCGACATGCTCACGGATGTTCGGTGCCGCGCAGGCAGCTCAGAAAATCACGGTCACGACAAACTTTTCAGAAGTACCGTTCGCTGCCGCGCAGGCAGCTCAGAAATGACCGCGCAAGAGCGCGAAGCCGCTGCGTTCGTTCGCTGCCGCGCAGGCAGCTCAGAAATCGCGGCCTTGCGACTGGCACCGATGACGATCGTTCGCTGCCGCGCAGGCAGCTCAGAAATTCAATAACGCCGGGATTCCGGCAAGGGATTCGTTCGCTGCCGCGCAGGCAGCTCAGAAAAGCTGACGGCGCAGGCTGGCGGCTTCGGATTCGTTCGCTGCCGCGCAGGCAGCTCAGAAATTGCGCTGCCGCCGGACTGGCTGCCGTACATTGTTCGCTGCCGCGCAGGCAGCTCAGAAATTCGTCACGTTCGACTCAAGACTGGTCGGCTCGTTCGCTGCCGCGCAGGCAGCTCAGAAACAGCCAATACGGCAGACACGTCAGCGATCGTAGTTCGCTGCCGCGCAGGCAGCTCAGAAATGGTCCTCGTGGTGCATGACGAAATCCTTGGTGTTCGCTGCCGCGCAGGCAGCTCAGAAACCGGCGATCAACTGCTCCAGCGAGAGCTTGCCGTTCGCTGCCGCGCAGGCAGCTCAGAAAAAGCAAGTCGACAGTGAGCGTGGTGTGGGTTTGTTCGCTGCCGCGCAGGCAGCTCAGAAACTGAATCGTGGAGCTACCGATGACCACCTGGTGTTCGCTGCCGCGCAGGCAGCTCAGAAATCAATGCGTCGGTGGATTCGTGGGCGTGGACGGTTCGCTGCCGCGCAGGCAGCTCAGAAAATGTCAGCGCGATGGCGGCGTAGTTGCGCACCGTTCGCTGCCGCGCAGGCAGCTCAGAAATCCCGAGCGCGTCCCGGCCGACGTCGATCCCCGTTCGCTGCCGCGCAGGCAGCTCAGAAAGCGAAGTAGTCGCGCAGGGTCGCGCCGGACTCGTTCGCTGCCGCGCAGGCAGCTCAGAAAAGCCCGCGGTTCCGCAACTCGTTCAAGCAGCCGTTCGCTGCCGCGCAGGCAGCTCAGAAAACGCGCATCACGGCGCGCGCGTCGGTCAGGTCGTTCGCTGCCGCGCAGGCAGCTCAGAAAAGGATGGGGTCGGCCTGGCCGTACAAGCCGAAGTTCGCTGCCGCGCAGGCAGCTCAGAAAATCACGAACGTCCGAGTCAGCTCGAAGGCGTCGTTCGCTGCCGCGCAGGCAGCTCAGAAATGGTCGGCCGGCCCGTTGAGCTCCACGCCACGGTTCGCTGCCGCGCAGGCAGCTCAGAAATGGCGCTGGTCAACATCGGCGCGGGCTGGCTGGTTCGCTGCCGCGCAGGCAGCTCAGAAAACGCAGGCGCTTGCGCTGCAGGTAGTGCTCGAGTTCGCTGCCGCGCAGGCAGCTCAGAAAAAGCTCCAGGCTGTTGCGATCGAGCAGCGCCTGTTCGCTGCCGCGCAGGCAGCTCAGAAAATGTACCGCACTGTACGAACGGACGTCGAGCGGTTCGCTGCCGCGCAGGCAGCTCAGAAAACCCGCCAGCACAGGCGGCGCAGGTCGATCCAGTTCGCTGCCGCGCAGGCAGCTCAGAAACGAACTCAACCGCGATGCGGCGCGCCTCGCTGCGTTCGCTGCCGCGCAGGCAGCTCAGAAATTACAAACTCCGAAGCCGCAGCAGCTTGAACAGTTCGCTGCCGCGCAGGCAGCTCAGAAACGATAAATCGGCTGGGGTCTTTGCGTTCAATTGTTCGCTGCCGCGCAGGCAGCTCAGAAAATACGCGAGAAAGGTGGCTAGATGAATTACACGTTCGCTGCCGCGCAGGCAGCTCAGAAAATCATGTCGCAGGCATTCGACGGGCTCTCGTCGTTCGCTGCCGCGCAGGCAGCTCAGAAAGTGTCTGCCCGGGACGTGGGCGAAGTGGTCGCGTTCGCTGCCGCGCAGGCAGCTCAGAAAACGGGGATTCAGGCCCTGCGGCGCGCGGCCGTGTTCGCTGCCGCGCAGGCAGCTCAGAAAAGGTCGAGCTTGCCGTGCGCGCACTGGAGGCGGTTCGCTGCCGCGCAGGCAGCTCAGAAAAGGATCGCATCTCCGTTCTTGATCGTGGGCCAGTTCGCTGCCGCGCAGGCAGCTCAGAAAATCATCGACCTCCGCATGCGGCTTGACCGGATGTTCGCTGCCGCGCAGGCAGCTCAGAAAGCGAAAGACCCGGACGGCTGGGACGACACCGTGTTCGCTGCCGCGCAGGCAGCTCAGAAAAAAGCAGTACACGCTGCTGCTGTTGCACAAATGTTCGCTGCCGCGCAGGCAGCTCAGAAAAAGACCACGTCGGCGCTGGAACTGAGCTACAAGTTCGCTGCCGCGCAGGCAGCTCAGAAAAGAGCAGGAGAGGAAGTCATGACCATCCCCATGTTCGCTGCCGCGCAGGCAGCTCAGAAAAGAACGCGCGCCGGTACATCGCCATAATCACCGTTCGCTGCCGCGCAGGCAGCTCAGAAAGCGGTCGAGGCCGAAGCGCGGGGAGCGGCGGCGTTCGCTGCCGCGCAGGCAGCTCAGAAACACGAGTCATCTTCGAACGCCACGTTTTTCAGGTTCGCTGCCGCGCAGGCAGCTCAGAAAAAGCACCTCGTGGACGTGTTCGATGAAATCCAGTTCGCTGCCGCGCAGGCAGCTCAGAAACGTTCGCGCCCAGCTTCGCGGCTTCCTTGCGTGTTCGCTGCCGCGCAGGCAGCTCAGAAATGCAGGCTGGCGTAGTCGGCGATCATACGCGGGTTCGCTGCCGCGCAGGCAGCTCAGAAAAGCTCGCGGAGGTATTCCGGACGCGGGTCGTGGTTCGCTGCCGCGCAGGCAGCTCAGAAACAGGCGCTCCATCAGCATCGGCCGGTCTTTGCCGTTCGCTGCCGCGCAGGCAGCTCAGAAATCGACCTGCTTCCGCCATTCCTCCTTGGTCTTGTTCGCTGCCGCGCAGGCAGCTCAGAAATCGACCCGCGCGTCGGCGGCATCGCGCGAGGCGTTCGCTGCCGCGCAGGCAGCTCAGAAAAGTTCGATCGCGAGCCCGGCTCGACCATCGACGTTCGCTGCCGCGCAGGCAGCTCAGAAATATGCGCTGACCCGAACCGGCCCTGACAGTTTGTTCGCTGCCGCGCAGGCAGCTCAGAAATTTTCGGCCTGAATTTGAATCGTCCGAACAAGGTTCGCTGCCGCGCAGGCAGCTCAGAAAAGCAGGCGCACAACCGCATCAAGCACTGGGGCGTTCGCTGCCGCGCAGGCAGCTCAGAAATATGTCCTGGCCACCAACATCCGGCAGATATGGTTCGCTGCCGCGCAGGCAGCTCAGAAAGGCCGCTGTGAGCGCGACCCGACCGCCGACCTGTTCGCTGCCGCGCAGGCAGCTCAGAAAGAGCCGGACCAGTCGAAGCGCACGCGGTGCCAGTTCGCTGCCGCGCAGGCAGCTCAGAAAACCCCGATCCGGAGGGCCTGACCCATGGGTTTGTTCGCTGCCGCGCAGGCAGCTCAGAAAACACCCAGCTCCGAGGGCCTACGGCGATATCCGTTCGCTGCCGCGCAGGCAGCTCAGAAAGCCTTCGGGACGAAAAAAAGGATCACCTCCGCGTTCGCTGCCGCGCAGGCAGCTCAGAAATGTTCGGGCAGTACAACGCGCAGCGCAATCGCGTTCGCTGCCGCGCAGGCAGCTCAGAAAAGCCTCGGCGATCTGCTCTGGCGTGAGCTGGAGTTCGCTGCCGCGCAGGCAGCTCAGAAATTGATCGCCGTGTTGATGTCCTCCCATAGCGCGTTCGCTGCCGCGCAGGCAGCTCAGAAAACCGTGCCGCCGCCGGCGGCCAGGGAATCACCGTTCGCTGCCGCGCAGGCAGCTCAGAAAATGTCCAACCCGAACGGCGCGGCCGCGCCGTCGTTCGCTGCCGCGCAGGCAGCTCAGAAATATCCCCATCGCCCGAAGGGTCTACATCGTCAGTTCGCTGCCGCGCAGGCAGCTCAGAAATGATCGGCGAGGAGGAAGTGATCATCCTGCGCGTTCGCTGCCGCGCAGGCAGCTCAGAAAACGTCGGGGTCGGTTTTCAGGCTGGCCAGGTAGTTCGCTGCCGCGCAGGCAGCTCAGAAACTGAAGAAGCTGGCGGAGTACGGGCTTTACATCGTTCGCTGCCGCGCAGGCAGCTCAGAAAAGACGGTGCTGCCGACGACGTTGTTGGCGCTGGTTCGCTGCCGCGCAGGCAGCTCAGAAAAGCGCGCCGTCTATAGTAGCCGCTGAATAATAGTTCGCTGCCGCGCAGGCAGCTCAGAAATACCTGAGCGGTGCCGACCTGCGCGATGCCGAGTTCGCTGCCGCGCAGGCAGCTCAGAAAGATCAATTCTGACGGTTTCGCCATGCCTTCATGTTCGCTGCCGCGCAGGCAGCTCAGAAATCGATGCGCTTGGCGTAGGCGGTGAGCATCGAGTTCGCTGCCGCGCAGGCAGCTCAGAAAAGTTGCGATTGGCGGCCCGCGTCCGCACGGATGTTCGCTGCCGCGCAGGCAGCTCAGAAATTTGCCCGGATCACAGGGATAAGCAGGTTGGAGTTCGCTGCCGCGCAGGCAGCTCAGAAAAGCGATGCGACGATGGATTGCAATGCTTCCAAGTTCGCTGCCGCGCAGGCAGCTCAGAAATGCTGTTCGGCCGCGCCCTGCATACCCTGGTGGTTCGCTGCCGCGCAGGCAGCTCAGAAAAGTCGGGCTTGCGATCGTTGTGCAGGTCGATGGTTCGCTGCCGCGCAGGCAGCTCAGAAATGCTCGGCATCGACCCGGTGCGCCTCCCGCTCGTTCGCTGCCGCGCAGGCAGCTCAGAAATTCAGGTCAATCATGGTCATCTCCTTCATGGTGTTCGCTGCCGCGCAGGCAGCTCAGAAAACGACCCGAACACCGAGACCGACACGCCGAACGTTCACTGCCGCGCAGGCAGCTCAGAAAACCAAGGCCGCGCTGCGCATCGCCATCAGCGGGTTCGCTGCCGCGCAGGCAGCTCAGAAATTGTAGCCGTTGGGGGCCACGGCATACCACTTGTTCGCTGCCGCGCAGGCAGCTCAGAAAGCGTCGTTCTACGTGCAGGCCATCCGCACGGAGTTCGCTGCCGCGCAGGCAGCTCAGAAAGCATAGGTGACGCGGTTGCGCACGCGCGAGACGTTCGCTGCCGCGCAGGCAGCTCAGAAAACCACGGGCGGCATGGGCGTGCCAAGCCGGGAGTTCGCTGCCGCGCAGGCAACTCAGAAACAGTGTGAGCGAGTGGCGCCGCAACGGTATTCCGTTCGCTGCCGCGCAGGCAGCTCAGAAAACTAATCATCTTGGTCGGCTTGCCTTTGCCGAGTTCGCTGCCGCGCAGGCAGCTCAGAAAAGGCGCTGATGCTGCTGTGGTGGGTGACCAACGTTCGCTGCCGCGCAGGCAGCTCAGAAACGATCGGGTAGTTGCGGAAGGCATCGCGCGACGTTCGCTGCCGCGCAGGCAGCTCAGAAAAAGACGCGCATTGAGACCGGGCTCAGCAACGAGTTCGCTGCCGCGCAGGCAGCTCAGAAAAGGATGGCTGGCCCATGCGCTGTGGCCATCGTTCGCTGCCGCGCAGGCAGCTCAGAAATGCAGCGTAAGGGCGCCGCCGCGGCCCGCCTTGTTCGCTGCCGCGCAGGCAGCTCAGAAAAACGCGAAGCCATGCAGCGCCGCATCCGGGGCGTTCGCTGCCGCGCAGGCAGCTCAGAAAGAAATGGGCGGACAGCCGCGCGTGGAAGACGTGTTCGCTGCCGCGCAGGCAGCTCAGAAAAGATCGTGGATCTTGGCCGCCCGGACCTGGTTGTTCGCTGCCGCGCAGGCAGCTCAGAAAAGAGATGCCGCTGATCTGCAAACCCATTTCCCGTTCGCTGCCGCGCAGGCAGCTCAGAAATGCAGGCCGTTGACGGCCGTGAGCGTGGTTTCGTTCGCTGCCGCGCAGGCAGCTCAGAAAGCCAAGCCCGCCGCCACGCCGCTCGACATGGCGTTCGCTGCCGCGCAGGCAGCTCAGAAATTCGGCAATCCGTGTCAATAGGTCGCGCTGATGTTCGCTGCCGCGCAGGCGGCTCAGAAATGGACGCCGACGTGGCCGCGCGCAGCATCCGCGTTCGCTGCCGCGCAGGCAGCTCAGAAAACCGTATGGCGTCGCGGGCGATACCATCGTGCGTTCGCTGCCGCGCAGGCAGCTCAGAAAATTGAGAACACCGGCGCGGTGGTGCGCGTTTCTGTTCGCTGCCGCGCAGGCAGCTCAGAAATCGAAGGCCACCTGATGCGGCGACGGGATGGCGTTCGCTGCCGCGCAGGCAGCTCAGAAATGGGCAAGGTCGTCGCCGGGAAGTTCACCGAGGTTCGCTGCCGCGCAGGCAGCTCAGAAAGCGCGCAGATCTGACGCTTCGCACCATCCATGGTTCGCTGCCGCGCAGGCAGCTCAGAAAAGCACCGGCGTCGATCCGCAGCAGGCCGCGTTGTTCGCTGCCGCGCAGGCAGCTCAGAAAGAAACCCGCCGCGCCCCCGACCTTCGTGCCCAGTTCGTGGCGCGCAGGCAGCCCACCGTCCGCATTGCACAATGCAGGGGCGAAACCATCAGGTCCCGGCAACAACCTGACGACGCCGCGCCAGCTTGAGTTCGCGCCGGCGCGCGCTCCACGCCTTGCGCCGTTCGGCCAGGCAGGAGAACACCACGTACAGCGCTGGGGTGCTGAGCAGGGTGAGGCTTTGCGAGATCAGCAGGCCGCCGATCAGGGCGATGCCGA
>Ga0209963_1000966_pt1 | contig 21195 bp, 15 predicted proteins | sample ThiBio_1000_biof_2_FD_183957 | JGI IMG/M metagenome (GOLD analysis project Ga0209963, IMG submission 183957) | Wastewater bioreactor microbial communities from Cape Town, South Africa - Thiocy_cont_1000_biof (SPAdes) | ecosystem: Engineered > Bioreactor > Thiocyanate-remediating >...
ATATTTATAATTTCTTAAAAATATTATATTTATAATTTCTTAAAAATATTATATTTATAATTTCTTAAAAATATTATATTTTATAATTTCATAAAATAATAATTCCTTAAAATATTTTAATTTATAATTTTTTAAAATTATAATTTCTTAAAATATTATAATTTCTTAAAATATTATAATTTATAATATGTTTAAAATATTTAATCTATAATTACTGATAATTATTTTCTTAAAATTAATTTCTTAATATTTTAAATTTTTAAAAATTAATAATTTCTTAAAAATATTAATTTATTAAAAAAAATAATTTCTTAAAATATTTTAATTTATTAAAAAATAATTTCTTAAAAATATTTTAATTTATAATTATTTTCTTAATTATTTTCTTAATTAATTTCTTAAAATATTTTAATTTCTTAAAAATTAATAATTTTCATTAACTTATTAATATAAATTAATTTAAAATTTTTTAAAAACTGAGGAATTAATTTTTTATTTTTTATTTTAATAAAGTATCAAAAATTTTATATTATAATATTAAATTTATTAAGATTTTAATGAATATCATAATTAAATTATTTTAATTATTTAATACAATTTCCAAAAAAATATATAAAATATAAATAATTATTTAATTAAAATAATATCATATTTATAAAATTTTATTATATTTCAATGCAATAACTTACAGTCCATAAAATTTCTTTTAAGAAATTTCGTCCATAGATGTCCCTTTTAAAAGGGACATCTATGAGAGATTGCAAGAAATCTGCGTAGCAGATTTTATTAATATATAACAATAAATTAAATTAAAATTTTTTTAAAAACTGAGAAACTTTTTTTATTTTTTTATTTTTAAATAAATCCTTGAAAATATATATTAATGATTATATAATTTATAAATAATTTATTAAATTTATTTAACTTATAAATTAAAAAAATATAATTCAAATATTTATAAATATTAAATATATAATATTAATATATAAATAAACATATATTATATAATTTATTTTATACGATAATAAAAACATCACATAAATATAAATATATGATTTTAAAATAATATTTTTAAATAATGTATAAAATATATTAATTTAAATTCTTTAAAAATTATAAATTATAATTTTAAAAATAATATTAGTTATATTAAAACAATAAATTGTTAATTCTTTGAAAAATATATATATATATTAATAATTTATTTAATATTATTATTTAATATTTTTAATAATATCATAAATATAATTATTTATTTTATAATTTAATTTATTTAATATTATTATTTAATATATTTATAATATCATAAATATAATTATTTATTTATTTTATAATTTAATATATTTTATAATTTAATATATTTTATAATTTTATAAATATAATAATTTATTTAATATTATTATTTAATATATTTATAATATCATAAATATAATTATTTATTTTATAATTTAATATATTTCATAATTTTATAAATATAATAATTATTAACATTATTTATATAATATCTATTAGATATTATATTTTATTTAAAATTATGTATTATTAATTAATTTGATATTAAAATAGTTATCATTTAATGAAACAATTAAAGAAAAAATATCAGACGATTTTTTATTATTTCTAAAATCTACAAAATTCTTAATAAATATAATAACATCATTATATTCTGGTTTCTTAGATAAGAATATTAAATCATTAATATAATTATAATTATTTATAATTAAAGTTTTAATACATTCATATTTTTTATTTAAACAATAAAATAAAAATATTGTAATATTATTATATGTAAAATTTATATTTGCTCCATTATCAATTAATAATTGTGCTATATTTGATTTATCAAATCTAACACAACACCATAATGCTGTTTCTCCATTTTAGCTAATATAATTAACATCAACATTTTTATCTAATAAAAATTTAACAATATTATAATAACCATAATAACATGCCTCTAACAAAGAATTGTTTATAGTTTCAATATCTTGATACTCATAAAGTAAATTAACTACATCATAATAACCATCTTTGCAAGCAATTAAATAAACATTTCTACCAAGAAAATCTTTTTTATTTAAAACATTCATATTATTATCATGATAATATTTAATAACATTAAAAAATTTTAATTCGCATGCTTTATGTATACATATCTTACAGTTATTACACATATTACTAATATCATATTTTTTTATTAATCTATTAAAATTTTGAAAATCATCATTATTACACGCATTTATAAAATTATCATAATCTATATCCATTTTATTAATTATTTTATATTGATTATACATAGGATGATTATAATTTAAAGTCATTTATTAAATTTTATTAAAAAATTATTAATTATAATTTATTAATTATTTCATACTATTAATTATATCAGTAATTTTATTATTAAATAATTCACTTATATTATTTATTTTTAATATATTTTACATCATCTGTTATTTAATAATAATTTAATTATATCATCATTCTCTTTATTTTTGTATATATCACACAAAGCATATATTAATGCATTATTACCACTATTATTGACATAGTTAATATCAACTTTATCTATTAAATATTCAACTATATTAATTTTGCGAAGCAAAATTGAGCGAGCCCAGACTCGCATAATTTTAAAATGTAATGTAGCATTTATTAATGAATTATTACCTCTATTATCTAAACTATTTTTTATATATTTATCTATATTATTTATTAATTCAACAATTTCCAAATTACCTTTTTGACAAGCATAAAGATATAAATTTTTCCCAAATTTATCCTTTTTATATATATAATTATTATCATTTTAATTAAATATAATACTATATTATAAAATTCCATAGAAATAAGATGATGTATACACATTTCACAATATGAACCACAATCATCTTTATTTATTCTTCTATTATCGATAAATTATTTTCATCACATGATTTCATAAATTTTGAATAATTATTCATTTATAATAATTATTATAACTTCAAGAAAACGAAGTTTTCGAGAATTTGCTACGCAAATTTAACATTGTTCAAATAATTATTTAAAAATATAAATCTAAAATTATATTATAAATAAATGATAATTAAATTAAAATATAAATATAATAATTAATTAATTAAAATATATTTAAATATAATAATTAATTAATTAAATAAATTACTTTATTAAAATATTATATATTATACTTAATTATTTTATTAAAAATAAATTAATTATTTAAAATATAAATAATATTTATAACTTTTTTAAATAATATTTATAACTTTTTAAATAATATTTATAACTTTTTAAATAATATTTATAAATTCTTTAAATAGTTATTTAAAATATAAATAATATTTATAAATTCTTTAAATAATATTTATAAATTCTTTAAATAATATTTATAAATTCTTTAAATAGTTATTTAAAATATAAATAATATTTATGTAATCTTCAAATAATTATTTAAATATAATTCATATTTATAAATTCTTAAATCAATTTACTAAGTTAATTATTTAAATTATAAATTACACATCATAATTGTTTAAATTAATTATTTAATATATAAATTGTTTAAATTAATTATTTAATATATAAATTGTTTAAATTAATTATTTAATATATAAATTGTTTAAATTAATTATTTAATATATAAATTGTTTAAATTAATTATTTAATATATAAATTGTTTAAATTAATTATTTAATATATAAATTGTTTAAATTAATTATTTAATATATAAATTGTTTAAATTAATTATTTAATATATAAATTGTTTAAATTAATTTACTAAATTAATTATTTTAAATTCTCAAATATCAATTATGAAATATTTATTATATTTTATTCTAAAAGAAATTTTAAATATAATAATAATAATAAATATATAAAAAATAAACCAAACTCATCACTTAAATATTCTATTAATGTATTAATATCCATTTAATAAATTATTTAATTAAATTTTAATAAAATTAATATTTATATTTAATTAATTATTATTAATAACATCACTATAATGGATTTTTTGGAATATTTATTGAATTTTATTAAATATAATAATTTTCTTTAAATATTTTATTTGATAATATTATATTATAATTTAATAATTATAAATAAGTAATAATATTTAATTATTTTTAAATTATTAATTAATATATTATTTTATTAATATTTAAAATTAAATATATAATTATTAATTATATAACATAAATTAATTAAAAAACATCTACTTCATTTTTAACATTTTCAATAAATTTCAAAATATTTAAATATTTATCATATTTGTCTTTATAATTAACATTTTCTTTTAATAATTTATTAATTTCTTCTTCATATTTATAACCATTAAATATAAATATTTTTATAACTTCTTTATTATTATTATTGCATATTGTTTTGAAAATTGTTCCATATTGGTTAACATCATACATATTTGCACCATTTTTTATTAATAAATCTATAATTTCAATATCTTTTTTTCTAATATAATTAGAGCATTTATATAATAATACACTTTGACCATAATCATTTATATGATTAACATTTGATTTATTTATTAAATATTTAATTATTTCTAAATTATCACATAACATTAATGAATTAAGTCCACAAATATTCGTATTATTATTTATATTTTCATCAAGTTCATTCATTAATTTAACAAGATCAAATAAATTATACATACATGAAAAAGCATAAATATCACATTTTGCATCATTTTTTAAATACATGTAATTTTTATCATATTTTAATATCTTTTTTAAGAAATCATATTTTCCAGAACAATGAACAACATGAATACATGTTTTACAATGACTATCGCAATCCGTTTTATTCATAAGTTTTATAACTTTATCAAAATTTTCATATAAAAGTGCGTCCATAAACTCTTTATCAATAAATTCATTATCCATTTTTATTTTTAAAAAAATTATTATTATTATTTATTATTTATATATTTATATATAATTTAAATATAATAAAAATTATATTATGGTATATACATAATTCTCATTTATTTGTTTAATATATTTTATTTATTATTTTATTTTCTGAATTTAATTGAAATAAAAATAATTAACTTTATTATTTTATATTAATAATTATAAATAATTAATTTTATTATTTTATATTAATAATTATAAATAATTAACTTTATTATTTTATATTAATAATTATAAATAATTAATTATATTATTTTATATTAATAATTATAAATAATTAACTTTATTATTTTATATTAATAATTATAAATAATTAACTTTATTATTTTATATTAATAATTATAAATAATTAATAATTAATTTATTATTTATATTAATTATTATTAATAATCATTAATAATTAATAATTAACTTTATTATTTTATATTAATTATTATTAATAGTTAATTATTAATTTTATTATTTTATATTAATTATTATTAATAGTTAATTATTAATTTTATTATTTTATATTAATTATTATTAATAGTTAATTATTAACTTTATTATTTTATATTAATTATTAACTTTATTATTTTATATTAATTATTAACTTTATTATTTTATATTAATTATTAACTTTATTAATAATAATTAATAATTATAAAATAATAATATATTTTAAATATCTAATAGATATTTATTAATTAATATTCATAAGTAATTTAAATTCTTGTAAATCCTTTTTAAAATAATAACCATTAGGTGGTTTACTCATTCTTTCAATTAAATTATAATAAAAATTTTCTTTAATATATATTAACATTAATTTTTCATATTCTTTTTTTAATTCCTTAAATTTTACACTTTCAAATTTATGACATGATATCTCAAACCAACTCCGAGACCTAAAGGTCGCGGGGCCCTGCGCCCATGGTTTTTCAAGATTATTTTGAATTATTTTCCAATTAATGTTTTTATTTCTTGATATATTATTCCAATCCCGAGACCATAAAGGTCGCGGGGCCTTGCGCCCAAGGTTTATCTGGGTTATTTTGAATTATTTCAAATGTTATATTTGGATTTTTTGATAGATAATAATAATTCCAAGGTTTGTCAGGATTATTTTGAACTATTTCCCAAGTTATATTAGGATTTTTTGATATACTATCCCAAACCCATGGCTTATCTGGATTATTTTGAATAATTTCCCATGTAACAATTTCACTTTCTGAAATACACCACCAACTCAAATTATTATTATCTGAATTATCGTTAATTATATCCCATGTTATACATAAATTACTTAAAACTGAAAACATATTCCAAGGTTTGTCAGGATTATTTTGAATAACATCTAATGTTATATTTGGATGACAACAAAATGATAAATAATTAAAATCCCATGGTTTGTCTAGATTATTATTTATAAAATCCATTGTTATATTTGGATTTGATGTCACATATTTCCACTTCCAAGGTTTATCTGGATTATTTTGAATGATATCTAATGTAATATTTGGATTTCTTGAAATGAAATTATAATCCCACGGTTTATCTGGATTATTTTGAATAATTTCCCATGTTATATGTGGATTAGCAGATAAAAAACCCCAATCCCATGATTTATCTAGATTATTTTGAATAAAATCCCATGTTATATTTTTATTCATTGAAACATACTTCCAATTCCAAGGATAATCTAAATTATTTTTAATAATTTCCCATGTGATGTTTGGATTTTTTGTTATACCATCCCAATTCCAGGGTAAATCAGGATTATTCACAACAATATCCCAAGTTATATTTGGATTTAATGATACATTAAACCAAAACCAATTTGCATTTGGATATTTTTTTAATAATATTATTAATGAATTATTTTCTTTATATTTTTTAATTTTTCTTTTTATCTCTTTTAATTTATACAACGTGCTCATATTTCATAAAAAATATTTGTATAATGTTATTAAAGTTTGAAAATAATTTTTTTTAAAAAGAAATTATTTCAAAAATAAATATTTAATAAATATTTAAACTTATTAATAAATAATTCTATATATCTTTTAAAATTATAATTTAAATTATTTTAAATATCTTTAAAATAATATATATTATATTATAATAGTTTCTTTAATATATCATAAATTTTTAATATTGTTTTTCTAATTTAATAATTTTATGTTTTCGAATTTTTCAAAATATTAAAAACTAATTTAAATATAAAAATACCATTCCAAAAATTTAATTATTTATAATAAACTTTATTATGTTTTATTTTAGTATATAACAAACTAATTCAAGTTTTATTTGAATATAATTTTAAAATATACTCGATTAATTTTGCTACGCAAAATTGAGGGAACTAAAGTTCCCGTAATTTTCTTTTTTTTAATTTATACATAAAATATATTTATAATATAATTATTAATATAAATATCTATTAGATATTTAATAACTATTAATAAATAATTATAATTCATTAATAAAAAATAAATATATAGTATGATAAGCTGAAATATGCCATAATGAATGTGCTAAAGCAAATATTATTTTTGAATTAAAATTACAATTTTCAGAAATAAATAAACAAATAATACCAAATAAAAATATTTTATTTTTTAATATATTGAATAACATTTTATTGTATACAATATAAATAATTGGTGTATATGCCATAATTCTATCAAACCATAATAAACTATATGATTATTTATTGAATGGATACACGCCATTTAATCCATGTTTTGTTTCAGAAATATGCATTAATGATGATGCAAACACAATTGTAATTATCCAAATTTTATAATATCCTTTTGAATAATATATTGGTAAAAACCATATATGTTACTAAGCGTTATTATATAATTAACTAAATTATTCATTTATTTAAAAATTATAATTTTTCAATTTTAATTTTGTATATAAATAATTTTATATAATTTATATATTTCTAAATCATAATAATTTATTATTATATTAACAATCATTTTATATTATTTATTATATAATTTATATATTTTTAATTATAATTATTTATTATTATATTAATAATAATTTTATATCATTTATTATATAATTAATAATTATATTATTTATAGTTTTTAATTTAATATATTTACAATTATATTATTTTATTAATTTATTATAAAGAAAATAATTAGAAAATATTTGACTATTAATTATAATTTAATAATTATAATTATTATTATTATTTCAAGTCATTTATTTGTTGAAATCGTCGACCATATTGAAATCTTCAACTATATTGAAATAACTATCATTTAAACAAACAATTAATGAAAAGATATATGATGATTTTTCCATTTTAATATTATCATCTATTTCTTTAATAAATTGACATATTTGTTCATAAGTATAATATTCTTTTTTAATGACATCATAAAATTTTTCTTCAGATAATTCATTTAATTCTTTTTCATAATCATAATTATTTAATAATAATAATTCTAATACATCTTTTCTAAAAAATTTGCATGCTCTTCCAAAATTTGTTTCACCATTATAATCTTTATGATAAATATTTGCACCTTTTTTAATTAATAATTCAGCCATTTTAATATATATATCTAAATTTTTATAATCAATATATAATTTCACCATTAATACATCAAAATTATGAATATCTAAATGATTAATATTTGATTTATCTAATAAATATTTAAATATTTCTAAATCATCTACCATCATTAATGAATTAAAATCAACATGCCCATATGCATTATTATTTATATTTTCATCTATATTTAAAATTAATTTTATTAAATTAAACGAATTCATATAACATGAGAATGCATAACAATCTAATCCTTCATCATTTTCAAGATATATATAATTATTATTTCTGAGTATTAATTGTTCAGCTATTTCAAAATATTTATTTCCAATTATCTTATGCATACATTTACCACAATCATCATCACAATTATTTTTATTCATAATTTTTTCAACTTTATCAATATCATTATTTTTACATGCTTCAAAAAAATCATCATTATTATCACTTTCATCAATAAATTCATCCAATATTAATTCATCTAATGTTAATTCATCTAATGTTAATTCATCTAATGTTAATTCATCGGACATTTTTTAATTTTTTTAACAAAATATAAAAATTTAAAGCTCGCTTAATTTTTTAAAAAATTTAAATTGTTTAAAATTTAAAATATTTTTAAATATATATATTATTAAAATATTTATTTATTAAATTTTATATTTATACATAATAATATAAATAATTATTATTATTTTTCTAATATTTATGGTTAAATTATAATTATTTTCTAATATTTAAATTTAAAATTATTATTTTTTTATATTTATTCTTAATTATAATAATATATTTTAAGATATTTTAATATGTTTAATAATTATTAAATTGTTATTAATATTTATTTTTAATATTTATTTTAAAAGTATAATATATTATAATCATAAATTAATAATTATTAAATTTTAATTAAAAAATATAAATGTTAAATTCACAAATATATACATTCAAAAAGATAAAATCATTAAAAAATTTTATCTTTAATAGATATAATGATAATACTATGTGTTATGAAATTAATATTAAAGATGATGAATATACACTAACACGAGTAAAAGATATTCATATTAAATCAAAAATTCATGTTTCATTTGATGATGATAAATTTGCTAAATCAATTTATTGCGAATATTTTAAAGATATAATAAGTGATAATATTAAACAATATAGAATTATTACTCCAAATTATTCATATAATGAATTTATGAATAATGATTACAAATATAATAAATTTTATCTTGTTAAAAATAAAGTTCTCGAATATTTTGTTAAAAAAAATAAGCAAGAAATAAATATTTGTTCATGTATTATTGAATCATCTAAACATGGACATGGTGGAACTATTATTTTAGGAACTGATGAACAATTAATAAATATTATTAAATATAGAAAATTAAATTGTTGTTTAAATTTGTCTGATTTTTCATTATATGATGTTAATAATACAGAATCTGATGTTTGTGAAACTTTATTATCAATTCCAATTTTAGATTTAATTGGTAAAGATTTTTATATTGATTCAGAAAATAATAAAATTTCAATAAATAATGTTTTAAAACAGGTTATTAAAATAATTATTAAAAATAATGAATATAAATCCACAAATATATTAGTTGGATTAAATTTTGATTCTATCAAAGATAAAAATGGGATATTTATTGATGTCTCGCATGGTAAAAGAACATTATTTGAAACATCAAAACAATGTGCTGTTAGAGAATTAAATGAAGAATTTTTATTAAATATTAATATAGATGATTTTAAATCATCTATATATACTTGTTCAACTGAATTTTATATTTATAATTTAAATAAAAATATTGATAAAGATGAAAATAATAAAGAAAATAATAATGAAATAGAAAATAATTTAATTGATAAATTAAATAACTTAAATATTTAACATTTTTTTAATTTTAATAACTATTAGTTATTAAAATATTAATTATATATTAAATAAATATAATATTTTATTAAATATTTAAAATATAATATTTAATAAAATATTTAAAATATAATATTTAACAAAATATTTAAAATATAATATTTAATAAATATTAATAATTAAATAATTCTTAAATAAATATATTTGATATTTATTAAATAATTCTTAAATAATTATAATATATATTTAATATTTTATTAAATAATTCTTAAATATAATTTATATTTAATATTTTATTAAATATTTCTTAAATATAATTTATATTTAATATTTTATTAAATAATTCTTAAATAAATATAAATTATATTTAATATTTTATTAAATAATTTTTAAATAAATATAAATTATATTTAATAAATATTAAATATTTCTTAAATATAATTTATATTTAATATTTTATTAAATAATTCTTAAATAAATATAAATTATATTTAATATTTTATTAAATAATTTTTAAATAAATATAAATTATATTTAATAAATATTAAATATTTCTTAAATATAATTTATATTTAATATTTTATTAAATAATTCTTAAATAAATATAAATTATATTTAATATTTTATTAAATAATTTTTAAATAAATATAAATTATATTTAATAAATATTAAATATTTCTTAAATATAATTTATATTTAATATTTTATTAAATAATTCTTAAATAAATATAAATTATATTTAATATTTTATTAAATAATTTTTAAATAAATATAAATTATATTTAATAAATATTAAATATTTCTTAAATATAATTTATATTTAATATTTTATTAAATAATTCTTAAATAAATATAAATTATATTTAATATTTTATTAAATAATTTTTAAATAAATATAAATTATATTTAATAAATATTAAATATTTCTTAAATATAATTTATATTTAATATTTTATTAAATAATTCTTAAATAAATATAAATTATATTTAATATTTTATTAAATAATTTTTAAATAAATATAAATTATATTTAATAAATATTAAATAATTCTTAAATAAATAATTTATATTTAATATTTATTAAATAATTCTTAAATAAATATAAATTATATTTAATATTTTATTAAATAATTCTTAAATAAATAATTTATATTTAATATTTATTAAATAATTATTAAATAAATATAAATTATATTTAATATTTTATTAAATAATTCTTAAATATAATTTATATTTAATATTTTATTAAATAATTCTTAAATAAATATAAATTATATTTAATATTTTATTAAATAATTCTTAAATAAATATAATTTATATTTAATATTTTATTAAATAATTCTTAAATAAATATAATTTATATTAATATTTAATAAATAATTCTTAAATAATTTTTTAATAAATATAATTTATATTTATTAAATATTAAATAATTTATGAATTTGTAATTAAATTGAAATAATTATCATTCAATGTTACAATTAATGAAAAAATATTGGAAGATTTAATGTATTTAGTATCAATATCAATATCTTTAATAATTTCACAAAGTTTTCCATAACTATGACTTTTATGATTAAAATTATCAATTATGATTGTATCTGTAAATTCTTTTTCTTTAGATAATTCATTTAAATCGTTTTTATATTTATATTCATTCATTAATAATAATTTAATTATATCTTTATTGTATTTTTTACATGAATACATAAAAAAATTCATTCCATCATTATTTTTATGATATATATTTGCTCCTTTTTTAATTAATAATTCAATTATTTTCATATTATTGTTATTTATATTATAAAATAATTTAATCATTAAAACATTATTACCTTTAATATCAGTATGATTTATATCAGATTTATCAATTAAATATTTAAATATATCATAATCATTTACTATCATTAATGAATTAAATCTATAATAACTATATAAATAATTATTTATATTTGTATCTAATTCATTAATTAATTTTATTAAATTAAATGATTTTTTTGATAATAATATTGTATATATATTACTTCCAAAACTATTCTTAAGATATATATATTTTTTATTTTTGACAATTAAACATTTTACTATATTATAATAATTATTATAAACCAATTTATGAATACACCAATCACATTTTTTAAAACAATTATCTTTTTTAATAATTTTTTCTATTTTACTTAAATCATTTTCAATACATGCTTTAGTAAATTTATCTTCAATTATTATATTTGATTTATAATCATAACTTTCAATTATATTATTTATAACTGATAATTTATCCATTAATATTTAAATAAATTCTCTTATAATCAACAATAAACATAAAATAAAGTCTACTGATTTTAATAATTTATTTAATAATTATTATTTAATTTATATAAAAAAATAATTAATTTATATAAAAAAATAATTAATTTATGTAATATATTTATTATTTATTATATTATAATAATAATATTATTATAATTATTAATTATATTTATTATATTTTACTATTTATTATATTTATTATATTTTACTATTTATTATATTTATTATATTTTACTATTTATTATATTTATTATATTTTATTATTTATTATATTTATATTTTACTATTTATTATATTTTATTATTTATTATATTTTATTATTTATTATATTTTACTATTTATTATATTTATTATATTTTATTATTTATTATATTTATAATATTTTACTATTTATTATATTATTTATTATATTTTATTATTTATTATATTTATAATATTTTACTATTTATTATATTTTATTATTTATTATATTTTATTATTTATTATATTTATAATATTTTACTATTTATTATATTTTATTATTTATTATATTTATTATATTTTACTATTTATTATATTTTACTATTTATTATATTTTATTATTTATTATATTTATTATATTTTACTATTTATTATATTTTACTATTATATTTATTATTATTTATTATATTTTATATTTTAATAACTAATAGTTATTAAGTTAATTTAACAATTAATTAAATTAAAATAATTATCATCCAAACTAATAATTAATGAACAAATATCTGATGATTTATTATTTTTAACATTAATATTTATATCATTTACAATTTTACAAACTTCATTATAAGTGTAATTTTGAAAGCCTTTAATATCATCAAAATAAATAAAATTTTCATCATGTAATTGTTTTAAATCATGTTCATAATCATATCCAATTAATAAAAATAATTTAATCAAATCTTTATTTACAAACCTGCATGAATTTATAAATGCATTAGTACCTTCATAATTTTTTTGATATATATTGGCTCCTTTTTTAATTAATAATTCAATTATTCTTATATCTATATTATTTTCACAACATTTAAAAGTGATAACATTATTACCATATGAATCCGAATAATTTATATCAGATTTATCTATTAAATATTTAAATAATTCATAATTACTAATTAACATTAATATATTTTCATTAAAATAATTATTATATAAATTATTATTTATATTATTATCTAATTCATTTATAATCACAATTAAATTAAATACATTATGTATTAATGATAAAGCATAAATATCATATCCTTGAATATTTTTAAGATATATATAATTTTTATTTTTTATTATCAATTATGCATTGCAAAATTGAGCGAGCCCAGACTCGCATAATTGTTCTACTAAATCATAATAAAAATCAATAAATATTTTATGAATACAATTCACACAATTTCCAATACAATTTTTTTTATTAATTATTTTTTCAAGTTTATTTATATCTTTTTCAATACATGCTTGATTAAATTCATTATCCATTTTGTAAATTTTCTAAAAATTTTAAAATAATTTTATTTATATATATTTTATATTATGCTCATTAATTTTAAAATTATATATGTTATATTATAATTATTAATTTTAAAGTTATAAATTATAATTATTTTAAAGTTATAAATTATAATTATTTTAAAGTTATAAATTATAATTATTTTAAAGTTATAAATTATAATTATTTTAAAGTTATAAATTATAATTATTAATTTTAAAGTTATAAATTATACAAATTATTATTATTATTTTTAAAGTTATAAATATATAAATTATATTATAATTATTAATTTTAAAGTTATAATATAATTATTATTTTTATAATATAATATTTATATGATGGTTATAATAATTAAATAAGTTTAAATTTTATTTAAATATTATATAATTATTAATTATATATCAATTTTTAACATTATAATATTTATCTGATATTAAAACAATTAAACTAAATATATTTGATGATTTTATATTAATATATTTTTTATAATCATCGCTTTCAATTATTTTTTTAATATCATCAATTCTATATTCAACTATTTCTCTAGTATAATCATATCCATTTAATATTAATATTTTTAATGATTCTATACAACAATATCTATCATTAAATGTAGTCAAATTACGATTATTTTTAATATACATATCTGCATCATTTTCTAATAATATTTTCATTATTTCATAATTATTATCTATACAATCATAAAAATTATATGACGCATACATTAATGCTGTATATCCTAAATTATTTTGATGATTAATATTTATTCCTTTTTTTAATAACATTTTAATAATATCAACTTTTCCATTTCTTGTAGCTAATATTAATCCATTATTATTATTATTATCAACATCATTTTCATTATACAATAATTCTACAATATTTATATATCCATAAATACATGAAATTAAAAATCCAGTGTTTCCATTTATATCTTTGACATTATTTTGAGATACACAATGAGTAATATCTGTTTTCGTATTTTTTAATAATTTAACAATTTCAATAAATCCGTATTTACAAGCATAATGTAATCCAGCATTTCCTAAACTATCTTTTTTATTAATATCAAAATCATATTCTAATAATAATTCAACAATATCTTGACGGTTGTAAATGCATGCATTTATTAAAATATTTCTATTATTTATCATTTTCATATTTAATAAATCTTTGAATTCTATTAAATATTTTATAGTTTTTAAATCATATTTGCATGTAATTATTTTAAACATATTTATCTGAATGTCATTATTATTTATTTCAGATGTTTCAATAATTTTTGTTTCGTCATTAAAATGTTGTGATTTCATTTTTAATTAAAATTAATATTTTTTGTAAAATAAACCCACTATGAACAAATATACACAAGAAGAAATTAATTTAATTAAACAAATACCAGTAATTCACGATATGTATAAGTATAAAATTATCAATGACAACAATTTGTTTAATTATTTCACGACTAAAATGTATGATTTATACTTGTTTTTTACGAATTGTATAATTAACGATATTTTTGATATTTATTTAAATATTAGTGATTTAGATATTATTGATTATATTCATTTTATTATTAAAACAAGTTTAAATATAGACCATTATAAACAAATATTAAAATATGTAAATCATTCAAATTTTAATTATCTATCAATGTTTCTTGAAAAGAAAGAAATAGAATATAAAATAATACCTTTATTAAAATATGATTTAGTTAAAGATTATATTAAAAACTCTGAATTAAAACTGTCTTGGGTTTTAAATTATCTTTATGATATTCACCCTAAACATATAAGAGGGTCTAGTGTTTCAACTCAAATATTTTATGACAAGATTTATATTAGTAATTTAAAAGAACCTGATTTTTATAATCATGAAGAATTTGAAGAAGCTTGGATTAAAAATAAAAAATATAAATATTATAATATTTCAGATAGTTTATTAATTTTTATAGGTGATGTTAAATATTTTTTTATAGATAATGCATTATATATTTATTGTGATAACTTAGATTTATATGATATTATTAATGATGTATTTTTTGATGAATATATTGTTTTTAAAAATGATAATACTTTTTATAATATTGGCGTTTATTATATAATTATAGGTGGATGTGAAAGTGTTGATGATTTATTAATTTCATGTAAATTAAATTATAAAAGTATTGCTGTATTTTTAAAGAATAATATTAAAAATTTAAATGATAAACCAATATTAACATGTATTCAATATGATAATATTAGAATATTTAAAATGTTTATGGATAAAAATGATAAGATTTTAATTGTAAAATGTTTAAGTGTATGTATGAAATATAATAAAATAGAAATTATGGAATATATATTATTAAAAAGTAAAATATGTCCAACAATAATTTATAAATTATTATTATTAAATATAGAAACGGTTAATAGTAAAATATTAAAATATTTTTCATCAAGTGTAGACTTGCATCAAAATTATGAAGAATTATTAATAGCAGCATTAAAAACTAGAAATTTTGAAGCAATATCATTCTTACAATCAATTTAATATTTCATTGAAATATTATTATAAATTTCTAAATAATTTAAATATAATTAAAAATAATTTTAAATATAAAAATAATTTTAAATATAAAAATTATTTTAAATATAATTAAAAAATAATTAAATATTATTATTATATAATTAAAAATATATTATTTTAAATATAAACTATTAATATAATTATTTCAAGAAAACGGCTAACACCTCATAAAAAGAGTTAACACCTCGTAAAAAGGAATCTTGATTCCTTTTTACTTGAACCTTGGTTTCTTTTTACTTGAAGTTTTCGAGAATTTGCTTTGCAAATTTAATATTAATATTTTTTTAAATATTTTATTTAATAAATTTAATTTTTATTTAATAATATTATAATAGTATAAATACTTTTTTATTTTTATTATAAATAAATATTATTATATATTTAAATTAATTTAATTATTATAATTTAATAATTTATTAAATTTAAATTAACTTTAAAGAATCTACTATGTGGATTTAATTATTTTAAATTAAACATTAATTATTAACTTTAATAATATTTTTAATTATCATAAATTAATAAATTATTAAATTTAAATTAATTTTTAATTATCATAAATTAATAAATTATTAAATTTAAATTAATTTTTAATTTTTAATTTAATCATATTTTTAATTATTATAATTTAATAAATTATTAAATTTAAATTAATTTTTAGTTATTAAATATTAGTTTTACTTATTAACTTTAAAATAATTTAAAATAATTTAATTTAAAATTAAATAACTTAATAATTTAATAATTTAATTTTTAAATAACTTATAATTAATTTAATTTTTAAATAACTTATAATTAATTTAATTTTTAAATAACTTATAATTAATTTAATTTTTAAATAACTTATAATTAATTTAATTTTTAAATAACTTATAATTAATTTAATTTTTAAATAACTTAATTTAATTTAAATAAATTTAAATATCAATTTGATATTTATAGATAAACATTAATAATTATTTTTGTATTAAAATGATTTTTAACGACGATTATGTTAAATCTTTATCAAAAGATACTAAAAAATTAATTATGGAAGTAACTAGAACTTTGGAAAGAAATTATTATATAGTTAATGATGATAATATGGATTTCATAATAAATAATAATAAATTATTTTATATAGTAATATACATATTTTATTATTCAAATTATAATATATATAATAATAAATATACAAATATTAATAATCTTTTTGAAATCCAAGATGAATTATTGAACAATATTAAAAATAATAATAGAAAATATTTTTTCATTAAATTTTTCCAATTATCCAATTTAGTCATAATACCAAAACATAATATAACTTTTTCTCAAGTTGTTGAAAATTATGAACCTTTACGAGATTATACTTTCTTATTTGATAAAGTAATAAATAAATCTTTAAGACAAGATTTAATAGATACTAGAACTCTCAATATTGTAGAAGAAATGATTGAAGAAATTAACAAACATGGAATAAAAGAAAATATTATTTTATATAGAGGCTTTAAAAAATATTTTGATTTTTCTGTTGGTGATATTATTACAACTAAAGGATTTTCTTCTAAATCTAGTGATATAAAAATAGCTAAATTTTTTTCTAGAAAAGAATGTTGTATATTTATGCATATATATGATAAAGATGATAATGTTCCACTTTATGATTTAGGTGAAATTTCTTTTTTCGGTAATGAATCTGAATTTATTACATTACCAAATGAAACATTTAAAATAACTGGAGAATATAATGTATTCTTTAATGATATAATATATCATGTATATGAATGTAGACATATCAGATTTGAAAAATTAAATCCAAAAATAAATATACTTAATGATTATCTTTTAGATAAATATGAAGAATTGTTGCCATTATTTGCTGAACATATTAATAATGGATGGATTTTAATATTATATAGTTATGATTTAAATGACAATAATTACACTATATTTAGAGATTCAGATTCATTATATTATGGTAATTATAATGATACTGAAATTAAAAATTATGAATTTATGAAAATGGTTCAAGCTTTGTTAATATTAACTAATAATTTTAAAGTAATGTTAATATACAATATGTTTGAAAAATATAATGATTTAAGTAAATTAAAAGATTATGAAGAAGTTGTTTATTATGATAAAGTTTATATTGTTGATAATGGTGATAGTAATTTTAATAAATATGTTACAGGTAAAGAAGTATTATTAAATTATTTAGATGATATATATAATGATGATGTTAAAATATATTTAATGGAAGATTTAAATGATGTATTAATAAAAGTTGATATTATTTATGATTCTTTATATAATAAATATATATTAAGTAAATAAAATAAATAATATTTTGAATAATATTAATAAATATTAAATTAATATTTATTAATCTGTTATTAACATGGATAATATAAAATAAATATTAATATACTATCAAATTAATATATATTAATATATTATTAAATAAATATATATTAAATAAATGTTATTATTGAATAAGTATTATTTTAATATATCGTTAATTAAATGATATTATATTTATTAATTGTATAACAAATATTAATTTAATATTTATTGATTATAATTTAATTAAATTTCAATAAATTTATAATAAATTAATTTATTTAAATAAATAATAATAAAGTTATGTTTAATTAATACGTAATAATTTATTATTAATTTAATTTTAAAGATTAAATAAATATTTAATAATAATTTATTATTAAATTAATTTTAAAAATTAAATAAATAATAAATAATAATTTATTATTAAATTAATTAAGATTAAATAAATATTTAATAATAATTTATTATTAAATTAATTAAGATTAAATATTAATTTAATAATAAATTATTATTAAATTAATTTTAGAAATTAAAAAATATTAAATAATAATTTATTTAATTAATTTTAAAGATTAAATATTAAATAATAATTAAATAAATATTTAATAATAAATTATTATTAAATTAATTTTAAAAGTTAAAAAAATATTAAATAATAATTTATTATTAAATTAATTTTAAAGATTAAATAAATATTTAATAATAATTTATTATTAAATTAATTTTAAAGATTAAATAAATATTTAATAATTTATTAAATTAATTTAAATATTGTTAAAATATTTAAATTATTAAAATTATCAAAAATAAATAAAAAATATTAAATAAAAAATATGTATGAAATGTTAAAAATGTGTAAATTTATAAATATACTTATTAATACAATAATCATATATTCATAATGTTAACTAAAATTTATTAAATGAATATATAGTTGATAAACTTCTTTTTATTAAATTATAATATTAATTTGTCAAATCTTTAAAATTTGTCTATACCATTTTAAAGTTAAAAAATGTAATTGATAATATATACTATTATAACATTTTAAAGTTAAAAATGTAATTGATAATATACACTATTATAACATTTTAAAGTTAAAAATGTAATTGATAATATACAATATTATAATATTTTAAAGTTAAAAATGTAATTGATAATATACACTATTATAATATTTTAAAGTTAAAAATGTAATTGATAATATACACTATTATAATATTTTAAAGTTAAAAATGTAATTGATAATATACACTATTATAACATTTTATTGTAATTATTGTTACATATTTTATTCCGTTTTATATAAAATTTAATTTTCACCCAGTTTTTATTTAAAATTTAATAATTTTCCATCCAGTTTTTATTTAAAATTTAATAATTTTCCATCCAGTTTTTATTTAAAAATTAATAATTTTTCATCCAGTTTTTATTTAAAATTTAATAATTTTCACAGTTTTTATTTAAAATTTAATAATTTTTCATTCAGTTTTTATTTAACATTTAATAATTTTTCATTCAGTTTTTATTTAAAATTTAATAATTTTTCACCCAGTTTTTATTTAAAATTTAATAATTTTTCATTTAGTTTTTATTTAAAATTTAATAATTTTTTATTAAGTTTTTATTTAAAATTTAATATATACTTACTTAAATAAATTATAATAAATATTTTATTAAAAATATTTAATTTTAAAAATTTAATTATATTGACCATTTATTTGACTAAGAAAAATTTATATAAAAATTAAAATTTTCAAAAATTAACCACACAAATTCAATTTTAAAATTATTAAACCAATTAAAATTATTTATTTTAAAAATTAATTTAATTAATATTTTTTATTAATTATTATAAATTTTTTAAATAAAATTTTAATTATTAATTAATTAAGGAATTAATAAAAATTCATTAATTTTATAAATTTTATTAATTATTATAATTTTATAAAATTAATTAATAATTATAAAGTTATTAATCTTTACAAAATTATTTAATTTTAGAAAGTATAAAATTATTAATTTTTATAAAATATTTAATTTTATAAAATTATAAAATTATTAATCTTTATAATTTTATTTAATCTTTATAATATTATTTAATTATTATAAATTATAAAAT
>Ga0209963_1000979_pt1 | contig 20603 bp, 11 predicted proteins | sample ThiBio_1000_biof_2_FD_183957 | JGI IMG/M metagenome (GOLD analysis project Ga0209963, IMG submission 183957) | Wastewater bioreactor microbial communities from Cape Town, South Africa - Thiocy_cont_1000_biof (SPAdes) | ecosystem: Engineered > Bioreactor > Thiocyanate-remediating >...
TCAATCCGCCGCCACTCCACATCGCTCAGCCAATAAACCTGCTTCGCCATCCAAGCCCCCAGATCATGGAAAGCTTGAATCACATAGCCCCGCTCGTGGGAATCCTTATTGAGTACGGACCCTAGTACTCCCTCTAGCAATTCTAATCAATCGCGCTCTGCCCGGAAGTGAAACGTCGTTGTCTTCTGCTACAGCGAACGCTGCGGTCGACGTTCGTCGCTAGGCTAGCGAGCCGAGCCGGATGTACGCTCCCTCGCGATGTGGATGGCCCGGGCAACGCTTCGGGCCATTTGCTTTTCTGGAATGTGGTTTTTTAACAACCCGGCTCAGTTCAGGGTTTTTCGTTCATTCAGGAATAGGGGGCTTCCGTCGACCGCGAGACTGGCGCTTGATCAATGTGCTCTTGCAGTGCTTTCGCCTGAACCCCGATTGACGTTCGGCCCATTAATTTAGCGATCAGGCGGACCGGCTTATTCTTCCGCTGCCAGCTTTTGTAACGTTTTAATATCACCCGGTGCCCAAGGCTTTCCGGAGTTGAAAAGAATTTTCTCCAAGCGAGTGCCTTAAGCCCAGTTGTGGTCAACGTCATCGCATAGGCGCAGGTTCTCCGCGCTCTCTTTGCCGCGGTTCGCCACGATCTCGTAAGACACCTTGACGCCCTCTGCCAGGCCGATGAACCCGGCCTTCTCCACGGCTGAGATATGCACAAACACATCTTTGCCGCCGGTTTCCGGCTGGATGAAGCCATAGCCTTTCTGCTGGTTAAACCCCTTCACAGTTCCTGTAGCCACGTTGGTCGTCCCCAAAACGTTGAAACATGAATACAACCCTAAGCAGTGGCGGGAAGCAAGGCACAATCCCGTCGGTGGGGAGCCGGCGGAGGCGTCCTCTTCGCTAGAGGGCTCCAATCTTAAGAATCGATTTTCACAGTTATGACATGAATTTCACGTAGATTCATTGAAAGTTATCTATTTTCATGAGATATTTCCATTAGGTATCCGTTTCATAGACCGGCATCAAAATTCATGGAACCTGGACAACGGAAGCCATTTTCAGAAGCTATCATCGCTTTTCACGGTCGCCCGCTGCCGGAAGCTGCCATTCCGGTCGGTTATGCCGCCTTGATCGACGCCTTTGAGCTGGCTGTCCCAGCGCCCGTCCGCTTGGCCGCAATCGGTCCCCGACACAAAGTTTATGAGGCCGATGGCTGGAAGCTCTATACGCCACGTCACCGGCCCGATGCCAATCTCGGTGGCCATCTGACTTTCGCGCTGCGTTATGAAGGACTCGATCTCGCCGTTCTGAAGAGGCTGTTCCGTGTCACGGGGCCAGAGCCGATCGCGACTCTTGTCCGCGCAGCGCCAACAGGCGCCTACGCACGGCGGATTTGGTTCTTGTACGAATGGCTGCTCGATGTCCGGCTCGACCTGCCTGACGCAACGCAGGGGAGCTACGCTCTTGTCATGGACCCAGGGCAGCAATGGGCTATCGACGGGACGACATCATCGCGCCATCGCGTGAAGAACAACCTGCCCGGCACGCCCGCCTATTGCCCGCTGATCTTTCGCACACCTCAATTGGAACAACTCGTCGCCCGCAATCTCAGCGATGAAGCACGACGTCTTGTGGCCGAAATACCCGCCGACCTCCTCGCCCGCACCGCGGCCTTTTTACTGCTCAAGGATTCGCGATCAAGCTTCCAGATCGAGGGCGAGGATCCACCCCAGGACCGCATTCAGCGCTGGGGGCATGTCATTGGCGAAGCCGGCCATCGCCCGATCGACCGGGCCGAACTGGAGCGCTTGCAACGCATCGTCATCGGGGATGCGCGTTTCGTCCATCTCGGATTGAGAGAGCAAGGCGGGTTTGTCGGCGAACACGATCGACTAGACGGGACTCCCATTCCCGATCACATCAGCGCGCGACACCAGGACCTGCCTGCGCTGATCGATGGCCTGACGGCTTTCGATCGCGGCGCCGCGCAAAGCCTCGACGCGGTACTTGCCGCAGCCGTTCTCGCGTTCGGCTTCGTTTACATCCATCCGTTCGAGGATGGTAACGGCCGTCTCCACCGTTACCTCATCCATCATGTCCTGGCTGAGCGAGGCTTCAACCCACATGGTCTTGTCTTTCCCGTATCGGCCGTCATCCTCGATCGAATCGACGATTATCGGCATGTGCTAGAAAGCTATTCGCGCCGCCTACTGCCGTTCATTCGCTGGCGCCCGACAGACCGCGGAAATGTCGAGGTCCTAAACGAGACGGCCGACTTCTATCGCTATTTCGACGCGACGCCCCATGCGGAGTTTCTGTTCGAATGTGTCGCGCGCACCATCGATGTCGATCTGCCTGCCGAAACCGCGTTCCTCCGGGGCTACGATAGCTTCAAGACCCAAGTGAAGCGGATGATCGACATGCCGGACCGGATCCTCGACCTCCTGTATCGCTTCCTGCGGCAGAACGAGGGCAAGCTGTCGAAGCGTGCGCGCGAAAAGGAATTCGCGGCCCTGACCGATGACGAGGCAGCGGAGATCGAGGCAATCTACGCGGACCTTTAACGCTTATCGGCGGCAATAGAGGGCAATCGGCGGAATTTGGCGCGCCCGAGCGGAGAGATTTCGAACTCGCTGTTCGAAGTACTAGCTGTTTGATCCCAGGTTTTGATGGTGCATTTTTGTCCTCCGAATCAAAGGATGCGCTATGGGCCAGGTTCACCATGGGAGCGCCACGACGACAGCGGCGGTCCGTCGAGCGATACAACATAGTCAAGAGAGCCTGAGAGTTCTGGCCAAGCGCTACGGGATCAATCAAAAGACCGTGGCGAATGGAAGAAGCGGACCTCGGTGGCCGATCTGTCGACCGGTCCCAAGGAGCCGCGATCGACCGTCCTCACGGTCGAGGAGGAGGCGGTCATCGTTGCCTTCCGGCGCTATACGCTGCTGCCGTTGGACGATTGTCTCTACGCGCTGCAGCCGACGATCCCGCGCCTGACACGTTCGTCGTTGCATCGCTGTTTGCAACGCCATGGGATCGGCCGGCTTCCCGATGTTGAAGGCGACAGACCCACGAAGAGGAAGTTCAAGAGCTACCCGATCGGCTACTTCCATATCGATATTGCCGAGGTGCGAACCGAACAGGGCAAGCTGCACATGTTCGTCGCCATCGACCGGACCTCGAAGTTCGCCTTCGTTGAACTGCACGAGAAGGCCACCAGCGCCATCTCACGGGAGTTTCTGCTGCGGCTGATCGCGGCCGTCCCCTACAAGATCCACACCGTGCTCACCGACAATGGAATCCAGTTCACCACGCCCGGCGCTGGAGGCTCGGCCGTGCCACTGATCAAAGAGGCCATCGCCAACGGAGAGACCTTCAGAGCGCACGCCTTTGAGTATGCCTGCGCCAGAAACGACATCGAGCACCGCACGACCAAGGCCAAGCATCCATGGACCAACGGACAGGTCGAGAGAATGAACCGCACCATCAAGGACGCCACCGTCAAACGCTTCTACTACGAGAGCCACGATCAGCTCAGGCAACACCTCGCCGACTTCGTCGCAGCCTACAACTTCGCTCGCAGGCTCAAGACCCTCAAGGGGCTCACACCCTACGAGTTCATCTGCAAGGCATGGACCTCACTGCCCGAACCGTTCAGCTTCAATCCGCTCCAGCAAATGCCGGGACCAAACATAATCAGAGTGCCAGACACCGTGCTGCCGGTGGCGGGCGTATTGAGCTCGATCGCGAGAACGCGTTGGCCATTCTGCTGTGTTTGAACTTACGATAAAGCACAGCGTTTGCCGTTGCCTTGCTGGGCACAAGCAACCCGCCAATTTCCGTAGGTTTCGGAGAGAGACGATGCTCCCTCCGGCAAACGTGAGCCCGGGGCAACCGAACCACCGTTCTGAGCTTGAGCAAATTCGATGTGCTCAGGCGGCGGGCGTTCAAGGCTGTCATTAAGAGAGGCCGCCCGGCTCGGCATGAAGACGTCGGCCACCATCGTCAGCCAAGGCAGGACGCCGGCCACCATAGTCCGCGATGCGAAAGAGGCTCGGAGAAATTTGATCGTGTTGTTCACTATGCGAACGCCCTTTTCGTCTGCGTGCCGCGCATCTGGATCGAATAAGATTTGGAGTCTGCACGAATACGAGGTGCAAATTCACGAAGTCTTGCCGTCTTTTCGCTCGCTTACACCTAATTCAACGATCCTGCCTGGTACTTCGTCTGCGGGATCGTCGATTGCACCAAAAAATTGCGAGAACAATGCATGCGGTCAGGAAAAAAATGCTTCCAATGATCAGGAGACGATCGGCATCGGACAGGGCAAATGTGACAGCGCCGCCCCCCCCGGCGGAGATCAAAAAGGCGGGAAAGAGCATTCCCTCTGGATCGAAATCATCCAGAAGAAAATATGCTCCAACGAAAATAAAGATCAGCAAGATGATGAATGTCAGAACGAAGATCACGATTCCAGTTTCCGTTTGACATATAGCGCCGCAAATAGATTAAAGCTGTGCTGTCGCTTTCGCGCTAAGAGCGTTAGAATTTCACATTGAAATTTGCTCGGACCGATTGATCAGAAGCGCTCGACGCAAATTGTCCGTTATAGGAAATGCCGAGCGTCGCGTTTCTAGTGATAGCGATATCAATGCCCGCATCGAGCACGACGGCATTCCTGGCAATCGGCACGCCGGCGATCGTGAACGGTGAGCCGCTCGTGAAGGCGAACGTCGAGAGCGGCGTCGTGTCACCGAAGGCGTGACGCCAGCCCACCGTACCCCGCAGCATCGCTGCGGTCGCACCGAGATCGAAGTCAGTCGAGGCGTGGACACCGAGCGTGGTGAACGTGACACCGGTGTTGCTGGCCGTGCTGCGCAAAGCCGAGGTGCCGCCTCGCTCGCCAAAGCCGTCAGTGTGAAGATTCACGTAGGCGAGATTAGCGAACGGTTCGAAGCCAAAATTACCGGTGCGGATGCCATAGCCGAGTTCGCCGAAGATCTGGGCAGTGCCCGCCCGGTAATCGGCCTTCAAGCTGTCGCCGAAGCCCGCGAAGGCGACGCTGCGGTTCATCGTCATGTCATGCCACGTGTAAGCCGCGCCGGTCCTGAAGCCGAGATTGCCCCATTGCGTGCCACCGTAGAGCCCGAGATGGTAGTTGTCGCTCGCGCCCGATGAAGCACGATCCCTGACGTTGAAGGTAGTGTGGCTGTAGCCTGCCATCATGCCGAGCCGCCAAGTTTCAAAGATTGGAGCATCGCCGCCAATCAGGAAACCGCCAGTTGAGCGATTGAGGCGGGCGGCATTGCCGTCGCTGTTGGTGTGCCCCCAGCCGCCGAAGCCTTGGCCCCATAGTGCGAAGCGGTCAGTCGTCGGTGCAACGGCAACGCTGGATGCCCTGCCTGGATCGAGCGCGGCATAAGCCATGGCAGGACCGCTATAGATGGGATCGGTAAACGCCATTACCGGCGCGCGCGAGGCACCGACAGCGCCAAAGGCCGCGCGGATACGATTGGTTGCAGCATCGCGAACGAACCGACTGTCTTCGATCAAAGCGGTCTGCGCCGATGCATGAGCCTCACCCGAAACCTGATCGAAGGCGTTGCGAGCGGCGGAATCGGTCGGAAGAGCCAGGATTGCGTTGTAGAGCGGATTGCCACCCGACAGGCTCTGGACGCCTGCGGCGGCTGCCTTCTGGTTGCGGGTCAGGCCGGCGTCGGCGAAATCGCGCACCTGCAACACGTCGAGATAGGCGTTGGTGGCGTCATAGCCGTCGGTAATGCTGGCAAACGCCGAAATCGGACCGATCCCCGCGACCGAACCGAACGTACCGATGAGCCCTCCGTCTGCCGTCACCACCGTATAGCGTCCGATCCGTACCCCCTGGACCGAGACGTTCAGCGCCGAGCCTGCAATATTGGCAGTGCCCGTCGTATGGATGCTGTCGGCAAGACCTGCCGCGTTAATGTCGACCGCAAGGCGCGATCCAGGCATGAGCGAGATGTTTGCGGACGTGGCGAAACGATCTCCCGCCACGCCATTCTGCATGGTCACCATACCCCGGCTGGTGAAACTCTCCAGATTATCAAATTGCACATCGCCAAACGCGCGCAGCGTACCGGACGGGTCGTTGACCACTGTATCGACGCCGCCACCGAAATCGCTCGTACCGGCGATCGACCAGACGCCGGTGTTGGCGACATGATCGGCGAACCCGCCCGAGAACAGCACACCGCCTGTGACATGGCCTTCATTGGTCAGGCTCACCGGACCGCCTTCGGCGACCACGGCGAGGCTCGAGGCTCGGCCAGAACTGTTACGCGCGCCGGATGCCGCGCCGCTCAGCACGATTTCGATCGGCTGGCCGTTACTGGTTGCGCGGATCGCGCTCGACGTCGATCCGATCGCCCCGGTCACCATGCCGGTCGCTGTGACAGAGGTCGTGCCGATGCCACCGTTAACGGCGTCGATGCCCCCGTTCACCGTCGCGGCTTCGATCCTCAGGTCGCGTGCATGGCCAAAATTGTAGGCCGCGATGCCCGCTATCTGGCCGGTGACGACACCTGTTGCAGTGATGAGCGTGTCGCCAGTGCTGGCACTGTTCGCGAGGATGCCGTACTCCCGGCCGGAAACTTGGGCCACTTCGATCGTGAGGCCGGTGGTGTTAGCCCCGCTGGAAACGCTGATTCCATCGCCGTCCGTACCGACGATTTGGCCCGTGGCGGTGACCGCCGTCGCGCCGGTGCCTTCGTTTCTGGCAAATATGCCATCGGTTCGGCCGGTCACATTCACCGCATTGATCCTAAGATCGGTTGCGGTTGCGCCATTGCCGACGAACATGCCGGCCGCTCCGCCGCCGATCACATTGCCGGTGGCAGTCACACGGGTCGCGCCGGTGCCCTCGTTGACGATGGACATCGCCTGGAAACGGTCATGGGAGACGTTCGCCACATTGACCGTCAAATCGACCGCGCTCGCCGCGTTGTTGACGAAAACGCCGAAATTGCCGCTCGTCCCCACGACAGCTCCGCTGGCGGAGACATGGGTGCTGCCAGTGCCGTCATTCAGGACGTAGATCCCGTTCGCACCGGTGGCGTTGGTCGCTTCAAGAAACACATCACCGCCATCGATGCTATTCTGCACCTGAATTGCGTATCCGCTTGCCGCGGCGCTGGCCACGGTGCCGGTGCTCGTGACGCGGGTGGTGCCCGTACCCTGGTTCAAGGCGAAGATACCACCCTGGCCGCCGCGGACGTCAACCGCTTCGATGGTCAGGCCGGTCGCCGTCACGCTGTTCGCGGCGAGGATACCAAAACCGACGCCATCAGTGGAGACGGTGCCGGTGGCCACGATGCGCGTCTCCCCGGTTCCATTGTTGGAAACCCGCATGCCATTGATGCCGCCGGTGACGTTGACGCCGGTGACGGTCAAGTCCGTCGTGTTTATACCGGTTCTGACGTCGATGCCGCTCCCGCTCGTTCCGGTGACAAGGCCGGTGGCCTCGACGCGCGTCGCTCCGTTCCCCATGTTCACAGCTTCGATCGCGTTGGTGGCTCCGGTCACATTGTTGACGTGTATCGTCATGCCGGACGTGCCCGAACCGTTATCGACAACAATGCCCTTGCCGCTTCCGCCAACGATGTCCCCGGCCGCGCGCAAGAAGGTGAATGAGTTGCCAAAGCCGTTGTTGGTGAGGCGGATTCCGTCGACGCCGCCGGCCACATTGGTCACGTCGACCGTCACCTGGTCGTTGAAACCGCCCCCGCCATTGTTCGTGGCGAGGATGCCTGTCCCGTTGGTTCCGATGACATTGCCGGACGAATAGATTTGCGTGCCGGTGAGCGATGCGCTGTTGTGCACGACTTCAATGCCGTTCTGGCCCCCGGTCACGTTGTTGACCTGGACAGTGGTGCCGGCTGCATTTGTACCAGCGTACGAAAAAATACCATCCAGACTCGAGCCGATGACGTCACCGGTGGTATGTATGCGGGTCACGCCCGCACCGTTGTTGAACACGGCGATGCCGGTCAGTCCGCCTGTAACGTTGTTGGCCTCGATGGTCTGGTGGGTCGCTGTCGCGCTGTTGCTCAGGAAAATGCCGGTCACGCCCGACGAAACGGTACCCGTCGAGGTCACGCGGGTCGCGCCCGTGCCGCCATTCTGCGCCTGAATCCCTCCGTTTCCGCCCGTCGTGCTGGAGGCAGTCACGTTCCCGGCGTCGATCGTCAGATCGGTTGCGTTGGCGCCGTTGTAGCCTGTGATGCCGGTCCCATCCGCTGCGATCACCTCGTCAACGACGACATGCGTCGCCCCATGGCCGAAATTCTCGGCGATGATGCCCCTGTTTCCGCCACGGACAACGCCTGCACGGATCGAGAGATCGCCGCCCGCTATCGAGTTGTTCAGCGCATGCAAGCCGAAGCCGCTCCCGCCGACGACCTGACCGGTCACGGTTATGTCTGTGTTGCCGGCTCCCCCGTTCAGGGCGTAAATGCCGCTGAAGGCACCGGCGACATTGCCGGCATTGATAATCAGACCAGTCGCATCCAATTGATTGACGATGCTCATGCCGACACCGAAACCCGGTCTGAGCGCCTGCACGTCGCCGACGCGAATGTTGGTGGTGCCGGTGCCTCGATTGAGGGTGGAGACGCCTGCGTTCTGGCCGGTGATGACGCCCGCTGTATCGATGAAGATGCTGCCGGGATTGGCGAATGCACCCATCGTGAGCATCCGAAGACCCGTGTCTGCTCCGGTCAGCGATGCCGCATTGACGTCAGTGTAGCTCAAGGCTCCGCTGGCCTGGATATCGAGCGCGTTACCGCCGGTCAGGGTCGTATCGACCGAGAATCCAGAAAAGGTCGATACGGCCGCATTGTGGATATTGATATTCTGGGTGGTGGTGTTGGGACCCGAGCAAACGACCTGCGTCGGCCCTATCGGCGCGCACTGAGCATGCGCTTCATTCGGCAGGAAGGCGAGGCCGGTGGCAAGAGCGGTGGAACTTGCGGCGAGGTGGAGCGAGCGGCGAAGGCACGAACCATTGACGATCATACACCATCCTCTCTTTTCGGATCGCGAGGCGCTGACCGATCGATCGCGTCATTCCGTCATTTGGACACGCATGATTGGCTGCACGTCGTATCGCGACGTTCAGCGTAAGGTCATACAGGCGAAGCGAATTCGTCGCTTGGGCAGGAGCGAAGTGACCAATACTCCTAAAACGAAGTCACCTAAGTCGAGCCGACGAGCGCCGCTGCTGATCGATCCCGGCGTCAGAATCTGCGCGGGCCAACCTGCGGGCGGGTAGCCACATAGGACGGTGTTTCGCCAAAGATCAGGCGAAGGAGGCGGATTGAACCGGTGTCGAGCATAGTCGCACGGGTCGGCCGAGCGGCGGGAGAGAACGCCGATCCGCCAGACAACGAAGACAGCCGCTTGTTCCAGGAGAAATCTCGAAAAGCCCGATACGCCTTTCGCATACCAACGCCGCGACTGGCATCGCGTTTCAACTCCGAGATTGATTTACCGGGATCGCAGCTTCAGGGTGGGCGACGTTCCTCAACGAGCGGTGCGTTTGGGTCAAGGACGCCACGTCCCATCCCACCATCGTTGCCGCAGCGTGTTGTCGCTCCCCCTCATGAACAGGTCGAGCCTGTTCGGCCCCCACGAGACGGCCGCAGGCGATGAAGCCGCGCTGCCGCCCAGTGTCTCCCACCGGCTCCAAGCGGTACCACCCCACAGGATATGGTAGATCGCGTTGTCGGTGCCGCGCGCAAAGACGTCGAGCCTGTTCACCCTTCGAGAAGCGGCCGCAGGACCGGATGTCAGTTCTCCACCGAGCCGCTGCCAGCCGCTCTGCTGTCCATTCGTCCACCATTGCCAGAGCGCCATGTCCTCGCCGCGCATGAAAACGTCGAGCCGGCCTTTCCCCCAGGCTACCGCCGCCGGGTCCGAGGTCAGCTTGATGCTGCCCGGCACGGGCGTCCACTCTCCCCATGAACTGCCACGCCACTTCTTGCGGTAGAGCGTCATGTCCGTCGCGCGGGCGAACACATCGAGGCTACCGCGCTCCTGCGAGGCCACGGCAGGCGCCGAGGTAAGTTCGCCATCCAGTTCCTGCCAGCCATTCCGCTGGCCGTCGCTCCACCACTGCCAGAGGCGATCGTTCTCGCCCTTCACGAAGACGTCCAGCCGGCTCGCACCCCAGGAGACCGCGGCGGGCGCAGACGCGATCCGGCCGCCCAACTCCTCCCAATCCGTCCATGCCTTGCCCGTCCATCTCCGCCGGTAGAGCGCGTTATTGGTCGCCCGCGCAAACACGTCGAGTCGGTTCTCCCCGGTCGAAGCAACGGCTGGCGCTTCCGTTAGCTCACCGCCCAGCGATTGCCACCGATCGATCGCGTCAGTGCGCGAGAAACTGAAATCGATGTGATAGAGCGCACTCCCACCGGGCCCACCGCCACCGCCGCCGCCGACAATGCCCGAGCGCGCGGGCGCAAAACGCAACCGGTCACTGATCGGTTCGCCCTTTGCTATATCGTCGCCCATCAACGCATCAAATTTAAGACCTCGAAAATTGTCAGGGTCGAACCCGGCTGCGGGGAGAACGGCGAATAATCCTGCGAAGAGGTTCTCCAGGACGACAGCCTCTATGCCTCCTTCGGCCGCCGCGACGCGGACGATCTCTTCCTTTGCCTCCTCCTGAATCCTCTTGATGTCATCCCCCAGTCGCTCCAGCAGTACCTGGCGGACGAGGGCTCGGTTCTCGTCGTCGGATGCCTGCTTCTCCTCTTCGGTCGAGTTGACGTCCGCATGATGTTGCTTCCTGCTCATGACGTCCAAGCCGACGCTGATCAGATCGATCTGCCGCAGAAGCTGCCCCATCTGCCGCTTGGCCACGGCGTTGAACGCATGATGCGCGGCTTCCATCGCCCTTGCCGGCACCATGTTCTCTTCCAGCAGCGCCACGATATAGCCTACCGCTCCATCGGTCTCGACCTCGAACGTCCCCAGATTGAGATTCAAAGGCTGGAGGTCGAACACGAATCTACCAGTTGCCGGATCGATCGTGCGATGCTTGCCATTTTCGATCGGACCGCCCAGATTACGCTGACTACCCTTATTGAACATAAATTGAGGTTCGCCGGTCAGGAACCGGCCGTCTTCGGTCTGCCCCAGCAGCGTTGAATCGAGTCTGATGACCGACGCCCACAAATAGGGCTCTCCCGCTCCCGATTCGCCTGTCCGGATGCAGTGCAGCGTGTGAAATCGGAACTCGACCATCATCGGGGCGTACCTCCGCCAAAAATTGATCTGGTGCCTCTACCGAAGAAGGGCCTGCGAATGAGCAGTTGCCTCGTCATGGGAGAGAACGGACAGATCGCCGTTCAGCGTAAAGTCATATCGGTGAAGCTCCTTCGATGCTTGGGCACGAGCGAAGTGACCATTAGTCCTGAAACGAAGTCGACTTGTTCGATCCGACGGACCAGGTGCCGATTCTTACCGATCCACCCCTCAACGCCTGTATGGGGCGGCGTGAAGGGCGCGGTTGCGTACATCGGACGGCGTCTCACCGTAAGCCCGGCGAAAGACGCGGTTGAAATAGGAAAGGTCGCCGAAGCCGGCATCGAGCGCGAGGGCGCTGATCGAGCGGCCGGCCAGGCGTGGATCGCTCAGGCGCCTATGGGCGAGCGCAAGCCGCTGTTCCAACAAGAATGCCGAAAAGGTCGTACCAGTGGCCTCGAAAAGCATCTGGATATAGCGCGGCGTGACGCCCTGACATATCGCCGCAGTCTTCACCGAAAAGTTTTGATCCCACCGGTTTTCGAGGACAAGTTTTCTGACAGCAGCCAGACGCGCGGCGTTAAGACCCCGTTCCTGCGCCAGTTGAGCGCCGTCGCGGGTTGTCCCGACGGCCAGCGCGATCAGGTCGCAGATGTGCAAGGCCATCGCCTGCTGGACAGCGGCATCTTCAAGCCCGCTATTTCGTCCCAGAGTTTCAACATAGCTCTTGAGTAATTTCACGGCTTCCGCGTCGGGCTGGATCGGCCGCATGAAGGCATCATCGATGTTCGGCACCAGCGGCGCCAGAGCAACGCGCGGCAGCTTCACGTTCACGTGGCGGACAGGTTCGACATTCTCAGTCACGGTGTGGTGTTCGCACGACAGGAGCCACGTCGAGCCCTCGTTCAGAGCGATTTCCCTGCCCCTCTGCCGGAACATGCCGCGCATCGGCGTGGTCACCCACACCATGATGAGGTCATCGCTCTCCAACGCCGGTTCGCGGGCCTTCTCGAAGCGGTGGGCCGAATTGCCGCCCCACATGATGCTTGCGCCCGGCAGCATCCGAAATTCGCACTCCGCCCAGCCATTTTTTTCGAGCGGAACGATGTCCATATTGAGGAGTCCGCGCCCGAATACTTCCCGAAAAAGGGTCAGTCGTTCGCGCGCCGGCAACGCCGCAGTGGAGAAGCGCAGTTTTTCAGGATCGGATGTATCCAGAATTTCCTTCACGGTGAGCCTCACTGAAGCGACCGCTGGCGCACGCCTGACGGGATCTCACCGTGGGCCCGGCGGAAGGCGCGGTTGAAGTAGGACGGGTCGCCGAAACCCAGCCGAACCGCGAGATCGGCCGTGCAGCATCTCGAAATCATGCGCCGAGTTGGTTTCCCATGTGATGCAGGCCGCCGGAACTGCGCGAAGCTCGATCACCGTCCAGCGAAAATTTGCGAGCCGCTCATGATGCGGATATGTCGCGGTCGAAAAACAGTAAAACGGCGGTAACATGCGATGCCTGCCCCGCTAGTGATAGAATGTCGCAAACTATAGCAAAGCCAATCCATGCTCGCAAAGACCTCCCCCAAGAGGGGCGTACGTACAATAATCAGCCAGCTTTAAATTAGATAAGGAATGAATTTTACAATTTTGTCGGCAACGTGACCAATGGCTATGGCGCCACGACGGTTGATTGCGTTGGGTTCAGAGCCGCGCATACCAGTTTCTATAGCGATGCTCTTGATCAAGTGGTTGCCAAGGCATCGCGTAAGCTAACCGGACTGGAGTGCATTTCTGCCATCTTCAGGCTACACTCAACGCCTGAGCAGAGTCGAGCACGTCGACCATAAGAGATTCGAACTTTCTTACCACCAAACGCCACGGTTTCTACGCTCTTCAAGCATGGACCATCTTGCACTTGGTTGCGTAGGTGGCAATCTCGGCGGCCATAGCGCACCATAGAGAGCGATCGGCGGTTTTGGCGCGCCATTCAGAACAAAACCGCGAACTCTTATATTATTGACATATATATAATTTCACTCGGGTAGCCGCTTGGGCGCGCCCCGGCGAATTCCGGTTTAACACATCGAGGCGGCGATGCCCTCGCGGCGACAGAGCTCGGAAATGTTCTCCTCGCCGCGCAGCCCCTCCAGCACAATGCGGATCTTCTCTTCCGCCGAGTACTTGCCGGCACTTTCGCGTCCGCCGACGCTTCTATGAACTCGCCGTTGCGGGTCTGCACCGATCGCCAGCGAGCGCTCGAACGCATTGCCGGGCTCTATACGATCGAAGGCGAGATCCGTGGCCGCAGCGTCGGCGAGCGCCGCATCGTCCGCCAGGAGAAGAGCCGACCGATTATCGATGAGTTCGAACCCTGGCTCCGCGCCAGGCTCGCCCTGATCAGTCAGAAGACCAAGCTCGCAGAAGCTATCCGATACGCATTGTCGCGCTGGCAAGGGCTGACGCGCTTCATCGACGACGGCCGCATCGAGATCGATTCCAACGTCGTCGAACGCGCCATCCGCCCGATTGCACTCAATCGCAAGAACGCCCTGTTCGCCGGTTCGGACGGTGGTGGCGAGCGCTGGGCCGTCATCGCCTCGCTGATCGAGACGTGCAAACTCATCGGCGTAGAGCCGCACGCCTACCATCACCAGGATCGTCAACGGCCACCAACAGCCAAATCGATGACCTGCTGCCTTGGACCTATTCCGCTGCGCAAATCTCAAATACGTGGGGCTGAAAACAGCGCTTACAGTGCAGCCCGGATTCGACGAGGGACTACTGGCCGGGAAGCGCAGGTTCATGGCGGCGCTGCCGGTGATCGACTGCACCTCGCCGTAGGTGGTGTACCAGGCGTCCCATACCACGGCCTGGCTGGCTCGCATCCGTCATCCTGGCAGGGCGATCGAGATGGTCGCAATGCACGTACCACTGCTTCGGCGAGCCGGTGTCTTCTGAGCGCAGACCGAGGTAAGATTAATCACGGGAATTCCAAATAGTCTCCGCATGCTCAAGCAACGATTGATTTGCTAAACCAATACTGTCCCAAAGCGTAAGCCGAATATATGAAAGAGACGCTGACAGCGCCGCTCTTTGAGGCAGAGTAATTGCAGCTGAGAACTTATGCCACCATTCGCCGCGAGGTATGCGAGTTTTGTTGTCGGGAATTATTGCTTCAAGAGCGAAGTCGATGAATGCGGTTTCTTGAAATGCCCCAACGATTATTGACGGAACATAATATAGAAATGTCGCTGGTTCTAAATACCTTCGCGCTACCATTGGCGATGCTCCGATCATTCTCCAATCTAGAAGGGTCACATGCGTCCAAGAACGCCCGGCTATTCTTTCCTTGAGCTCCCGAGGTATGTCGAGATCAAGCGAGGCTTCATGCTCCAACAAAAAAAAGCGGGGCGGCTGCGGAGACACTGGGAATGCCTCGTTGATAATATTTAGAAGCGCGTCCATTTCAGTCATTGAGTTGTGCAAGTAGGTGTGAGTCCAAGACACCGAGCAGAATCCATCCTGTTTCGCGCATATTCAAACTGATGTCCAGGATCCCCGCCATTATAGCAGCGATCGTTAATCGCCTTTCTTGCGGTTCCGCATTGATTGAACCGATTTATCCTGTCGTCCATAGAGGGACACGAGTCTCCCGGCTGACAGCTTGGAGGACGTGGTTTACAGAATGTGTTTACATTATCCTGCAAATATCGCCTCAGTTCCTCAGAACATTGACTACCAGGCATCCAGCACATCGCCTGCAAACCAAGCCAATCCACCATCATCGACGGCTGCGACCTTGCATACGCGTAGAGGCTTGGTCCGTCGACGAACTCCGGGAGCTCGACACCGATTTGGGTGTTGTAGTCACCCGAGGTTGTGTTGTTGAGGTGCTGTTGCGAGCCGCCGGTGATGCCGCCGCGCGCGATCAGCGTCGAGCCGTCGAGGTTGACCGGCGTAGTGGCGATGACGTCTGCGTTCGGATCGGGCTGGATGTAGCGTCCGAGCGAGGGATCGTAGTGGCGGTGCCAGTTGTAGTGCAGCCCGGATTCGACGAGAAAATACTGACCGGGGAAGCGCAGGTTCATGGTAGCGCTGCCGGTGATCGACTGCACCTCGCCGTAGGTGGTGTACCAGGCGTCCCACACCACGGCCTGGCTCGCATCCGTCATCTTGCTCGGGCGATCGAGATGGTCGGGATGGACGTACCACTGCTTCGGTGAGCCGGTATCGAGGTCGGCGAACAGCGCCAGCGGCATGTCATCGAGCCAGACGTATTCGCGCTGGATGGTGCCGGTGCCGGTCGCCTCAGCCAGCAGCCGCCCTGCCCGGTCGTAGATGTAATGGGTGGTGCCCGACGGGGTCATGTTCTGGGTGGCGCGGATCGCCATCCGCTCCAGCCCGTCATAGGTGTAGTCGGCCTTGACCGTGCTGCCGACCGTCAAGCGGTCAAGCCGGCCACGGTTATTGTAGCGATAGTTGTAGGTCGTCGATCCCCGCACGTCGGTGATGATGTTGCCGCCACCGTCATGGGTGATGGTGCGCAGCGTGGTCGACCCGTCGATCGTATTGAGGACGAGGTTGTTGTTATAGGCATAGCCGAGCGACTTGGTCGTCGTGGTGGTGCCGTTGTCGAAGATGTCGTAGGTGCGGTTGCCGACCCCGTCCTGCCAGTAGGTCTGGGTGCCGAAGTCGCCATAGATGTTCTGCAGCCAGTGGTTCGGCGTGTAGACGTAGTTCTCGGTGCGCGAGGTGACGTTATTGTCCCAGACGTTAGTGATGTCGAAGTCGTTGTTCCAATAGCCGTAGCCGCGGTTGATGACCGAGTTCGTGCCTTGCTCGACAATCAAGGTGTTGAGCGCGTAGTCTTGGGTGAACGTCTTCCATAAGATCAGCCCGTTGCCGTAGGTCAGGGTCTGCAGCGGTCCGAACGGCTGGTAGGCAACACTCGAAGCCAACGTCGCCGAGGAACTGGAAGGCGTTGCCTTGGTGGTTACATCCGTGACCAGCCCCGTCGAACCACGGTTGTAGGTGACGGTACGGCCCGACGGATATGTGATCTGGGTGATGTCGCCGTCGAGATCGTAGGCATAGCCGACCGTGTAGGCCACGGACGACGTAGTCTTCTTTTCCTGGGTCACCTGGCCGAGCGCGTTATAGGTCCATTCGATCGTGCCCGAAGCATCCTGGATCTTGGTCACCCGGCCGACGCCCTTGTTGCCGCCGGTGGTGCTGTCCCAGGTATAGGTGATGTTCTCGGAGGTGGCTGCCGGATACTGCTTGGTCAGCAGCCGGCCGGCATTGTCGTAGGTCAGGTTGGTGACGACGCTCCGCCCGTCGGTGATCTGGGTCGGCTTGCCCAGCGCGTTGTAGGTGTAGACCGTAGTCCCGGTATCCGGGCTGGTACGCTGGATGATGTCGCCGAAGCCGTTGCGGACATAGGTGGTATCGAGGGAGCGCGGATCGTTGTAGTTGGTGATCTCGTCTTTGCCGTTGCGTGTCAGGGTGACGACATCGCCCTCTTCGTTGATCGTGCTAATCAACCGGTTCAGTGCATCAAAAGACCAACCGAAGATATTTGAGCGCGGATCGGTCACCGAGACTCGGTTGTTGGTCTTGTCGTAGCCGTGGGTCCAGGTCTGGCTCGAGGAACCCACAAAGGTCAGCAAGCGGCCGAGTTCGTCAAAAGTGGCAGTCTGGGTCAGTTGCAGCGTTCCACCGGAGTCCTTGATCCGGCGCGCCGTCGCATTGCCCAGGTTGTCGCGGTCGTACTCGACATAGGCACCGGTATTGTCCTCGACCTTCGTGATGCGGCGCGCGTCGTCGTAGGTGTACTGCAGATAGGCGCCATTAGGCCGTGCAATCTTGGTGACGTCGCCAACGTCGTTATAGTCAATCGTGATAACGGCAGACAGACCGGAAGGATCAACCGTCGTCGTCTTTAGGCGGTTCTGTGAGTCGTACGTCAGATCCGTCACGCCACCATTTGGGTCGGTTATCGCAGTCGGCTGACCGCGACCATTGACCGAGTTGACCGTGCTTGTCTGGCCGAGTTCATTGGTCACCGACGCCAGGAAGCCGCTGGTATCATAGGTATAGGTAACGGTGTCTCCAGTCCCGGCGAGAGGCCCATCGACCGTGAGGAGTTGTCCCGCGCTATTGTAAGTGTAAGCCCAGGTTCGCGTCTGACCATTCGTTGAGTAAGGAATCGTTTGTGTATTGGTGTCGGTTTCTGTCAACGCGGTCATTTGACCGAGCGTATTCCAGGTCAGATCAGTTGTAAGGCCCGGTTGAACGATCTGAGTCGGCACATTGAACGTCGTATGCCAAGTCGCAGCGTCGGATTGCGCGCTTGCCGTCCCATAAGCACGCGTTACAGAAGTGGCGTTGCCGCGCGTATCACGCACGAAGCGGGTAATGCGACCCTCACCGTCAGTAACCTGATTGATAAACCTGTTGGTGTCGTAGGTGTAGGTGGTGTTAGCTGCCGTGCAGTGAGCTGAGACCTTGCCTTCAATTTGGGTCAGCCTGTTCAGCGCTTCTGCGTTGACGACGAAATGATAAACCGTATCCTTACCGAGTGGATTGGTCACCGTTGTGGTGTTAGCGACATCGTCGTAGGCGAACTGATATTCCTCTACGCCATTAGCATGTACCGATGACGTGACACGGCCAGATGAATCGTACGCCCACGTCGCGGAGCGGACTCCCCGTTGATCGGTGATACCGGTCAAGGCGAAGGGGAAGGATGTATTCTCGTAATGGTATTGTACTTTGGGATTGTCGGTCGGATCAACGGTGTCATCCGGATAGATAACCTTCTCTAGGACAAAGAACGCCTTGTCGATCGTATCGACATTGATGCCATTGAAGATCGTTGGGTCGGAATGGTTTAGATATTGGTATTGATAGACTTTGCCGTCCGATGCCGTCATCGTCGACAACAGACCTTGCGGCGTATAAGCAAAGATCAACTGCCGTCCAAAGCTATCCTGCACCAGAGTGTTGAGGCCATTCGCGTCGTAAGTAAGTTCTTGGCTGTACCCACCACGAAGCTGAATGGTCCGCAATCGACCATTGTAATCGTAACTCCATAATGTGTCGTCCGAGGTTCTGAACTCATACCGCAACGCTGTGAGGTTCTTGACGAGCGTGGCGACGACGTTCTGGGTTCCGGCGGTAAAGCTCTTGCTCGACCAGTCGAGATAGGACTGCCGGAATACATTGTTGTTCAACTTGTAGAAAATGAACACTTGGCCAGCTGCTGTGACGATACGGATATAATTGCCATCGTCAAACAACCATGAGTCGAAATTAGATCGCCAACCCCGCCCGAGCCGCGTCGGGCCGAAATTGCCCAGCGTGTAGTTCGTCGCACTGGAATAGTAGCGCTCAAATCGAAGCGATGAACTTCCTGCACTTGCAAAATCAACAACGCTTTGAACCTTGCGGCCGCTACGCGTATCGACAGGGTTACCAGCCATAACACCACCGTCTGGGCACATGTCCGGGATCGGCGGATTATCTTGATCAGGTGATCGTTTTGTAACACACCCTGACGAACCTCTGTATTCGCCGGTGTCACAGTATAGGCCAGCGCTACCCCCGCGGCTCGCGCCTCCAGAGGAATGCCCACCACAGTTAGCTGTGGTGATCCGCTGCACCCAGTCGTAGCCATAGGTGCAGGCATCAGGAATGTAGCCTCCGACCCCATAGTAAGCATCTTGTTGCGCCCGTGCACAAGCAAAGCCGTCCCCACATGTTATAGCGGGCGCACCCGCCGGCATGGCAGATTTCCAGTAGTAGGCGTGAGCTCGAGAGATAGGCTGAAGCCCGCACAGAAGAGCCAACGTAGCCAGCAATAGAGATAAGCGCATCAGACATCGCTGCGCGGCGGTCCTAAATTTTGCGCCGATGAGCGCCGACAAAATCAGTTCTATCGCAAAAGCCAATCGACCAAACTTCCTCCATTTCGCGAAGTCCATCGACTTCAGACTGTCGTCGAACGCGGCCACGCGCAATAGCCCTATGTCGTCAGCCCCGCGAAAAAACCGCATATAAGCTTCCAGTCCCACAGAAACAAAATCAGAGGCAGCTTAGTTTTGCGATTTTGATAATCATATCGTCGATTCATATGATCCACAGGTTCATTTCGATAATAGTACCCAGATAGGCTTTACCGATATCGACATTCCATTTGACGCACGCCAACCTACCACCTCTTTCAAGATTGTGGCTTCACGACGGAGATCCTTCACCTCGCCGGACGCTGCAGCACGCGCCGTGTCGCCCGCCAGCCGGCGTTTGCCGGCCTCCAGAAACTCCTTGGACCAACCGCAATACATCGAGGCGGCGATACCCTCGCGACGGCACAGCTCGGAGATGTTCTCCTCGCCCCGCAGCCCTTCCAATACGATGCGGATCTTCTCTTCCGCCGAATACTGCCGACGGGTTTGGCGCCGAATGTCCTTCAGCACTTGTTCTGCCGGCGCTTTGCCCGGCCCGGATTTCTGCTTCATCTTCGCTCCTTCCGGCTACGATGAACCAGAAATCCTCCTTTCGTGAAGGTCCTCAATTTGTCTCAGGGGTCCTGATGGCGAACAAGCCGCGAGCACAGTCTCAAAGACCGGAACAGCAATGAAGCCGATGATCAGGACATCGAGTGTTGTGTAGCCTCGATGCGTCAGCATCTTGTCGGCTATGACCTGAAAAAACGGCGGTGCGACGAGGCCAAACAATTGCAGAAAGAACGAAGCGAGCAGGACTTCGCCGAACAAGCGGCGGTACTTGTGCATTGCCTGCAAGAACCAGGTGATATCGAACCGCCGCGCCAGTTTGGTCAGCGAAGCGCGGCGCGGCATCAACACCAGACGGCCGGTCCAGTTGGCTTCGAATTCTGCACGGGAGAGCAGCTGAGGGCGACCGACGGAAGGCGATTGAACCACAGCCTTGTCGTCAGTGATCTGACCCAGGATCAGGAATTCGCTATCCTTGCATTCGGCGATGGCGGGCAGAGACAGTTTTGCCAGACGCGGCCAGTTCGTGGTCACCGCTCGCGCCTTGATCTTGAACTCACGGGCGCAGCGCAGCATCTCGGCGATGCCGATCAACGCGCTGCTGAATCGGTGGCTGATCTGGGCAGGATCAGCCGCAATCCCATGAAACGGAGCAATAGGGCCAAGAAGCCCAGCCCGGAATCCACAGATGAAGGTGTGGATGGCGTCGGCAGCCAAGCCAGCGCATGTGGCAAGGTAGACATCAGGATTCACTCGAAGGGAGTAACCTTGATGCCTGCACTGATTATAGGCCTTGATCTGGCCAAGCACGTT
>Ga0209963_1000982_pt1 | contig 20544 bp, 22 predicted proteins | sample ThiBio_1000_biof_2_FD_183957 | JGI IMG/M metagenome (GOLD analysis project Ga0209963, IMG submission 183957) | Wastewater bioreactor microbial communities from Cape Town, South Africa - Thiocy_cont_1000_biof (SPAdes) | ecosystem: Engineered > Bioreactor > Thiocyanate-remediating >...
GCTGCAGCTGGGTGGCCAGCGTGGCTCCGCCGACGCCGATGTCCCCGTCGGTCTCGGCCCGCACCCGCGCCAGCTGCTCGATCGCGTCGTCGCCGCCGATGATCCGGGTGTTGTACTCGGCGCTGGTCCGCGTCCGGGACACCAGGATCTTCGGCGCGGACGTCCAGATCTCGCCGTACTCGCGCAGGAAGCCGGGCAGCGACTCGTCCGTCCGGGCCGCCGGCCAGTAGTTCTCCATGGTCTCGTAGATGCGGCGTCCCTCGACCATCAGTGCCAGCCCCGCGGCCCGGGCGTTGAACTCGCGGTGCAGCGGTTCTCCGATGCGCATCCAGTCCCCACCACCCTGCTCGTCGGTCACCTGCTCGATCTTGAGGTCGAGGGACACGTTCATCCAGTACACGAATCGGCCGGCCATGCTGCTCCCTGGGTGAGGCGATGTGGAACGGGAGTTTCACGCTAGTCGCAGCCCCTCGCGGGCAGAAGGTGGCGGATCTGCCCACCACCCGGTTGCGCCGCGCCCGGCGACCCCGGATGTCACAGCCGGCGTCCGGGCCGTGTCTGGTGGGTAGAGAAGTGAAAGGAGACAACCATGAGGAAGAACACCAACGTCGTGGTCATCGGCGGCGGCTACTCCGGAGTGCTGGCGGCCAACCGGCTGACCGAGCGCGACGACGTCACCGTCACCCTGGTCAACCCGCGCAAGACCTTCGTCGACCGGATCCGGCTGCACCAGCTGGTCGGCGGCTCCCACGGCGCGGAGGTCGAGTACGGCGACATCCTGGCCGAGCGGATCCGGCTGGTCGTCGACTCGGCGACCCGGATCGACGCGTCCGGCCGGACGGTCGAGCTGGCGTCCGGCGGGACGCTGCCCTACGACTACCTGATCTACGCCGTGGGCAGCTTCACCGCAGAGCCGTCGGTGTCGGGCGCCCGCGAGCACGCCTACCCGATCGCCACGCTGGACGCGGCCGAGCGGCTGCGCCACGCGCTGGACAAGCTGCCGCTCGACGCGCCGGTCACGGTGGTCGGCGGCGGCCCGACCGGCATCGAGACCGCGGCGGAGCTCGCCGAGCTCGGCCGTCGGGTGACGCTGGTCTGCGGCGGATCGCTCGGCCCGTACCTGCACCCGCGGGGACGGCAGTACGTGGCCGGACGGCTGGCCACGCTCGGGGTGAGCATCCTCGAGGGCGCGAAGGCCAGGGTCACCGCGGTCACGCCGGACGCCGTCCGGCTCGTGGACGGACGCGAGCTGCCCAGCGCGGTGACGATCTGGGCCGCCGGCTTCGGCGTCCCCGACCTGGCCACGCGCAGCGGCCTGACCACGGACCCGGAGGGACGCCTGGTCACCGACGAAACCCTGACCAGCGTGGACGACGACCGGATCCTGGCAGCCGGGGACGCGGCCACCCCCTCGGGGATGCCGTACCGGATGAGCTGCCAGGCCGCCGTCCAGCTCGGGCTGTCGGCCGCCGAGACGGTGCTCGCCCGGATCGCCGGCGACGAGCCGCGACGGGTGACCCTCGCGATGATCTCGGAGTGCATCAGCTTGGGTCGGGGCGCCGGCATCTACCAGCTGGCGCGTCCCGACGACACGGCGGTCGGCTTCTTCGTCCCGGGGCGGGCCGGTGCCGGGATCAAGGAGTTCATCTGCTCCCGGATCGTCTGGGCCCTGGGCCACGAGGCCGTCCGTCCTGGGCGGATCCACTACCCGGAATGGACCAGGGACCATCGGCGGGCCCGGCTGCTGGCCGACCCGGCCGCCCCGGTGCTGGCGCGCTCAGGCGTGGCCGATGGCTGACCTCGATCGGGCGACCGAGGCGTTCGTCACCCACCGCAACCTGCTCTTCACCGTTGCGTATGAGCTGCTCGGCTCGGCCGCGGACGCCGAGGACGTCCTCCAGGAGAGCTGGCTGCGGTGGGTGAAGGTCGACCTGGACCAGGTGAAGGACCAGCGCGCCTACCTGGTCCGGATCACCACGCGGCAGGCGCTGAACCGGCTGCGCAAGGCCAAGCAGTTGCGCGAGACGTACGTCGGCGAGTGGCTGCCGGAGCCGCTGCTGACAACGCCGGACGTGGCCGAGGAGGCGGAGCTCGCCGAGAGCGTGTCGATGGCGCTGATGCTGGTGCTGGAGACGCTCACGCCGACCGAGCGGGCCGTGTTCGTGCTGCGCGAGGTCTTCGGCCTGGACTACGACGAGATCGCCACCGCGGTCGACAAGGCACCGGCCGCCGTCCGCCAGGTCGCGCACCGGGCCCGCCAGCACGTCGACGCCCGCCGTCCGCGGGAGCTGGTCTCGCCGCGCGAGACCCGGGCCGCGCTGGAGTCGTTCCAGCACGCGGTCGAGACCGGGGAACTGCAGGCCCTGCTCGACGTGCTCGCCCCGGACGCCGTCCTGATCGCGGACGGGGGTGGCATCCGTCAGGCCGCCATGCGTCCGGTCATCGGCGCCGACAAGATCGCCCGGTTCCTGCTCGGTGCCATCGACAAGGTCGAACGCCTGGGCCAGCGGCTCACCGTGGGCTCGGCGAGCGTCAACGGCAATCCCGCCCTGCTGCTTCGGCTGGACGCCGAGTGGGACGGGATCCTGGCCATCCGCGTCGAGGACGGCCGGATCGCCGGGCTGTACTACGTCCGCAACCCCGAGAAGCTGTCGCACCTGGACGCAGCCACCGAACTCACCCTGCGCTGAGCAATGCCAGGACGAATCGAGGACCCCGGTCGCCGTCTGCCCAGCGCCGCGACCCGTTCACGCCGGAAGTGCGCCCTGAGGGGTGGTTTCGGACCTGTCGTGGCCCACTGATGGGCGCGGTCGCCCCGGCACAGGTTCGCTCCCGAAAGGGACGTTCGCTCCCGAAACTTCGGGAGCGAACGTCCCTTTCGGGAGCGAACTCACCGCGCAGATGTGTCGCTGTCGACGCGAAGCCCGGACTCGCCTACCCCTCGGGCGGATCGAGGACGGGACAGAGCTACCCCGCCCCACGGCGGCCACGGTCCAGCCCTCCGCCCCCCGGCCGTAGGCGGCCGAACCGTGCCCCTTCTGTGCCAGGTCGGTGAGGTCTGCTGGCGTCAGAGCGCGGCACCGATGCGTTCGGAGAACTCGACCAGCCGGTTCGAGAAACCCCACTCGTTGTCGTACCAGCCGAGCACCTTCACTTGGTTGCCGACCACCTCGGTCAGCGGGGCGTCGAAGATCGACGAGTGCGGGTTGCCGACGATGTCGGCCGAGACCAGCGGCGCCTCGGAGTACTGCAGGTACCCGGCCAGAGGTCCGGACGCCGCCGCCTCCGCGAACGCGGCGTTGACCTCGGCGACGGACGCGGTCTTCCTCAGCACGACCGTCAGGTCGGTGATCGAGCCCACCGGCACCGGCACGCGGAGGGCGAAGCCGGTCAGCTTCCCGTCCAGTTCCGGGATCACCTTGCCGATCGCCTTCGCCGCACCCGACGACGTCGGGATGGTCGACATCGCGGCTGCCCGCGCCCGCCGGAGGTCGGAGTGCGGAGCGTCGAGCAGGCGCTGGTCGCCGGTGTAGGCGTGGACGGTGGTCATCAGCCCGCTCTCCACGCCGAACGAGTCGTTGAGCACCTTCGCCAGCGGAGCCAGCGAGTTCGTGGTGCACGACCCGTTGGAGAACACGTCGGAGGCGGACGGATCGAGGGCGTCGTCGTTCACGCCGAGGACGAAGGTGGGCACGTCGCCCTTGGCCGGCGCGGAGACGATGACCTTGCGGGCGCCGCCATTGAGGTGGGCCCTGGCCTTGGCGGCGTCGGTGAAGAACCCGGTCGACTCGATCACCACGTCGGCGCCGACCTCGCCCCACGGGATCTCCGCCGGATCCCGGTTCGAGAGCACCGCGATCCGGTGCTCACCGACCCTGATCGCGTCCCCGTCCACGCTGACGCCGTCGAGGTGGCCGGAGATCGAGTCCCACTCCAGCAGCGTGGCCAGAGTGGCGGCGTCCGTCACGTCGTTGACGGCCACCACCTCGACGTCGGCGGCGTTGGCCAGCGCCGCCCTCAGGTAGCTGCGGCCGATCCGGCCGAACCCGTTGATACCGATACGAACAGTCATGTCACTCGTCCTCTCATCTCTCATCAGCTGTAACCACGTTCGCCGGGCCAGAAGTCCCGTCCGCGCCAGCCACCTGCGCATGCCTACCCACCGCCGCGCGGCCACGGGAGTCGACAACAACCTCGCTCCGGGCGAGACTCGGAAACACCCATCGACGACCGGGAGGACGCAGTGAGCGACACGATCCTGTTGGACGTCAGCGCCGGCCTGGCCCGACTGACCCTCAACCGTCCGGCGTCCCTCAACGCCGTGAACGCCGAGATGGGGACGCGCTGGCGCGAGTTGGCGTTGCGAGTGACGTCCGATCCGACGATCGAGGCCGTGCTGCTGGACGCGGCCGGGTCTGCCTTCTGCGCGGGCGGGGACGTGATCGAGATGGCCGGGTCGCCCGAGGGCGGTGCGGGGCTGACCCGCATGGCGGCCGTGATCAATGAGGGCATCGCCGCGCTCGTCACCGCGGACAGACCGGTCGTGGCGGCCGTCCAGGGAGCCGTCGCCGGTGGAGGCCTCGGCTTGATGCTGGTCGCCGACTACATCGTGGCTTCGGAGTCGGCCACGTTCGCCTCGAAGTACGCCGACGTCGGCCTGACGCCCGACCTGGGCCTGACCACGTTCCTGCCTCGGGCGATCGGCGAGCGCCGGGCGTTGCAGTTCGTGCTGAGCGACCTCGTCCTCGACGCCCGCACGGCCCTGGAGTGGGGGCTGGTCAGCGAGGTCGTCGAGCCGGGCCGGGTCGCCGCCCGCGCCGAGGAAGTCGCCCGCTCCTGGCTGGGCAACGCCGCCTTCGGCCAGGCCAGACGGCTGGTGCGGGCGAGCCCCGTCCGTCCGTTCGCAGCCAGCCTCGCCGACGAGGCGGCCACCATCGGCGCCCGGCTCGACACCGAGCAGGCGCGGACGCGGATCGCGGCCTTCGTCGCACGGCGTAGCGCTCGTCAGGGGTCCGGGGCTCGGGAGGGATCATGAGCAGCCTCGCCGGGAGGACGGCTGAACCGAAGTACCTGTCCCCGATGGTTCACGGGAGGACGGCTGAACCGAAGTACCTGTCCCCGATGGTTCAGGTGCTGGGACGGTGGCTGAACCGAAGTACCTGTCCCCGACGGTTCAGGTGCTGGGAGGGAGCGTGAGCAGCCTCGGCGGGAAGACCCTGCTGATCTCGGGCGGCAGCCGGGGGATCGGGCTGGCGATCGCCCTGCGCGCAGCCCGGGACGGTGCCAACGTCACGCTGCTCGCAAAGACCGCCGTCCCGCACCCGAAGCTGGAGGGGACGGTGCACACCGCGGCCGCAGCGATCGAGGCCGCCGGTGGACGGGCGCTGCCGGTCGTCGGCGATGTCCGCAACGACGACGACATCGCCCGCGCCGTCGACCGAACCGTCGCGGAGTTCGGCGGCATCGACATCGTCGTCAACAACGCGTCGGTGATCGACCTGTCCGGGTCGCTGGAGCTCGCCGCCAAGAAGTACGACCTGATGCAGGACGTCAACGTCCGGGGCACGTTCATGCTGTCGCGGGCGGCGCTGCCGGCACTGAAGGCGTCCGCGAACCCGCACATCCTGTCCCTGTCGCCGCCACTGAACCTGGACCCGAAGTGGCTGGGCGCATTCCCCGGTTATCTCCTCGCCAAGTACGGCATGACCTTGGCAACCCTCGGCCTGGCGGCGGAATTCGCGGGCGATGGGATCGCCGCCAACACCCTGTGGCCACGGACCACGATCGCGACGGCCGCCGTCCGGTTCGCGCTCGGCGGCGAGGAGATGCTGAAGCGCAGCCGGACACCGGAGATCTACGCCGACGCCGCCTACGCCGTCCTCTGCCGGCCGAGCCGCGAGCGCACCGGCCAGACCCTGATCGTCGAGGACGTGCTCCGCGACGCCGGCATCACCGACCTCTCCGGCTACGCCGCCGTCCCCGGCACAGCGGACGACGACCTGTTCGGCGACGTCTTCCTCTGAGACCAGCGCGGGCCGGCCAGCCGTGACGATCCGTCCCGGCTGGGTAGGGGTGAACGATGGAGTGGATCCTGATCATGCTGGCCGCGGTCCTCGTGGCGGTGCCGGTCGTGCTCTCCGTCGAACTGCTGCGCAGGCGGTACCGCACCCGGCTGGACTGGCTGCTCGCCGCCGCGACCGCCACCGGCTTCGGCGCGTACGCGCTGCTGGTCGGACGCTGGGACATGTTCAGCTACTACCTACGGCCGCTGGTCGCGCTGCTGCTGCTGACCGCTGTCGTCGTCTCCCTCGTCCGGGTCCGGCGACAACCGTGGTGGCGGCGTCCGGACGAGCGGCGGGGCTGGCTCGCGCTCGGCAGTTCAGCGCTGGTCGCAGCCGTGTTCGTGGGCCTGACCGGCTACGCCGCATCCGGGATCGTCGCCGGCCGCCCGGCCGTCGAACTGACCTTCCCGCTGCGGGACGGCGTCGCCTATGTCGGCCAGGGCGGGGCGAACCCGATGCTGAGCTACCACAACCCGATCCGTGCCCAGGCCTACGCCCTCGACATCGTCGGGCTCAACGCCGCCGGCCTGCACGCCTCGGGGCTGGCGCCAACCGAGCCGGAGCGCTACACCGTCTTCGGACGCGACGTCCACAGTCCCTGCACCGGTGCCGTCCTCGAGGCGAGCGACGGGCTGGCGGACCAGAACCCACCGAAGACCGACCGGGTCAACCTCGCCGGCAACCACGTGATCGTCCGCTGCCACGGGACCGACCCGGCCGTCGACGTGCTGCTGGCCCACCTCAGCACCGGCAGCGTCGCCGTCCGGCCGGACGCGGACGTGGCCGCCGGCGACGTGGTCGCACGGGTGGGCAACACCGGCAACACCAGCGAGCCCCACCTGCACGTCCACGCCGTCCGCACCGGCTCCGGCAGCGCGCTGGACGGGGAGGGCGTGCCGATCCGCTTCGACGGGCGCTTCCTCGTCCGCAACGACCTGGTGCTGGTCGGCTGATGGACGCCCGCCAGCCCCACCCGCGTGCCTCCGGGGGGCGACGGCCACCCGTCCGAGGGCGGGCTCCCGCCTCGACAGCGAGCTCCCGACCGGGCCCCGCCGAGCCCGGTCCCGGGCATCCGGCGATTTTCGAGCGGGACGACCCGTGGTACCGGCGGGTGCGCGAGCTCGCGCTGGCCTTCCCCGGAGCTGGCGAGAAGATCTCGCACGGCCGTCCCGCGTTCTTCACCCGCAAGGTGTTCGCCTACTACGGCGGCTCGGTCAAGGTGGACGGGTGTGGGAGCAGCATCCGCAGTCGGTGGTCCTGCTGGCCGACCTCGACGGCCAGTCCGTCCTGCGCGGCCAGCCGGCGGCGTACGTCCCGGGCTACTTGGGACCGTACGGCTGGACGGGCATCGACCTCGACCGGCACACCGACACCGACGACCTCGTCGACTGGCTCCGGGCGTCCTACGAGTTCACCGCGGGCCGGCCACGGGCCTGAGCCGACCGAGGCCGCGTCCGCGCCGGACTCACGCCCAGCACAGGCAGAACGGGTGGCCTTCGGGATCGGCGTAGACCTGGAAGTTGTCCGGCGCCCCGGGGTGGTCCTCCGGGCGTTCCAGGAGCCGGGCCCCCAGCCCGGTCACGTGGGCGTGGGCTGCGGCGATGTCGTCGGTCCACAGGTCGACGTGGACCTGCTGTTCTGGCGTCCCGTCGGGCCAGTCCGGGGCGACGTGGCCGGGCGCGAGCTGGACGGCGACGCACGGCCGTCCGTCGACCGAGATCTCGTGCCAGTCGTCGTCACTGGCGTCGACGGTGCCGCCGAGTACGCCGGCCCAGAAGGCGCTCTCCACGGCCAGGTCGACGGCGTCGAAGACGACCAGCTGGAAGGTGATTGCCATGGTGCGGTCCTCTCGATCCGGGGGGTCGGTCGGTCTTGACCCTACGCTCGTGGTCGGACGGGCCGGTGGCGAACAGCTGCCGAGTTACCATTGCCGCTCGTCCGACAGGAGGTGGGTCCGTGACCAGCCGCAACCAGCAGACCGTTGAGCGTTACCTGGACGGTTTCCGGACGGGGAACCGGGAACAGATCCTGTCCTGTCTGACCGACGACATCACCTGGACCGTGTTCGGCGCGTACCGCGTCACCGGCAAGGACGGCTACGCAGAACACATCACCGAGCCGGGCTTCAGCCGTCCGCCGCAGCTCACCGTCGTCCGGATGGTCGAGGACGGCGACACGGTGATGGCGGAGCTCACCGGCGATGTCGTCAGCGACGCCGGCGACCCGGCACGCCTGGCGATGGCCGAGGTCTTCGTGATACGGGACGGCCTGATCTCCGAGCGCCGCGCCTTCGTCATCCCGCTTCAGGAGAACGACTACCGCTGAGCCCCCGCGACGCCTGAACCGTCGGGGACAGGTACTTCGGTTCAGAACCGACCGCCGCCGAACCGTCGGGGACAGGTACCTCGGTTCAGGACCGACCGCCGCTGAACCGTCGGGGACAGGTACCTCGGTTCACAACCGACCGCCGCTGAACCGTCGGGGACAGGTACCTCGGTTCACCATCAACGCGGACGGCGGGCGCGGCGTCGCCGAGAGGCCGGGGGCTTCGGCGGGGACGCCGTCCGCTGCGGGGACGCTGGCGTCCGCGCGGATCGCTCCTGGACGGTGCGGGAGCTGTTCTCCGTGCGGCCGCGGACGACGCCGACGAACTCCTGGATCGAAGGGTGGTCGTTGGCCACCAGCCAGGCGAGGCCGATGGTCGTGGCCGGCGCGTCGCTGACCGGCCGGTGGACCAGGTCGCGGCGGCTGTGACTACGGGCGATCGACAGCGGGACGCGCAGCACCGCCGCCTCGGACGCGACCAGGTCGATGGCGGCGGCGTCCACGCTTGTCAGCACGCGTTCGCCGGCCAGGTCGGCCGAGGTGAGTTCGTCGAGGGCCGCCAGCGGGTGCTCCTTGGCCAGCCAGGCGACCGGCACCTCCTCGTAGAGCCGGATCAGGTGCAGCCCCTCGGCCTCGATCGGCAGCCTGACGAAGCACAGGTCGACCGCGGCGGCGTCCAGGACGCGGCGCTGGTCGGCCTCGGCCACGTCGACAACGTCCAGCCGGACGCGGGGGAAGCGCTGCCGCCAGATCGTCGTCCACTTGGTCAGCGTGACGCCGGGCACGGCGCCGATCCGCAGGACGGCCGGGTCGGTGGGTTCGGAGGTCACCGGGGCAGGGTAGCGCGGCGCCGGTAGGCTGACGCGGTGAGTCAGACCATGAAGCCGGTGACCGCCGCGAGCAAGCTGGGCATCTACCTGCCGGCCGCGCCGGAGGCGTTCCGGACGACGCCGATCACCCGCGACGAACTGGACGCCCTGCGCTCCGACCCGCCGGCGTGGCTCTCCGACCTGCTGCGCAACGGTCCGTTCCCGCGGGAGGTGGTCGCCCAGAAGCTCGGCGTCTCCCGCTCGGGGCTGGCCCGTGCCGGCGTCACCGAAGCCCTGGACGCCGACGAGATCGGGGCCCTGATCGCCGATCCGCCCGAGTGGCTGGTCCGGGAGCGGGAGAGCTACCGGGAGGTCATGGCGGAGAGGTCCCGGCTGAAGACACTGCATCGGGACGCCTGAGCAGCCTGGAGGTCGCCTGAGGCGTCGTGCGTTCACGGGGTCGGCGCCCCCGGTCCGGCGCAACCAGTGGACGAACATCGGTCGAGGATCTGGATCCGAAGGCGGGCGCGGACAACTCACTCCGGGGACGCCGGCCCCGGGGGGTCGAGATGCCGCTCAGGGCAACACGCCGAGCCGGCCGTCCGCCGGGATCGCCCGCGACCGTCATGCCAGCCTGGTGCCGCCATCGCTGCACGCCCGGCGCATCGGTCGGTCAGCCCCGCGCTCGTCCAGCTAGTACTCGTCGGGCAGCCGCATCGAAGGACCACCCACCTGCAGGCCCAGCGGCACCGCGCGTCCCTTCGGCTCCTCCCACTCCTCCTGACGGCCGAGCACGGTGAGGTCGAGGTAGCGGTAGGCGTTGTGGAACTCCTCCAGGCCGCGACCGAACGTCGAGTAGGTGTGGAAGACCTCATCTCCGACCCGCAGGAAAGCGCTGATCCCCGGCAGTTCGGAGCCGCGCATATCCTCGGTCCAGGGGCCGCCCGTCCACGGCGTCCCCGCCTCGCCGAGCTCCGCCTCGGTGCGGTAGTGGAGCAACACGGGCGCCACCCGGTCGTCCAGCGTGGTGTGGAAGTCGTAGTTGAAGTCACTGCCGTAGGACGAGTACCACGGAAAGGTCCACCCCATCCGCGCGCGGAACGCGGCGATCTTCGCGTACGGCGCCCGCGACACCGCCACCAGTGTGGTGTTGCGCACGTGCAGCTGACGCAGGTTGCCGATCTCGTCCGCTGCGGACGAGCAGCTGGGGCAGCCGGCGTCCCAGTCTGGGCCGAACATGAAATGATGCATGACCAGCTGCGGACGCCCGTCGAACAGGTCGAGCAGGCTGACCTCGCCGTCGGGGCCGACGAACCGGTACGGCTTCTCGACCCGGACCATCGGCAGCCGCCGCCGCGCGGCATTCACCCGGTCGCGAGCCCGGGTCAGTTCCTTCTCCTGCTTCAACAGTTCCCGACGGGCGACGAACCACTCCTCGGCCGGCACCACCGGCGGCAGGTTGCCGGGCTGCCGGACGGGCGGAGACCCCTGGACGGTCATTGCTGATGCCTCGCTTCCTCGTTCCCGAACTCCCACGCTATGCGGGCAGCGGACCGGGCGGCGGCCCCGCTCGGCACATTTCTCCGGTGGTGCCTCCCACAGGGTTCGCTCCTCCGGTGTCGGCGCATCGGCGTCCCACGCCGATCTGGACGCCCCTGCCGGGCGCCGGCACGTCCCCTCGCGACTGCCGTCCGTCGCCACGCCGCGCTCGCTGATCGCCCGCAGGGGTGGCGTGGCCGCTGGCATCGTCCGGCTCGCCGGTGCGGGCGGTGGTGGCGCTGATCTTCATCGTCCCGTGGCCGCTCCGACGAGCGGACGGACGCCTCGAGCTCCAGCTCGGTGGACGGGCGACGCGTCCTGACCGGCTCCGCGCCGCTCTGCTGACCGTCGGTGGAGCCGGCGTGGCGGTCGGGCTGGTGGCCTTCGTCGGACTGGTCGCGGACGGCATGCCGGCCGACGGCTCGGCCCTACTCGGGCTGGTGCCGATCGCGTCCATCCCGCTCGTCACCGGCGTCAGCGCGGTGTGCGCGGTTGGCGATCGATCCGGGTGTGGCCGGCGGCTGCCAGCGGCCGTGCTCGGAGTGTTCTTCCTTGTCGCCGCGATCGGGGATGCGACCGGCAACCCGCGGTCTTGAAGCGCCGCTGACGGTCCTCACCGTCCTCGGCCTCAGGCTGGACGCGCTCGGGGGGGCATGCGACGCCGCGACCTGCAGCTGGCCTGATCGGCGTCGGATCTGGCCGCCGTCGTCCCGGCGAATGCCGGGATCCCCGCACCGGTGTAGCCAGTTGGCTCCGGGGATCCCGGGTCGGGCCCGGGACGACGGGGTGCGGGCTCGCGTTCCGGCGACGGACGACGTCCTCACCGAACGTGTCGGCCCAAGGCGTCCACCAGCAGCGAGATTCCGTAGTCGAAGGCCGCGTCGACGTCCCCGCCCAGCTGGAAGGCCCCGGCCAACTCCATCCGCAGGAAGCCGGAGGCCCAGGCCGTCACCGTTCGGGCAGCGTTGAGCGCCTGCTCAGGCCCGACGAGCTCGGCGACCACCCGCACCACCGGCGCCGCGGCGGCTGCCAGCAGGGAAGGGTCGACCACCCTGCCCTCGGTCGGCGGAGCGAAGACCAGTCCGAAAGCGTGCGGATCTGCTCGCGCGAATCGCCGCAACTCCTCCGCCTGCCCCCTCAGTTCGCTCACCGGATCGCCGCTGGTCGCGACGGCGTCCAGGCACCGGCCGACCTCGGCGACGGCGTCCGCCGCCACCAGCCGGACGAGCGCAGCCCGTCCCGGAACGCGCTTGTACAGGGACGGCGCCCGCACCCCGGTCGCCTCGGCGACACGCTGCATCGTGAGTTCGTCCAGGCCGTCCTGGGCGAGGATCGAGCGGCCGGCGGCGACGATCGCGGTCAGCGAGGTGCGGGCTGGTGTGGGCATCGGTCTCCGATCCATCGCTATTGACATTAGCCATCATAGCTACGTACCGTAGCCATCGCAATCGACCCGGAAGGAACCCCAGATGGAACTCGCAGCCAACCTCCGCCGCGTGGGCAACGACATCGTCGCCTGCTACCTCGTCGCCGACGGGACCGGCGTGACGCTGGTCGATGCCGGCCTGGCCGGACAGTGGGACGAGTTCCTCGCCGAGCTCGCCGCCATGGGCCACTCGCCGGCCGACGTCAAGGCCGTCCTGCTCACCCACGGCGACGAGGACCACATCGGGTTCGCCGAACGGCTGCGCCGCGAGCACGGCATCCCGGTCTGGGTGCACGAGGCGGACGCCGGGAGAGCGCGGGGCGAGGGCAAGCCGCCGACCGGCTGGGGCCACGTGCGCCCCGCCGCGTTGTTCCGGTTCCTCGCGTACGCCGCGCGCAAGGGCGGGCTGAGGACGACGTACCTCGCCTCCGTCCGGACGTTCGGGGACGGGGCGGTGCTCGACGTCCCCGGTAGCCCGCGGGTGATCCCGCTGCCTGGCCACTCTCCGGGCAGCGTCGGCTACTACTTCGCCGGGGTGGACGCCCTGTTCGTGGGGGACGCGCTGACGACCCGGCACGTCCTCACCGGAGCGGACGGTCCGGCGGCGGCGCCGTTCACCGACGACCCCGCGCAGGCGGACGCATCGCTGGCCGAGCTGGAGGGCGTCACCGCACGCTGGGTCCTGCCCGGCCATGGGACGCCGTGGACGGGCGGCGTCGCCGAGGCCGTCCGCCGGTACCGGGCCAGCGGCCACTGAGCCCGGGCCGAGTCCGAGCGGCGTCGCCCCGTCCGCGGGTACGGTGCCGGAATGACGCACACCTATGCCGCCACCCTCTCGTGGCAGGGCTCGACCCGGGACGGCTACCGCTCCTACTCGCGCACGCACGCGGCGTCCGCTCCGCCGGCGGAGGCAGCGCTGAGCCTGACCGCCGATCCGAAGTATCGCGGCGACGCGTCCCAGCTCAACCCCGAGCAGCTGCTGCTGATGTCGGCGAGCTCGTGCCAACTGCTGTCGTTCCTTGCCGAGGCCGCATTGCGGAAGGTGGACGTGCTCGGCTACGACGACGCCGCCGAGGCGTTCATGGACGACACCGACGGGCCGATGCGGATCACCCGGATCGTCCTGCGCCCGGTGATCCGGGTCGCTGTGGGGACGGACGTGGACGAGGTCGTCCGGCTCGTCCACCGGGGCCACGACCTGTGCTTCATCGCCAACTCGCTCACCAGCACGATCGAGATCGAGCCGCGGATCGTGTTCTAGGCCTCACCTGCGCACCTTCACCACCCGCGACCCCTCGCGCTTGAGTCGGTGGCGGCATCGGCGCGGGGTGGAAGCCGACAGGAGGAGGTCATGGCCAGCGACACCACCACGGGGAGCTGAGAGGACGCTCGCCACGGCGCATTTGACAGGATTCGCGCGCTCGATGCCAAGACGCCGACGTTGAATCGTGGAAATCACCATCGAGAGTGCAAATCCTCTCAAGCAGCCGTCCCGGCCGACGTCGGGCGAGCGATTACCGTCGGCCCGCGACCTCGCCGACCCGTTGCAGATCAACGTGCAACCCCAGCCCAAGGATTCGCCCGTGGCCCTGCTGGGATACAGCGAAGGCAGCTGGGTCGCCACCCCGGCTACGGCCAGACGTCCGGATCTGGTCGACCTGCTCGTGCTCTGCTCGGCACCCCTGACCCGGCCGTGGAGCCAGACAACGCGGCACCGGGCGAACACCAGGGCGGGTGCACCTCGCGCGTTGCGGATCCTGCGCCACGCGCTGATGTGGACCGCGATGACCACACTCAGCGACGGCAGCCTCGACATCACCAGCGACCTCCGGAGCATTCCGGCCCCGTGGCCCTGGTCCTCGGCGAGGACGACCCGACGATCGACGTCGGCCGAGCGTGCCGAGTCTTCGCCGAGTTGAGGGGGAACGTGCCGCCACCGATCCTCGTGCCCGGCGCCGAGCAGCCCTGCCGCCGGACGGCGACTGGGTCGCACAGGTCGCCGGTCTGCTCATCGGAGGCGACGATCGCACCAGCTGATCGCTGCGTCTGCTCGGTCAACGTCCGCAGACCGTGTCGATGGAGCCGGGTGGCCCGGCCGGACCGGCCAGGTCGCGGACGGAACCGGGGACAGGAACAGAACCGGCGGATTCCGCTCCTCAGTGGAGGCCGCATCAAACCTGAGCGAGTGACGTGCTAGATCGTGGTCGAAATGCGGGCCCGTCCGCGCTCTCTCGGACGCTCGTGCTCGTTGGTGGTGGAAATAGGGCCCGGATCAGGGCTGACAACCACGACCAACTAGCACGAGCCGCACGGAGGCCGGGCGACGGCTCCCACAACCACCAAATTCTGGCACGACGCGCCGCCGAGCCGCCGTCGACGCCCGACGAATCCGGATCGTCCCGCCGGCGCTCAGTCGGCCCGGTGTCGCGGCGCCCGCCAGGTCGCGGTGTAGCGCCAGAACAGGCCGCGGCGGACTCGGACGCCGGGCAGCGCAGCGCGGAGGGCGTCCCTGATCTCGCGATACGAGTCGGATGCTGGGACGGCCGGTGCGTTCATGTTGTCGGGCAGGGCGTCGACCCGACGCGGGTGGCGGATGAGGCCGATCACCGGGTTGAGCAGCAGCGATGCGACCGAGAACGCTACGTCCGAACGCTCCTCGCGATAGACCCCGACGATCGCCAGCCGTCCACCGGGAGCGACGACCTCGTGGACGGCCCGAATCCCCTCGTGCAGCGGCAGATGGTGGAGCACCGCGACCGCCGAGACGAAGTCGTACGTCCGTCCGTCGTCGAGGGGGAACCGCGCGTTGACCACGCTCGCCGACAGCAGCGTCCGCACCAGCGCGGCAGCACGCTCAGCGGTCGCCGGATCCGCCTCGACGCCCACGACCCGCGGGAACCTCTCGGCGAGGCGTTGCAGCAGGTTGCCGGTGCCGCAGCCGATGTCGAGCGCGACCGTCCCGCCCTCGCGGAGGGTCCTCGCAGCCTGCCGCAGGACGAACCGGGCGTACGCATCATTGTGCGACCACGGGTGCTCCCGGTTCAGCCGGTTGAGGGTGCTCACGATCGTCACCCGATCATCCAAGCATTCCCGGCGGGCGACCGCCGCGTGCTCGGACCCGCTCCTGATCGTCCGGCGCCTCCGTTGCGGTCAAACGCCTCGACCTGGGCGGTGGCGAATGACCGAAACGGTGGCGCTCGGCGGGGGACGCTGTCCGTCTCGTCAGCGTTCGGTCGCGGCCTCGAGCGCTGTCTTCAGATCCGCGACCAGGGCGGCGAAGGCCTCGTCCCACCCGTCCCGTCCGTACAGCCGGACGACAGCGGACGGGTGCACGGTCACCAGCACCGGAGCGGAGATCCCGGGCGCGGCCTGCACCAACCCGCGGGCCTCGCCGACCTTCACGTCGTGGCCGAGGACGGCGCGGGCGGCGGTGGCGCCCAGGCAGACCACCAGCCGCGGACGGACGGCCGCCAGTTCGGCGTCCAGCCACGGGTGGCACGCCTCGAGCTGGCCGACGCTCGGCTTCTCGTGGATCCGCCGCTTCCCCCGCAGCGTGTGCCGGAAGTGCTTCACCGCGTTGGTCAGGTAGGTCTGGTCAGGGTTGATGCCGGCCGCTTCGAGAGCCTCCCGCAACAGCCGACCGGCCGGTCCGACGAACGGGACGCCCTGGCGGTCCTCCTGGTCACCGGGCTGCTCGCCGACCAGCAGCAGCCGCGCGCCGACCGGGCCGGTCGAGAACACCGCCTGGGTCGCGTCCGCCCAGAGCTCGCAACCGCGGCAGGCCCCGACGGCCTCACGCAGTCCCGCCACGTCCGCCGCTGGCGGCACCCATTGCTGCGCTCCCGGACGTTCGGCTTCCATGCCGTATCCCATACCCGGCATCCCACTAGCCTTGGCGAGTGCTTCCAGAGTTCACGACCGACCGCCTGCAGCTGCGTCCCTGGCAGAGCGGCGACGTCGACACCATCCTCGCGATCTACTCCCAGTGGGAGGTCGCCCGCTACCTCGGCCGCACACCGAAGGCGATGACCGGACGCGCCGACGCCGAAGCCGCCCTGGCCCGTTGGACGGCGCTGAGCGACGGACGCCTCGGCGTGTGGGCGATCGTCCCGGTGGACGAGGGAGTGCCCGTCGGGTCGGTCCTGCTGAAGGAGCTCCCGCTCAGCAATGACGGCGGCCCGTCCGGCGACATCGAGATCGGCTGGCACCTGCGTCCGCAGGCCTGGGGACGCGGCTACGCCACCGAGGCCGCCACCCGCGTCCTCGAACACGCCTGGACGCTCGGGCTCGACGAGGTCCTCGCCGTAACCTATCCGGAGAACGCCCCGTCCCAGGCGGTCTGCCGTCGGATCGGCATGACCCCGCTCGGGCTCACCGACCGCTACTACGACGTGCCGAGCCAGCTCTTCCGGATCGCCCGCGCCTGACCGAGCGACGACCGGGTCTGGTTCGGGTCTGGTGGGGCCGGCATCGGTCCGAAGCAGCCGCACAGGTCTAGCCGTCGCGTCCCTGGGTACGGGGAGAGGACCGTCCCAGCGAAGGGACGGACTCTCGAGGGAGACGGCGATGCACGGTGCGTGGAAGGTTCTGGCGGCGTCGATGGGGCTCGGCCTCGTCCTGAGCGGATGCAGCGGAGGTGGCTCCCCCGCCCCGGCCAACTCCGCGCTCACGGCCCACGGACCGATCAACATCTGGTACTCCAACAACGAGCAGGAGGTCGCCTGGGGCAAGGCGATGGTCGAGGCCTGGAACTCCGCGCACCCGGACGAGAAGATCGACGGCCAGGAGATCCCCGCCGGCAAGACGAGCGAGGAAGTCATCGGCGCCGCGATCACCGCCGGCACCGCGCCCTGCCTCGTCTTCAACACCGCGCCGTCGGCGGTCGGCCAGTTCCAGCGTCAGGGCGGCCTGGTGAATCTGTCCTCGTTCCCGGACGGAGCGTCCTACATCGAGGCGCGGACGGCGGCGGCGGCCGACCAGTACAAGGCCGAGGACGGTGGCTACTACCAGCTGCCGTGGAAGTCGAACCCGGTGATGATCTTCTACAACAAGGACCTGTTCGCCAAGGCCGGCCTCGACCCGGACAAGCCCAACCTGAGCACGTTCGACGACTTCCTCGCCGCGGCGCGCAAGATCAAGTCGTCCGGCGCGGCGAAGTACGCGATCTATCCGGCGCCGACCAGCGAGTTCTTCCAGACCCAATTCGACTTCATGCCGCTGTACGCGGCCGAGTCCGGTGGCAAGCAGATCGTGCAGGACGGCAAGGCCACCTTCAACGACGCCTCCGGGCTGGCGGTCGCCAACTTCTGGAAGACCATCTACTCCGAGGGCCTGGCCGGCAAGGAGACCGTCCAGGGGGACGCGTTCGCCACCAAGATCTCCGCGATGGCGATCGTCGGGCCGTGGGCGATCGCGTCCTACAAGGGCAAGGTGAACTGGGGCGCGGTGCCCGTCCCGACGTCTGCGGGCAAGCCGGCCGACCAGATCTACACGTTCAGCGACGCGAAGAACGTGGGCCTGTTCACCGCCTGCAAGAACCAGGGCACGGCGTGGGACGTGCTGAAGTTCGCCACCAGCACCGACCAGGACGGCAAGCTGCTGTCGACCACCGGCCAGATGCCGATGCGGCAGGACCTGCAGAAGGCCTATCCGGACTTCTTCGCCAAGAACACCGCCTACAAGCAGTTCGGCGACCAGGCGGCGCGGACGGTCGAGGTGCCCGGCGGCCCGCACACCGTCGAGGTGCTGCAGACGCTGCGGGACGCCTACACCAAGGCTGTGATCAGCGGCGAGGGCGACCTGCAGCAGGCGCTCAACGACGCCGCCAGCAAGGTCGACAACATCCTCGCCGGGTAGGGCTCCGCGATGACGAGCGCGGTCGCGCCGGCGGCGACGACGGGCACCAGACCGGTTTCGGAGCACCAGCGGCATCGGCGCCGGCAGGGCGTGCTGGGCTGGCTGTTCAGCGCGCCCTACCTGGTCTACGTGGCGGTGATCTTCGCCTACCCGCTGGGCTTCGCGATCTACATGTCCCTGTACGACTACTTCTTCACCGCGCCGGGGGTGAACGTCGTCCGGCCGTTCCTCGGCGTCCGCAACTACACCCGGGCGTTGACCGATCCGGCGGTGCAACGGGCGTTCCTCAACGTCGGCGAGTTCCTGCTCATCAATGTGCCGCTGACCGTGGTGCTGTCGCTGGTGCTGGCCACGCTGCTGAACCAGGTCGTGCACGCGCGGGCGTTCCTGCGGGTCTCGTACTACCTGCCGTACCTGACCGCCAGCGTGGCGGTAGTCGGCGTGTGGCTGTTCCTGTTCAGCGGATCGGGCCTGGTAAATCAGCTCCTCGGACCGCTGGCGCCCAACCCGTCCTGGCTTGTCAACGAGCGACTGGCGATGCCGTCCATCGCGCTGTTCGTGACCTGGAAGCAGCTCGGCTTCTACATCCTGCTGTACCTGGCGGCGCTGCAGAACGTCGGCAAGGAGCTGTACGAGGCCGCCGCGACCGACGGAGCGACGTGGTGGCAGTCGTTCTGGAACGTGACCGTGCCGGGCGTCCGGTCGGCGACCGTGCTGGTGCTGCTTCTGTCCACGATCGTCGGCGCGAACCTGTTCACCGAGCCGTACCTGCTGACCGGCGGTGGCGGGCCGAACGGTGCGTCCGCATCGCCGGTGCTGGTGATGTACCAGCAGGGGATCGAGCAGGGGAAGCCCGGCTACGCGGCGGCGATCGGCGTCCTGCTGGTGGCGTTCACCCTGATCATCGCCTGGTTGCAGAACCGGTTCGGATCGGAGCGTGGCTGATGAGGGTGGGCACCGTCGTCCGCGGGATCCTGCTGGGGCTGGGCGCGTTCGCGTTCCTCTTCCCGTTCTACTACATGGTGATCGGCTCGCTGCAGCGCGAGCCCGACCAGACCGTCGCTGGCGCGTTCCCGCACCCGGCGAACCTCACGTTCGCGAACTACGCCACGATCAACGACCGGGTGAACCTGCTCGGCAGCATGGCGAACTCGGGCATCTTCGCCGGAGCCGTGATCGTCGGGACGGTGGTCTTCGGCGCGCTGGCCGGCTACGCGCTGGCGATCCTGGCCTGGCGCGGACGCGGTGCCGTGTTCGCCCTCGCGCTACTGGTGCAGGTGGTGCCGTTCCAGCTGCTGATGGTGCCGCTGTACGTGATGATCGCCCGCAACTACGGCCTTGCCGACAACTACCTGGGCATCATCCTGCCGTTCGTCATCAACTCCACGGCGGTGATCATCTTCCGTCAGTACTTCCTGCAGCTGCCGCGGGCGATCTTCGAAGCCGCCCGGATCGACGGCGCGTCCGAATGGCAGGTGCTGACCCGTGTGGCGCTGCCGCTGATCCGGCCGGCGCTGGTGACCGTGGTGCTGATCACGTTCATCGGGCCGTGGAACGAGTTCCTGTGGCCGTTCCTGGTCACCAAGCGGGCGGACATGCAACCGTTGGCGGTATCCCTGGCGAACTACATCAGCAACGTGGCGAACTCGACGGCGAACCCGTTCGGCGCGCTGCTGGCTGGCGCGGTCGTGCTGGCCGCGCCGGTGGTGGTGCTGTTCATCGCGTTCCAGCGGTACTTTGTGGCCAGCGACCTGAGCACGGGAGTGAAGGAATGAACGACGTAGTCAGTGAGGACTTTCCGTACCGGGTGGAGCGGGTGGGCGTGGTGATGCAGCCTGATCCGTCCGACCCGAACGAGGCCGAGGGCGTGCTGAACCCTGCCGCCGGCTGGGCGGACGGCGAGTTGTACCTGCTGCCGCGGCTGGTCGCGTCCGGGAACATCTCCCGGGTCGGGCTGGCCCGAGTGGTCGTCGAGGACGGCCGTCCGGTCGGGATCGAGCGCCTGGGAGTCGTTCTCCAGCCCGACCGGACGTGGGAGCGCGGGCCCAACAACGCCGGTGTGGAGGATCCGCGGGTGACGTGGGTCCCGTCGCTGGGCCTCCACGTGATGACGTACGTCGCCTACGGGGCTGCCGGGCCGCGGACGGCGGTCGCGGTCTCGTCCGACCTGCGCACCTGGCGGCGGCTCGGCCCGGTGGTCTACCGCTGGGAGGAGGACGCCGAGGTCGACCTGAACCTGCACCACAACAAGGACACCCTGTTCTTCCCCGAGCCGGTCAACGCGCCGGACGGGGAGCCGAGCTTCGCCGTCCTGCACCGGCCGATGGAGTTACCGTCCGCGTCCGGCCGGGACGGGAGGGAGTCGATCTGGATCAGCTTCGTCCCGGTCGCGGAGGTGGAGAAGGATGTTCGGGCGCTGACGGTGTGGCGGGGACACCGGTTCGTGGCCGGTCCGCAGTTCGACTGGGAGGCGCTGAAGATCGGCGGTGGCCCGCCGCCGGTGCGGGTGCCGGAGGGCTGGCTGCTG
>Ga0209963_1000985_pt1 | contig 20527 bp, 17 predicted proteins | sample ThiBio_1000_biof_2_FD_183957 | JGI IMG/M metagenome (GOLD analysis project Ga0209963, IMG submission 183957) | Wastewater bioreactor microbial communities from Cape Town, South Africa - Thiocy_cont_1000_biof (SPAdes) | ecosystem: Engineered > Bioreactor > Thiocyanate-remediating >...
GGACGGAGCGACGCAGCCGCGGAGGAGTTCGCCCAGCGCGTCCGTCCGGAGCGATGGGCGGCGTGGCAGCGGCACCCGGAGGCGCCGAGCTGGTGGGCGGTGCTGGCCGAGCTGATGCTGGCCCGCTCGCCGGGACGTGCCGGGGTGCGCAGCGTGCCGGAGCTGGCCGAGGCCGTCCGTTCGCTGCCCCGGGCCGCCCTGCCCCGGTGGTGCGCGGGTGCGCGGGAGGTGGTGGAGCTGCTCCTGCTCACCCGCGGGCCCGGCGAAGCTGCTGCGCTCGCGTCCGCCGATGCCGTGCTGCCGGGCCTGCCGCACCGCACCCGGTGGAACCTGGGACTCCTGGCCGCCCTGGTCCGGCTGCGCGCCGGCGAGGACAGTGCCGCTGTGCAGACCGTGCTGGCCGGTGGCGGTGGCCTGAAGCAGCGGTCGGCCCCGATCGCGCTGGCGCTGGCTGGACGCGATGAGATCGACACGCTCATCCTGATGCTGCCGCCGTCCGCGCCGAGCCCGGTGCGGGAGAGCCTCGCGCTGGCGCTGCGCTACGCCGGACGTCCCGGCGGCGACCAGGCGGGACCTCGCCTGGCCGGCCGCGAGCTCGAGGTGCTGGCCGGCGTCCGGCGGGGGCTGACGAACGCCGCCATCGCCCGGGAGCTGTTCGTCTCGGTCAACACCGTCAAGTTCCACCGCACCAACCTGTATCGCAAGCTCGGCGCCAACTCCCGGCAGGAGTTGCTCGCCGCCGCCCTGCGGCTGGGGCTGTAGCGGCCGGCGGGGTCGTCGATGGCGGGCCGTCGGTGTCGGCCCCCGTGCGGGGTTTGGGCCCAGGTCCGAGGCTTTGGGGAAAGGGAAAGGCCCCGGTGAGTATGAGTCTCCGGGGCCTGCCCTCGAATCCGGCGTGATGGCCGATCATCGATTGATCCAAGAGCTACCAGTCAACACGCCCCACGCATCACCGGGGGCCCGAGTGGCGAACCACCGGACGGCTGACTTCCTGCTCTCGATCCCCGTCTCACCGAAGTGATCCGGTAGCCAGATTTCTACCGGGTTGGTGGAGGGGTCCGCAAGGGGTTCGGGCTGTCGTTTTGGGCCAGTTTCGACCCTCTCGGCGTGTCGTCGGCGTGTCGCGTTACAGCTGGGACGAACCCCTCACGCCGACCGGAACTCCCAGGTCGTGGTCGCCGTGTACACCTCGCCCGGACGCAGCTCCGAGCTCGGGAACCCCGGCTGGTTCGGGGCGTCCGGGAATCGCTGCGGCTCAAGCGCGAGCCCGGCCAGGCGTGGGTAGGGACGCCCCGACGTGCCCGGCTCGCCGACGAAGTGTTCGCCGTCGTAGACCTGCAGCCCGGCCTGGTCGCTCGAGACCACCAGGGTGAGCCCGGACGGACCTGCCAGCCGGCAGTGCTCGCGCATCCCGTCCCCGTCGATCACGAAGTTGTGGTCGAAGCCGTCGGTTCGGGTGATGCCCTCTCCCTGTGCCTGGATCCTGGTCGCACCGAGCGGCCGCGGCGAACGGAAGTCGGCTGCCGTCCCGGTGACGTCCCGGATCTCGCCGGTGGGGATGCCGTCGTCGCGGGTCGGTGTCCAGGCGCTCGCCTTCGCCTCGAACAGGTGGTCCTCGATCGTCCCGGAGCCCTCGCCGTCCAGGTTGAAGTACGGGTGGGTGGTCAGGTTGACGACCGTCGCGGCGTCGGTGGTGGCGGTGTAGGCGATCCGGACGCGGGAGTCGCCGGCCTCGAACCGGACGCGTGCCGTCAGTTCGCCAGGGAAGCCCTGGTCACCGTCCGGGCTGACCAGGGTGAACTCCGCCCAGTCGGCGCCCGATCCGGCCCGCGTCCAGTCGATCACGCCGAAGCCGTGGGTGCCGCCGTGCAGGATGTTGGGCGGCTCGTTGGCGTCCAGGACGTACTCGCGCCCGTCGAGGGAGAACCGCGCCCGGTCGATCCGGTTCGCGAAGCGGCCGACGGAAGCGCCGAGGTAGCCGTGGTTGCCCCGGTAGTCGGCCACGTCCGGATGGCCGAGCACGACGTTGCGCCAGGTGCCGTCGGGCAGGCGCACGTCGAGACGGCGGACGGCCGCGCCCACGTCCAGGAGTTCGAGCCGGATGCTGTCGTCGCCGATGACGATCGCAGGTTCAACGTTGTCCACAGCGTGACGCTAGCAGTGCGCGCAGGCGGCTGTGTCAGGCGACTCCGTTCCGGTCAGGTGCCTCCGTTCGCGTCGGTTGCCTCCCTCGCGGCGGTTCGCCTCTGCGCTTGGGGAAAGGGAAAGGCCCCGGTGAGTATGAGTCTCCGGGGCCTGCCCTCGAATCCGGCGTGATGGCCGATCATCGGTTGATCCAAGAGCTACCAGTCAACACGCCCCACGCATCACCGGGGGCCCGAGTGGCGAACCACCGGACGGCTGACTTCCTGCTCTCGATCCCCGTCTCACCGAAGTGATCCGGTAGCCAGATTTCTACCGGGTTGGTGGAGGGGTCCGCAAGGGGTTCGGGCTGTCGTTTTGGGCCAGTTTCGACCCTCTCGGCGTGTCGTCGGCGTGTCGCGTTACAGCTGGGACGAACCCCTCACACCGGGTGCCCGAGGCTCTCGCGACCGGGATCAGCGGCCGAGACCCGGGCAGGTCGCCCAGGAGCCCACGTGCTTGTCCCGGGCGGCGCGTTCGGCCGTCGAGTACACGCCGAAGCGCTCCGGGCGCGGCTCGCTGCTGGGATACCACGCCTCCACCAGGCCCTCCTCGATCAGCCTCAGGCCGATGTCGCGTCCGTCCCGTTCGACGTAGCCGAGGCGGCGTCCGTACCGGTCGACGGCGTCCGCCTTCGGATCGGGGACGACGCTCACCTGCTCACCGAAGATCAGTTCGTGCAGCCGTGCGGCGGCCTCGGACGAGCCGCACGCGGCCCGGTTTCCGTCATGAGCCAGCTCCGGCGCGTCGATCGAGAGCATCCGGACCTTCACCTTCCTGCCCGCCGCGTCCGTGCCGGTGAACGTGTCGCCGTCGGCGATCTTCGTCACCCGCAGCTGGACCGTCCCGGCGGACGGCGACCGGGGCGCGGACGGCGGCGACGTCGCCGGGGCCCCGGACGGCAGGCACCCGGCCAGCGCGAGGGACGCGACGAGCACCGTCCCCGCGGCGGCGGCGTGCACCACCCGGACCCCTGGGAGCCGTCCGGTCACAGGTCTTCCAGCGGCTCGAACGCGGCGGCGTCCGGGCTGCCCTCCGGTACGCGTCCGCCGGCGGTGAGGTGCCGGCGCCAGAGCAGCGCCCCGACGACCAGCAGGGTCAGCGACCCGACGGCCAGCGCGGTCACCGAGAAGCCGAGCGCCGGCGCGAGCAGTCCGGAGATGGCGGCGTTGCCGAGCAGCGCTACGAAGTTCTGGATCGACGAGGCCGAGCCGCGCGCCTCCGGGAACTCGTCCAGCATCGCCAGGGTCAGGATCGGGAACGCGAGGGCGTTGCCGAAGGTGAAGATCGGCAGCGGCAGCACCGTCCACGGCAAGCCGCGCGTGGCCGGGAACAGCGACAGCACGAACGCGACCACCAGGGCCACCAGGGCGATGCCGTAGCCGATGGTGGCCTGGCGGTCGCCGTGGATGCGGCCGGCGAGGCGTCCGCTCACCCATGAGCCGATGACCATGCCGGAGATCAGGGGCACGAACAGCTTCCAGAAGTCGGTCTCGCCCAGGCCCAGCAGGTTCACCACCAGCAGCGGGGCGGACGAGATCCACAGGAACATCGCGCCGTTGTTGAGCGCGGCGGTGAACGCCAGCCGGCGGGCCGACGGCCGCCGCCACACCTGCGCCAGACCGGACGCGAGCAGCCGGACGTTGAACTCCGTCCGCCGTTCGGCCGGGTGGGTCTCCGGCATGAAGAACAGCACCAGCGCCGCCCACACCAGGCCGAAGCCGACGAGGAACCAGAAGGTGGCCCGCCAGCCACCGAAGCCGAGCAGCAGCCCGCCGACCACGGGGGCGAGTGCCGGCGCGAGGCCGAAGATCATCGCGATGTGGCTCATCGTCCGCTGTGCGCGGGCGTCGGAGTAGACGTCCCGCACCATCGCCCGGCTGATGATCGCCCCGGCGCCGGCGCTGAGTCCCTGGACGGCGCGGAACGCCAGCAGAGCGGGCAGGGACGGTGCCAGCGCGCAGCCGATCGACGCCGCCACGAACACCGCCTGGCCGGCGAGGATCACGGGCTTGCGTCCCAGCGCGTCCGAGAGGGGGCCGTGGACCAGGCTCATGGTGGCGAAGGCGAGCATGTAGACGCTGACGATCTGCTGCAGCGCGAGCTCGCTCGCCCCGAACTCGGCTCCCATCCGGGCGAACGCGGGGAACATCGTGTCGATGGAGAACGGCCCGACCATGCCGAGGCCGGCCAGGATGACCAGGAAGAGCCCGTTCGGGCCGACGTCCGTCCCCGCGGTGCGGGTGGGCGGGGCGCTGGTCATTCCGGCATCTTCGCACGATTCATTCCGGCGCAGCGGAGCGGTCGTGTGGCGCGGACGCCGGTGCCGGTCGGCCCTGCTCGCGTGTGCGTTAGCCCGTGTTCTGATCGGGGTCGGCTGCCTGGGCCTTGCCGGCAGCTCCGTTGGACGGTGACAGCACCCCCGCGTGCTGCCGACCGCGCCGGGTAGGCTCGCGCCGTGCCTGACCGCCTCAGACTGTGCTTCGTCTCGATGCACACCTCGCCGGCGAACCTGCCCGGCTCCGGGGACGCGGGCGGCATGAACGTCGTCGAGCGCAGCCAGGCCCTCGCGCTCGCCGGACTCGGGCACAGCGTCGACCTGGTCACCCGGCGCAGCCACCCCGACGACCCGGACGCGGTCGAACTCGCCCCCGGCGTCGTCCTGCGGCACCTGGACGCCGGACCGCGCACCCCGCTGCCCAAGAGCGTCATCGACGACCATATCGACGAGTTCTCCGCCGGCCTGGCCACCCTCGGCGACTACGACCTGTTCCACTCCCACCACTGGATGTCCGGGGTCGCGGCCCTTCCGGTGGCGGCGGCCCGCGGTGTCCCGCACGTGCAGAGCTATCACTCGGTGGCGGCCCTGCCGGGTTCGCCGCTGTCGTCCGGCGAAGTGCCCGAGTCCGTCCGCCGGGTCTCCGGCGAGGCGCTCGTCGCGCGCGAGTCCGCCCTTGTCGTCGCCATTTCGGCGGCCGAGGCGCACACGGTCATCGAGCGCTGTGGTGCCGATCCCGACCGGGTCGAGATCGTCTCCCCGGGCGTCGACCGGGAGCTGTTCCGTCCCCTCGCTCCCGGTGAGGACGCCTGGACGCCGTCGGTCGCGTCCCCGAACGGCTACGTCCTGTTCGCCGCCCGGCTGCAGCCGCTGAAGGGTCCCGACCTGGCCATCGGCGCGCTGGCGCACGTCGACCCGTCCATCCGTCCGCACCTGGTCGTCGCCGGGGACGCGTCGGCCGACTTCGCGTCCTACGCCGCCGAACTCGACCGGCTCGTCGCCGACCTCGGCCTCGCCGGACAGGTCAGCTTCGTCGGCCCGCAGCCGCGCGAGCAGCTGGCCCGGTTGCTGCGAGGTGCGCGGATCGCGCTGGTGCCGTCTCACTCGGAGACGTTCGGCCTGGTCGCGCTGGAAGCCGCCGCGTCCGGGACGCCGGTGATCGCCGCGTCCGCCGGCGGGCTGCGGGAAGCGGTCGCACACGGCGAGACCGGCCAGCTGATGGACTCCCGCGAACCCGCGGACTGGGGACGCGCGATCACCCTGCTCCTGACCGCCCCCGGACTGCTCGCCCGGATGGGGACGGTCGCCCGCGTGCATGCCCGCCGGTTCGACTGGGGCTGGACCGCGCGCCGGCTGGCGGCGCTCTACTCGGGGCTGCTCGACGGCGACCGGGGCGTGGCGTGACGAACGTGGGCGAGGCGAGCGATCCGGGGATGAGTGCGGGCGCGGCGAGTGCACGCGAGACGAGCGGGCGCGGGACCAGTGCCCGGGAAACGAGTGCGGGCGGGACGCGCGTAGGCGGGACGGCGTGGACGTGACGGGCGCGCGGGGCCTGTTCCCGCCCGGCGCCCGGGTGGCCTTCCTGCACGCGCATCCCGACGACGAGACTCTGGCCACCGGGGTGCTGATCGCCGAGCTGGCCGCGTCCGGGCACCCGGTGGCGGTCGTGACGGCGACCCGGGGCGAACGCGGCGAGATCCGTCCCGGCGTGGACGTGGGCCCCGACCTGGTCGCCCACCGCGAGGGTGAGCTGGCCTGCGCCCTGGCCGCCCTGGGTGTGGTCGACCACAGCTTCCTGGGGACGCCGCCGGCGTTCGCAGAGGTCGGCGGAACGGGAGTCGTCCCCGGGGCGCCGGGCCGGTTCGCCGACCCCGCGCGGCAAGGAGGAACGATCCCCGATGCATCAGCCGCCGGGGCGCCGGGCCGGTTCGCCGACTCTGCCCCGGAAGGAGCGACCGTCCCCGATTCGCCACCGTGGCACGAGGAGATCGTCTCCGATCAGCCGGAGCGGAGTCGGTTCACCGACTCGGGCATGCGCTGGGTGACGCCCGAGCTCGCCGGTCCGGCGGAGGACGCCGGCGCGGACAGCCTCACCGCAGCGGGCGTGGACGGACCCGCCGCCCACCTGGTCGCGTACCTCCGGGCCTGGCGCGCCGACCTGCTGGTCAGCTACGACGCGCACGGCGGCTACGGGCATCCCGACCACGTCGCCTGCCATGAGATCGCGGTGGCTGCGTCGGCGGCGTCCGGCGTCCCGCTGGTCGAGGTGGTCTCCGAGCCGCTGCTGCCCGTGGACGGCGCGCTCGCCTGGCACGCACCCGAGCAGCTTCCGTCCGTCCGCCGTGCACTCGGCTGCTACGCCAGCCAACTCCAGGTGGACGGCGACGAGGTCGTCCACGTCGGGGGCCAGCGCCAGCCCATCGCCGACACGATCTGGTTGCGTCCCGCTGCCGGCTGAGTCCCTCGCCGAACGCCACCGTTCCGGTCAAACGCCTCTGCCCAGGGTGTGGCGAATGACCGGAACGGAGGTTCTCGGCGGGGACGAGGCGGGTCAGTAGGATCGGCGCACGGGAGGCACCATGGAGCGGATACCGCGGGTCGCGATCGTCGGCGCCGGGCCGGCCGGACTGTTCGCCGCCGGTCTCCTGGCCAGGGCGGACGCCGATGTCGCCATCGACATCCTCGACCGGCTGCCGACGCCGTTCGGGCTGCTGCGCTACGGCGTCGCCCCCGACCACGCCAGCATCAAAGCGGTCGCCGACAAGCTGGCCGACGCGTTCGAGTCGCCCCGCGTCCGGTTCTGCGGACTCGTCGAGATCGGCACCCAGGTCACCCCGGCCGAGCTGCTCGGCTGCTACGACGCCGTCGTCTACGCGATCGGCGCGGCCCTCGACCGGCGGCTCGGCATCCCCGGCGAGGAACTGCCCGGCAGCCGTTCCGCGCGGGAGTTCGTGTCCTGGTACTCCGGCCATCCGGACGCCGTCGCGCACGAACTCGCCCACGTCACCAGCGCCGTGGTCGTCGGCGTCGGCAATGTCGCCGTCGACGTCGCCCGGATCCTGTTGAAGGACCCGGCCGAGCTCCACGCCACCGACATGCCGGACGCTGTGCTGGCCGAGTTGCAGGCCACCAACGTCCGCGACGTGTGGCTCGTGGGACGCCGCGGACCCGCGGACGCCGCCTTCAGCACCGCCGAACTGCGTGAGTTGCTGGGACTCGACGGCCTCGGCGTCGTCTACGAGCGCGGCGAGCTGCCGGCCGACACGACCGGCCTCGACCGCCGGGCGCGCAACAACGTGGACGCGATCGCCGCGGCGCTCGCCGAGGAACGTCCGTCGCCGCTGCGCCGGTTGCACCTGCTGTTCCAGCACCGTCCGGTCGCCATTCTCGGCGAGGGACGGGTGGCGTCCGTCGAGTTCGAGTCGACCGTGGACGGCTCCCGGTTCGAGGTCCCGGCCGACCTGGTGCTGCGGTCGATCGGCTACTACGGCGTCCCGTTGCCCGGCGTCCCGTTCGTCGACGGCCGGATCCCGAACGTCGAGGGCCGCGTCCACGACGTCGACGGCACCCTGCGTCCCGGTGAGTACGCCGTCGGCTGGATCAAGCGCGGCCCCGTCGGACTGATCGGCGCCAACAAGTCGGACGCGACCGAGACCGTCCGCCACCTGCTGGAGGATCTCGCCGTCGCTCCGGCGCGTCCGCTCGGCGATCCCGACGAACTGCTCGCCGCCCGGGGCGTCCGTCCCAGCACCCTGGACGACTGGCGCCGGATCGACGACGCCGAGATCGGCCGGGGCACCCTGCGCGGACGCGAGCGCACCAAGATCGAGGCCTGGCACGACCTGCTCGATCTGGTCTTCGGCCGCTGACCCGGCCCGTCCGTCCCCGTTCGGCGCCCGTCCCGTCCGTCCCATCCGTTACAAACGCTCCCGAAAGGGACGTTTGCTCCCGAAACTTCGGGAGCAAACGTCCCTTTCGGGAGCGAACTCGGGTGGAGTGGACGGACCGGGTGGAGTGGACGGACCCGGTGGGCCGGGTGGGCCGGGACGGACGAGAGGGGCGGGACGGACAGACGGGACGGGCCGGCTCAGCCGAAGATCAGCTTCTCCGTCGCCGAGACCATGGCGTCGTAGTAGACGTCCTTGTCCTCCAGGTCGGCCCCGAACAGGCCGAACAGCTCCTCGTACAGGGCGCCCATCAACAGGTGCCAGCCGGCGACACCGGTCAGCACGGACTCCTCGGAGATGTTCTCGATCCCCTGGGACGCCAGGAACTGCTTCAGCCCCGGCATCGCGCTCGGCGACCCCTCCGGACGGATCCGCGGGTGGACGCCGGCAGCCTCCGCGTCCTCACCGAGCCGGGCGAGCAGCAGGTGCAGCCGGATGCCCTGGGTGAGCGTCTCGGTCGGTGGGACGTGGTAGTCCCGCAGCGGGGTGCCGTTGATCAGCGTCCACTCGTAAGGATGCTCCAGCGCCCACTCCCGCAGCGCCGTCGCGAACGCCCGCCACCGTCCCCGCAGGTCGTCGCTCGGGACGGCGTCGTGCGCCGCCTGCACGAAGTCGGCCATATCGGTGTAGATGTGCGAGAACAGGATGGTCAGCAGTTCCTCGCGGCTGGCCACGTACCGGTACAACGCGGACGGGACCAGGTTCAGCTTCCGCGCGAGGCCGCGGACGGTGAGGGCTTCCTGGCCGCCTTCGACCAGCAGCCCGCGGGCCGCGTCCAGGATCGCGCGTTCGGTGATCTCGCGCCGCTCGGCCCGAGTACTCATCTGACCTCCGTTTGGGCAGGACTGGCGGCAAGTCTGTCACGGATGGGTAACGCGGCGCTGGACAACGTGGCCCGTGGCCGTCGCGGCCACCCCGAATAGCCGACCTCCCGACGCCCCGGACGGGCCTCCCGGCGGGTTTGCCGGGACGCCCTAGGATTACCTCGGCATCCGACCCGGCACCGGCCGGTGGTCAGCCAGGAAGAGGCTTGGGTAGGCATGGATCTGTTCAGTCGGCGCACCGCCGTCTTCGGCGCTATCGGACTCGCGGGGGCTGCCGTCGTCGGCTGCACGTCGGAGAAGCCACCGTCCACCTCCGCACCGACCGGGCAGGAGCCGGTGAGCTCGCCCAGCGCGACCCCGACCGAGACCCAGGACACGACGCCCCGCTGGCCGCTGACCGGCCGGCCGCTGAAGGACGGGGACGACCCCAAGCACGTCGCGGTCGCCGTGAAAGTGCCCGACAACAAGCGCGAACACATCCACAACGGCATGCAGGTGCAGCAGGGACTCAACGACGCCGACATCGTCTTCGTCCAGAACGACGGCTATCGCTCGCTGCCCTCCGGTGAGGCCGGCACCCGGCTGGTCCCGGTCTTCCACACCCAGTACGCCGACACGGTCCAGGCCGTCCGCTCGATGCGTCCGGTCGACGCGGCGCTGTTCTCGCCGATCACCGGCATCCTGGGCAGCACCGGCGGCACCGGTTGGGTGCTGAAGTACATGAAGCAGTTCCCGCAGTACTTCACGCCCATCGACTACCAGGCCGCCAAGGCGAAGTTCGGCGGCAAGCTGGTGGCCTACGGGATCAACTCGAAGTTCGTCTTCACCTACAACGGGAACACCTACTACGACAAGGCCGTGACCTGCCACCCGGCCAAGCTGGCCACCCTGGCGAAGAAATTCACCGACGGCCCGCAACAGAACTACTTCCCCTGGGCGGACGAGGCCGAGGCCAGCACGGCCAACGGCAAGCCGGCGAAGACCGTCAAGGTGCCGTGGGCGAAGAAGATGAACTGGACGATGTCCTACACCTGGGACGAGGACAAGAAGACCTACCTGCGCAGCATGCCGTGGGGTCCGCACCTGCTGGCCGGCAACAAGCGGGTGACCACCGAGAACATCATGGTCATCCTCGGCCCGATCGTCCGGGGCCACATCAGCGTGGACGGCACGATCAGCAAGGGCGGCGAGCACCCGGAGCCGATCTACCACGTGATCAACGGCACCGGGAAGTTCTATTACGCCCACGCCGGCTCCTACGTCACCGGCACCTGGAAGAAGGGTGCGGTCAACGAGGTGTTCGAGTTCACCCTGGACGACGGAACGCCGCTGAAGATGGCCCCCGGCCGGACCTTCGTCGAGATGCCCGACGAGGGTGTGAAGGTGACCTTCAAGGGCTGACCGCCACGCGTCCGCTCGTCCGGGCGGATTGTGGGATGCTCAGGTCAACAGACGTCGACGTGCCCGGAGGGAAGATGAGCCCGACCGATCCGCAGCCGGACGCGGCGCGGAAACGGATCCTGTTCCTCTTCTCCGACACCGGCGGCGGCCACCGGTCGGCCACCGAGGCGATGATCGAGGCACTGGAGGACGGGTATCCGGGACGCTTCGAGACCCACATGGTCGACTTCTTCCGCGAGTACTATCCGCGTCCCCTGAAGTACGCGCCGGAGATCTATCCGCCGATGTCCCGGGTGCCGAGCGCCTGGGCGTTCTCCTGGCGGGTGTCCGACGGCAAGGGCCGGACGCGGGCGGTGAACAACCTGGCCTACCCCTACCTGCGCAAAGCGGCGCAGCGCCTCGTCCGGGAGAATCCGGCCGACCTGATCGTCTCGGTGCATCCGCTGGTCAACACCACCCTCGCCCGGGCGATGCGCAAGGCGCCGCGGCCGTTCATCACGGTCGTCACCGACCTGGTCTCCACGCATGCCTTCTGGTTCGACCGGCGGGCCGACCTGGTGGTGGTGCCGACCGATCAGGCCAGGGAGAAGGCCGTCGAGTACGGGGTCGCGGAGGGGAACCTGCGGGTCATCGGGCTGCCTGTGGCGGCCGGCTTCTCCCACCCGCTGCCCGACCGGGCGGGCTGGCGGGCCGAGCAGGGCTGGGGCAACGACCGTCCTGTCGTGCTGCTGCTCAGCGGCGGGGACGGCATGGGCCCGGTCAGGCGGGTCGCCAAGGCGATCAACGAGGCCCGGCTGCCGGTCAGCCTCGCGGTCATCTGCGGACGCAACGCCGAACTCCTCGCCGACCTCCAGGAGGTGGACTGGCGGATCCCCGTCCACCTGTACGGCTTCACCAGCCGAATGCCGGAGTTCATGGCGGCGGCGGACATCGCCGTCACCAAGGCCGGCCCCGGCACGATCAGCGAGGCCTTCATCGCCGGCCTGCCGATCGTCCTGTACGCCCGGCTGGCCGGACAGGAGGACGGCAACGTCAGCTACGTCGTCGAGCAGGGCGCCGGCGTGTGGGCACCGCGTCCGCGTGAGGTCGTGGACGCGCTGCGCAGCTGGGTGGAGGATCCCGACCGCCTCGCCGCGGCGGCTGCCGCCAGCCGGCATGCGGCCCGTCCCGACGCCGCCCGGCAGATCGCCGGCCTGATCGCCGATCAGGTGGGCGTGGCCTGACCCGGCCCTTGGGCCCACGTCCGGTCTCGGTAGGCGCTTCCCGGCCCCGGGTACCGTTGAACGTCGGACTGAGGAGGAACCCGGCTTGACCGACGAGAAGCCCGACAAGACCAGCGAACCGCTCCAGGTGAAGTTCTCGCTGCCCCAGGTGGCCGGCGGCGCCCTGGCCGCGGCGACCGCTGCCCTGATCGGCTCCCAGCTCGGCGTGGCGGGGACGGTCCTCGGCGCGGCCGTCGCCAGCGTCGTGGGTGGCGTTGCCGCGACGCTGTACAGCGCGGGCCTCGACCGGACGCACCGCCGGGTGACCGACGCGATCCGCCGCGGCTACGAGCGCGTCCGCGAGGCCGACGAGGTCGACACACAGGTGCTCCCGGCAGTGGACGCGACCACGCGACTCCCGGCCGTGGACGCCGACGACGACGGGACGCAGACCAGCCCCCTCCCGTCCGCCCGGCGCGGTCAGACGGACGCGGCCACGGCCGTGGACCTCCAGCCGGTCTCGGGCGCCGGAGGGGACGGGTCGCACCGGCGCCGGAAGGTCCTGGTCGCGATGGGGATCAGCGTCGCCGCCATCTTCGTGGTGACGATGCTGGTGGTCACCGCCATCGAACTCGGCCTCGGCCGGTCGCTGGACGGCTCCAGCACCACCACGATCGGCGGTGCCCGGCGGCCCACCGCCACGGCCACCGTGCCCAAGCCCAAGCCCACGCCGACCCCGAGCCCGAGCGTGACCACCTCCGAGGCCGCAACCCCCACCCCGGAGCCGACCGCGACCGCGTCGGAGGAGGCCAGCGCCGAGCCCACCCCGTCCGCGCCCGCCACGCCGACCCCGATCGCGACGGCGAGCTGAACGGCCGGTGTCGGCTCCGGGGCCTCCGGGAGAACAGCGGGTCGGCAGCCGGAACCGCCGAGGTCGCCGCCCTTGCCGGTGACGGATGCCGACCTATGATCGGCCTGTGACCCTCCCCACCGCAGCCGCCTCGGCGATCCTCGTCGCGCTCGTGCTGGCGGTCGGGGCATCCCCGGGTGCGGCACTGCAGGCGTCCGTCCCGGGGCCCGGCACTGCGCAGGTCATCGTCCACAACCCGGCGGCGGACGAGCCCGCGCCCGAGCCGTCCACCGAGCCGCAGCCCGCCGCGCCCGCACAGCCCGCGGCCGGGACGGTCGACTGCCGCAAGGTCAAGTGCATCGCGCTGACCTTCGACGACGGACCGGTCCGGCAGACCGCGACTGTCCTGGACGCGCTGAAGGCGCGCGGTGCCCGGGCGACGTTCTTCGTGCTGGGCAGCATGGCCCGCCAGCATCCCGCGCTGCTGCGCCGGATGCTCGCCGAGGGGCACGCGATCGGCAACCACTCCTGGAACCATCCCCAGTTCTTCCGGATGAGCACGGCCGCCGTCCGCAAGCAGGTCGGCTCGACCAACGCGGTGATCCGCAAGGCGACCGGGACGACGCCGACGATGATGCGGCCGCCCTTCGGCGAGCAGAACGGGCGCATCCGCAAGGCGCTCGGCCGCTCCGGCGACGCGGTGATCCTGTGGAACGTGGACACCGAGGACTGGAAGTACCGCAACACCAAGCGGGTCGCCGACTACGTGGTCAAGCACGCCAGGCGGAACGCGATCGTGCTGATGCACGACATCCGTCCGACCACCCGGGCGGCGGTGCCGTCGATGGTGGCCAGGCTGCAGGCCAAGGGCTACACCCTGGTCACCGTCCCCGAACTGCTGGGTGGACGGCTGAAGCCGGGCAAGGTGTACACCAACGGCTAGCTGCGCCCGGCAGGCCCGGCACCGCAGGCCTCAGCGACCCCGCGCCACCTGGTAGCGGGTCAGCGCCTCGCGGCGTTCGGCGGCGTGGTCGACGATCCGGGACGGGTAGCCGTGCGCATACCCGTCCGCCGCGTCCCAGGGGCGATGCACGGACGCACCGGCGAGGTGGCCCAGCTCCGGCACCCACCGGCGGACGTAGTCGCCGGCCGGGTCGAAGCGCTCGCCCTGAAGCGTCGGGTTGAACACCCGGAAGTACGGGGCGGCGTCCGTCCCGGTGCCGGCCACCCACTGCCAGCCGTGCGTGTTCGAGGCCAGGTCGCCGTCGAGCAGCCGATCCAGGAACCACCGGGCGCCGTGCGGCCACCACACGTGCAGGTCCTTGGTGAGGAAGCTCGCGCTGATCATCCGCACCCGGTTGTGCATCCAGCCGGTGGCGAGCAGCTGGCGCTGGCCGGCGTCCACGATCGGGTAGCCGGTGCGTCCCTCCTGCCAGGCGGCGAAGCGTTCGCCCGGTTCGTCGTACGCGATCGGCAGCGGGCTCAGGTCCGCGGTCAGCGAGTCCGGCCGCCGGGCGAGGACGTCGGCGTAGAACTCCCGCCAGGCGAGCTCGGCGACGAACCGTTCGGCCCCGTCCCCGGCCCGGACGGCGAGGTCGGCCAGCAGCGTCCGCGGATGCAGCACCCCGAACTTCAGGTACGGCGACAGCCGGGACGTACCGGTGAGGTCGGGGCGGTCCCGGTCGGTGGCGTAGCCCTCCAGCCCGTCGGCGAGGAACTCCGACCAGCGGCTCAGCGCCGCGTCCTCGCCGGCTTCCGGCAACGGCACCGGGCAGGACGCAACGGACTCCTCCAGCCACGCCTGGACGTCGTCGTCGCTGTCCCGGCCGAGCAGCCGCAGCCGGTCGGGCTCGACGGCGGGTGCCCGCCAGCCGTGCTGTCGCCAGCCCCTGAGGAACGCGGCGAAGACCGTGAAGCCGTCCCCCGAACCGGAGCGGACCCGCCCGGGGGTGACGGCGTACGGCGACCCGGACTCCGCCCAGCCCACGCCGCGTCCGGCCAGGGCGGCGCGCACCCGCGCGTCCCGGGCCGCGCCGGCCGGCTCGGTCTCCGCCGACACGTGGACGGCGGTGGCGCCCACCTCCGCGGCCAGCGCCGGGATCACGTCCTCGGGCGCCCCGGCGCGGACGCACAGCCGTCCGTCGTAGTCGGCGTCCGCTGCCTGCAGGCAGGCCGCGAGCCAGCCCGTCCGCACCGGGGACGAGGTCGCGAGCAACGCGGGGTCGAGGACGAAGCAGGCCAATACCGGGCCGTCCGCCGCGGCAGCGGCGAGGGCGGGGTGGTCTCCTCGGCGGAGGTCGCGGCGTAGCCAGAGCAGGGTGGTCACTGCAGCACCCTAGGCGACCGCCCGAGACCTGCCCCTCGTGTCAAGCATCTGGCAATTCATCGGCGTGAACACTGGTCTCGCGTCCGCGGATCGCTCAGGATGGGTGCAGGCGACCCAGGAGGTGCGGCGTGAGCACTCGGGCCAACCAGGTCATGGTGACCGTGGCGGCCACCGTCGCCGCGCTCGGGATGCTGATCGGCTACGGCGCCTTCGGACGGCGGGTGAAGGAAGGCTTCGGTGGGGCGTTCCGGCCCAACAGCACGCTGCTCACCCCGGCCGGCCCCGCCTTCTGGATCTGGCTGCCGATCTATGTGGCGCTGTGCGGTTTCCTCGTGTGGCAGTGGGTCGGCGACCACGCGTCCCGGCCGCGGATCCGGGCGGCCTCCGTCCCGATCGCGCTCACGCTCGCGCTCAATGGCGGCTGGCTCCTGGTGGTGCAGGCCAACCAGGTCGTCCCGACCGGCATCTGGCTCAGCGTCGCGATGATCGTCGCCCTCGAGCTCAGCCTGGTCGGCGTACTCCGCCGGCTGCAGGTCGCCGAGCCGTCCGACCGGCTGGAGGCCGTCGTGGTGGACGGCACGTTCGGCGCCTTCTTCGGCTGGATCACGATCGCAGCGATCGCCAACGTCTCCGCCGCACTCGCCGCGCAGGGCGTCCGCCCGGAATCGGATCCAGCGCAACTGGTGGCGGTGATCGTGCTCTCGCTTGCCGCACTCCTCGGGGTCGGCTTCTCTCTCCGGCTCGGCCCGCGGCTGGCCGTGGCCGGTGGCCTGACCTGGGGACTGGTGTGGATCGGGATCGGGAGGTTCACCAGCGAGCTGACCTCCCCGCTGGTCGGAGCGTCCGCGCTCGCGGCCGCCGCGGTGGTGTTGCTGGCAGCGGTGTGGCTCCGGCGGACGCAGCGGCGGCAGGACGGACGGACGCAGCCGACCGGGTTGGGGACCGTCAGCTGACCCTCGTGGACGGCGGCGGGACGCGTCCGGTCAGCTGCCTGCCGGCTCCCCGGCGAGGACGGTGGAGCAGGCGTCCACCTCGGGGGCGTCGACCGTCGCGGTGGTAGCGGGGACGCCACGGACGCGCTTGGCGATCCGGCTGAGGGCGACGTCGGTCACATTGAGGTAGTTCGCGAGGTCGCGCTGGGTCAGCCGGGCGGCGAGCGTCGCGTGCTCGTCCAGGAAGGTGCGGTAGCGCTGCTCGGGCGTGCTGCGCAGCCAGCTGGCGTCCGCCTGGAGGCTGGTGGCGTGCATCACCGCGACCGCGGCGACGAGTCGCGCCCAGGCGACGTGCAGGTTCGCCAGGTGCTCCACGACGCGGAACGAGATCCGCACCAGCAGGCTCGCCTCGATCGCGGTGACCAGGTGGATCGACTGTGCGGCGGCCGCCGCCTCGAGCGCCGCCGAGCGCGGATGCAGTTCGCGGGCGATCGTCCGCCGGACCCCCTCCATGCCCAACGCGGGGAGCGAGGCGAGGACGTCCCCGTCCTCGGGGAAGAACACGGTGGCCGGGCGCCCGCCCTCGGTCATCACCTGGGCCTTCAGCAGCCCGCGCTGGACGAAGTAGACGTAGGGATGGGTCTCGCCGATGGTGAACAGGACACTGCCGGGTTCCACGCGGACCATCCGCACATTCGCGGCGAACAGGTCCCACTGGGGTAACTCGACGCCTGCGTAGGCCTCCAGGAGGAGGCGCAGGCTGCGCAGCGCGTGTCCGGTCGCGGCGTCTTCACTCTGCACGGGGATCTTCCCTTGCTCATCCGGCCGCTCCGCCGGGGGACCGAGCTCGTGGTTCGGCTTGATTGATCGAGATCTACGCGGAACGGAATGGTCTTGACACAGGTTAGCCGTTCGCTAGGTTTCCCACGAGTGGTTTCCGAAGATGGTCGCGAATACCTGTGTTGGCGGGCCGCAATCGGGATCGACAGGGGGATTGCATGGCGCCCGTGCTTCTCAGAGGGCCCGCCGGGACAGCGCTGCGGGCGGCCTGTTTGGTGGGCCTGCTCGGACTGGCCGGCTGGGGCTTCCCTTCGACCGCGGTGGCCGCCGATCATTCGGTCACGGTGCAGCTCACCGCGGATGCTGGCCAGGACAGCTATCAGGTCGGGGCGCGGGTGGACCTGCGGGTCCGGCTTGGCTGCGACGGCGCCATGCCATGCGGCCCGGTGAAGCTGGTGGTGGACTTCGACCAGAACCTGGCATTCGAGTCGTATTCGGTGGCTGGTGACCGGCTGACCGACCCCAACCACTACCCGGATGTGACGGCTGTCGACGCGCCCGGCCAGGTCAGCTTCACCGTCGGTGCGACCGAACCGATTCCGGGCGGCAGCTATGTCGAGCTCCCGATTTCGGCCCGTGGCAACGCCATTCCTGCCGACGGGCTGCTCTCGGTCAGCGCCACGGCGACGCTCGGTGCGATCACGCGGAGCGCCTCGCTGAAGCTGGCGGTCGCGGACGGGCAGCCGCCCGTCCCTGCTCTGACCAACCTGACGCTGCGGGCCGAACCGGCCTCGGTCGCGGTGTCCCTCGGGCGGACGGCGAGGATCAGGCTGTCGGCCGCCAACACCGGCGACGTCGCGGCGAAGCCAGGCTGGTCGGTCGTCGTGCTGGTGCCCGGCCACGTCCGCCTCGTCTCCCTCACCGGGCCCGGCCAGCGCTGCTCCGGCAATGTCTGCACCGCCCGGGCCGGCCTCTCGCCGGGCGAGGTCGCCGCGCTGACGGCCGTCGTCGGCGTCGACGGTCATGTCCAGGCGGATGCACGTGTCGTCGCCTACGTGCGTCCGGCCGAGGGGGACGTCGCGGAGAGCGTCCCGCTGGGACCGGTTCCCCTAGTCACCACAAAGGCTCCCTCGACACGAACCGACAACGACGCGATGGTGAGGTTAAGGATCGGGCGGAACTCGGATAGGCTGGCCGATACCGGCGGCCGGGATGCGAGGGGATTATTGACTCTCGGCCTGCTATTGGTGTCGGTCGGTGGCGGCCTTCTGGCACCAAGGTGGCGCCGAGCAGCGAACTGAGCTCGGCTCCCCATAGAGCCGGTTCGCGGGTGGACGCCCGGACCTGAGGGTTCGGGCGTCTGCTTTTTCACCGCTTCTCCGCTTCTTCCCAGCCGTCCGTCCTCGGTGGCCGGTGCGGACGGAGCCCTAGTGAGGAAGCAGATTGCGGGCAACCATGAAGATGGCGGCCGCCACGGCGGTCACCCAGAACCAGGTGCGCCGCTCCGCGAGCCGCCCCGGGGGACGCAGGCGCGGCCCGCCCAGCGCTGTCATCGCCCAGGACGCCACCGCCACGCCGAGGACCCCGAGCCCGACGAGAACGAAGGGATTCGCCGACCAGGCGCCGGCGAGATCGCCCACCAGGAGATCCGAGCCCATCCGGGTGGCCCCGCAGAAGGGGCACAGGATGCCGGTGAAGTGGCGCAAGGGGCAGCCCACCCCCAGACCCGTCACCGCGTGCACGACGCTCAGCGCGAGCCCGGACGCACCGAACCAGCCCGCCGCGACGAGATTGCGGGTGGCAGCCTCACGGACAGCGGCATCAATGTCCGACACGCGCCCAATTATCGCCCCTCCCGCAGCGGCAACAAAGGCCCTAGGATCAGGGCCACCAGTTCCTTGACAGGGAGACAAGAGGATGACTGACCAGAATCCGACTTCACCGGACCAAGGGTCCGGGGAGGGCTATCAGCCTCCGGCGACGCCGGGTGGCTACGAGCCGCCGGCCACGCCGGGCGGCTACCAGCAGCCCGCCACGGGTGGTTTTCAGCCCCCTGCCGGCGGCTATCAGCCTCCTGCCGGCGGCTATCAGCCTCCCGCTGGGGGTTACCCGCCTCCCGCCGGCGGCTACGCCGAGCCGTCCGGCCCCGTACCCGGCCAGCAGTACCCACCGGCTGGTGGATACACCCAACCGCCCGCACCCGGCTACCCGGCCACTGCTCCCGTCCCCATGGGTGGCCCCGGCGGCGCCAAGCTCGCCGAGTGGCCGATCCGTGCGCTCGGCGGCCTCGTCGACTACGTCGCGCCGAACATCATCATCGGCGTGGTCACCACGGTGGTCGCCAACGTGGCCGGCAACGGCCTGAGCAACGTGCTCAACTTCGTCCTGGGCGTCGGCTGGTGGATCTACCTGGCCTACCTCTCCGGCACCTACGGCATCACCCCGGGACGCGCCATCGCCAAGACCAAGCTGATCGGCGAGGAGTCCGGCACCGTGATCGGCTTCGGACAGGCCATCCTGCGGCAGTTCTCGCACATCATCGACTCGATCATCTGTGGCATCGGCTGGCTGTTCCCGCTGTGGGACTCCAAGAAGCAGACGATCGCCGACAAGATCGCCAAGACCGTCGTCGTCGACAACTCCGCCGACCCGAACGCCGGGCAGATCCGCTGGAGCTGAGCTCACCGGAACCAGTTCGCGAGGCGCCACCGTCCAGTCGGGCGGTGGCGCCTTCGCGTCCGGCCCGGGACGACAGGGGACGGCTCACGTTCCTCCCACGCTGTCCACGAGGGCCGTCGGCGGGGCTAGCGTTGTCGCCGAGGAGGACGCATGCGCGCGTTGGTGAAGACGGCCCCCGGGCCAGGGCTGGAGCTGATCGAGGTCCCCGACCCGGAATGTGGCCCTGACCAGGTGAAACTCCGGGTCCTGCGGACGGGGCTGTGCGGCACCGACCTGCACCTGGAGTCGTGGGACGACTGGGCGGCGGCCACCGTCGTCGCGCCGCTGACCATCGGCCACGAGTTCTACGGCGAGGTGGTCGAGGTCGGCTCGGAGGTGACCGGCATCCAGGCGGGCGACCGGGCGTCCGGGGAGGGCCACATCGTCTGCGGACGCTGCCGCAACTGCCGGGCGGGACGGCGACACGTCTGCATTCACACCGTCGGGCTCGGCGTGAACACCGATGGCGCGATGGCCGACTACGTCGTCCTGCCGGCCGCCAACGTGTGGCTGCAGCCGGACGCGATCGACCCCGACCTGGGGGCGGTCTTCGACCCGCTCGGCAACGCCACCCACACGGCGCTGCAGTGGCCGGTGGTCGGCGAGGACGTGCTGATCACCGGCGCCGGACCGATCGGGGTGATGGCCGCTGCGATCGTCCGCCATGCCGGGGCCAAGCATGTGGTCGTCACCGACGTCAGCGACTACCGGCTGGGCCTGGCGAAGGCCGTTGGCGCAGACCTGTGCGTCAACGTGTCCCGGTCGCCGATCGCCGATGCTCAGAGCCAACTTGCCATGCTCGAGGGCTTCGACATCGGACTGGAGATGTCCGGGGCGCCGTCCGCCGTTGCCGAGATGCTGGCCAACCTCAACCACGGAGCCAAGGTCGCGATGCTCGGCCTGCCCAAGGACCCCTACCCGATCGACTGGGGCAAGGTGATCACCCACATGATCACCATCAAGGGGATCTACGGCCGGGAGATGTTCGAGACCTGGTACCTGATGAGCTCGATGCTCGCCACGTCGCCGGCGCTGGCGGACGCCGTCCGCTCGGTGATCACGCACCGCTTCGCTGCCGAGCAGTGGGC
>Ga0209963_1000995_pt1 | contig 20333 bp, 22 predicted proteins | sample ThiBio_1000_biof_2_FD_183957 | JGI IMG/M metagenome (GOLD analysis project Ga0209963, IMG submission 183957) | Wastewater bioreactor microbial communities from Cape Town, South Africa - Thiocy_cont_1000_biof (SPAdes) | ecosystem: Engineered > Bioreactor > Thiocyanate-remediating >...
TCTTCGCGGGACTGAGTCACCTCTTCTGGGCGCGCAAGGAGTTCCGGGCACAGGTGCCCGAGTGGGCCACGGACGTCGTGCCGATCGACACCGACGGCGTCGTCGTCGCGTCCGGGGCGGTCGAGGTCATGCTGGGCTCGGCGCTGCTCGCACTGCCGAAGGAGCGGCGACGGATCGGCCGGATTCTGGCCGCCTTCTTCGTGGCCGTCTTCCCCGGCAACGTCGCCCAGTACGTGCACCATCGAGACGGCTTCGGGCTCGACACGGACACCAAGCGGCTGGCGCGGCTGTTCTTCCAGCCGGTACTCGTTGCGTGGGCGCTGTGGTCGACCTCGCCGGACCGGGACTGAGCACCTTCCGCGTGCCGGAGAAGGGACTCGAACCCTCACACCCAGGGGGTACAGGAACCTAAATCCTGCGTGTCTGCCAGTTTCACCACTCCGGCGGGAACCGCGGTGAGTCTACCGGGACAGATGGAGCGCCGGGTCGTCGGCGGCGAAGGTCCGCACCGGCCCTGGTCCGGTCTCCGCGGTCTCGAAGCGGACGGTGACCCGGCCGAGCCCAGATCCCCAGATCCAGCCCGGCCCATGTTCGTCGTGGAGCACGTCAGCGCCGGGCAACCAGGCGAGCGGACGGCGGGTCACCGGCGCCTCCGCCTCCTCGACCACCCGGCCCGATGCGGTCGCCTCCAGGTCGAAGAGCGGCTCCTGGGCCACGTCGACCAGCCCCGAGACCCCCACCCCCAGCAGCCGGACGCCACCACCGACGTCCAGGCCGTCGAGGAGGCTCTGCGCCACCCGGGCCACCACCTCCGGGCGATCGGTGGCTCCGTTCAGCGTCCGCGACCGGCTGATCGAGGAGAAGTCGGGCCAGCGCACCTTCACCGTCACCGTGCGGGCGAACAGTCCCGCGCCCGCCAGGCGTTGGGCGACCAGCCGGGCGTGCCGCTCAGCGATGCCGGCGAGCACGTCGGCGTCGGCGATGTCGCGCTCGAACGTGTCCTCCACCGAGATCGACTTGGTCTCCCGCTCGGGTTCCACCGGACGGTCGTCCTCGGCACCTGCCAGGGCGTGCAGGTGCTCGCCACCGGCCTTGCCGAGTTCCCGGACGAGCTCGGCGAGCGACAGCTCGCGCAGCGATGCGATCGTGGTCACGCCCAGCCGGGACAGCCGCTCCATGGTGGCCGGCCCGACGCCGGGGATGGCGCGGGCAGGCAGGTCGGCGATGGTCTCCGCCTCCGTGCCGGGCGCCACCAGGCGGACGCCGTCCGGCTTGGCGAGCTCGCTGGCCACCTTCGCGATGAACTTGCTCGAGCCCAGACCCACGGACGCGGTCAGCCCCCCGGTGGCTTCGGCGACGCGTGCCCTCAGCGCGGCGGCGAGCCCGCGCAGCGACTCGTCGTCCAGCGGACGCTGCTCTCCCGCGGCCAGGTCGACGAACGCTTCGTCCAGGCTCAGCGGCTCGACCAGCGGCGACAGTTCGGCCAGCAGGCCCATCACGACGCCGCTGGCCTGGCGGTAGGCGTCGAAGCGCCCGGCCAGGAACGCCGCGTGCGGGCAGCGCCGTCGCGCCTCGTGCATCGGCATCGCCGAGCCGACGCCGAACCTGCGGGCCTCGTAGGACGCCGTGGAGACCACCCCGCGCAGGCCGATCCCACCGACGATCACCGGCTTGCCCCGCAGCGACGGCTTGTCGCGCTGTTCGACCGCGGCGAAGAACGCGTCCAGGTCGAGGTGCATGATGCTGGCCTGCTGGCGCACCCGCTACTCCAGCGATTCGAGGTACGCCGCGCCCCGGGGCGAGAGCCGGTAGCCGACCCGAAGGCTCTCGGTCAGCCCCAGCGCCTTGAGCCGGCGGATGTCCGCCTTCATCGGGGCCACCTCGCGTCCCAGCAGGGCGGCCAGCTCGGTGGAGATCACGCCGGGATTGTCCCGGATCCACTCCAGAATGGGACGCGTCCACGGGCCGGTGTGCTTGCCGGCATCCAGCTTGGCTACGGCGGCGGTGATCGCGGTGAGTTCCGCGGCGTCCGGCACGTCCTCACGAAGGGCGATCCGCGGGTCCTCACCCACCCAGGACAGGTGCACCCGGTACACGTGGTCGCCGCCCTTGCTGGCCCGCGGACCGCGGCGGGACGGGGCGGGATCCCGGGTCAAGCCCGGGACGGCAGGCGGATACAGCTGCCTGCGCAGCGCGTCCACGCTGACGTAGCCGGCGGCCCGCGCGTCGTCCTCGGTGAGCTCGGACGCCTGGTTCACCTCCTCGACGCCGTCGAACCGCACGATGCCCGCCGAGGTGAGCTGCGTCCCGCCGACCTTCACCCGCGGCTGCTCCCAGCGGCGGAACGCGAGGGTGATCGTGCCGTCGCGCACCCCCTGGGCGATCCGGTTGGGGAGCAGCATCAGCGCCGCCGGTAGCCCACGAAGTCGAACTCGCCGCGCGGCTCGCGCCGGACTTCCACCCAGTCGGACGGGTCGATCTCGGGGAAGCGGACGGAACCCTCGGCGGCGGCGTGGACCTCGGTGAGATCCAGGTCGGTCAGCCGGTCCCACGCCTCGCGGTAGACGCGGCCGCCGCCGGCGACGTAGATCTCCTGGTCATCGAGGCCGGCGGCCAGGTCGATGGCCTCGTCGAGGCTGGAGACGGCGTAGCCGGTGGCGGTGCTTCCGGCAGGCGGCAGTTCCACGGTCTCCGGCCGGCTGGTGACCACGATGGTCGGCCGGCCGGGCAGCCAGCGTCCGATCGCCTCGTGCGTCCTGCGTCCCATGATCATCGGGTGGCCGAGCGTGACCCGCTTGTAGCGGGCCCAGTCCTCGGCGAACTCGAACGGCTGCCTCGCACCGTCCCCGATGACGCCGTTGTCCGCCACGATGGCGATCGCGATGATCCGCATGCGCGTCTCCCTAGACCGCGATCGGGGCCTTGATGCCCGGGTGCGGGTCGTAGTCGATCACCTCGATGTCGCTCAGTTCGAACGCGTCGATGCTGGTCACGTCCGGGTTGAGCAGCAGTCGCGGCAGCGGACGCGGTGCGCGCGAGAGCTGCAGCTTCGCCTGGTCGAGGTGGTTGAGGTAGAGGTGCGCGTCGCCCAGGGTGTGGACGAAGTCGCCGACGCCGAGCCCGGTGACCTGGGCGATCAGGTGGGTCAGCAGGGCGTACGAGGCGATGTTGAACGGGACGCCGAGGAAGATGTCCGCCGAGCGCTGGTAGAGCTGGCAGGAGAGCTTGCCGTCCGCCACGTAGAACTGGAAGAACGCGTGGCAGGGCGGCAGCGCCATCTCCGACAGCTGGCCGACGTTCCAGGCGCTGACGATGTGCCGGCGGCTGTCGGGATTGGACCGGATCGACTCGATGACGGCCTGGATCTGGTCGACGTGGCCGCCGTCGGGGGTGGGCCAGGAGCGCCACTGGTACCCGTAGATCGGGCCGAGGTCGCCGTTGGCGTCGGCCCACTCGTCCCAGATGGTGATGCCGTTCTCACGCAGCCAGCCGACGTTGGTCGACCCGCGCAGGAACCACAGCAACTCGCCGAAGATGCTGCGGGTGTGCAGCTTCTTGGTCGTCAGCAGCGGGAAGCCTTCGGTGAGGTCGAAGCGCATCTGGTGGCCGAAGACGCTGAGCGTGCCGGTTCCGGTGCGGTCGGATTTCTCGGTGCCGTCGGTGAGGACGCGGTCGAGGAGCTCGAGGTACTGCTTCACAGGTACTCCTTCAGGATCGGCACCATCGCGCGGACGGCCCGTCCCCGATGGCTGATGGCGTCCTTCGCCTCCGGGCTCAGTTCGCCGTTGGTGACCTGGCTGCCGTCGGCGACGAAGATCGGGTCGTAGCCGAAGCCGTTGTCGCCGCGCGGTTCGAGGACGAGCCGGCCGTCCATCACGCCGCGGACGAGCTTCTCGGTGCCGTCGGGAGTGACCAGGGCCATCGCGCACACGAACCGGGCGGTTCGGTCGGCCTCCTCGGTGTCGGCGAGCTGGGCAACCAGGAGGTCGAGGTTGCGCTGGTCGGTGGCATCAGGTCCCGACCACCGGGCCGAGCGGACGCCGGGCATCCCGTTGAGCAGGTCGACCTCCAGCCCGGAGTCGTCGGCGACGGCGAGGTGCCCGGTGGCCGCGACCGCGGCGCGCGCCTTGATCAGGGCGTTGCCCTCGAAGGTGCGCTCGGTCTCGGCCGGCTCGGGGTAGGCCGGGAAGGCGTCCAGCCCGCGGACGTCCGCCTCCACGCCGGACGCCGCCAGCACCCGGTGCAGCTCGGCCGCCTTCTTCGCGTTGTGGGTCGCCACCACCACCACGCTCACCGGGCCAGCGCCTCCTGCTGCAGCCGGGAGAGCTGGGCACAGCCGGCGAGCCCCAGGTCGAGCAGCTCGTCGAGCCGGGCGCGGTTGAACGGCCTGCCCTCGGCCGTGCCCTGGACCTCGACGAACTCCCCCGCGCCGGTGGCGACGACGTTCAGGTCGACCTCTGCCGTGGAGTCCTCGGTGTAGGCCAGGTCGAGCATGGCGGTGTCCCCGATGACCCCGACCGACACCGCGGAGACCGAGCCGGTCAGCGGCTCGCCGACCAGGAGGCTGCGTTCGCGCAGCCAGCTGACCGCGTCCGCCAGCGCGACGTAGGCGCCGGTGACCGAGGCCGTCCGGGTGCCGCCGTCGGCTTGGAGCACGTCGCAGTCGAGGACGATCGTGTTCTCGCCGAGCGCGGCGTAGTCGATCACCGCGCGAAGGCTGCGCCCGATCAGCCGGCTGATCTCGTGGGTGCGTCCGCCGATCTGGCCACGCTTCACCTCGCGTTCGCTGCGGGTGTGGGTGGCCCGGGGCAGCATCGCGTACTCGGCGGTGACCCAGCCCAGCCCGCTGCCCTTGCGCCAGCGCGGGACGCCCTCGGTCACCGAGGCCGCGACCAGGACCCGGGTCGCGCCGAATTCGACCAGCACCGAGCCCTCGGCGTGGTCGAGCCAGTTGCGGGTGATCCGGACCTCGCGCAGGTCGGACGGAGAGCGGCCATCGGCCCGGAGTGACGACATAGGCTCACCTTATCCGCGTGGCCCGACAGTGTCCGGTTTGCGTCCCTGCATACCCCCGGGGGTATATTGGAGCCACCGACAACGAAGGAGAACCGAGTATGTGTCATCCCGTCACCTGCAGGGTCTGCGGCAAGACCACCTGGGCCGGCTGCGGCCAGCACGTCGCGATGGTGAAGGCGTCCGTGCCTGCCGGGCAGTGGTGTGGCGGCCAGCACACCGCAGAGGAGGTCGCGGCGGCGCGCCCCAAGGGACTGTTCGGCAGTATCTTCGGGCGATGAAACTCATTCGCCTCGCCACGGCACTGGTGGCGGCGTCCGTCCTGCTCGTCGGCTGCTCCAGTGGCTCGCCGAGCCTGAACAGCGGCCCGACCGCGGCAGCTGCTCCGGCACCAGGGTCCTCCCTGACATCGGGTGACTTCGCTGCGGCGGCCAAGCTGCCCGACACTGTCCTGCTCGACGTACGGACGCCGGAGGAGTTCGCGGCCGGGCACCTGGCCGGCGCCCAGAACGTGGACGTCGAGGCCGCCGACTTCGCCCAACGCGTCGGCACCCTCGACAAGGCCAAGAGCTACGCCGTCTATTGCCGCAGCGCCAATCGCTCGAAGGTGGCCATGACCGTCATGCAGCAGGTCGGCTTCACCACGTTCTTCGACCTGGACGGCGGCATCAACGCCTGGAAGTCCGCCGGCGGAGAGGTCGTCACCGGCTGATCCCGCCTCGCCGCAGTGGGAAACCGCGCCATCGGGTAAGGGTGCGGTAACCGACGACAGGGAATGCGGATGCGGATCGGGCTGGTGGCACCGCCGTGGGTACCGGTGCCCCCGCCGGCGTACGGCGGGACGGAGATGGTGGTGGATCTGCTCGCGACCGGGCTGCAGGCGGCCGGTCACGAGGTGATCCTCGCCGCGGCGGCCGACAGCACCTGCCCGGTGCGGCTCGTCCCGGGGACGGCGGCGTCGGCGCCGGAGACGACCAACGACGCCACTCCCCTGCTCGCCCACATCGTCACCGCCTACGCGGCCATGGGCGACGTGGACGTGATCCACGACCACACGCCCGCGGGCCCGGTCTACTCCGGGCGGCCGGACGGCGTCCCGGTCGTGGTCACCAACCACAACGCGTTCACCCCCGAGGCGATCACGCTGTTCCGGGCGGCTGCGAGGGACACCGCGGTCGTGGCGATCTCGCAGGACCACGCCCGCCAGGCCGGTGACGTCCCGATCGCGCGGGTCATCCACCACGGCATCGACCCGTCCCGCGTCCCCGTCGGTGAGGGGCGCGGCGGATATGCGGCGTTCCTCGGCCGGATCGACCCGGACAAGGGCGTCGTCGAAGCCCTCAGAATCGCCCGCGCCGCCGGCGTCCCGCTGCGGATCGCCGCCAAGATGCAGGACGCGGCCGAGCAGGAGTACTTCGAGAACGAGGTCCGTCCGCTGCTGACCGACGAGCACGAGTACATCGGCGAGGTGAGCGACGCCGAGAAGTACGAGCTGCTGGGCGACGCGTTCGCCCTGCTCAACCCGATCCAGTGGGCCGAGCCGTTCGGCCTGGCCATGATCGAAGCCCTGGCAACGGGGACGCCGGTGGTCGGCACCCCCGGCGGCTCGGCACCGGAGATCGTCCAGTCAGGTACTACCGGCTACCTCGCCGGCGTCGAGGCGCTGCCGGAACTGCTGCTTCGCGCGGGCGACCTCGACCGGTCGGCGTGTCGAGCCGACGTCGAACGACGTTTCAGCGTCGAGCGGATGGTGAACGACCATCTGGCCCTGTACGAGGACCTCCGCGCTCAGATCGTGTAGACCTGATCGACCGTCTCGACGAAGCCGGCCATCAGCCGCCGGCCGATGCCGGCGAACAGTTCCGGGCTGCCGGTGGTCAGGAAACGCAGCCGCGCATCCCGGGGCTCGGCGTGCAGCAGGCCGGCATCGGTCAGCGTGGCGAACACCTCCTTGGCGCACTCCTCCGCCGACGACACCAGCGTGACCTCGTCTCCCATCACGTAGGAGATGACGCCGGCGAGCAGCGGATAGTGGGTGCAGCCGAGGATCAGGGTGTCGATGCCGCTCTCCCGCAGCGGCAGCAGGTAGCCGCGGGCGACGTCCAGCAGCTCGGCGCCGCCGGTGATGCCGGCCTCGACGTAGTCGACGAACAGCGGGCATGGCTGGGTGACCAGCTCGACATCGGGGACGGCGACGAGCGCGTCGTCGTAGCTCCCGGACGTGGCCGTCGCCGTGGTGCAGATCAGCCCGATCCGGCCCGTCCGCGTGGCCCGGACGGCGCGGCGGGCGGCGGGCAGGATCACGTCCACCACCGGCATGTCGTACCGTTCGCGGGCGTCCCTGAGCACGGCGGAGGAGGCCGAGTTGCAGGCGATCACCAGGGCTTTCACCCCCGTGCCGGCCAGGTAGTCCAGGCACTCCAGCGCGTACTCACGCACCTCGCCGATGCTCTTGGTGCCGTAGGGGGCGCGGGCGGTGTCGCCGAGGTAGACCATGTCCTCGTTCGGCAACTGGTCCAGCAGCGCCCGGGCGACGGTCAGCCCGCCGAAGCCGGAGTCGAAGACACCGATCGGGGCATCGTTCGAACTCACAACGATGGAGGATACCGGCACAATGGAGGGGTGAAAGCCGAACCGATCGATGCCGCCAAGCTCGCCATGCGGGCACTGCGCGCCATGGACGACGCCCAGCGTGCCGTCCGGGACGGCTGGGAGCGGCTCACCGGCCAGGCTCAGGCCGACCCGCACAGGACGCCGAACGATCGCCGCCAACCCCCTGAGGTCTGGTAGGCCTCAGCGGCGCACGGACAGGCTGAGCATCACCGGCTGCGAGCAGGTCGCCGCCACCGCACACCCTCCGCACCCGCCCGGCGGGCAGCCGATCGGGACCTGGTCGGCGGCCAGCCGTCCGCTGCGCAGCAGGTGGTCGACGGCAGCGCGCGTCACTTCCTCCGACAGCCCGGTCCTGCGGGCGATCTCGACCAGCGTCGGCGTCCCGGCCTCCACCTGGGCCAGGACGGCGGTCAGCGGCCCGCTCACCAGAACAGCCTTCCCACCTGGAAGACGGCCACGGCCAGCGTCCACGCGACCACCAGCTGCAGGCCGACGCCGAACAACGTCCAGCGTCCGCCGATCTCCCGCCACTGGGTGGCGACGGTCGCGACGCAGGGCGTGTAGGCCAGCAAGAAGATCATGAACGCCAGCGCCGCCGGGATCGGATGGCCGCCCGAGGATTCGACGAAGGTGTTCATCACCGCGACCCCGAGGTCGCCGGGAGCACCGCCCTCCTCGGGCTCGGCGACCGCGTAGGTCTGCGCCCAGGACGAGATCACCGCCTCCTTGGCGACGAAGCCGACCACCAGGGTGGAGGCGCTCTGCCAGCTGTTGAAGCCCGCGGGGGCGAACACCGGAGTGATCGCCTGGGCCGCGACGCCGTAGACCGAGTCCTGCACCGGCACCTCGCCGAACGCCTCGCCGGGCTGGGTGGGGATCGACTGCAGCAGCCAGACCCCGATCACCGTGACGAGGATGATCCCGGTCGCGGTCTGCAGGAAGCCCTTCAGCTTCACCCAGGTCACCGACGCGGTCAGCCGCAGCGTCGGCACCTGGTAGGCCGGCAGGTCGATCACCAGGGGTTCGATCGGCTCGCCCTTCCACAGCGTCCCCCGCAGCGCGAGCCCGACCAGCACGATGATCACGATCGAGGTGAGGTACATGCCGAACACGGCCGTCCCGGCGTAGGCGCCGAAGAAGATGGAGCCCATCATCACGAACACCGTCAGGCGTGCCGTGCACGCGGTGAACGGCACCAGCAGCGCGGTCAGGATGCGGTGCCGGGCGTTCGGCAGGATTCGCGTGCCGCTGATGGCCGGCACGTTGCAGCCATAGCCGACGATGAGCGGCAGGAAGGCGCGGCCGGGCAGGCCGATCCGGCGCATCAGCCGGTCGGTGACCACCGCCGCGCGCGCCAGGTAGCCGGAGTCCTCCAGCAGCGCCAGCAGGATGAACATCAGCGTCATCAGCGGGACGAAGGTCAGCAGCATGCCGACACCGGCGATCAGTCCGTCCACGAGCAGGCCCTGCACCCAGGTGTCGCCGAGTCCCACCGCGTGGAGTCCGGCGACCGTGGCATCGGTGACCGGCCCGCTGAAGAGCGTGTCGAGGAAGTCCTGCAGTGGAGCGGCGATCGTCGTCGTGACCTGGAACACCAGCCACATCACCGCGAGGAAGATCAGCGGCCCGAGAACGGGCGCCGTCACCCAGCGATCCACCTTGTCGGACCGCGTCCGGGCGTCCTTCGCGGTTGCCGTCGTGGCGGCCTCGACGACGTCCGCGATCCAGGAGAACCGGTCGTCCTCGAGCGCGAGGGCGTCAGCATCGGCCGGGACGGGCCTGGGGTCGGGCGCTGGCACGCCCAGAGCGTCCCGGACGGCGATGGCGAGTCCACCGAGTCCGCCGCGCCGCCGCGGGTCGATGGCCACGACGGGGACGCCGAGACGCTCGGTCAGGGCGTCCACGTCAACGACGATGCCGCGCTTGTCCGCGACGTCCCCCATGGTCAGGGCCACCACCATCGCCAGGCCCTGCTCGCGCAGCTGGGCGACCAGGTACAGGCATCCGGTCAGCCGGGAGGCGTCGCAGGTGACGACCGCGATGTCGGGACGCTCGTCCGCCGGTCCCCCGATCAGCAGTTCCCGGGTGAGCGCCTCGTCCGGGGAGTGCGGATCGAGGGAGTAGGCACCGGGCAGGTCGACCAGGGTGATGTCCAGTGGCTGGCTGTCGGGGCAGGTGCAGCCCTCACACAGGCAGCTCGCCGGGGCGTGCCAGGCGCCGCGCGAGACCTCGACCGTCGTCCCGGGCCAGTTGCCCATGGTGACGTTCGCGCCGGTCAGAGCGTTGAACAGCGTCGACTTGCCGGTGTTCGGGGCTCCCGCCAGGGCGACGACCGGGCTCTGCGGCCCGGCGCCCTCGCCCCCGCCGGTGTGGCAGCACTGCTTGACCGACAGCGTCGGGACGGAGGAGGCGGCGCGCTCGGCGACGGACATCAGGCGCGGACCTCGGCCCGCAGACCGGCGAGCAGCGAACGGCCGACGGCAACCCGGGAGCCGGCGACGAGCACCACCCGTCCCCCACCTGCCGTGCGGGAGAGCACCGAGAAGCCGGAGCCGACCCGCAACCCGAACGAGGCGAGCCGATGCGCGGGGGCAGCGTCGATGTCGGCTTCGACAAGGGTGAGCGCGGTTCCGATCGGGGCTCTGTCAAGCCCGACGCCTACGTACATGTGAGTAAGGATAGCCTCACCTGCCCGGTCGCCGCACCATTTCAAAACGCGGGACGCACGAAAATCTGGTCAGGGCTGCAGCGAGATCAGGCTGTCGGTGACGTAGGCCAGCCACTCGTACACCCGGTAGACGTAGCTGCGCGGATCGTCATCGCCGAGAGACTCCACGCCGTCGATGTCGTCCGCCGTCCGGATGCCCAGGCGCGAGGCCAGGCTCAGGCGCAATGCCGTCAACGTCTTCAGCCAGGCGTCGAGTTCGGCGAGCGGCACCTGCACGGGTCGCTCGCCCGCCCCGCTCTCCTCGAGGGCGGCCAACACCACCTCGGCCTGGTCCCGCCGGTCGTTGCGCTGCCGGGTCTGGGTGAGCCGACGGAACTCCGCCGAGGCCGCAGGGTCATGGGGGTAGGCGTCGGGGAACAGCCGGCTGATCACCGGATCGGTGCGGTCGAGCGGCTCCACGGACGCCAGCTCGGCCTGCCAGCGGTCGAACGGGTCCGACGTCTCGGGCTCGGCGGCCTGCACGTCGATGAGTTCGACCAATTGCTGGACCAGGGAGGTCAGCAACCCGGCCTCGTAGTCGGTGAGGCGCATCCGGATCAGCGAGCCGGTGCGCTTGAAGGCACTCTTCACGCCGGCTCCAGCGTGGACCACAGCCCGTAGCCGTGCATCGCGTCGACGTCGATCTCCATCTGCTCCCTGGTGCCGGTCGAGACCACGGCCTTGCCGCTGTTGTGCACGGTGAGCATGAGTTCGGCTGCGCGCTCCTCCGGATAGCCGAAGTAGGTGCTGAACACATGGGTGACGTAGCTCATCAGGTTCACCGGGTCGTCCCAGACGATCGTCACCCAGGGCGTGAGGGTCTGCTCGGCCTCAGCCGGCCGCTCGCGGGTGACCGTCGCGCCCGATGGCTGGTCGGGAAGGTGGGGTGTGGTCACCCGTCCATTGTTGCACCGGGCGACCACAGCCTGCCCCAGCGAGGGATCGCTGGTTACGCTGAGCGCATGACTGTCCTGACGGCGCCCACTTCGGCTGCTCCGAGCACGGCCCTGCTCACCGACCAGTACGAGCTGACCATGATCCGTGCCGCGCTGCGATCGAAGACGGCCAACCGGGCCAGTGTGTTCGAGTTGTTCGCGCGCCGCCTGCCGGACGGCCGGCGGTACGGCGTCGTCGCCGGCGTCGGCCGGGCGCTGGAGGCGATCCAGGCGTTCCGCTTCGACGAGTCGGCGCTCAACTTCCTGCTGGAGGAGAACGTCATCGACACCGACCTCGCCGACTGGCTGAGCCGGTACAAGTTCCGCGGGAACGTGTGGGGCTACCCCGAGGGCGAGGTCTACTTCCCGGGCTCGCCGATCCTGGTGGTCGAGGGGACGTTCGCCGAGACCGTGATCCTGGAGACGGTCCTGCTGAGCATCTACAACTACGACTGCGCCGTCGCCTCTGCCGCGTCCCGGATGACCGCGATGGCCGCGGGCCGTCCCTGCATCGAGATGGGATCGCGCCGCACCAACGAGTACGCAGCCGTCGCCGCCGCCCGGGCCGCCTACGTCGCCGGCTTCGCCTCGACCTCCAATCTGGAGGCCGGACGCAGCTACGGCATCCCCACGACCGGCACGGCCGCCCACTCCTTCACGCTCCTGCACGACAGCGAGGAGGACGCGTTCCGGGCCCAGCTGAAGACCCTGGGGCGCTCGACCACCCTGCTCGTCGACACCTACGACATCGAGGAGGCCGTGCGGACCGGCGTCCGGCTCAGCAAGGGCAGGCTGGGCGCGATCCGGCTCGACTCCGGAGACCTGGCCGAACAGGCCGTCGCCGCCCGAGCCCTGCTCGACTCCCTGGACGCGAAGGACACGAAGATCATCGTCACCTCCGACCTGGACGAGTACCAGATCGCCGCCCTGCGCAGCGCGCCGGTGGATGCCTACGGCGTCGGCACGTCCCTGGTGACCGGCTCGGGGGCCCCGACCTGCGGCTTCGTCTACAAGCTCGTCGCCCGCGCGACCGAGGACGGGAAGGACGCGCCGCTGCTGCCCGTGGCGAAGAAGAGCCTGGACAAGGTCAGCATCGGCGGCCGCAAGCACGCGCTGCGCCGGCTCAACGCCAAGGGACGCGCGGAGGCGGAGGTGGTCGGCATCGGCGCGCAGCCGGCGGACGACGGCAACGACCGTCCGCTGCTGGTGGAGCTGATGCGCAAGGGCAAGCCGGTCGGCCGCGAGTCCCTGGAGACAGCCCGCGAACGGCACCAGCGGGCGCGCGCGGAGCTCCCGCTGGAGGCACTGAAGATGAGCCGGGGCGAGCCCGCACTGCCGACGATCATGCTCACCGCAGACGGAGCCGATTCGGAGATGCCCTACTCCGGGGTGAGGCGGGTGGCGAAGCCGAAGGGAAAGGTGCAGAAATGAGCCGGGCAGCGATCGTCGTGGACGTCCAGAACGACTTCTGCGAAGGCGGCTCGCTGGCCGTCGCGGGAGGCAACGCCGTCGCCGAGCGGCTCGCCGGGTACCTGCCGTCAGCTGGTTACGACGTCGTGGTGGCGACCCGCGACCACCACATCGACCCGGGTGCCCACTTCTCGGCCGAGCCCGACTACGTGGACTCCTGGCCGCCGCACTGCGTGGCCGGGACGCGTGGAGCCGAGCTTCACCCGGCGCTGTCGGGGTACCCCTTCGATGCGGTGTTCGACAAGGGGGAATACGCCGCCGCATATTCCGGCTTCGAGGGCTTCGCCGACGGGACGTCGCTGGCCGACTGGCTGGCAGCCCACGACGTGACCGAGGTCGACGTCGTCGGCATCGCGACCGACTACTGCGTCCGCGCCACCGCTCTGGACGCCGCGGCCACCGGCCGTCCGACCCGCGTCCTGCTCGACCTGACCGCCGCCGTCGCACCCGATCGGGTCGATCAGGTGGTGGCCGAGTTCGCCCGAGCCGGCGTGGAGGCCACCGGTTCGTGAGACGATCCGGTCAGCCCGCCGGATCCAGCGAACCACCGATCTCGTTCATCACCGCCGCCAGCCGGAAGGTCCGCGCGTCGGTGAACACCTCTTCCAGCAGGAGGGGACGGCCGTCCGGGCCGGCCAGCGGCACCCTCCAGTTGGGGTACTCCAGGTGCGTCCCGGGCTGGTTCTGCGTGCGCCGCTCCCCCACCGCGTCGGTCAGCGCCGCGCAGAGCACCCGGGACGGGGTCGCCACCAGGTAGCGGTGCAGCGCCAGCACGATGTCCTCGACCACCGTGGAGTCCTGCGCGAGGAACCCTCCGCGGCGCAGGGCGTCGATGAAGGCGCTCAGCTCGGCCTGCGCGGTCGCCAGTTCGGCGTCCAGGGACTCGGTGAGCAGGCCCAGCTCGTGCTGCAGCCGGATGTGGTCGCCGGCGAGGTAGCCGGCCGTCGGCGGCAGGTCATGGGTGGTCACCGAAGCCAGGCAGTACTCCCGCCAGGAGTCCGGCGGCAGCGGCTGGCCGGCCGCGTCCCGCTCGAACCAGGCGATCGAGGTGCCGAGAATGCCCCGGTCGTGCAGGTAGCCCCGCACCCACGGCTCGACGACGCCGAGATCCTCGCCGACCACCAGCGCGCCCGCGCGATGGGCCTCCAGCGCGAGGATGCCCACCAGCGCCTCGTGGTTGTAGCGGACGTAGCTGCCGCGGCCGGGCCCCATGCCTTCGGGGATCCACCACAGCCGGAACAGGCCCATGATGTGGTCGACCCGGATGCCGCCCGAGTTGTGCAGGATGCCGGCCACCATCTGCCGGAAGGGTGCGTACGACAGTTCCTCGAGCCGGTCGGGACGCCACGGGGCCTGGCTCCAGTCCTGGCCGGCCTGGTTGAAGTGGTCGGGCGGCGCGCCCACGCTCAGGCCGTCGGCGAAGAGGTCGGAGTAGGTCCAGGCCTCCGCGCTCTTCGCGCTCACCCCGACGGCCAGGTCGTTCATGACGCCGATCCGCATGCCGGTGCTGCGGGCCGTGCCGTGGGCGGCGTGCAACTGCTCGTCCGCCGCGAACTGCAGCCACTCGTGGAACCGGACGTCGTCGACGTGATCGGCGGCGAACGCGGCCACCTCCGGCGAGGACGCGTCCCGCAGCTCCGTCGGCCATTCCCGCCAGTTCGCTCCCTCGGCGATCACCAAGGCCGACCAGGTGGCGAACTGGCTCAGCCCGCGTCCCTCGCGGCGGACGAAGTCGTCGAATGCCAGCTGCCGGGCCGGCCGCAGGCCGTGGTCGAAGATGATCCGCAGTGCGGCGATCTTCGCGTCCCACACCTGGTCACGGTCGAGCAGTTCGCTCCCGGCCAGCCGCTGCTCGAGGTCCTGTTTGAGCGTGGCGATCCGGGCCCGGTCCTCGTCGTCCAGTTCCGCGTACTCGGGGACGGCCTCAGGCCGCACGTACAGCGGGTTGACGTAGCGCCGGGACATCGGCAGGTAGGGCGAGGCCTCCAGCGGCGGTGTCGGCTCGGCGGCGTGCAGCGGGTTCACGAGGACGAAGCCGGCGGACTGCCGGGTGGCCGACCAGGTCGCCAGGTCCGCCAGGTCGACCAGGTCGCCGAAGCCCCACGAACCGGCCGACCGCAGGCTGTACAGCTGGGTCGAGTAGCCCCAGACCCGCGCCTCGCCCATGCTCTCGGGGAAGCCGAGGAACCGCGGGCTGACGACGAGGGTGGCCTCGACCTGCCCGGCCCCGGTCGTGGCCAGGAGACGGTGGTAGCCGAGCGGCAGTGTGCCGGGCAGGAGGAACGCGGCCTCGCCGGTCAGCTGTCCGTCCACGGCGCGGGGTTCGACGACGTGCTCGACCTGGGCGACGTCCACGGTGCCGCCGTCCTCCAGCAGCACCTCCACCCGGACCCCGGTGCCGTGCGGCACGTGCACGAGGACACGTCGCTCGACCCCCTGCTCGGTGATGGTGAACGGCGGCAGCGTCCGCGTCCAGGGACGCAGCCACAGCGCGTCCAGCGCCTGCTGGGCGTGCTCGGGGTCGGACGCGTCGACGTCCATGCCGGCGAGGATCGCGATCACGGTCGAGTCGGTGATCTCGGTCAGGCGTCCCTTCCAGTCCCAGAACTCGGTGGCGATGCCGAACGCCTCAGCCAGCTGGCGTAGTGCTGGGCTGGACAATGCCATCGCAGGGCCTCCGGTTCGGGGACGGATCAGACGACACGATATAGGTCCGGATCAGGGGGCACGATCGAGTGGTTCACGACCGGGCCGATCCGCAGCGACGAGACGAGCGCCGCGGCGGCGATCACGCCCATCGCCGTGAACAGGATTCCGAAGGCCAGCCGCTGGTCGGGCATGGCGAGGGCGAACAGGGTTCCGGCGATGCCGGCGGCGAGCGCATTGCCGAGGGCTTCTCCGACCTGCAGCGACGAGGAGTTGCGTCCCAGCTCCGGCTCCGCGGACAGCTGCATCACCACCAGGGAGGTGCTGGCCATGTGCAGGCCCATGCCGAGCCCGGCGACCACCCAGCCGCCGATGATCAGCCCGAGCAGGGAGCCGGGGAACCAGGCGGCGACCGCGATCAGCGCGAGCCCGGCCGCGGTCAGGGCTGCGCCGACGCTGGCGATGGTGTCGCGACGCAGCCGAAGCCAGCTGCGGGACTGCAGCCACGAGCCGGTCGTCCAGCCTGCCGAGCCGATGGTGACCACGACGCCGCCCCAGGACAGGTTGAGTCCCTCGGAGCGGACCAGCATCAGGGTGAGGAAGGTGTCGGCACCGAAGAAGGCGCCAGCGGCCAGCATCCGCAGGTTGACGTTGGCAGCCAGGCCCGTCCCGGTGGGCCGGTAGCCGCGGGGCAGCAGCGGCGGCAGGCCGAAGCCGAGCAGCGCGATGCCGGCGGCGAGCCAGAGCAGGGACAGGAGCTCGATGTGCTGGCCCGCCACCTGGAGCGCCGCCGCACCGAGCGCGACCAGTGCCGCGGATCGCAGCCGGTGTCCGGTCCGGGACGGGACGGCGTCCGTCTGGTCGACCGGGGCGAGTTCGATCCGCCGCAGCGGCCCGAAGATCAGCGCCCCGCCGACCGCCATCACCGGAAGGACGGAGAAGAACACCAGGTGCCAGCTCCAGGTGAGGCTCAGCCAGGCCGCGATGGTCGGCCCGATGAATGCCGGCAGCATCCATGCGAAGGACATCCAGGTGATCACGACCGCGCGTTCGCGGGCGTCGAACAGACGCGCGACCAGCACCATCACGGCCAGGTTCATGGTGCCGCCGCCGAGGCCCTGGACGAACCGTCCGGCCACGAGCACGAGCATGTTCGGCGCCGTCCCGGCGATCACCAGGCCGGCGGCGAAGACGATGAAGCCCACGACGAGCGGCTGCTTGGGGCCCACCCGGTCGCTGGCCTGGCCGGCCGCGACGATCGCGAAGGTCTGGGCGATCATGAAGGCGGTGAAGGCCCACGCGTAGAGCTCCACCTGGCCGAGGTCTGCCTCCGCCGCGGGCATCGCGGTGACGACGGCGACCGCCTCGAAGGCGATCGCGACGACGCACAGCAGCAGTCCGACGATCAGCCCGCGGCGCGACGGTGCGATCGGACGCGCGGACTGCGTCGATTCGTCCATGCGCGCTCCCGGTCACTCGCTACGCTCAGCCCGACAGTCTTTCACGACTCTGGAGCAGGGCCGGCGACTACCCGGACGCCACCCTCGCCGAGAAGGCGGACTTCGTCTGGTACAACCTCACCCGTCCCGAGGTCTGGCAGGCGTACTCGTCCGAGGTCGCGATGTATGTGCTCTTCGCCGCGCTCGGCACCTTCGGCCTGATCAGACAGCTCGGCCGGGCCCGGCGCGCCTGACTGCCTAGGCTGGGTGCATGCCCGACGCACCCGAATTCCCGCCACCGATGTCGGCCAGCCATCGCGAGCGAGGCATGGCCGAGTCGTTCGGGATCGACGCCGCCAGCTACGACGCGGCTCGTCCGGCTTACCCCGCCGCTCTGATCGAGCAAGTCACCGGCGGACGGCGCGGGCTGGAAGTACTCGACGTCGGCTGCGGGACGGGCATCGCTGCCCGGCAACTCCAGGACGCCGGATGCACCGTGCTGGGCATTGACCCGGACGCCCGCATGGCCGCCTACGCCCGCGAGAACGGGCTGGACGTCGAGGTGTCGACCTTCGAAGCCTGGGAGCCGGCGGGCCGACGGTTCGACGTGGTGACGGCTGCGCAGTCGTGGCACTGGGTCGACCCCGCGATCGGGGTGCCGAAGGTCGCCGGCGTCCTGCGTCCGGGCGGGCGGCTCGCCATCTTCGGCCATGTCTTCGAGCCGCCCGACGCCGTCGCGAAGGCAACGGCCGAGGCGTACCGGAGGGTGGTGCCCGACTCGCCCTTCACCGATCAGGGCCGGCGGCCGCTGGAGCTGTACCAGGCCGGCTACGCCAGCACCGCCCGGGCCCTCAGCGACAGCGGGGCGTTCACGAGCGTCGAACAGTGGCGCTTCGACTGGTCCCGGCGCTACACACGCGAGGAGTGGCTCGCCCTGCTGCCCACGACCGGCGGACTCACCCGGCTGCCTGCGCGCCAGACGGAGGAGATCCTGGAGGCCGCCGGGGCGGCGATCGACGCGCTTGGCGGGAGCTTCTTGATGGAGTACGTCACCTTGGCTGTCACCGCTCCGCGGAGCTAGCCGCGTCCGCGCTTCGGCTGAACCGAAGTACCTGTCCCCGATGGTTCAACCCGGCTGAACCGAAGTACCTGTCCCCGATGGTTCAAGCCGTTCTGACGCGTCCGGCTCACTCCGGTCGTCGGCCGTACTCAAGAGTGGCGGTCGACGCGTACGAGATCCTCGCCCGGATTCGCGAACAGGTCGCGCTGCGCGACGGCTTCGAGGTGTTTCCGTTCTCGAGCCGGACGAGCCGGAAGCAGGATCTCGACCACACCACCCCCCTACCGACCGGGAGGCACGGAACAGACCAGGCAGTCGAACCTCGGACCGCTGTCCAGGAGGGTGCACAGGGCGAAGACCCACGGACGCTGGCGCCTCGAACAGCCGGAGCCGGGCGTGTCCACCTGGACGTCGCCGCACGGCCTCCGCTACGAGGTGAGTCCGTTGGGGAGCCGTCGAGTCGAAGATCACCCGGACTACCGCGAGCTGGACGAACTGCTCGCGTACGCCGAGGGCCCACCTCTGGGTACCGTTGACCCATGACCACTGAGCAGCCGCAGACGACCACCATCGTCAAGGAGCGCACCGAGGAGTCGTACGAGTACCGGCTCGACGAGGGCGACCACGAGCGGTTCTCGCACTACGTCCCGAAGAACAAGCTCACCGAGGCCATGGTGATGGGGACGCCGGTGATCGCGCTGTGCGGCAAAGTGTGGGTGCCGTCCCGCAACCCCGACCGCTACCCGGTCTGCCCGGAGTGCAAGGAGATCTGGGAGTCGATGCGGGACGGCGAGTAGCGACCCTAGGATTGGCCGCATGGCAACGAAGACTCTGATCGTGCTCCGCCACGCGAAGTCGTCCTGGCAGACCACGGAGTCCGACCAGCACCGTCCGCTCTCGGAGCGCGGCGAACGGGACGCGGTAGCTGCGGGCAAGATCCTCGCCGACTACGACCTCGACGTCGTCCTGGCCTCCACGGCGACCCGCGTGCAGCTCACCTGGGAGGGCGCGGTCGAGGGTGGCGCCGAGTGCTCCGACGTCCGCTCGTCCGAGGCGATCTACCACGCCTGGCCGGCCGAGCTGCTCAGTCTGGTCGGCGAGCTGGACGAGTCCGACACGACGGCACTCCTGATCGGCCACCAGCCCACGCTCGGCGAACTGATCCTGTCCCTGGCCAAGCCGAACGAACTCACCGAACGCATCGCGAAGAAGTTCCCGACCTGCGGACTGGCCGTCCTGACCTACCGCGGCGCCTGGAAGACGCTGCAGGAGGGGAAGGCGACGCTGAAGAGGTTTGAGATCCCCCGGGGGTGACCCTCGCCGCGCGATCGCGCCCGTGCCCGGGTCGACTCGACCTCGCCGAGCAATCCCGGCGAGGCAGGGACGGGTGCGCCACCTGCTGTACGCCGTCGTTGGCGTGGTCGTCCTCGCCCTTGGTGCGGTTGTCGTCGCCCAGCCACTGATCGGGGCGGCCTTGCACCCCGTCCCCACGGTCTCGGCATTCCCGGACGGAGCCGTCTCGCAGTCCCCCAGCCCGGTGCCAGCGAGTCCGTCGTCCGCGGCCACGCCGGCGGACTGCCGCGGAGCCACCGATCCCCGGACGACCGCGGCCCAGAAGAAGGCCCCGTTCACCGTCTGCGGGGTCGAGCTGATCAACAAGGAACACCGCGTCAGCGCCGCCTACTCCCCGAAGCTGGTGAAGGTGGCCGTCCGGGCTTACGGAGTGTCCTCGGTGAAGTTGCAGCCGGTCGCGGCCGAGGCCCTCGTCCGGTTCTTCGGCGAGGCCCGACGGGCCGGCTACACCCCGGTCGTCCGCTCGTCCTATCGCTCCTACGCCATCCAGAAGACCTGGTACGCGACGATGAGCCACACCCTGACCGCTCCGGCGGGCGCCAGCGAGCACCAGTCCGGGCTCGCCGTCGATCTCGCCGGCATCGAGCGCGGCCGACTCGTCCACGGCACCGCACTCGCGTCCTCGAAGACCGGAGCCTGGCTGCTGAAACACGCGGCGGACTACGGCTTCATCCTGCGGTACCCGACGAGCCAGGCGAAGATCACCGGAATCGCCTACGAGCCCTGGCACTTCCGCTACGTCGGGGTGAAGGTCGCCAAGGGAGTCGAAGCGACCAAGACGAAGACGCTCGAGCGGTACCTCGGCGTCGGGTGATCAGTAGCGGTACAGCTCCGACTTGAACGGCCCTTCCGCCGGCACCCCGAGATAGGCCGCCTGCTCGCCGGTCAGCTCGGTGAGCTTCACGCCGAGCGCGTCCAGGTGCAGCCGGGCGACGTACTCGTCCAGCTCCTTGGCCAGCGTGTGGACGCCGATCGGGTACGCCTCCGCCCTGGTGAACAGCTCCAGCTGGGCCAGCACCTGGTTGGCGAAGGACGTGCTCATCACGAAGCTCGGGTGACCGGTGGCATTGCCGAGGTTGAGCAGCCGTCCCTCGCTG
>Ga0209963_1001000_pt1 | contig 20191 bp, 17 predicted proteins | sample ThiBio_1000_biof_2_FD_183957 | JGI IMG/M metagenome (GOLD analysis project Ga0209963, IMG submission 183957) | Wastewater bioreactor microbial communities from Cape Town, South Africa - Thiocy_cont_1000_biof (SPAdes) | ecosystem: Engineered > Bioreactor > Thiocyanate-remediating >...
CCGCACGCGGTGCGCATCGACCTGGACAATCGCGCGCTGGCCGCCAAGGGACTCACCGCGAACGACGTGGCCAACGCGTTGCGCGCAGCCAACGTCAACTCGCCGCAGGGCATCATCAGCAACGGCCGCACGCAGATGACGGTGAGCGCCAACGACGGCCTGCGCGAGCCGGCCGAGTTCGCCGACCTGCTGATCGCCGAGCGCAACGGCGCGCCGGTGCGCCTGTCCGATGTGGCTAAGGTCTACTCCGGCCAGCAGGACCAGTACCAGGCGGCCTGGTTCAACGGCATGCGCACGGTCGGCCTGCAGATCACCAAGCGACCGGAGGCGAACGCGGTGGCCACGGTGGCGGCGATCCGCGCGCGGCTGCCGCAGCTGGCCGCCTCGATGCCGTCGGACGTGCACATGCTGCCGGTGTTCGACCTCACCCAGACGACCCAGTCGGCGCTGCACGAGGTGAAGGTCGCGCTGCTGATCTCGATCGCCATGGTGGCGCTGGTGATGCTGGTGTTCCTGCGCCGGTTGCGGCCGACCCTGATCGCGATGCTCAGCGTGCCGCTGTCGCTGGCCGGTGCGTTCGTGGTGATGTGGACGCTCGGATACACCCTGAACACCCTGTCGCTGGTGGCGCTGGTGCTGTGCATCGGCTTCGTCGTCGACGACGCGATCGTGGTGATCGAGAACATCGTGCGGCACATGGAGCAGGGCATGGCACCGCTGCCGGCGGCGCTGACCGGCGTGCGCGAGATCGGCTTCACCGTGGTCTCGATCACGCTGTCGCTGGTGGCGGTGTTCGCGCCGCTGCTGTTCGGCAACAACATGCTGATCATGCTGCTGCGCGAGTTCTCGGTGACGCTGACCGCCGCGGTGGTGATCTCGGCGATCGTCTCGCTCACCCTCACCCCCGCGCTGTGCGGCCACCTGCTAAAGCACGAGCCGGTGCCGGCGCCACCGCCGGGGCGCATCGAACGCGCCGTGGAACGCTTCGACCGCGGCCTGCTGCATCTGTACGAAGGCGCGCTGGACTGGGCCATGCGCCACCGCCGGCTGATGCGCTGGCAGCCGCTGCTGCTGCTGATCCTCACCTTCGCGCTGGGCGCGGCGGTGGTGAAGACCGCCGGCGGCACCTTCATGCCCGACGAGGACACCGGCCAGCTGCAGGTGGAGATCGACGCCGATGCCAACATCTCGCCCACCGTGCTGGCCGAGCGCGCGCGGCAGGTGCAGAAGATCATGCAGGCCGACCCGGCCGTGCTCGACCAGCTGACCCTGCTCGGCGGCAACGGGCCCGGCGGCGCGGTGGGCAACAGCGCGCAGATGTTCGTCGACCTCAAGCCGCGCGGCGACGGTCCGGGCGAGCGCGACGAAGGCATCAAGACGGTGATCGAGCGATTGTCGAAACAGTACGACCGCCTGCCCGACGTGAAGGTGTCGGTCAGCGCCTCGCAGTTCCTCGGCGGCGGCGGCAGTGGCGACCGCGGCGGCCAGTACGAGTTCCAGCTCACCAGCACCCAGGGCAACGACCTGCAGCCGTGGGCGCTGAAGATGGTGCGCCAGCTGCGCACCCTGAAGGAGTTCCGCGACGTCAGCAGCCCGTTCGACCAGGTCGGCAAGCAGCAGCAGCTGCGCATCGACCGCGAGGCCGCCGCGCGACTGCATGTCAGCGTGGGCGCGATCGACACCGCGCTGTTCAGCGCGTTCGGCCAGCGCCAGGTGTCGCAGATCTACTCCGACATCAACCAGTACGCGGTGGTACTCAACGCCAGCCCGAACGAGAACCTCAGCCCGCAATCCCTGCTCGATATCCGCGTGCGCAGCGAGCAGGGCCGGATGATTCCGCTCTCCGCGCTGGCCACCATGGAGCCGACGATCAGCCCGCTGCGCGTGCGTCACCACAACCAGCTGCAGGCGGTCACCATCAGCTACAACCTGGCCAAGGACGTCACCCAGGACCGCGGCGTGGCGCTGGTCGACCAGGCCGCCTTCGCGCTGCACCTGCCCGATGGCGTGAAGGTGGAATACACCGGCGCCAACCAGCGCCTCAAGCAGGCGCAATCCAACGGCATGGTGCTGCTGCTGGGCTCGATCCTGGCCATGTACATCGTGCTGGGCATCCTCTACGAAAGCCTCGGCCATCCGCTGACCATCCTCTCCACCCTGCCCGCCGCCGGCGCCGGCGCCTTCCTGGCCATGCTGGTGACGCAGACCCAGCTGTCGCTGATGGCGATCATCGCGATCCTGATGCTGATCGGCATCGTCAAAAAGAACGCGATCCTGATGGTCGACTTCGCCCTCGTGCGCGAGCGCGAGCACGGCATGGCCGCCCCCGACGCGATCCGCGAAGCCGCCCTGGTGCGCTTCCGCCCGATCACCATGACCACTCTGGTGGCAATGGGCGCGGCGATGCCGCTGGCGATCGGCTTCGGCATCGGCTCGGAAATGCGCCAGCCGCTGGGCATCGCCATCGTCGGCGGCCTGCTCGTGTCGCAGCTGCTGACCCTGCTCAGCACCCCGGCGATCTACCTGTGGAATCACGACCGCAAGATCCGCAAGGCGGCGCGCAGGGAGCGCAAGGCGGAGAAGAAGCGGCGCAGGGCGCTGGGCCGCGCACAGACGGCGTCCTGACCGATATCCGGCCGCGTGCTCCTGCCGGTCGCGTCGTGACAGCGGTGCCGCAGCTGTCCCGCACACGCCCAGGCATGGTGGCCGTGGCAGCCGCTGTCGACCTTCGTTGGCGCCTTCTCCCGGCAGTGCGCGGGACAGGAGCAGATTCCCCGGCGTGCGGCAGGCCACACAGGCGTCGAAGTCATGCGCGACGACAGGGGGCGCCGGTTGCAGCGAGCAAGGACAGGTCGTGACTGATGGCATGCCCCGGTTGCGGATGGCGTGGTTCTCTTGCACTGTCCTGGGATATCCGCGCGCGCGGAGCGCACGGCGAGACGAGCATGAGGCCATGGGCCAGAATCCCGAACTGTTGCGCCGCCTGCTGCGCGCCAAGGACCGCATGGATGCGGCATCCCACGAGCAGTGGCCGGTGCGGCGGCTGGCGCAGGTGAGCGCGGTGTCGGCGGCGCACTTCGCGCGCGCCTTCCGCGAGGCGTTCGGTGTGCCGCCGCATCGCTATCTGCTCACCCGCCGGATCGAACGCGCCACGGCGCTGCTGCGTGACACGAATGCGCCGGTTACCGAGGTCGCGCTGCAGACCGGCTGGAGCAGCATCGGCACCTTCGGGCGGATCTTTCGCGACATCACCGGCGAGAGTCCGGGCGATTTCCGTGCGCGGCAGCGCGAGCTGGCGCACCACCACGCCTGCGTGCCGGAGTGTTTCGTGCGCGCCGTGCAGCGGCCGGATCTCAAGAGCGCAGTTTCGGAGAAGCGCAGGCGCCAGGCGGCCGGTAGAAAGACGGCTCCCACCCAGGAGGTTCCATGACTCAACATGTCGATGTGGCCGGGCTCTATGTCCGCGACCAGGATGAAGCGCTCGCCTTCTATGTCGGAAAGCTGGGCTTTGTCGTCAGCGCCGATGCGCGCAACGGCGACTATCGCTGGCTCACCGTGCAGCATCCCGACCAGCCCTCGTTCCAGCTCGGCCTGTTCAAGCCGGGTGCGCCGATGCACGACGCGGCGACCGCGCAGACGCTCTGCGAAATGGTGGCCAAGGGCGCGATGCCGCCGCTGGTGCTGGCGGTGGACGATTGCCAGGCCGCGTTCGAGCGGCTGCAGGCGCTGGGCGTGGAGTTCACGCAGGAGCCGATGCGCCGCTACGGCACGGTGGACGCCGGCTTCCGCGATCCCTCCGGCAATGGCTGGAAGATGATCGAGAACCGGGCTCCGGCACAGGGGGCAGCATGAAGGTGGCCCGTTGGATGCGGCAGGGCCATCGCTGGCTGTCGATCGTGTTCACCCTGACCGTGATCGCGAACTTCGTCTGGCGCGGCATGAGTCCGCACGAACCGCCGGCATGGCTGACCTATGCGCCGCTGCCGCCGCTGTTCGCGCAGTTGTTCAGCGGCCTGTACCTGTTCGTGCTGCCGTACACCGCGGCAGCGCGCCGCGGGGCCTGAGGCTGCGGGCACGGCGCGTTCCCGGTTCCCGCCACCGGCAACCGCGGTTCCGGTGGCGAACAGCGAATCGAGTGCCGCGCGCCTACTTGCCGCCCGCCGTGACGCCGGGCCCGATGGCCGAACCGATGAAGTCGAGCATCTTCCCGTACAGCTCGGCGACGTTGGCCTCGTCGTAGAAGCCGTGCATCTCGCCGGGCTTTTCCAGCCAGACGTGCGGCACGTGGCGCTTGAGCAGCGCCTCGTGCAGGTTCGTGCCCTGGATCGGCGGCACGCGCCGGTCCTGGCCGCCGACCACCAGCATCACCCGCGCCTTGAGCGCATCGAGCTGGTTGATCGGCGAGCGCTGCGCCAGTTGCGCCATGTCGTCGCCCAATTGGCGTTTCAGGTAATTCTCGCCGCTGACCGTTTCGGGAATGTCGCCGCGCCGGTACATCAGGGGCAGGTCGTAGATGCCGACGTAGCCGATCGCGCACTGGTAGAGGTCGGGCTCCTTCACCGCGCCTTCCAGCGCGGCATAACCGCCGTAGCTGGCGCCGTAGATGCACAGGCGCTGCGGGTCGGCGATGCCCTGGGCGATGGCCCAGCGCGTGGCGTCAGTGACGTCGTCCTGCATCTTGCCGCCCCACTCGCGCCAGCCGGCCTGCTCGAACGCGTAGCCATAGCCGCCCGAGCCGCGGAAATTGACCTGCACCACGACGTAGCCGCGCGTCGCCAGCGCCTGCACGTCGGCGTCGTATTCCCAGCGGTCGCGCACGGAGAACGGGCCGCCATGGACCATCACCACCGTCGGCAGGTGCTTGTCCTGCTCATGGCCCGGCGGGTAACTCACGTAACCCTGCAGCTTCATGCCGTCGCGTGCGGCGAACTCGAACGGCTGCTTGGTCGCCATCGACGGCGGATTGATCCACGGCGCGCGCTTGAGCAGCGGCGTCAGCCTTGCGGCCTTGGCGTCGAACAGGTAGAACGTGCCCGGATCGGCATCGGCCTCCACCAGCACCACGCTCAGGCTGCCATCGCTGGTGCCGGAGACGAAGCGCACGCTTTCGCCCGGGAACTGCTTCATCAGCGCCACCAGCATGCGCGCCGCCGGCGACTGCATGTCGAACGGCGCGATGCCGGCGCGGCCGTCCATGTAGGTGACACCGGCGATGTCGTCTTCGGCCAGCCCCTGCAGCAGGCCGTCCGATTCGACCGTGGGGTTGCTCCACACCTCCTGCAGCGTGGGCTTGTCTTCGCTCCAGCGGCAGATGCCGAAGCCGCCGCTGGGGGCCGGGCAGCTGAAGTACGCCACGCTGTCATCACGGTCGAAGGCGATCGGCACGGAATGGCTGGCGCCCAGTTCGGGCATGGGCTTCCAGTCGCCGCCCCCGAGCGGCAGCTGGAACACCCGGACGTCGCCCTGCTCGTCCTCGCCCCACGCAAAGCGGATCCGGCCCTGATGGTCGCCGACGAAAAAGGCGTCGCGCATCGGTGCGGTGATGATTTCCCGCAACTTGCCGGTGCGCACGTCCATGCGGGAGGCGGTGGCAAACACCCCGTGCTTGCCGTTGGCGTCCCACAGCCGGGTAGCGACCAGGATGTGTTTCGGATCGCCGGCAATGGTGCCGATGAACTCCGCCGAGCCGCGTTCGCTCACCACCTGCTTGACCAGCGTACCGGTGGTCATGCCGTCCTTGCGAAAGCCGTACAGCATGGTCGAGCCTGTTCCATCGGCATTGACCGCATACAACTCGCCGGTGGGCAACGGGCGGTCGTAGCCACCCAGCCGTGTCCCCACCGTGTACACCACGCGGGTGGGAGAGATCCACCAGAAGTCCGTCACCGCGTCTTCGTTGCGCTGGCGGATCAGCTGCCCCTTCTTGTCGGCCAGGCGAATCAGCGCCAGCAGACTGTGGCCATCCACCAGGGCGGTGGTGGCAAGGTACTTGCCGTCAGGCGAAATCTTCACGGCTTCGTATTGCATGTGCCGTGCGAGATCGGCAAGCGGTACCGGTTCGGCGTGCAGGAACGTGGCGCACAGCAGCACCAGCGCGACCAACCAGCGTCGAGTATCCATGGCGATTTCCCCTGTTTTGCGATGTGCGCGGCCGCGTTCCGCGGCCATCCGGCCATCCGACTCTAATGCAAAGTGCGCGGCGGCAGGATCAGGACGCCGCCGTCGCCGCCGGCGCTGCCCCGATGCTGCGCAGCGCCGGGCTGCGCATGCAGCCCAGGGCGATCGCGGTGAGCAGCAAGCCGGCGCCGGCGAACAGGCCGGTGAGCGGGATCAGCCTGAGCAGGCTGCCGGCGATCGCGGCCGAGATCGGCCCCAGGCCCATGAAGGTGAACATCAGCACGCTCATGGCGCGGCCCATCATTTCCGGCGCCACGCGACGCTGGATCCAGCTGACGATGGCGATCTGCGCGATGCCGGCGAGCACGCCGGTGGCGGCCAGCAGCACCGCGCCGGTGACCGTCGCATGCACCAGCGCCAGCGTGGCCAGGGCCAGGCCGGCGAGGCTGTCGATGGTCAGCACCATCAGGCCGAGACGGCCGCGCACGATGCGGCTGGCCGGGCCGGAGAGAAAGCTGCCCAGCAGCATGCCGCCGCCGTTGGCGGTCATCAGGATGCCGAGCGAGGCGGCGCCCAGATCCATCCGCGTATCGGCCAGCACCGGCAGGCCCACCTGCAGCGGGCCGCCGACGAATACCGAGACCACCGCCGCGTAGAGCATGAACGCGCGCAGCGGCAGGTCGGCCCAGATCATCCGCACGCCGCTGGCCACGTTGGCCAGCACGCCGCCCGCGGCGGGTTTCGGATCGAAGTCGGCGGACACGCGGATCAGCAGCAGCGACGCCAGCGAGAAGGCGAAGCTGATTGCGTCGATGGTGAATGCCAGGCCCAGTCCCTCCGCATCCTGCAGCGCCTGCGGCTGTGCGCCGTGCGCGCCCGCGCTGATCACCACGCCGGCCAGCGCCGGACCGACGAACATGCTGAGCTGGCGCATGCCCATCACCAGCGCATTGGCCGGTTGCAGCTGATCCTTGCGCACCAGCTGCGGCAGGATCGCCGAACCGGCCGGATACGCGAACGCGGTGGACAGGCCGATGCCCAGCGCGATCAGGTACACCAGCCACATGCGGATGTCGCCCAGCAGCACCAGCGCGGCCAGCAGCGCCACCAGCAGCGCGTTCGCCCCGCGCGCGGCGAGCAGCACGCGGCGCGGCGACAGCCGGTCCACCACCGCGCCGCCGATCAGCATGAACAGCGCGCGTGGCAATGCCATCGCCGCCAGCACCAGGCCCAGTGCGGCCGGGTTGCCGGTGAGTTTCAGCACCAGCCACGGCAAGGCGACCAGGGTGAACTGGTCGCCCAGCATCGAGATCGTGCTGCCGCCGAACAGCAGGCGGAAATTGGGGTTGGCGAAAACGGAGTCGCGGCGGTCGGTCGGCATCGAGGGGTTCCGGATCGGCAGGCCGGCGGCGCCCGAGGCGTGTCGGCAAGAAAAGGGCGCAGGACGCAGCAGCCTGCCGCCCCACGCGGCATCGGCCAAGCCGGCGATGATCGCGCACCTCGGGCGCGGCCACCACTGCTGCTGCGGGCCTGCCATCGCAGCGTGGGCCGGAAGTCATGCGCACGGTGCCCGGCGAGCTTGCTAAGGTAAGCGCCTTGCCCCAGGAAGGAGTGCACCGGATGAACCTGCGCCTGCCGCGCCTCGTGCTGCTTGTCCCGCTGATCGCCTGCGCCGCGTGGGCCCCGCCCCCGGCCACAGCGGCGGAGCTGAGCATCCCCCCGATCCAGTACCACCAGCGCACCTTGCCCAACGGCTTGCAGGTGCTCAGCGTGGAGGATCACGCCAGTCCAAACGTGGCGGTGCAGGTCTGGTACCACGTCGGCTCCAAGGATGATCCGCAGGGCCGCTCCGGTTTCGCGCACCTGTTCGAACACCTGATGTTCAAGAGCACCCGGCACATGCACGCCGAGCAGATGGACCGGCTCACCGAGGACGTCGGCGGCGCCAACAACGCCTCCACCGGCGACGACGTCACCAACTATTTCGAGATCGTGCCCAGCAATCACCTGCAGACCCTGCTGTGGGCCGAGGCCGAGCGGCTGTCCAACCTCAACGTGGACGAGAAGAACTTCACCTCCGAACGCGCCGTGGTGGAGGAGGAATACCGCCAGAGCGTGCTGGCCAATCCCTACGGCAAGCTGTTCAACGCGATCGATCCGAAGTCGTACACCGTGCATCCGTACCAGCGCCCGGTGATCGGCAGCATCGAGGACCTGGAAGCCGCCTCGCTGCAGAACGTGATCGACTTCCACCGCACGTTCTACCGCCCGGACAACGCCACCCTGATCGTGGCCGGCGACTTCGACCCGAAACAGCTCGATGCCTGGGTCGATGAGTATTTCGGCTGGATTCCCAGGCCGGCCACGCCGATCCCGCAAGTCACCGCGAAGGAACCGGCGCGCAGGCAGGACAAGCGCTACACCGTCACCAGCGAGACCGCGCCGCTGCCGGCGGTGGCGATGACCTGGCTGATCCCGCCGGCGTCGGACAGCATCGACCGCATCCCGCTGCAGGTAGCCGCCGCGCTGCTGTCCCAGGGCGACTCCTCGCGGCTGTACCAGTCGCTGGTGTATCGCCACCAGGTCGCGCAGGAGATCGGTGCATTCGCCGACACCCGCGTCGGGCCGGGTCTGTTCACCGTCTACGCGGTGCTCGCCAGCGGCCATCAGCCGGCGCAGGCGGAGAAGCTGTTGAACGAGGAGATCGTGTGGCTGGCGACCCAGCCGATTTCGGATGCCGAGCTGGACAAGGTCAAGACGCAATTGCTCACCAGCGAACTGAAACAGCGCCAGACCGCGCAGGGCATCGCCTTCGCGCTCGGCCAGGCCAGCCTGATCGACGGCAACGTGCAGCACGTCAATGACGATCTGGCCGCGCTGCAGCGGGTCAGCGCCAACGACGTGCACCGCGTGCTGCAGAAATACGTCACCGGGGCGAAGAAGGTGACCATCGACTACCTGCCGCAGGCCAAGGCCGCGCCGGCCGCCGTCAAGGGAGATACGAAATGAGGAGCTGCGAAATGAGCCGCGCCAACCGTTTCCGTCTGGCCGTCTTTACGGCCGTCGCGCTGAGCACCGGCATCGCCACCGCGGCCGATTTCCCGACCACGCCGCCGGCGCCCGGTCCGGCGCCGCAGCTGAACGTGCCCACGCCGACCACGCAGACCCTGCCCAACGGCCTGGAGGTGATCAGCGTGCGCCGCGCCAACCTGCCGCTGGTCACCGCGCAGCTGTGGGTGCGTCGCGGCGGCGAGATGGATCCGCCGCAGCTGGCCGGCCTGGCCGACCTCACCGCCAACCTGCTGAGCAAGGGCGCGGCGGGCAGGAGCGCGCCGCAGATCGCCGCCGCGGCCGAGGCGCTGGGCGGCTCGCTGGATGCCTCCGCCGGCTGGGACGAAAGCGCCATCGGCATCACCGTGACCACGCCGAAACTGCCGCAGGCGCTGGGCCTGCTGGCCGAAGTGGTGCGCCAGCCGGATTTCGCCGAGGCCGAAGTGCAGCGTGCCCGCAGCCAGGCGATCGACGACCTGCGCCTGCAGCTCAGCCAGCCCACCGCGCTGGCGTCGCTGGCGGCCAGCCGCGCCGTGTTCGGTGAGGGCGCCTATGGCCACTCGCGTCACGGCACACCCGACTCGCTCAAGCGCATCACGCGCGCCGACGTGCAACGCCTGCACGGCGAACTGTACCGGCCGGACAACGCGATCCTGATCCTCGCCGGCGACATCACCCCCGCGCAGGCGCGTGCGCTGGCCCAGGCCAGCTTCGGCGACTGGAACAAACCGGCCGCACCGCTGCCGCCGCGTCCGGCCGGTCGTGCCGCCAGCCAGCTGCCGCCGATCCTGCTGATCGACCAGCACGGTGCCGGCCAGGCCGGCGTGGTCGCCGCGCACGCCGCGCCGCCGCGCCGCGACGACAGCTACTACGTCGGCAGCGTGGCCAACGCGGTGCTGGGCGGGTCGTACTCGGCGCGGCTCAACGAGGAGATCCGCATCAAGCGCGGCCTCTCCTACGGTGCCGGCAGCCGCTTGCAGGGATTGGGCGATGCTGGCGTCTGGCTGGCCTCGGCGCAGACCAAGAATCCGTCCGCGCCGCAGGTGGTCGAGCTGATGCTGGGCCAGTTCCGGCAGCTGGGCGACAACCGCGTGGATGCCGATGAACTTGCCGCACGCAAGGCGACCTTGATCGGCGCTTACGGCCGCAGCCTGGAAACCACCGCGGGGCTGGCCGGCGAGGTCGCCGAGCTGGCGATCTATGGCCTGCCGCTGGAGCGCATCGGCAAGTACGTCACCGAGGTGCAGGCCGTCACCCCGAAGCAGATCGAGAAGTACGCGCGCAGGCATCTGGCGGCCGACGACCTGCACGTGGTGGTGGTGGGCGATGCCGCACAATTCGGCGAGGCGATCCGCAAGGATCATCCGCAGGCGGTGCTGCTGCAGTCCACCGCGCTGGATCTGGACAGCCCCAGCCTGCAGGCACCGACGGGTCACTGACCCACTGACGGGGCGCGCGGGGAACTCCGGCGACGGCAGGGACACCCCCTGGCCGCGTGCATGGGGCGAAGCGTCGCGGCAGCCATTCGCCGCGGCGCCCTTGGTTTCACCTCGAAGCGACGTTATTTAGTGAACCATTGCGTTCACTAAAATCGCCCGATCCGAGGTCGCCATGCGTGTCCCGTTTTCTTTCCGCCTGCCGCTGCTGGTGCTGGCGTTGTCCCCGCTGCCAGTGCTGGCGCAAACGGCCCATCTGCAGATGCAGGGCGGGCGCAGTTACATGGACGGGTACGGCGCCACCGCGGTGTTCGTCGAAGCGGTGTTCGACGACCATGCGATCGGCGACAGCCGCTGGAGCCTCGCGCCCGACGTCTCGCTGGGCTGGATCGACGGCCGCGACATCGCGCGCTTCCGCGACAACCGCTACCCCACCCGGGAGCAAGCCTGGCTGCTGGCCGCCGGTGCGCGCCTGCAGTACCGCAAGGCCGACGGCGCGCTGAGCCACTGGTTCTTCAGTTTCCAGCCCGCGCTCAACAGCGCGCGCACGCAGGCGTTGAGCACCCCGTACGAATTCGTCAGCACGCTCGGCTGGCAGGGTCGCCGCTTCAGCTTCCAGATCCGCCACATTTCCAACGCCCGCCTGCACCGGCCCAACCGCGGCGAGACCATGGCGCTGGTGGGCGTCGGCTTCGATCTCTGACCGATCGCCTCAGTGCCCGCCCGCGGCGGGCCGCGCCTTGGGCGTGAACGGCGGCTTGGCCAGCCAGATCACCAGCATCAGGCCGATGAAGATCCAGCCCAGGGCGTGGAACACCTCGTTGAAGGAGATCTGGAAACTCTGCTGGGTGATCATGCCGTTGATCACGCTGCCGCCCAGTTGCGGGTCGCCGTGGCCCAGCTGCTGCATCGCGTCGCGGGCGATCGGGCTGTAGGGCGTGATGTGCTCGGCCAGCTGCTCGTGGTGGTTCACCGCGCCGCGGGTCCACATCAGCGTGGTGATCGAGGCGGAGAAACTGCCGCCCAGCGTACGCAGGAAGGTCGACAGGCCGGAGCCGGCGGCGATCTCGTCCTGCTGCAGGTCCGACAGCAGAATGGTCAGCGTCGGCATGAAGAACAGCGCCACGCCCAGGCCCTGCAGCAGCTGCACCATCGCCACGTGGTAGAAGTCGATCTGCAGGTAGAAGTCCGCGCGCATGAAGCAGGTCGCGCCCATCACCAGGAAGGACGCCGCGGCGAGCAGGCGCAGGTCCATGCGGGTGGCGTACTTGCCCACGAAGAAGGTCAGCAGCACCGGGATCACGCCCAGCGGCGCGGTGGCGAAACCGGCCCAGGTGGCGGTGTAGCCCAGGTTCTGCTGCAGCCACAGCGGCACCAGCAGGGCGATCGAGAAGAACGCGGCATAGCCCAGCACCATCGCCAGCGTGCCGGTGGTGAAGTTGCGGTGACGGAACAGTTTCAGGTCCACGATCGGGTCGGGATCGGTCAGCTCCCAGATCAGGAAGATCGCGATCGCGATCGCCGAGACGATGCTGGTGACGATGATGAAGTTGGAGTTGAACCAGTCCGCGTCGTTGCCCTTGTCCAGCACGATCTGCAGCGCGCCCACGCCGATGACCAGGGTGATCAGGCCCACGTAGTCGATGCGCGGGCGCTCGGTCTTCTCCACCTTGCCGCGCAGCTGGTTGGCCACCACCGCGCTGGCGAAGATGCCGATCGGCAGGTTGATGAAGAAGATCCACGGCCAGGAATAGTTCTCGGTGATCCAGCCACCCAGGATCGGCCCGGCGATCGGCGCCACCACGGTCACCATCGCCAGCAGGGCCAGCGCCATGCCGCGCTTGGCCGGCGGGTAGATGCTGATCAGCAGGCTCTGCGTGATCGGGTACATCGGGCCGGCCACCGCGCCCTGCAGCGCGCGGAACACCAGCAGCATGCCCATGCTCTGCGACACGCCGCACATGAACGAGGAAAGCACGAACAGCAGCGTGCAGGCGGTGAACAGGCGCACCTCGCCGAAGCGGCGAGTGAGGAAGCCGGTCAGCGGCAGCGAGATCGCCATGCTCACCGCGAACGAGGTGATCACCCAGGTGCTCTGGTCGTTGCTCACGCCGAGATTGCCGGCGATGGTCGGCAGCGAGACGTTGGCGATGGTGGTGTCCAGCACCTGCATGAAGGTGGCCAGCGACAGGCCGACCGTGCTCAGTGCCAGATTGGGTGGGCGGAATTGGCTGCTCATCGGGTTCGGTCAGTCGGAGGGCGGCGAGCCCCTCTCCCACCGGGAGAGGGTGCCCGAAGGGCGGGTGAGGGTTCGGGCGGAGCGTGGCGTCGCGGTCCTTGCCGAACCCTCTCCCCAGCCCCTCTCCCGGGGGGAGAGGGGCGATATCGCGTCATTTTTCGCCAGCCATGTTGGCGTGGATGATCTCTTTGATCTCGGCGTCGGCCCGGGCCAGTTGCTGCTGGTAGATGTCGGTGCTGAAGGCCGGTTGCGAGGGGGTGCGCTGCGCCAGCGTGGGGCCGCTGCGGTCGTGCAGGTTGACGTCCACGTTGAGCGACATGCCCAGCCGCAGCGGGTGCTGCTCCAGCTGCTTCGGGTCGGTGAACACCACCCGCACCGGGATGCGCTGCACGATCTTGATCCAGTTGCCGGTGGCGTTCTGCGCCGGCAGCAGCGAGAACGCGCTGCCGGTGCCGATGCCCAGGCTTTCCACCTTGCCGGTGTAGCTCACCGCGCCGCCGTAGACGTCCGACTCGATCTCCACCGGCTGGCCGATGCGCATGTCGGTGAGCTGGGTCTCCTTGAAGTTGGCGTCGATCCACACCTGGTGCAGCGGCACCACCGCCATCAGCGGCGTGCCGGGCTGCACGCGCTGGCCGACCTGTACCGAGCGTTTGGCCACATAGCCGTCCACCGGCGCCAGCAATTGCGTGCGCGCGTCGGCGAGGTAGGCGGCGCGCAGCTGCGCCGCCGCGACCTGCACATCCGGGTGCGAGGCGACCACGGTGTCGTCGACCAGCACCTTGCTGGTCTGGTACTGCTGCTGGGCGGCGATCAGGGCGTTCTGCGCGGTGGTCAGCGCGTCGCTGGCGTGGGCCAGTTCCTCGGCCGAGATCGCGCCGGACTTGGCCAGTGCCACGCGCCGCTGGTAGTCGGAGCGCGCCTTCTCCACCGCGGTCTGGCGGGCGGCGACGTCGGCGTGGGCGCCGCTGACGCTGGAATACAGGCCGCGCACCTTGCGCACGGTCAGCGCCAGGTTGGCCTTGGCTTCGGCCAGCGCCACGTCGGCGTCGCTGGGGTCGAGCTTCACCAGCACGTCGCCGGCATGCACCAGGTCGCCGTCGTCGGCGCCGATGCTGACCACGGTGCCGGGCACCTGCGGGGTGATCTGCACCACGTTGCCGTTGACGTAGGCGTCGTCGGTGCTCTCGTACCAGCGCCCATCGAGGAAGTACCACAGGCCCCAGCCGATGGCGGCCAGCACCACGACCACGGCGAGCACGCGCAGCATCACGCCGCGGGATTTCTTCGGCGCCGGCATCGGCGGCCTGGACTCGGCCTTGCTCTCGTTCGAGTCGGGGGAGGGTTGAGCGGACATGGGAGAAGCCTCAGCGATGCGCGAAAGTGGAGGATGACGATGCCGGCGCGCCGGCCTGCGGCTGGTAGCCGCCACCGAGGGCCTGGATCAGCTGGATCGAGCGGTCGACCTGTTGCGCCTGCAGCGCGGCCACGCCGCGGTCGGCGGCCAGCAGCTGCTGGCGCACGCTGAGCGCTTCCAGGTAGCTGCCGACGCCGGCCTGGTAGCGCTGCAAGGCGAGGTCCCAGGCCTGCCGCGCGGAGGCTTGCGCGCGCTGCTGGGCGGCGAGTTGCCGCGCCAGCGACTGCGTGGCCGAGACGTCGTCGGCGACCTCGTTCACCGCGCCGACCAGGGTCTGGTTGTACTGCGCCACGGCGAGGTCGTAGCTGGCATCTTTCGACGCGAGGTTGGCGCGCAGCCGACCGCCGTCGAAGATCGGCAGGCTCAGCGAGGGCCCGAGCTGGTAGAAGCGCGCCGGCAGGGTGAACGGGTTGCCGCCGCCGAGCCGGATCACGCCGGCCATCGCGCCGATGCTGATGTTGGGCAGGAACTCGGTCCTGGCCGCCTTGATGTCCTTGCCCGCCGCCTCGACCCGCCAGCGCGCGGCGACCAGGTCGGCGCGGTGGCCGACCAGTTCCAGCGGCAGGTCGGCCGGTACCGCCAGCTCGGCCGGCGTCAGCACGCGCGGTCGGGCGATCTCGTCGCCGCGGTCCGGGCCCTTGCCGAGCAGCACGGAAAGCGCGGAGCGCGCGGCGTCCACCGCGCGGTCGGCCAGCGCCACCGCCTGCTCGTCCGTGGCCACCTCGGCTTCGGCCTGTTTCAGCACGATGCGGTTGTCGATGCCGGCCGTCACGCGCTGCGCGGTGAGCTGCTGCGACTGCCGGGCGCGTTTCAACTCGCCGGCGGCCAGGTCCTGCTGGGCGAACGCATAGCCGAGTTGCGCGTACGCGCGGGCCACGTTGGTGGACAGCTCGATGCGTGCGGCACGGGCCTCGACTTCGGCGGCACGCGAGGCGCCCAGCGCGGCTTCCCAGGCGGCGCGCTTGCCGCCCCACAGGTCCAGGCCCCACTTGAAGCTGCCGTAGGCGTAGCTGGCCAGGTTGAAGTGGCCGCCGCCGGCATCGGCCGGCATCACCGTGGTCGGGATGCGCGCGCCGGAAACGGCAGCGCCAGCATTCACGCCGGGGCGCCGCGCAGCGTCGGCCAGGCCGGCCGCCGCCTGCGCGGCACGGGCGCGCGCGTCGGCCACGGCCAGGCCGGGGTTGTCGGCCAGCGCTTCGCGGATCAGCCGATCGAGCTGCGGGTCGCCCAGCGCGCTCCACCAGTCGCGGTCGGGCCAGGCGGCGGTGTCGTTCGCGCCGAGATGATGTGCGGCTTTCAGCGAGGCGGGGTCGATCGGCACGCCGTTCGGATGCAGGCCGCCGCTGCTGGCGCAGGCGGCCAGCGCGAGGGTCAACGCGGAAGCAGCCGCAAGAAGATGCAGACGCATGGGGAAATCCAGGGTGAAGGGGGTCAGTTCTTGTCGCGAAGCGCGTGCAGCACGCGTTCCAGGTAGTCGTGTAGTCGGATCTGTTCGGCTTCGTCCAGCGAGCGTTGCGCGGCGCTCAGCACGCGTTCGTTGCAGTCGGTCAACTGCCGCCACAGTGAGTCGCCGGCGGCGGTCAGCTCGATGCGCAGGGCGCGGCGGTCCTGCTCATGCCGGCAGCGGCGCAGATAACCCTTGCGTTCGAGCTGATCGAGCTGACGGGTCATCGCACCGCCATCCAGCTCCACCGAGCGCGCCAGCTCGGTGGCCGACATCGGTCCCAGCCGGGCCAGCCGCTTGATGATCAGGAACTGGGTAAAGCTCAGGCTCAGTCCCTTGGTCGCCAGTTCGGTCTCCATGGCGCGCACGATCTCCGCGCGGACCAGGCCGAGCAGGACGCCGAGGCTTTCCCGGGGGGCGCTGAAAGCGAGCGATTCGGTGTTCATGGCCGCGTATTCTATTGCCACGAGTATATTTGTCAAGGCAAATATATGCTCGCATGCTTTTGCTTCGGCAAGATGTCAGGCGGCACGCACCCGCTGGGCCTGCAGCTCGTCGCGCACCAGCGCACGCAGCGCCGGATCGCGGAGGGTGAACAGTTCGAACACGCCCAGCGCCTGCAGGATCGGCAGTTGCGCCAGCAGGCGCGGTTCGGCTTCGCGGCGCACCGATTCGGGAGTGGCCGGATCCAGCATCAGCTGGGCCTGGACCACGAAATCGGTGAGCGCGTCGAGGCGCGGGGCATGGGCGGGGGTGGGGACGGGGAGTAACGACATGTCGATCTCCTGCATGGGTTGACGCAAGGACGTCGGCGCGCCCGGCGCCGTGACAGGCTGCAAGGCAGCACGGCGGGCGTGGCGGCCCGGGCGTGTGCCGCGAACGGGCGCGATGGCATCGCCGGGGCCACGGTCACGGCCGGGCACATGACTTGGGGGACAGGTGACATTAGGCGTGGCGACGTAGCATGGGAAGGCAGTCCCCACTGCTGGTACTCCCACTACCACTTCCGGATCGCCCATGAACGCATCCATGCAACGCACCGAGCTGAAGGCCTTCCTGCGCACGCGGCGTGCCGCGCTCACGCCCGAGGCGGCGGGTCTGCCGCGGGGTTCGCGCCGGCTGACGCCGGGATTGCGCCGCGAGGAAGTGGCGGCGCTGGCCGAGGTCGGCGTCACCTGGTACACGTGGCTGGAGCAGGGCCGTGCGATCAACGTATCGGCCGCGGCGCTGACCCGGATCGCCCGCGCGCTGGCGTTGTCGCCGACCGACGAGGCTTACCTGTTTGCCCTGATGGGACTGTCGCGCACCGACGTGCCGGAACATCACTTCAGCCTGCCGCCGGTGATGCACGAGGTGCTGCGGATGTACCAGGCGCCGGCCTTTGTGCTGGACACGGTATTCAACGTGCTGGCCTGGAACCGCATGGCCGAGTGCCTGTACGACTTCGGCGAGTTCGACGGTCCGTTCGCCGACAACCACCTGTGGAACGCGTTCATGAATCCGGCGCGGCGGCGGCTGTATCCGGATTTCGAGAACGGCGCGCTGAACCTGCTTGGCATGTTCCGCATGAACCAGGCGGCGCATCCGGAAGACCCGCGCTTCGCCCGGCTGACCGAGGCGCTGGCCGAGGCCAGTGCTGAGTTCACCGAACTCTGGCAGCGCTGCCACACCGCGCCGTTGAGCGCGATCGTGGTGCCGTTCTTCCATCCCGAGTTCGGCGACCTCAGCATCCATTCGATGCGCCTGCCGATCCGCGACGCCGACCACGTCGATCGCGCCACCGCGTTTTTCTTCGCGCCGGCGAATGCCGAGACCGCGGCGAGCTTCGCGCGCGTCGCCCGGCGCCTCGCGGCGGAGCAGGCCGCGCAATCGGCGTGATGCGGCGATCGTTCGCGCAGGGGCCGATAATCTCCCGGATTCCGATTCCACCGCGAGGACACGGACATGCCAAGCCCCGAAGTACGGGCGTTCTTCCACGAGCCGAGCCATACCTTCAGTTATGTGGCGTGGGACCCGGCCACGCGCAAGGCTGCCGTGATCGACGCCGTGCTCGATTACGACGCCGCTTCCGGGCGCACGGCGCACGACGCCGCGGAGAAAATCGTCGCCTTCGTGCGCGAACACGACCTCGCGGTCGACTGGGTGATCGACACCCACGTGCACGCCGACCATCTCTCGGCGGCGTCCTGGCTGCGCTCGCAACTGGGCGGTACGCTGGCGATCGGCGAACACATCCGCGACGTGCAGCAGGTCTTCGGCACGCTGTTCAACGCCGGCGAGGCGTTCGCCCGCGACGGCAGCCAGTTCGACCACCTGTTCGGCGATGGCGAGCGCTATCGGGTCGGCGGGATCGAGGCCCAGGCGATCCGCACGCCGGGGCACACGCCCGCCTGCATGACCCACGTGATCGGCGACGCGGCGTTTGTCGGCGACACGCTGTTCATGCCCGACTACGGCACGGCGCGCTGCGACTTCCCCGGCGGGGACGCGGCCACGCTGTACCGTTCGATCCGGCGCATCTTCGCCCTGCCGGACGCCACGCGGATCTTCCTGTGCCACGACTACAAGGCGCCCGGCCGCGACGAGTTCGCGCACCAGACCACGGTGGCGGCCGAGCGCCAGGGCAACATCCACGTGCGCGATGGCATCGGCGAGGACGAGTTCGTCGCCATGCGCCGCGCGCGCGACGCCACGCTGAAAATGCCGCAACTGCTGTTGCCGGCGGTGCAGGTGAACATGCGCGCCGGCCAGCTGCCGCCGGCCGAAGACAACGGCGTGCGCTACCTGAAAATCCCGCTGGACGCGCTGTAACCGTCCATCCCTTCCCTGGAGCATTGCATGCAGATCCATCCGCTTGCCGGCGCGCTGAGCGTCAGCCCGCAAATCGACGTCGACGACATCGCGGCACTCGCCGCGCAAGGTATTCGCGGCATCGTCAACAACCGCCCCGACGGCGAGGAACCCGGCCAGCCGGACAACGCCACGCTGGAGTCGGCGGCGCGCGCCGCCGGGCTGGACTGGCGCCACATCCCGGTGACGGGCATGCCGGTCGCGCCGGCCACCCTGCGCGAGTTCAGCGCGGCGCTGGAGGAACTGCCAGGCCCGCTGCTGGCGTTCTGCCGCAGCGGCACGCGCAGCAGCGCGCTGTGGGCGCTGCAGGCGCCGGGCACGGCCGACGACATCCTCGCCACCGCGCGCGTGGCGGGCTATGACCTGTCGATGCTGCGGCCGTGGCTGCGCTGATGCGTTGAGCCGGCGCGACTGACCCGGCAGCGGGCGCGCCTGCCGCTTGCGGCACAATGCGCGCTGTTTGCCGCGGGAGGATCGGATGTTCTTCGTGCTGTTGAGCGCGCTGTGCAGCGTGGCGGTGTCGGTACTGCTGAAACTGGCGCGGCGCTGGCGCGTCGACGTGGGCCAGGCGATCGCCTGGAACTACGTGGCCACCAGCGCGCTCACCGCGTGGCTGCTGCAGCCGTCGTCGTCGAGCCTGCGCGATGGCAACGTGCCGTGGCCGGCGCTGGTGGCGCTGGGCGTCCTGCTGCCGACCATCTTCCTGGCGCTGGCCGCGGCGGTGCGCCACGCCGGCATCGTGCGCAGCGATGCGGCGCAACGGCTGTCGCTGCTGCTTTCGCTGCTGGCCGCCTTCGTGCTGTTCGGCGAGCAACTTTCCGCGTTCAAGTTCGGCGGCATCGCGCTGGGCCTGCTGGCGCTGGCGTGCATGGTCTGGCGCGGCAGCGGCGCCGACACCGGCACGGGCGCGGCCGCCTGGCTGTATCCGCTGCTGGTGTTCGCCGGCTTCGGCAGCATCGACATCCTGTTCAAGCGCGTGGCGCTGGCCGGCGTGCCACTGGGGGTCTCGCTGCGGGCGATGTTCGCGCTGGCGCTGGTGGTGGCTTTCGCCCTGCAACTGTGGCGACGCGTGCGCGGCACCACCCGCTTCACCGCGCGCAGCGCGCTGGCCGGCCTGCTGCTGGGCGCGGCCAACTTCGGCAACATCCTGTTCTACCTGCGCGCCCACCGCGCCTTGCCCGATCACCCGGCGCTGGTCTTCGCCAGCATGAACATCGGCGTGGTGGCGCTGGGCGCGCTGGTCGGCCTGCTGGCGTTCCGCGAACGGCTGAGCCGACTCAACCTGGCTGGCGTGGCGCTGGCGGCGGTGGCGATCGGGGTGCTGGCGCGCGGCTGACGGATCGCCGGCGCCGCTTCATCTCACGCTCGCCACCCGGGGGAACGCGCGGTGAAACATCTCCTCATGGCGTGCGCGATCCCGCATACGCCGCCACGGCGATCATGTCGTCGACGGTGAGCCGCGAAGCTTCCAGCCGCATCGGCGCGGCGGCGGGATTCGAACGCTGGCCGCCGCGGAACAGGAGCAGCTCGCGCACGATGTAGGTCGGCGAGCGTCCGGCCAGCGGCGGGATGAGCTCGGTGCCCTGCAGCTTCGCGCCGTGGCAGGACTCGCAGGCCGGCAACCCTCCGCTGCCCCT
>Ga0209963_1001002_pt1 | contig 20178 bp, 16 predicted proteins | sample ThiBio_1000_biof_2_FD_183957 | JGI IMG/M metagenome (GOLD analysis project Ga0209963, IMG submission 183957) | Wastewater bioreactor microbial communities from Cape Town, South Africa - Thiocy_cont_1000_biof (SPAdes) | ecosystem: Engineered > Bioreactor > Thiocyanate-remediating >...
TGCAACCTTCTCCCATTGATCGTCGCGCAAAACCTCGCCGTCCATCGCCAGCCTCCAAAAGCCAGCGTTGAATCTGATTTGCAGAACCGTGGGAATCCCCAATCGTTAAATCGTCACTACAGCCTAGTCAAAAATGCTCTAGCTCGAAGCCTGACCTCCCCCCGTGCTTCACGGGGAGAGGTCGGATTGTGCAGCAATCCGGATGAGGGGTCGGCATTTCGGAAGACACCCCTCTCCCCGCACGCGGGGCGAGGGAGCAGGCCTCAGCGTTCGGTCTCGGCGCTGAGCACGTCGCCGAACAGATCCCACTTGCCGTCCTTGAACTTCATCATCTTCAGTTGCTCGATCGGCGCGAAGTCGGCGGCGCTGGTCTTGACGTGAATCCCCGGAATCAGGGTGTCAGGCACGAAGCTCTTGATGCTGGCGGCCTGCTTCATGATGTTGGCGCGGGTGAGATCGTCACCGCAGTTTTCCAGCACATGCACCATGGTCTGCGCGGCGGTGTAACCGTAGACCATGTTGGCGTCGGTGACGTTGGCGCCGGGCATGTACTTGTCGACGAACGCCATGAACTTCTTCATGCCGGCGTCGTCCTTCCACTGCGGATCGGAGGCGTCCTTGAGGTAGCCCGCCGACAGCACGCCTTCCGAGGCATCGAGCCCGGCCGGCTTCATCACCGCGCCGATCGACAGGCTGACGTCGGTGAGCAGATGCATCGGCTTCCACTGAATCTCGAACGCCTTCTTGATCGCCTGCGCGGCGAACTTCGGCGTCGAAATATTCACGAAGACGTCAGCGCCGGAATTCTTCAGCTTGACGATGTGGGAGTCGATGGTCGGCTCGCTGTTCTCGTAGCTTTCCTCGGCAATGATGATCTTCGACGACTTGTCACCGAACACATCCTTGAGGCCGAGCACGTAGTCCTTGCCGAAGTCATCGTTGGCGTAGAGCACACCGACCTTGGCATCCGGCTTGTTGGCCAGAATGTACTTGGCGAAAATGCGCGCCTCGCCGCGATAGCTCGGCTGAAAGCCCATCGTCCACGGGAACGCCTTGGCGTCGTCCCACTTGCTCGATCCGGTGGCGAGGAAGAGTTGTGGAATCTTCTTGGCGTTCATGTACTTCTGCACGGCGGTTTGCGTCGGTGTGCCGAGGCCGTTGAAGATGAACAGCACTTCGTCGCTTTCCACCAGCTTGCGAGTCTGCTCGACAGTTTTCGGCGGGCTATAGCCGTCGTCGTAACTGATGAAATTGATCTTGCGGCCTTTGATGCCGCCGTTGTCGTTCACCATCTTGAAGTAGGCTTCTTCGGTCTTGCTGATGATGCCGTAGGCGGAAGCCGGGCCGCTATAGGCATTGGTGTTGCCGATCTTGATTTCGGTATCGCTGGCGCCGGTGTCGTATTTTTTCTGCGCCAATGCACTGCCGGCCGACAGCAATAACGCCGCAGCCGAAATCGCGAGAAGTCGGGATGGAAGGCGGATCATTCTTGTTAGCTCCCTTGGTGATTTTTTATTGAACGCAACCATCTAACAATGCCCCGCCGGAATTTGCCAGCGCCACGAGATAACCCTACGCGTCTGTGATGAGTGGCAGCGTCTAAACGCAAGTTTCGCCGGACGGTATTTCGCGGCGCACTTCGCAGCGGTAAGCACGGCTTCGCGATCTCGCGGCGTGGATTGCACGTCCGAGCTTTGGTTCCCGTCTCGCCCCCCTGAGAGGGCGCGCGGAACGCCGGACGCGCGATGCGTCCGCAGCCTCATGCGCGTAAAAAACAAGCGCACGAGTTCGTCACCACGAAAGCACCGGCATCGTCCGGCGTATCGCTGACAAGTTTACGAAGTCAGCGCAGGCGCGACTTCGATACGCGGTGGGCTTCCGGCTTGCTTCGTGCTCTCCCCGGCAACGGTCGAAACCTGACGCCGTCGTCTCCGCGGTACTTCGGGCCTTCGGTCGAAGGCGCGCGAAGAGCAGCCCGGATTTCGAACGACCACACGACTTGGGCCGGCGCGACTTGGGTCGGCGCGCAAAGGCGTTGCCGGTGGGGTGAAGCTCCGCCCCGACCGCGACGCGCAGCGTGGTTCGTCCGCCGAGACTCCGCTCGCTCACGCGCCTCCGGACCTTGAACGCGCGCTCTGTACGAGGCACGCGCTCGCCTTCCGGGCTTGCGCCCTTCGACCTTCGTTCCGTACTGACGCTGCCGCGTCCACCGCCTCCCGCCCCGCAGACCGTGACGATCGCGAGCCGCCCCTCTCAGTGAGGCGGGATAAAGGAATTAAATCCCATATTATAACCTCGCTGTCGGAGATCACTCGCCCACCTCGCCCTTCCGAACGCGCGGTGATGACGCCGCCATGGAAGACGACACACGATCCCAAAGCAAAAAGGCCCGGCATTGCTGCCGGGCCGATTCCGCAATCCGCTCTCGCGTTCCTCACAACGCTTCAGTACATCCGTGAAGCGCCCATGCCAGCGTCACGAGAGCGAATAAGCTATCCCGGTACATCCGCGGTGATAGCCTGAACGTGTTGGCGGCTTACGCCAGCGACAGATTCTCAGCGCTGACCTTGCCGCGCATCTTGTCGGTCTTCAGTTCGAAGTTGACCTTCTGGCCTTCGGCAAGGCCGCTCAGGCCCGCGCGCTCGACCGCACTGATGTGCACAAACACATCGCTGCTGCCATCGCTCGGCTGAATAAAGCCGAAACCTTTTTGGCCATTGAACCACTTCACTGTGCCAGTCGTCATTAGTTTGTTCCCTAAAGTTCCAAGCGCGCACGCATGCGCGTTCGCGCACCATTGCGCGAAACATCCAATCTCAGCGGTGTCTTTGGAAAGGAGCCTGGCGGCGCTTTAACAAAACCAATGCCAGCAATCGAATAGCCTGCATATAGCATTATTGCAGGGAATAGCAATGAGCCGGCTTGAAGAAACTGCCGGGCTGGCGTTCCGCCCAATGCAACCTATATGCAAACAATGACAAAACAGCCGAGCCCATCTCAACTGGCACGATCCGAACGCATGCGTGTGGCGGCTGTCGAAGGCGCCAAAGCCCGCGCCGATTATGACGCAAACAACATCGCCGTTCGCAAGAACATGGAGCGTCTGCGCCTATTGCGGCTCGCCAAGGAAGCCGAACAGGCCGCCCAACCGCAGCCTGTCAAAGCCAAGGCAAAGGCCAAGAAGACAGCAGCCAAGCCCACCGCCACGCTATCCGAGTGGATGCGGACAGAAAAAAACAGCGGCAGGATGACCTGACGCTGCTTGTTTCGGTGTTACGCTTGGCGCGTTGCCGGCTCAGTACCGGTAGTGATCCGCCTTGAACGGGCCTTCGACCTTGACGCCGATATAGTCGGCCTGATCCTTGCGCAGTTCGGTGAGCTTGACGCCGATCTTGGCGAGATGAAGCCGCGCCACCTTCTCGTCGAGCGACTTCGGCAGCACGTAGACTTCCTTCTTGTACTTGCCATCCTTGTTGTTGGCGAACAGTTCGATCTGCGCCAGCGTCTGGTTGGTGAACGACGCCGACATCACGAACGACGGATGGCCCATGGCGTTGCCGAGATTCACGAGGCGGCCTTCCGACAGCAGGATGATACGGTGCTTGTCGGGAAACTCGATCTCGTCGACCTGCGGCTTGATGTTGGTCCACTTCAGGTTCTTCAGGCCCGCGATCTGGATCTCGTTGTCGAAGTGGCCGATGTTGCAGACGATGGCGCGATCCTTCATCGCGCGCATGTGCTCGATGGTGATGATATCCTTGTTGCCGGTGGCGGTGACGAAGATGTCGGCGCGCGGCGCTGCGTCTTCCATCGTCACCACTTCATAGCCTTCCATCGCCGCCTGCAACGCGCAGATCGGATCGACTTCCGACACCATCACGCGGCAACCGGCCTGACGCAGCGAGGCGGCCGAGCCCTTGCCGACGTCGCCGAAGCCCGCGACCATCGCCACCTTGCCCGACATCATCACATCGGTGCCGCGGCGAATGCCGTCGACCAGCGATTCACGGCAGCCATAGAGGTTGTCGAACTTCGACTTGGTGACGCTGTCATTGACGTTGATCGCCGGCCACAGCAACGTGCCGGCCTTCTGCATTTCGTACAGGCGATGGACGCCCGTGGTGGTTTCTTCCGAGACGCCCTTGATGCTGCCCGCGACTTCGCCGAACCAGCCCTTCGGCTTTTCTTTCAGCATCCGCTTGATCAGCGCGAACAGCACTTCCTCTTCCTCGGAGCCGGCCTTGTCGAGGAACGCGGTGTCGCCCTTCTCCGCGCGCACACCGAGATGGATGAACAGCGTGGCGTCGCCGCCGTCATCGAGGATCATGTTCGGGTAGCCGCCGCCGTGCCAGTCGAACAGCTTGGCGGTGTAGTCCCAGTAGTCCTTCAGCGTCTCGCCCTTGACCGCGAACACCGGAATGCCGGCCGCGGCGATCGCCGCCGCCGCATGATCCTGCGTCGAATAGATGTTGCACGATACCCAGCGGATATCGGCGCCGAGCGCCTTCAGCGTCTCGATCAGCACGCCGGTCTGAATCGTCATGTGCAGCGAGCCCGCGATGCGCGCGCCCTTCAGCGGCTGCTTCGGGCCGTATTCCTCGCGCGTCGCCATCAGGCCCGGCATTTCGGTTTCGGCCAGCGACAGTTCCTTGCGGCCGAAGTCAGCGAGCCCGATATCGGCGACGATGTAGTCCTTGGCGGTAGTCATGGAGACTGTTCCTTTGCGCAGATTGCATATCCACGGCGTATGCGCCGTTCCCTCCCCCCTTGTGGGGGAGGGCCAGGGAGGGGGGTCACAGCGCGGCCGACAACGACAGCGCACCCCCCTCTCCACCTCTCCCCCACAAGGGGGGAGAGAGCAGGCCGAGCGTCGTGCAAGGCCTGCGTCTTACTTGATAGGCGATTACACCGCCTTCTTCAGCGCGTCGGCGAGGTCGGTCTTCTCCCACGAGAAGCCGCCGTCGGCATCGGGGGTGCGGCCGAAATGGCCGTAGGCCGAGGTGCGCGCGTAGATCGGCTTGTTGAGATCGAGATGCTTGCGGATGCCGCGCGGCGTCAGGTCCATCGACTCCGCAACCGCCTTCTCGAGTTTGTCTTCGCTGACCTTGCCGGTGCCGTGGGTGTCGATGTAGATCGACAACGGACGCGCCACGCCGATGGCGTAAGCGAGTTGCAGGGTGCAGCGGTCGGCGAGGCCGGCCGCGACAATGTTCTTGGCGAGATAGCGCGACGCATAGGCAGCCGAGCGATCGACCTTGGTCGGGTCCTTGCCGGAGAACGCGCCGCCGCCATGCTGGGCCGCGCCGCCGTAGGTGTCGACGATGATCTTGCGGCCGGTGAGACCCGAGTCGCCGTCGGGGCCGCCGATGTAGAACTTGCCGGTGGGATTGATGTGCCAGATGGTCTTGCCGTTGATCCAGCCTTCCGGCAGCGCCGCGCGGACGTAGGGCTCGACGCGCTCGCGAACCTGGTTCGAGGTCATGTCCTCGACCAGATGCTGGTGCGACACCACGATCTCGCGGACGCCGACCGGCTTGCCGTTTTCGTAATGCACCGTGACCTGGCTCTTGGAGTCGGGGCCGAGCACCTTCTCCTTGCCGGCGTGGCGGGCTTCCGAAATCAGCCGCAAAATCCTGTGCGCGTAGTGCAGCGGCGCCGGCATCAGTTCCGGTGTTTCGTTGGTGGCGTAGCCGAACATGATGCCCTGGTCGCCGGCGCCCTCTTCCTTGTTGGTGCCGGGCTGCAACGCATCGACGCCCTGCGCGATGTCGGCGGATTGCGGATGCAGCAGAATTTCGATGTCGCAGTTCTTCCAGTGAAAGCCGTCCTGTTCGTAGCCGATGTCCTTGATGGCGTCGCGGATCACCTGCTCGATATGGTCGTTGGTGACGCTCGCAGGCCCGCGCGTCTCGCCGGCGACAACCACCTTGTTGGTGGTGGCAAGGGTTTCGCACGCGGCGCGGATGGCCCACGGATCGATGCCGGCCTTGGGACCTTCGCGAAAGAACAGATCGACGATTTCGTCGGAGATACGGTCGCAGACCTTGTCGGGGTGCCCCTCTGAAACCGATTCACTGGTGAACAAATAAGACGCGCGCATCAAACCAACCCCTTTCCGCCTGACCTCGGCGGTCCTTTCGTGTGTTGTCCAGAAATGTCAGTCGCGACGCCGCGAAATGACGTAGGATTCATCGTAGAACCACAGCCCGTTGTACTTGCGCAAAACGTCTCTGGTGGCGTCAAGATAGCGGCCGCTCTGGGTCATTTCCGTCAAACGGTCATCCTCGACCTGCGCGACGTAGACGGCCGCATTCCAGGCTGCGAACGCCGTCGAGGTTCCGATAGGTCCGGTGACCTCGTGCGGCAGCGCCTCCATATCATATCGGAAGATCGAACGGCTATCAGAATAGGCATTAAAATTGAGATCGCGGGCGGCCGACCCCAGTTCATATTTAACCGCCTGCAACAGCTCGTGCCGGCTCACCGAGAACGGATTTTCTCCCGGCCACACGGCCTGGATAATTTCCATCCCCGGATCGCTCCCGTGGGAATGTATCCCTATCAATCGCCCACCCGGCCGCAGCGCCCGCGCCAGCGGCGCGATGATCCGCCTCGCGCGGAACGTCTCGGACGATCTGGCGCGATAGGGTTGCGAGGCGATGATGAGGTCGAAGTTAGCCTCGGCCCGCCCGGCGCGCGGGATCACCGAATCCAGCAGGAACTGGTGGTCCTCGCGATAGAAAATCAGCGCCACCGGCCGTTCGTAGATCGGCATGCCGGAGCGCTCGCTGACGCTGGCCGTCCAGTTTTCCTGCAGGAACGGCTGCAGTTCGGCGATCTGGGCCTCGAACTCGCCGGCCGAGTTGCCGCGCAGCACCACCTCGCGCCAGACCATGCCGGCGGCGGCCGCCGCCGAGCGCGGCGCCAGCCACGGCGCCTCGGCATAGAACATGTTGGTGACGGCAAACACCGTCGCCGGGTGCTCGAACAATCGATCCGGCAGCTTGTCGAGGGTGAGCTTGACGTCCTCGAGGCTGAGTTCCTTGCCCGCGACGTAGAACGGCATGTTGGGAAAGCGGCCATGCATCGCCCGCATTACCCGCGCCAGAACGGTTCCATCGCCGCATCCGGCGTCGAACAGCCGCAGCGCCGGAGGCCGCGGATGGATGCTGCCGAGTTCCAGCGCCACGCGCTCCGCGATCACCCGCTTCTCGCTGCAGGTGTGGACGAACAGCAGGTATTTTTGCCGGTTCTCGAAAAAGCGGAAATTGGCGCGCGGATCGCGGCGCTCGATCGGCGCATCGAGTTCCCGCGACAACACCACGCCGCCCGGCGTGTTGGTGGCGATGTAGGCGTGGATTCGATCGAGCGTCTCGATGGTGATCCGCTTGCCTTCGCGCAACCGCCCGACCAGCTTGCCGTCGTTGACGGCACGGCGGCCGAAAGTCGATTCCGCCATGTCCGCCTGCCGGCAGAACGCGGTGATCTGACCCAGCAGTTGATCGTGTCTCATCGGCGACCGGGAATGCGAAGGTGGTGGGAAATTCAGCTTTATCCCACAAAATTAGCATCCATGGCCCACCATTGGAAGCCCCAAAGGAACCGTTCCGCGAGACGCCCAGGCTGTCCCGGCCATCCGCCTCCCGGTTGCGAGCGCCCCTCCAAAACGAAGATGCCCGGGACAAGCCCGGGCATGACGTCCTGACTGGAGGTGAAGCCGTTAGCCCCACACGTCCTTGGCGATGTCGACCGCGAGCCTGAGCTTGGCCCACTGCTCGTCCTCGGACAGCACGTTGCCTTCCTCGGTCGAGGCGAAGCCGCACTGCGGCGATACCGCAAGCTGCTCCAGCGGCGCGAACTTGGCGGCCTCCTGCAGGCGGCGCTTGATATCTTCCTTCTTCTCCAGCTCGCCGAACTTCGAGGTGATGACGCCAACCACGACCACCTTGTTGCCCTTCGGCAGGAAACGCAGCGGCTCGAAACCGCCGGCACGGTCGGAGTCGTATTCGAGGAAGTAACCGTCGTAATTGATCTTGCCGAGCAGCGTTTCCGCCACCGGCTCGTAGCCGCCCGACGAAATCCACGTCGAGCGGAAATTGCCGCGGCAGACATGGGTGGTGATGGTCATGTCGGCCGGACGCTCGGCGATCGCGTAGTTGATGACGCGGGCATAAATCTCCTGCAGGCCTTCGGGATTGTCGCCGCGCTCGCGCGACTTCTTCAATTCGTCCTGCGAGCAGAGATACGCCCATACGGTGTCATCGAACTGCAGATAGCGGCAGCCGGCATCGTAAAACGCCTTCACCGCCTTGCGATAGACCTTGCCGAGATCCTCGAAGAACGGCGCGAGATCGGGATAGACGTCTTTCGAAATCAGGTTGCGCCCGCCACGGAAATGCAGCACCGCGGGCGACGGAATCGTCATCTTGGCGGTGACGCCGGCGGCGTCGGCATGCTTCTTGAGAAAACGGAAATGGTCGAGCATCGGATGGTCGGCCGGGAAATCGATCTTGCCGACGACGCGCACGGCATCGTGGCGGGTCTGCACGCCGGCGAATTGAATGCCGAGATCGGGATGGAACAGTTCGCAACCGGTCAGGTTCTTGAGAAAATCGAAGTGCCACCAGGAGCGGCGGAATTCGCCGTCGGTCGCCAGCTTCAAGCCGACGGACGCCTGCTTGTGCACCACCTTCTCGATCTCGACGTCTTCGATCTTGCGCAGGTCCTCCGCCTTGATCTCGCCTTTCTCGAATTTGGCGCGGGCCTCCTTGATGCCTGGGGGCCGCAGCAGGCTGCCTACTTCATCGGCGCGGAATGGCGGTTTTGTTCTTTGCATTGTTCGGACTCCTGAAGCGATTTCTAGTCTTCAACCATTATTGCGAACCTAGAGCCGGTCCGGTCCCGATGAATTCAGAACCTGGGCCCTACGATCCTGAGTAACGCGTCTCTTTCACGCGAACCGGTATCCGCTTCGCTCGAAAACACTTTAGCAAGGCAATCCAGAGGCAATAAGCAAGGACCGGATTGCTTCGCGGCCAACGCTCCTCGCGACGACAAGCCTAATAACAACCTCACGTCTTGCCCGCGACTCCAAGAAAGCGTTCCAGCGGCGCATCATCCGCCCGCAGGGTCTCGCTCGGAGCATCGTGCACGATCGTGCCACGTTCCAATATCACAACCCGATCCGCCAGACCGAGAATCTTTCGTGCGTTCTGCTCCACGATAATCGAACAGATGCCGCCCGCGCGGGTGATCTTGCCGAGCGCGGCCAGCAACTCATCGACAATGATCGGCGCCAGACCTTCGGTCGGCTCATCGAGCAGCAACACCTTCGGATTGAGCGTCAGCGCCCGACCGATCGCCAGCATCTGCTGCTCGCCGCCGGACAACTGGTTGCCGAAATTCTTCCGCCGCTCCTTGAGGCGCGGAAACATCGCGTAGACCTTGTCGACGTCCCACGGTCCCGGCTGCGCCACCGCGGTCATGTTTTCCTCGACCGTGAGCGAGCGGAAAATGTTGCGCTCCTGCGGCACCCAGCCGATGCCGGCGCGGGCGCGCTGATCCGAACGCAGCGAGGTGAGATCGACATCGCCGAGCCGGATGCTGCCCTGAAAGCGCCGCGTGGCGCCGACGATGGAATTGATCAGCGTGGTCTTGCCGGTGCCGTTGCGGCCAAGCAGCGCCAGCACCTCGCCATCCGCCAGTTGCAGCGACATGTCCGGCAGCACCACGGCCTCGCCGTATCCGGCGCGCAAACCGTCGATGTTCAACAATTCACGCATCAAGGCCCTCGCCGAGATAGACCGCCTTGACTTGCGGGTCATGCGCCACCTCGTCGGGCGTGCCTTCGACCAGCAATGCGCCGTTGACCAGCACCGAGATGCGATCTGCGAAACTGAACACCAGGTCCATGTCGTGCTCGATCAGCAACACGGTGACATCGCGCGGCAAGCCGGCGACCGCCGCCAGAATATCCTGCCGCTCGCTCGTCGGCACACCGGCCGCAGGCTCGTCCAGCAACAACACGCGGGGTTTGGTGGCGATCGCCACGGCGATTTCGAGCAATCGTTGCTTGCCATATGGTAGCGTCGCGGTCGGCTCATTCATCACGTCGAGCAGATGGAAGCGCGCGAGGTTTTCCGCGATCTCGTCGTTGACATTGGCGCGGCTGCCGAGCCGGCGCCACCAGTCGCCGCCGTTGCCCAGGCGCTCGGAAACCGCGAGGCCAACGGTCTCCAGCGGCGTCAAATCAGCATAGAGCTGATTGATCTGGAAGGTCCGCGACAGCCCGCGCAGAACCCGGACATGCACCGGCAGGTTGGTGATATCCGCTCCCTCGAGCAGGATGGTGCCGCCGTCCGCCTTCAGCACGCCGGTCAGCAGGTTGATGACGGTGGTCTTGCCGGCGCCATTGGGGCCGATCAGCGCGTGGCGCGCGCCGGCCGCAACCTTCAGCGAGAGATTGCGGGTGACGTGCAGGCCGCCGAACTGCTTGTCGAGGCCGATGGTTTCCAGCGCGATGCTCATGGCGCGGCCTTTCCGGAGGCAGCGCTGCCCCGGCGCGCATCCGTGAAACGCCGCATCACGAGACGCGGCAGCCACAGCACCCCGCGATGCATGCGCTCGCGACCAAGCAGCACGATCAGCACCAGCACCAGCCCGATCCAGAATTGCCAGAACTGCGGCGTCCACGACGAGAACACGTCCTGCAGGATGCGAAACACCACGGCGCCGATCAACCCGCCATAGAGATAGCCCGCGCCGCCGATCACCACCACCAGCAGCAGGTCGGCCGAGCGTTCGAACGAGAACACGTCGAGCGACGCCAGCGCGGTGGTTTGCGTGAACAGCGCCCCGGCGATACCGGCATAGAACGCCGACAGCGTATAGATCGCGATCAGCCGGCGATTGACCGGAATGCCGATGGCGGCGGCGCGCAGCGGATTGTTGCGGATCGCGCGCAGCGACAGGCCGAACGGCGAATTGACGATGACCCGCGCCAGCAGGAACAGCACGAACAGCACCGCCAGGCAGTAGATGAATCCGACCTTGCCGAAGATGTCGAACGAGAACAGCCCGAGGATCGGGTCGATGACGATGCCCTGCAAGCCATCAAACCCGCCGGTGATGTTGGAGAACTTGTTGGCGAGTTCGCGCAGCAGCAAGGCGATGCCGAGCGTCACCATCAACTGGCTGAGCTCGGAGCCGCGGATCACCAGAAAACTGGTGACGAAGCCGAGTACCGTCGCCGCCAGCCCCGCCACCAATAACGCCAGCACCGGCTCCTTGACGATGCCGTGCACCGCCAGCAGTCCGGCCGCATAGGCGCCGACGCCGAAGAATGCCGCATGGCCCAGCGAAACGATCCCGGCATAACCGAGGATCAGGTCGAGCGACAACGCGAACAATCCGAGCCACGCCATCTCGGTGAGGATCAGGTAGCGATCGGAGAACAGGAAGATGCTGGCCACCGCGATCAGCCAGAACGCGGTTTCGGGCGCGCTCCAGCGGGCGCGCCGTAGCGAAATCTCTCCAACGCCGTGATCGTTGCTCATGACACGCTCATCGCTGGGTGACGCGGCCGAACAGGCCGTTCGGGCGCCAGATCAGGATCACGATCATCACCGTATAGATCACGAACGCGCCGAGCTTCGGCACGTAGTATTTTCCCGCGACATCGGCGATGCCGAGCAGCAGCGACGCAAGGAACGGCCCGGTGATCGTCGAGGAGCCGCCGACCGTCACCACGATCAGAAAGTAGATCATGAACTTGAGCGGGAAATACGGATCGAGCCCGAGGATTTCCGCGCCCAGCGCGCCGCCCAACCCGGCAAGGCCGGAGCCGAACGCAAAGGTCAGCGCGAACACCTGCGGCACGTTGATGCCGAGACCGCTGGCGGCGCGCGGATCGTCCACCGCCGCGCGCAGGCGGCTGCCGAACCGGGTGCGCGCCAGCGTCAACTGGATGCCGACGGTCAACAGCCCGCAAATCACGATGATCATCAGCCGGTAACGTCCGACGCCGATTCCGAACAGCTCGAACTGGCCCTGCAGCATCGCCGGCAGATGGATGAACACCTGCGACGACCCCATGAAATAGTCGACCGCGGTGACCGCCATGAATACCAGGCCGATGGTGAACAGCACCTGATCGAGCGGGTTGCGACGATACAGGTGCTTGTAGAGCGTCTGCTCCATCACGAGGCCGATCAAGGCGCTGGCCAGGAATGCAATCGGCAGCGCGGCGAAAAACGGCCAGCCGGACTGATTGACCAGCACCGCGCAAACATAGCCGCCGGCCATCGCGAAGGCGCCGTGGGCCAGATTGACGAAATTCATCAGGCCCAGCGTCACCGCCAGTCCGCACGACAGCACGAACAGCAGCATGCCGTACGCCGCGCCGTCGAACAGAATGGTGAAAAGCGTGGTCATCGGAACCGACTCATGGACAGCACCGTCGTCCTGGGGTGGCCGCTGCTGTGCGGCCCTCGAAGGGCGACGGCAGAAAGTGAGCGCCGCCATCCTTCGAGGGTCGCCGCAAATGCGGTTCGCATCTCAGGATGACGGCCAAACCGCAACGCGATCACTTCTTGGTCTTGCCCGGATCCTTCACCGCCTCGAACGTCGCGAACTCGATGTTGTAGAGCTCGCCATCCTTCTTTTCGACCTTGCGGATGTAGACGTTCTGAACGATGTCGCGGGTTTCGGGATCGATCGAGATCGGCCCGCGCGGGCTCTCCCACTTCATGCCCTTCATCGCTGCGATCAGCGAATCGCCGTCGGCCTTGCCGCCGGTTTTCTTGAGCGCCTCGTAGAGCAGATGAATGCCGTCATAGCCGCCCACCGCCATGAAGCCCGGACGCACGCCGTAAGCCTTCTTGTAGGCTGCGACGAAATCCTTGTTGGTCTGCGAAGGGTGCGCCGCCGAATAGATATGCGCGGTCACGGCGCCGAGCGCCGCATCGCCCATGCCGTTGAGCAGATCGTCGTCCATCACGTCACCCGGCCCGATCACCTTGATGCCGCTCTTGTCGAGACCACGCTCGGAATACTGTTTCATGAAGTTGCCGCCCTGCCCGGCCGGCACGAACACGAACATGGCGTCCGGCTTGGCGTCCTTCATGCGTTGCAGGAACGGGGCAAAGTCCGGGTTGGCCAGCGGAACCTTGACCTCTTCGACGATCTCGCCGCCGCCGGCGGTAAAGTGCTCCTTGAAGAACTTCAGCGCATCGTTGCCCGGAGCGTAGTCCGATGTCAGCGTCGCCACCTTCTTGATGCCGTTCTTCACGGCCCAGTCACCGATGATGATCGACGATTGACCGAGCGTGAAGCTGGTGCGCACGATATAGGGCGACTTCTCGGTGATGACCGAGGTGCCCGCAGCCATGACGATCTCCGGCACCTTGGCCTGGGTCGCCAGCGGGGCGGCGGCAAAGGCCGCCGGGGTCACGCCAAAGCCGGCGATGACATTGACCTTGTCGTTGACGATCAGTTCCTGCGCCAGCCGCTTGGTGTTGTCCGGCAAGGCCGCGTCATCCTTGAGGATGACCTCGATCTTCTTGCCGGCGACGGTGTCGCCATGCTGCTGGATGTAAAGCTTGACGGCGTTGTCGATCTGCTTGCCGGTCGATGCCTGCCCTCCGGTCATCGGCACGATCAAGCCGACCTTGACGCTGTCCTGCGCCTGCGCCGCGAAGGCGGAACCCGCGATGAGCGCCGCGCCGGCGGTCATCTGCAGAAATGTCCTACGAATAAGCATAAGCATTCCTCCCCTGGATGGCCCAATACCTGAACCCGATGTTCGATCATTGTCGGATGGCACAATCGAGCCTTCTTGGCGAGGCACGGCTTTGCGCCATCGTCGCAACTGCCACCCTTTACAACTCACAAAAGCCGTAACCAATCAACAGGATTTTAGCCGCAAAACAGGGGACGAAACGAATGTCGGGTGCAGTTGCGAACAATATGCTTCCATCGACCTTAGTATAAGGGGTAAAGACTTTTCGATGCTTCCATTCGCCTCGTATTGCGCGGAAACGTGAGCCGAGTGCGGGATTCGGCCGTGGGGCCGGTCATCATCAGGACCGAAACAAACAGACAAAAGATGCGCTGGCTTCTGGGCGTTGTGATTGCATGCTTGGCTCTTGTCGTCGTCTACTACGGGTCGGCGATTTACAGCCTCGCGGGCCTCGTCGCAGCGACGCGGGCGGGCGATGGCGCCGCCATCGTCGCACAGACCGACCTGCCCCGGCTGAGCCGATCGCTGAGCGAGCAGATCGTCGCGGCCTATCTCGATCGCATCGGCGCCAAGCGGCGGGTCGGCGGAACGGAAAAGCTGTTGGTGAGCGCCTATGGCGCATCGGTCGCCGACGCGCTGGTGACGCAGATGCTGACGCCGGAAAACCTGACCGAACTTCTCAAGTCAGGCAGGCTCGCCGAAACCAGGCTGTCCGCCTCCGCAAACGCGCTGCCGCCCCTCGGCGAGTTGCAACGCGTCAACGTGCTCAACCAGTTCGGCCGGATGCATTTCGTCACGCCGGTGCAACTCAGCGTCCGCGTCAGCAACAAGACGGAACCGGACGATTACGCGGCGCTCGTTCTGCACCGGGAATGGCTGACCTGGAAGCTGGCGGGCATCGACCTGCCGCGCACGGCGTTACGCAATCTCGCCGCCAGCCTGCCGGTCAAATAGCCGGCCGTCGCCTCAGTCCATGAACACAACGGTCTTGTTGCCGTTGAGGATCACGCGATCCTCGAGATGATGGCGCACCGCCCGCGCCAGCACGCGGCGCTCGATGTCGCGCCCCTTCCGCACCAGCCCCTCGGGCGTGTCGCGATGACTGATCCGCTCGACGTCCTGGTCGATGATCGGACCCTCGTCCAGCGCACTGGTGACATAATGCGCGGTCGCGCCGATCAGTTTGACGCCGCGGGCATGGGCCTGATGGTAAGGCCGCGCGCCCTTGAATCCCGGCAGGAAGGAATGATGAATGTTGATGCATCGTTCCGACAGCTTGGCCGACAGATCATCCGACAGAATCTGCATATAGCGGGCGAGCACCACCAGGTCAGTCTCGGTCCGCTGCACCAGATCCCAGATCGCCGCTTCCTGAGCGGGCCTGGTCTCCTTAGTCACCGGGAGATAGTGAAACGGAATCTCACCCAGATCGAGATCGTTGTAGGTTTCGCGCGGATGGTTGGAGACGATGGCGGTCGGGATCATCGCCAGTTCACCGGTTCGCCAGCGATAGAGAATATCGGCGAGGCAGTGATCGGATCGCGACACCAGCAGCATCACCCGGCGCAGCGTGGCACGGTCGCGCATCAGCCATTTCATGGCGAAGCGTTCCGCGATCGCGCCGAAACCGGTCTGTAACGACGTCAGGTCGACCGCCAAATCCGCCGGATTGAACACCACCCGCATGAAGAAGTGATCGGAGTCGACGTCGTTAAATTGTTGCGCGTCGAGAATGTTCTGCCCGTTATGGGCCAGAAACGTCGACACTGCGGAAACAATGCCCGGACGATCAGGACAGGACAACGTCAGAACGAATTGAGAATCGAGCATAACTTTACGTGACCGCATGAAGGGGAACTGGACGGAACCGGCGAAGGCCGGCCATGCTCTATCATTCGCCGCGGCTGTGCGCCAAGCCCTTCGCGGCGGCAGGGCTCATATGTAGCACCCCCTCATATGCCCGCTTCGCGACGATGCCGACTTCGATCCGGATTCATCCCGCGCGCCATCCGGCGCAGCGCGATCGATGTCCTCGCAGGGCCCGCGCGACTTGACGCGACAATCCGCGCGGACATTATGTGGGCACCAAGAAAAACGGGCGGAAGCCAATGCCGGAACTGCCGTTATCCGAATTGCGCGTCGTGGAAATCGGCTCCGGTGACGCGCTCGGATACTGCGGCAAGCTGTTCGCGGACTTTGGCGCCGAGGTCGTCAAAATCGAGCCGCCGGGCGGCGATCCGGAACGACGGATCGCGCCGCTGGTCGATACCGGACAGGGACACCACGAAAGCGCGACGTTCGCGTGGCTCAACACCAACAAGCGCAGCGTCACCGCCGATCTCAACCATCCTACGGATGCCGAGAAGATTCGCGCGCTGCTTGCCGATGCCGACCTGCTGCTCGACGCGCGGCCGCCGGATATCATCGAACGCTCTCTCCTGAAGCACGACGACCTGCGTATCACCGATCCGGCGCTGGCGATCACCGCGATCTCGTGGTTCGGTGAACACGGCCCCTATCGCGACTACGCCACCACCGACTCGGTGTGCCGAAGTCTTGCCGGGCTGGTGAAACTGGTCGGCCCCGCCGAAGGCCCGCCGGTGCTGCCGCGCGACGGCCAGATCGCCATCATGGCGGGACTGACCGCCTTCATACCGAGCCTTGCCGGACTCTATGGCCGCGCGCATGGAACGCGGCGCTTTGCCGTCAACGCGTTCGAGGCGATGCTGCAAATCAGCGAGTTCGATACCGGGCTGGCGCTGGAGGCCGGCTTCACGCGGCCCCGCCTCGCCATCAATCGCTTCGGGCGCGGCTTTCCGGTCGGCAATTTCGCCACCAGGGAAGGCTGGCTTGGCGTCACCGTGGTGACGCCGGCGCAGTGGATGGGTTTCTGCGCGATGCTCGGGCTGCCGGAGCTAGGCCCCGACCCGCGCTATTCGGCCACCGCCGAGCGCTATCTGCACGCCGACGAACTGAGCCGCATCATTCATCCGGTCCTGATGCAGAAGACCGCGCGCGAATGGTTCGAGCAAGGCATCGCGTTGCGCCTGCCGCTGGCGATCGTGCCCGACATGGCCGAGTTGCTGGCGCAGCCGGTGCATCGCGCGCGCGGCGCGTTCGCGCCGGTACGGATCGGCATGGCTTCGTTCGACGCCCCGGTGCTGCCCCAGCACCTGACGCAATCGCGTCCGAAACCCAACGGGGTCGCGCCGTTCGCCGGCGAACATAACGATATGAATCTCGCACCCCGCCAACGCCTTGCCACGCGCGCCGCGACGGCGGACGATCCGCAGCCTCTGCATGGCCTGCGCATCATCGACCTGACCATGGGCTGGGCCGGGCCGACGGCGACGCGGCAGATGGGCGATCTCGGCGCCGACATCATCAAGGTGGAGTCGTGCCAGTACCCCGACTGGTTTCGCGGCACCGATCCGCGCGGGCCGTATCATCCCGAACGTACCTACGAGAAGACCTACTGGTTCCAGATGATGAACCGCAACAAGCACGGCATCACGCTGGACCTCACCTCGACGACCGGCCTGTCGTTGCTCAAGCGACTTCTGGAAACCGCCGACGCGGTGATCGACAATTATGCCGCCGACGTGCTGCCGCGCATGGGGCTCGATCCAACGGCGATGCTCGCGATCAACCCGCGCCTCGTGGTGGTGACGATGCCGGCGTTCGGCACCACCGGCGCGTGGAAGGATTGCCGCGCCTACGGCTCGACGCTGGAACAGGCTTCCGGCCTGCCCTCCGTCACCGGCCGAGAGGACGATCCGCCGACCATGCTGCATGCGGCGCTCGGCGATCCGCTCGGCGGCGTCAGCGCGGCGGCGGCGCTGATGCTCGGCTTCATGCAGCAGCGCAAGACCGGCAAGGGCCAGCATATCGACCTGTCGCAGGTCGAGTGCACCATGCAGCTCGCGGCGCCCTCGATCATCGAGCAGGCAGCGACCGGCACAACCTCGCCACGGATCGGTAACCGCCATCCGCTGTTCGTTCCCAATGGCTGCTTTCCCTGCCTCGGCGACGATCAATGGATCACGCTTGCGATCCGCTCCGACGAGGAATGGCCGAAGCTGTGCGCCATCATGCATCGGCCCGATCTCGCCGCCGATCCGCAGCTCGCCACCGCCCGCGGCCGCCGTCACGAGGAGGACCGCATCGAACTGGCGATCCGGCGATGGACCGCGACGGTGCGGCCGGATCTGGCCATGGTGACGCTGCAGGCGGCCGGCATTGCCGCCGGCGTGGCACGGCTGCCGGTAGACCTCGCCTCCGACCCGCATCTGCTCGCGACGGGACACTGGCAACCGGTGGTGCGGCCGTTCATGGGGCCGCATCTGCTGCCGTCGGTGTCGTACCGCGAAGGAAACGATCGCCAACCCTACCCGATCGAGCGGTTGGCGCCGACGCTCGGCCAGCACAACCACGAGGTCCTTGGCGACGTGCTCGGACTGAGCGCGGAAGAGATCGCGCAACTGGAGTCCGATGGCATCATCGGCACCAGCGCGACCGAGAAGAAGGGTAAGGCCAAGTCGGCGTAACCGGCAATATCCGGCGCAAAAACACCGGTGATAACGGAACGCCTCAACCCATCATGGCCGGGTTCGTCCCGGCCATCCACGTCTTTTCTTGCTGCAACACTGATAGCGCGTGGATGGCCGGAATAAATCCGGCCATGACAAATGAGAAATCTCGCCCTCGAGACGCCCCGGTGGTTCTGTCATTCCGGGGCGGAGTTCTTTACGAGCGAGCCCGGAATCCATAACCCCCGCCGGGACTATGGATTCCGGGCCTGCGCCCGAAGAAGGCGCATCCCGGAACGACGGTGATGCGTTGGATTATGCGTCTATTCAATCAGACAACGGACGCCTCTAGCGATTCCCGATCCCGCTATTCCCCGTAGCGGCGCAGGCGATCGAGATCGACGATGGCGAGGCCGCCGTATTCGAGCCGCAACAGGCCCTCTTTCTCCAGCGTCTTCAAACACTGGTTGGCATTCTGCCGCGACATGCCGGACAACGCGCCGATTTCCTCCTGGGTAATTTCCAGGTGCGGTGTCACGTCCGGATACAGGATCGGATTGAACAGCGAAGCAATGCAGCGGGCGACCCGCGCGGTCGCATCCAGCATCCGGCCATATTCCAGCAGCCCGATGAAATGGCCGACCCGCTCGTTCAATTGCGCGACGAGGAAGCGGTTGAACGCCACGCTGTTGTCGAACAGCCAATGGAAGGTGGCGTGGTCCATCAGCGCCAAACGGGTGTCGCGCAGCGCCACCGCGTCGTATCGCCGCGCCTCGTTTTTCAGAACCGACCCCTCGCCGAACCATGCGCCCGCGGTCAGACCGGTGAAGCTCACGGCCTTGCCGGCGTGCGAAATGGTCCCGATCCTGACCAGGCCGGTGATGACGCCGGTCCAGTATTCGAAGTGATCGCCGCGCATGCAGACGAATTCGTTGGCCTTGAACGACTTCTCGATGATGCCCGCACGCGCCACCTCGATCTCTTCTTCGTTCAGTTCGCGTGACCACACCGCGACGCGCTTGAGGTAATCAGCAGTAATCATGATCTCGTTGCCGGCGCGATGTTACCACTGCAAGCCACCGCGGCCGCTCGCGCCGGTTGGCCGATAAAAATTGCCGGGCGAATTGTCGGGCACAAGACATTCCGGCTCCTGGCTTTGCAATAAGCATAGTGGAGATTGTGGACACGACATAGCCGCCTGGGCATCGGGCCGGTCACGCGACGGAGGCGACAGACGAGACGCCGGACTTGAGACACCAGATTTGAGACACGAGACTTGAGACACCAAGCTTGAGGCACCAGACTAAGGTCGTACATTAGTGCGACGCCGGGAGTGCCACAACTTGCAATAATTCGACCTGCGATCGTCCGGACGCTGCTTGGCGCAGGCGCGATTTGCAGGCAAAATCCATAACGTGAGCGGGTTTCGCCAGCCAAGGCGAGGTTTCTGGCTCCGGACGAAGTGAACCCACAAGAGCGTACAAACGCCGTGGCAGGGAGGGACGTCGGTGGAATACGCTTTGGAGGTCCGCAACGTATCGCTGCGCTTCGGCGGCGTGCGCGCGCTGACGGATGTGAGCTTCGGGGTGCGCGAGGGCGAACTGTTCTCGATCATCGGCCCCAACGGCGCCGGCAAAACCTCGATCGTCAACTGCATTTCCGGCCGCTACCGCCCGACCGAAGGCCAGTTGTTCTATCGCGGCCGCGACATCACCGGCCTCAGCCCCAACACCCGTCCAGCCATCGGCATCGGCCGCACGTTCCAGAACCTAGCGCTCTTCCATCATATGAGCGTGCTCGACAACATCATGGTCGGCCGCCACCACCTGCTGAAGAATAATTTTCTGACCGGAGCACTGTACTGGATCGGCGGCGCGCGCCGCGAAGAACTGGCGCATCGCCACAAGGTCG
>Ga0209963_1001007_pt1 | contig 20050 bp, 16 predicted proteins | sample ThiBio_1000_biof_2_FD_183957 | JGI IMG/M metagenome (GOLD analysis project Ga0209963, IMG submission 183957) | Wastewater bioreactor microbial communities from Cape Town, South Africa - Thiocy_cont_1000_biof (SPAdes) | ecosystem: Engineered > Bioreactor > Thiocyanate-remediating >...
AACAGTAGATTCACTATAGGCGTTAAGCAGGGGCAAGGCGCTCAAATGCCGCCCTTGCCCCTGCACCCCCATCCCGGCTTCCAGAAACGGAATCAAACATATAGAGAAAATCGCTTAGATAATGGCTCGACCTCGGAAACAACGCGGCGAGCGGACAATATGTCCTCGGCCAGCCCCTGAATGCGCGAAACCACAGAAAGGCCGAGCGCCTGCGCACCGTGAGTGAACTCTATCCAGAGATCGTCGATGCGAAGGGGGGAGAAGACCCGCTGCCGAGCTGCTCGGCCATTGAAGCTCTGGATCGTCAGGAGCCCTTCATCAACCAGACACTCGCTACGAGCGCCCTTGCGATGCTCGCAAGGTTATTCCGTCACGGCAAGCTGAAACATCACGGAGCTTTCTTCAACGCTGCGACGGGCCACATGTCCGCGATCCCTATCGATCCAGATTTGTGGCGACGCACGCGCAGACGTTCACTGAAGTATGCGCGGAATTCAAACAAGCATTGAGTGATTCGCGTTATGGTGGAGCGTACAAGAGGCTCCGCCATGAAATCTCCAATCGATCCTTCTCTTGCTATCGAGGCCAAAGCAATTACTGCGCTCGCCTTCCGCAACGGCCCTATCGAAGACCTGCACGCCGGAAAGGTTTGCAGCGTCTGCGATCAAAACCCCGAGTTCTCCCATATCTCGAACGATGAGATGAAGCGCATCATGAAGGCCGCGGTCAATGCGATGTATCGCCTGCTCTGGCAGCGCGATCACGATCCCGAAGCCTACCTCAAATCTCTCACTCTCGGAGAGCGCTACACGCTGCGTTGGGACGATCCCGAGATTGTGGAGGCACGCCTGCCAAAACAACCAACCTGACAGAGGTAGTTCAACAAAGGAGTCTCTGAAATGTTCAAGGAACTTGCACCCGTACTGCGGCATCGAGCAGTCCTGATGACGATCACCTTCGCCGAGGATGATCAGATCCGCGTAAACGTCGTCCCCAAGAAGCTGAAAGAGGACGAGAATAAGGCGCTCACGACGCCGTTAACCATTACCGGCACGGCCGAGGAACTCGACGCCGAGCTTGGTCCGACCCTGGTCGACTTTGTCGCTGCTCATCTTCAGTTGAAGAACACGCTTAAGCAGGCCAAAGAGGAGATGGACGCAGCGGCAAAGGCAGCCCAGGCTGAAGCCCGGTCGAAGTCAAAGACGCCGGTCAAGAAAGATGCAACGACTTCCACCGGCACCGCTGCGAAGCCGGCCCAGCCCGCGAAAGAGCCAACGGAACCCGCGCCGCCACCTCCGCCGAAGACTGCAAGCCTGTTCGACATGCCTGCCGCCTCGTCAGCACCGGCCTCGGTCGCGGCAGCACCAGTAGAAGCTGAACCCGGCGAAGAGGATGAGGAAGAGATCCTCACCGAGATCAAAGAGGACGAAACGGACGAGGACGAGACCATCGACGAGGCAGCCTGAGTCCGTCTTTCGATGTGTGTGGGCCTGATTGAGTAAAGCGGCGGAGTGAGAGGCATCGCCCTCACCGCCCGAGCCTTACTTCGTAGAGGTAGCTTTCTTCTTCGCGGCCCATCGCGCCTTGGCGGCCTCGGAAATCGCCTTTCTTCCAGCTGCGGACAGCGTTCTCTTCTTCGGCAGGGAAGACGTCTTGACCGAGGCTGATTTCCTCACGCCTGCGGCTTTCTTGGCGGGCCCGGGTTTCCGGCCTGGCTTAGCGGTTGCGGCGTGAGTCACGTTTATACCCGGCGAGCCCTCTAACAGCGCGTCACGGAATTTCGTAAGCCGGTCGATCTCTTTATTCAACTCATTTACCGCTCCGGATATGCTCATCCTTCCCCCTATAGAGCAAGCCTAACACTGTGAAGATGGTGAAGCTTGCCATACCGCGTCGGGTGCGTGGCCGGGTCCAGTTTCTCTTACCTTCCCATCCATCCTGAAAGGAATGCGCACGACATGGCAACTGCTACCGTTGCACCCGCACCTCCCGCAGAAATACCCCTCGATGTTCCGCTCATGGAGTTCGTCGCCGACCGCAATCAACTGATCGCTGAAGTAAGTGCGGCAGCCCGAGTCACGGATAACAGAAGCACTCAACTTCTCCTCACGCACCTTCTTATCCGTGCTGCCGGGGGTGGAATTCTTTCAATCACCGGCACTGACCTGAAGAGGACCGTCACAACCGAATGCCCGGCGGCAATCAAGACCCTCGGCGAGGCCGCCGTCCCGGCTCAAAAGCTGCTCAATTACCTCAAACTCCTGCCCGAGGGGAGGGTGAGCATGAAGCTGCTCGCCAATTACCATATGCAGATTGCGGCAGGCCATTCCCGCACCAAGATGGCAGGCCAGGCTCCGAAATCTTTCCCTTCAACGCCAACGCCTTCCGTGACCCCGCTGCGCCTCAGCTCTCGCGGCCTCAAGACCCTCATCCGCCAAAGCCTGTTCGCGGTCGCGAACTCGGAGGACCGCTACCTTTTCAATGCGGCGCTATTGCTGTTGCGGGAAGATCGGATGGGCATGGTGGCGACCGACGGCCGCAGGCTCTCGCTCGTCGAGGTTCAGGAAGACAGCCTTGCAATCGACGGTTTCAAGAAGGTCCTCCTGCCCAAAGACTGCATGGGAGACCTGCTCTCGCTGATCGGATCGAGCAAGGAAGAATCAGTCGGTTTCAGCGAGGACGACAGCACCTACTATTTCCAGATCGGGCACCGCACCTTCAGCGTGAGAAAGCTGATCGGTCAGTTCCCGAACTATGAAGCGATCCTTCCACGCGATACGGCCAACTCGGTGGTGATTGGAGCTGCCGACCTGATGGGCTCTTTGCAGAGAGTTCTCGAATTCAGCGATGCGAGATCGAGCGCGGTCAAATTCCGCCTCGACAACAACTCGCTGACCGTAAGCGCCTCTGCGACGGACAGCGGGGAGTCTCAGGAGGCTCTGCCTTTGAGCTACACAGCGGAAGCGGTGACGATCGGCTTCAATGGCCACTATATCGTCGACTTCCTAAAGACGATCGGGGTCGAGGGCGAAGTGAGATTCGGCCTCAAGGACGGCGCCTCGGCTGCCGTCATCACCCCTGAAACTTTCAACCCGGAATATCAGCAGAAGTATGTCGTCATGCCGATGCGGATATGAGAGGACGCCGCCTCCGACAGTGCTAGTTGGCCAAAGATGCGGTCACGATTGGTTACATCATTGGTTACTTGAAACCAAGTTGCGCTTTGCATCTGAGCTGCGCAATGAGCGCCTCGGTCTGAACGCAACAATTTAGGAACGACGGACATTTTGGGAAGCCCACCTCGTGGCCATAGACTGTACACAGCGAAGCTATGACCTCGTCGAATCAGCGGGTGAATATAAGAGTCTGCCTATGAACCTGTTTAACATGTGTGCTCACCATGCTGAGCTCGATGAGCAGCGGCGCGCTCGCGGCCTGAGTTGGGCGCAACTCGCGGCGGAGATCAATCGGCCGTTCGAATCAACACCCTCGATACCGATTAATCCCGGAACGCTTCGAGACATGTTGAAAAAGCGATCTGTGACGAGCGCAGTTGTAGTGCAGGCACTTCGATGGCTGGGGCGTACGCCTGAGAGTTTTCTTACCGGTCCGAGGTGCATTCCTAGTCCCGATGAACAGCTGCCCGAGGCAGGGCCAGATCGAACCCTTCGTTTTGATACGCGCGCGATCTATGATGCTCTCGAGCAGGAACGCGGCCGGCGAGACCTGTCTTGGCAACAGGTTGCCAAAGAACTGCCTGGGTTTACCCCGAGTATGCTTACCAACCTTGCAAGTGGGCCACTCATCGGGTTTCCAAGAGTCATGACCATAACGCAATGGCTCGGTCGTCCGGCTGCCACATTCGTGCGATCTCGCTCCCGCTGATGCCGCCGACTCCGCCTCTGCGGCTGTATATCAAAACGTGCATCATCGCCAATGCGCGCTTCCAGACGTGGAAGTCCTGGAAGAGTGATTCGGCCTGTTACCAACAGTTGAAATCGGAGGCTCGGCTGAGTCGCAAACGTCGATCGTTGGATGGAGGGTATGCCTAAGCCTGGGCCGAGGTCTTGAACCCACGTCCTCTGCCGTCCCGCTGCAGAGTTTGAAATCACGCAACCCCAACAAACGCATCGAACTCGTGCGCTCGTTTCAGCTCCACAAGCAATTCCCGGTAGAGCTTATCGAACCCTTAGGGAGCCCATGACCTCTGACCTCTGAGCCCCATTCGGCCAATGTTCCTCGTCAACGCGTGTTTAGACATCAAGAACGGCGAGCTTTGAGCTGACTCCAGAGCAGGAAAGAAACGACACACCAACCTTTCCCTTCAAGCGCGGCGGCAGCTACAATTTGATTTCCCCCATTGGTGGCACATGCATGATCAGCAAGGCTTCGCTCATCTCGTTTCGCAACCTTGACCTCGCCTGGTCTCGCATTACAACGGCGAAAAATCTTCAGCACAAACGGATGTTTCGCCACCTTTACGGAGCATATGAGCCGGGTCGGACTGCGAACCTAAAGCTTCTACATGAAAAACTCAAAGGCGCATGGAAGCCCACGAGCCCAATCCGGATGTATATGCCGAAGGCGTCCGGAATGCTGCGACCGCTGACCCTGCTATCTCTCGATGATCAGATCGTTCTGCAGGCAATAACGAACCAAGTGGCAAAGCAGATGTTCAAGCGCCGCCGCGCGGTTGAAAGCAAGCTAGTTTTCAGTTCGGTCCAGAACTCAAACCCTGATTCGATCTTCTTTCTGGTGGACTGGCGCCGGACCTATCACGATTTCAAGCTGCGTCTGTCACAGCACCTCGGCGCGGGCAATCACTGGATCGCGCATTTCGATCTGGCTGCCTTCTATGAAACAATCTCCCACCGGGCCCTGCAAAGTATCGTCTCACCATCGGGCGGCAGCAACGAAGCATGGGATCTGATCAGGAAATGGCTATGCGTCTGGACGTCCGACGCGAACGGCATTCCGGTGGATCATGGGATACCACAAGGGCCCATAGCGTCCGACTTCCTGGCAGAGATTTTCTTGCTGCCGCTCGATGAGGCCATGGTGAAAGCCGGTATCCCGTATATCCGCTATGTCGACGACATCCGGGTTCTTGCGAAGACTGAGGATGAGGTCAGGCGCGCCGCCGTTGTCCTCGAAATGGAATGCCGCCGCTGGAGCCTCATCCCACAGGGGTCGAAGTTCAAAGTTTCGTATGCAAGAGACGTGTCGCAGGCCCTCGGCACATTGCCGAGCATCGCGGAGTCGACTGGACAGGAGGCTGACGAGATCGATCTTGACGAAGCCGAAGCGCTCAAAGTCTTCGATGATGCGATCGGCGGTCGACCGCTGCGTGTGATCGACAAAAGCCGTCTGCGCTTCGTGCTTTACCGAAGCGGGCCGTCGCGAACGATCTTGAACAAGTCGCTCAAGCTCCTGTCTACACATCCCGAACACATTGACGCGTTTGCGGCGTTTCTTCAGAACTATTCGAAGTCTCGACTGATCGTGCGGCATATCATGGCCATGCTGAAGAAGGGTGTCCTACATGACTACGTTCAGGGCGAACTGTGGATGATTGCGTCGCGCCAGGCGCGGCCGGAGGACCTTCAGGACCTGCTGCCAGTAGCTACCGCGCAAGCGAGGCGCGGCCATCTCTCCTTTTCGATGCAGAGGGCGCTTTGCGTCTTCTTTCTGACATGCCGAAAGGAAGGGCTTTACTCGACCTTTCACGCGCTTATACGGGTACGATCCAAAAGCGCCTACATCCAATCGCTCCTGATCCCGTACCTACTCAACGAGGATTATTCGAGGGGCGGTTTCGCGGCGGAGCTTTGCCGTCGGTCTCAGCCGGCTCCTGGCATGACGCTCGCGGAGGAGATTGTCGATCGGGGATTATCGCTGAGAGAGATGGGCATATCTATCGCCGGTCTGGCCCCGGAGGTTCGAAACGTCTTTCATGGTCTCGGCCTCATCAGCAACAGATCCAGCTCGCGCGCCTTTGATCAGATCGACGAGATCATGCGGATTTCGTACAAGCTGCGACCGTGGCGTGCTTGGCGCAAGCTCTTGGGATCGAACTACCAGCACGCCCTACAACTTCTGCTTACTGCGGAAAACAAATTCTCGACGGATCGTTCCGGCTGGCTCGCCTCGCAAAATTCTTTTAATGATGCTTTATTTGGTGCCTTCCAGGATGTTCTGATGGCGCAGGGCTTGCCCGGCGCCATGTCACGCAGAAATCGAAATAACCAATGGGTATCGTTCGGAGTAATGTTGCAACCGCAGGCGCCGTTCGCGTGTGAGTTCCCGTTGATCGCGGCGACATTTTTATCTACGAATGAGAGACGTAATGGTATACCCGACAGCCATCCTTTCGAATTCAGAACCGGCCAGAAGACGAAGCATCTCAAGGTGAGGGAGCGCGATACGATCAAAGCCGACCTGGCGGAAGCCTATCTCGCAATTATCGCTTATCTAAACAGTCTTCCCTGAAATATTGGTCCTCAATTCCATGACCAGATGCCGCTCCAGGTCTTGGTGCTTTCGGTCTCAAGTGCTTGCTAGTCGCCGTAGGGCCATCATCTGACTTTCGGTTCAGGAATGGTGTCCCGAGCCCTCTTTTCGCTGTGCAACTGATTTCTATAAATGTACGCGTCGCATGAAACGCGATCACTGGGTACAGAAGGCCCGGATTGAGAATGTAGAATGGTGCGTGCCCACCGCCGCCACGAAAACTCCTCGGAAGCAGATCCCGCTCTCCCAGCAGAAGCTGATCTGGATGTATTCGGCAGGGCAGTGCTCCTTTTTGGGCTGTCCGATCCGGACGGAGAGGCCGGAAACACCCGAAGACCCGGCAGTCATTATTGGCGAAGTCGCGCACATCCATGCCTACGAGGATGATGGCCCAAGGGCGCTTCTCACCCTCACACTGTCGGAGCGAAATAGCTATCCGAACCTGATGCTGATGTGCCCAAACCATCACACGGAAATCGATAAGCAACCCGCTACCTTCACCGCCAAAATTCTCAAGAAGTGGAAATACGACACAGAGAAGAGGGTTACGGACGCGCTGCGGAACGCGATGCCACAGATCGACTTCGCCGAGTTGCAGATGATCACAGGCTCGCTCATTACCCACGAAGGATCACCCGGCAAGGATCTGACCGTCATTCCGCCGGCCGAGAAGCTGAAGAAAAACCAGCTATCCTTAATCACACACGCCTATCTAGCGATCGCGCTGGCGAAAGCGGACGTTGTTCGAAATTTCATCGACGTGTTCACGCGCTACGATAACAACTTCTCTGCTCAACTGAGATCTGGCTTCATCAAAGAGTACGAGCGTCTCAAGCTGACAGAGATCGCAGGCGATGAACTCTTCCAAGAGATGCTCCGGTTCGCGACGTTGGGGCGCACCGATCTCCGAAGCCAGGCCGCCGGTCTGGCTATCCTGGGCTACTACTTCGAAGCTTGTGAGGTTTTCGAGAAATGAACTTGATGCCTGACAAGCACGTCTCTCTCGGAAGCTCGCTCCTCGGCGTGGGCGCAACGGTCTTGCGCAAGCTAGACAAGCCGTCGACGATCACCGGTCTTTGGGACCGCTGCAGGGTGTCTGAAGAAATTGCCACATTTGAACGATTTGCCGCCGCGCTCAGCCTCTTATTCGCAGTCGGGGCCATTAGCATCGAAAACGACGTCCTGGTGCGTAGCCGATGATCAGGAAAGTGTCTTCGAGCCTGACCACGTTCAAGGAAGTGGACTTGACGGCCAACTTCAACATCATCCTCGCGGATCGCACCAAGGATTCGACCAAGAAGGACACGCGAAACGGGCTGGGCAAATCGACCTTCATCGACGTCATCCATTTCTGTCTTGGTGGCAAGGTGACTAGCGCATCGAGCCGGCTGTGGCACCCAATGTTGTCGCAATACGAGTTTTCGCTCGAGTTCGAGTTGAACGGCAAAATCTTCTCCGTGACACGGAGACTCGACAATCCAACCTTTGTCACTCTAGCTGGTGACGTCTCGGACCTGCCTCTGCCAGAAGACCGCGGCAAGAAGTCCGCCCGACTTTCCGTGTCGGACTGGACTCGCTTTCTCGGTCAATACTGGCTAGGCGTGCCTGTGGACACGGATCGCAAGTACGCGCCCTCATTCCGAAGTGTGATCTCGTACTTCATTCGGTCGGACAAGGATGCGTTCAATGATCCCTTCAGGCATTTCCGTGTGCAACCAAGCTGGGACATCCAAATCAACAATGCTTTTTTGCTTGGCATGGATTGGGAAGACGCTAGTGACTGGCAAGTGCTGAAAGATCGCAAGAAGTCGATCTCGGCGTTGCAGGAAGTTATCAAGGGCGGAGTGTTGGGATCGGTACTGGGATCGCGGGGCCAGCTTGAGGCCGAACGCATTCGGTTGGTCGACCTGGTTCACAGAACGAAAGAGGATTTGAGCAAGTTTAGGGTGCTCTCCCAGTATCGGGAGCTTGAGCGTGAGGCTGATGAACTAAGCAAGCAGATCAAGAGCCTCAGCGACGACAACACTGTCGATTCGCAGGCACTCAATATGTACAAGAACAGCGTGCGGGAAGTGGTGGAATCTTCAGCTAGTCGCGTTCAGGAGCTTTACGAGCAAGCCAAGGTAGCATTCCCAGCTGCTGTGAAGCGCGAGTTGGACGAGGTCGAGGCGTTCCATACGAAAGTGGTCGAGAATAGGAAGCAGTTTCTGCTCTCAGAAACGGATCGACTCTCAGCTGAAATTGCGCGCCGGAAGTCTGAGCTGGAGCGAAAGCACGACCGTCAGGCTGAAATTCTCGCTCTGTTGAATACGCACGGGGCTCTCGACCAATATTCCAACCTGCAGCAAGCCCACTCTGAGCAGGTCTCGCGCCTTAGAACAATCGAAGCGAAGCTGGCTGCAGTCAAAGAGCTTGAACAGGAGAAGGCAGCGCTGAAGATCGGAATTGCGACGCTTGAACAACGAGCCCGCGCCAATTACGAGACACGACTGCCAGAGCGGACAAAAGCCGTGGAGTTGTTCGACGCAAACTCGCAAGCGCTCTATAAAGCTCCAGGTCGGTTGCTGATCGATATCGGCGATTTCGGCTTCAGTTTCGGCTCGGAGATCGACCGCAAGGGCAGCACCGGTATATCGAACATGGAAATTTTCTGCTACGACCTCATGCTCGCCGAAAGATGGGCAGCCAAGCGCCCCGGGTCTATCACTCTAATTCATGATAGCAACCTGTTTGCAGATGTCGACGACAGGCAGGTAGCTGCCGCCCTCGAGTTGGCAGCTGAGAAGGCGGCTCAGATGAACTTCCAGTACATCTGCACGTTCAACTCGGACAAACTACCACAAAGTGAATTTTCAAAGGGGTTCGACATAGCGGATTTCACGCGTATGCGCCTGACGGATGAAACCGATGAGGGCGGCTTGCTGGGTATGAGGCTACCATCAGCCGCTACGAGAGCACCGAAGAGCAGCTCGAAAAAGCTAGTCGAAAGGAAGCCGTTGACGAGCGCTACGGCGGCTGTTCCGAGGATAAATGACGAGGATGTTGAGGAACAAGTTGAAGATGACGAGCCTAACCTCTTCAATCAAGCCAATTTCGACCGTCTGAAGAATCAAAACCGAAGCTAAATCAGGCACTCGGTATCACTGCGTCGAGGCGACTGCTCTTCTTAGCTCCTGATTTCTATCAGTTAGCCGCTACCTTTCGGCCCGTTCCATCTGAGCAATAATTTTGGCCGTCTCGGTGCTGAGCGCAGCAACCCTCTTCAGCAGCTCAATTACAACAGGCTTGTACCTCTCGAAGCGATAAGTGTTGAACTTCTCCCGGATAGTCTGGTCCTTCGGCTTCTTCTCTTTGAACTGGTCCAGCACCCACTCCAACGCAGTGCGGTTCGCGAGCTTATAGTCCCACGCTTCTTTTGGTACGCCTGTCAGACTGGTCTCTCTGTCGAGGACAATCTCTCCTGCTGCACGGTTCGCCTTCAGGACCGGCTTCAGCGACACACCGGGCTTTCTCTTGGCCGTTGTGGTAACAATCCTCAGTGGCGAAGGAGAGACCGTTTCATATCCTATGTGCAGCTTCATTAGCTTGTGACCCCATGCGGACCACTTCCAAAAGTCGGGGTAAAGTGGGATGTTCGGAAACTCCCGTTTCAGATTAAGAGCATACGTCTCGCGGTAAATCGGGTCATGCAGGACAGCGTAGACATAATCAAAAATCGCGTCTTTCGTTATCTTTCCTCCCTTTGTGTCCCCTTGTGATTTGTAGTAGGTGACGAACTGCTCCAGGCCCCAGTCGGTTAGATTGTCGGTTTTCCTCCCCTTCTTGTCGTAGTACCAGCGTGAGACAGCTTGCGTCCCACCATTGCCCTGCTTGAGGAGGCAATAGTCAAACGGCTGCTCGACGGCGAGGACGGCGAGCGGATTTGATGACGAGACGCACAGGAAGGTGATGGTCGGGTTTGGCTCTTCATGAAACATCGAACCCAACTGATATTGCATCTCATTCAAGTGCTTGTCGAAATAGAGGCTTTCCTTGATGAAGGGCCGGTAAACCGCGGTAATGATCTGCTTCTTATCAAAGGCGAATTTCGTGCCTTTACGAAGATCATTCTTGACGGCGCGCGTCCATTTGATTGAGTCATCGAGGAGCTCTGCAAGGTTCTTCGCGTCCCGGACATCACCCAGCTTCTTCAGATCGGCGTTGTATGCTTCTATCAGCCATTCGACTTTCTTCGCCAGGTGCGCGCTGTCGTCGTCGTAGACCCACTCGTCGCGCGCGGTGACGACTCCGAGTGAGAAGAGTTTGAAGATAGCCGTTTCGCGGCTCTCTTTCTTCGTAGCCTTGACTTCCTTTGTCGCGAGCGGAAGGAGCGAGTTGAAGTCATTATCAGCGAGGTTGATCCAATTGTTGCGTGCGTCCGGCTTGATTTCCTCGAAGTCGATATCAGAAATGGCGGTGTGGTTCAGGAATGAGAGCTTGTCTTCCGCCGTCTCCATCTCGGGCCGCCGGGCGTAGAAGATTTTGCAGCCCTTACTCTTGGGCTTGCGAATCATAAAGCTGATGGCAACGCCGGTCTGGATGCCGAAGACGTTATGCGTGGTCCCCGAAAGCTTGGGATTTGCCCTGACGTCTCCGCCGAGATCGAGCACATAGATCTCATTAAAATCCTGCCCGACTACCGCGCGGAAGCCGTCAAACGTCCTGCTGTTAATGAAGCTGCGATTCGAGATGAAGGCGACGATCCCTTTATCCGAGATGCGATCACTCGCCCACCTGAAGAACCGCGCATACATGTCGTACACTTTGGTTTTTTGAGCGCTGCTCTCCGCGATATAGGTTTGCTTGATGCGCTTATCGATCTCAGGATAGGGACGATTCTTGTTGTTCTCGTTCTCGTTGAGCTGGTTCGCGTTATAAGGCGGATTTCCGATAATCACGCTGATCGTGCGCTTGTTCTGCGCCTTAATGCGTTTTACGTTGTCATCGGAAAGCGTGCCGAACAGGTTGTCCATGTGGCCGCTGTGCTTCTGGAGCGCGAAGGTGTTGTCCAGCGTATCGACAAAGCAGAGACCAGGAAACTCCACGTACGACCCGGTCGCGGCTGAATACGTGGCTTCGATATTGAGGTTGGCAACATAGTAGGGCAGGATCCCAACCTCGTTCGCGTGCAGGCCCGTACCGTACTTTGATGTGAGCTTCTTCGGCTGGCCGGCGAAGTGGTCGATGAGTTCGCAGATGAAGGTACCCGTGCCAGTGGCCGGGTCGAGAATATCGACGTCTTCGTGAATCAAATTGCGGCCAAAAGATTCTTCGCAGAGGTAATCGGCGCTCTCGATCATGAACCGGACTATCTCGTTAGGGGTATAGACCACGCCTAGCCGATCAGCGGCTTTAGGGTTGTAAACCTTGTAGAAATTCTCATAGACAGCTTTAAGGAAGGTCTGCTTTTCTTGGTGGGTAACGATATGTGCCGCCGTCTTGCGGATTGCAGCATAGTAGGGCTCAAGCCCCTTCAGCGTCTGGAACTTCGTGTTTCCGGTAAAGAACGTGGATTCCAACTTTAAGAGCTCGCGCGTGACGTTGTTGTCCTCGTGGTATGTGGTACCCGGAAAGACTGCGAGGAAGACCTCGCCAGTCAGAATGTGCTGGATGAGCATCTCCCTGACATCGGCATCCTCAAGGTTGGGATTGATCGCCTCGCGGGTATGAGTGAGGAAGAGAGCAGAAGCCTCGGTGAACTTCGCCTCTGTACGGTAGGCCTCGGCAATCATTGTGCGCAGGGCCTCCAGCACCTCGGGCAGGTCGGCACTGAACTGAGCGACCGCTTTGCGAAATTCTTCAATCTCGGGTCGCTGGTAGCCGAAATATAGGCGAAGCAGCTTTTCAAGAGCCACCGTATCCTCGACGGAACATCGCATGACCTCTTCACCGTGTTGGAAGAGAACCGCCTGTACGGAGTCGTCGAAGATGATGTTGGTCTTCGGATAGCCGGCCTTGAACTTCTTTTCGATCTCAACATCTAGGTCGTCGCTGGTGTCTTTGGCTTCCCAGTAGCCAAAAGGGACACGGAGTGAATACAGAAGGGCTCCGTCAACATAGCGCCTCTCCTTGGTTTTTGTGACGATTTCGTATTCGGGGATGAAAATCAACTCGTGGCTACGGCCCCAGCCCTTCAGCAAGTCTTTGAACGCTTCGCGCACGACTGATTCCCGGTGAGTCCCGGATACCTTGATGAGTTTCGCGAGATTATTCAGGTACTGCTGTATCGACAGTTGACTCAAGGGGCGCGGCTCCAGATGCAAAATTGTTTGCATCATTAAAGATAAAGCTTCAAAGAGCCCAGAGACGATCTGAGTCAGCCGTGAACTCCCTAATCTGAAGCTATTTGGTCAATTTTCTGTACTGCCCGTCCGTCAGCTCCAGGAGGATGCCACCTTTGGGCCTACAATTCCGTGCTTGGAGGTCCTTATCGAACCCAAGACCTTTGCCTTAAGGCAGAGATTTGGACAGAGGTTTGGTGGACAGAGGACGTGGGTGCGATAAGGGTGCAATAACCGGTTCCAATGGGGTCTCGGGGCTCAAAAAGCGGCCCATCCGGGGCTCCTGATTTCAATTAGTTACGCGATCCTTCCTTGCTGTCACGGTAGACGTCGGTTGCGCAGTTGGATTGGTAACCAGACGCGTTATTTCGCTGTGAAGGATTCTGGATTGATGGTAAATCGCCGAGTCACTCGTTGACAGCTGATCGGTACCATGAAGTCTTAGTGCAAGTCGGCATCTGGGAAGTGATAGTAACAAGATCAATGAAAATCATGCGAGCGCAGTTCCATCGCACTATCAACCAGCGCGAAGAGCCGCGTCGCCTTCACATGAATTACCCCATCCTGATTTTGCAGAATGCCTTCTACCAATAGGAATTTGCTCCGAACCACAGTCAGCCGCTCCCTCTCATAGAGGTCGGGCGTTACGATGACATTCGCAATGCCGGTTTCATCTTCCATTGACAGGAAGATAAACCCTTTGGCCGTGCCTGGCCGCTGGCGGGCAATGACACAACCCGCCGCCTTCACGAACTGACCGTCCCGGCATCGGCGAAGCTCTACGGCCGAGAGAATATTCCTCGACTGCAATTCCTGTCGTCGATAGTGCATCGGATGTTTCCCAACGGTGAGGCCAGTCCCGGCGTAATCGGCCACAAGGCGCTCCTCCGTATTCATCTGCTCCAGAGGCAAAGCACCGGAGGCCTCCCGAAGCCAATCGCTTGTCTGTCTGAGCAGCGGCCCTTCCAGTTTGCCGGCGCGTTCTACCTGCCACAGTGCATCGCGGCGATGCTCGATTCCATCGAGCTTGTTGAGAGCGCCCACCCGCGCCAGCAGCGTCAGCTCTTTGCGGTTGAGCAGGGGGACGCGCAACGCGAGGTCTTCCGCAGAGCGGAAGTGGCCGTCTCGCGAACGAGTCGCAACGACGGCTTCTGCGGACTGACGCCGCAGACCCTTCGCGTAGCCCAGGCCCATCCGCAACGAGAGCGTACCATCGACCTCATGTTCGATGGTGCAAGCCCAATCAGACACCTGAATGTCGATTGGCCTAACGCGCAGCCCGTGCCGCTGCGCGTCTTTCACCAGTACAGCGGGCATATAGAAGCCCATCGGTTGATTGTTCAGGATCGCGCAGGTAAACGCGGCGAGATACTTCACTTTCAAGTAGGCCGAGGCATACGCAATGAGCGCGAAACTGGCCGCATGGGACTCAGGAAAACCGTACAGCGCGAACGAACTGATGTTCTGAATGATGTTCTCCTGCGTCGCAGCATCAAGCCCGTTGGTCGTCATGCCCGCACGGAGCTTGCCTTCGAGATTTTTCATCCGCTCCCAGGACCGCCGCATCCCTACGGCGCGGCGCAACTCTTCCGCCTCAGCGCCGGAAAAATTGGCAACTGTCATCGCCATGCGTAACAGTTGCTCTTGGAAGAGTGGAACGCCGAGCGTCCGCTTGAGTACAGGTTCCAGTAAAGGATGCGGATACGTCACGGCCTCTTTCTTCTGCCGCCGCCGCATATAAGGGTGCATCATCTTTCCGACGATGGGGCCGGGCCGAATGATGGCGACTTGTACGACGAGATCATAGAAGCGTGTGGGACAGTTCCGAGGCAGGGATGCCATCTGTGCCCGACTCTCCACTTGGAACATGCCTACGGTGTCGGCCTGTTGCAGGACTTTATAAACATCCTCATCCTCCGGCAGTTGGGCCAGGTCTACGGACTCTCCATAGTGCCGAGGTATCAGTTCGATACAGTCCTTCAAGACCGCCATCATGCCAAGGCCAAGCAGGTCTACCTTGATGATGCCGAGATCGGCGCAGTCTTCCTTGTCCCACTGGACAACGGTGCGACCGGGCATGGACGCACGTTCGAGCGGCACGACGGAGTTCAACTGGCCCTGGCAGATCACCATGCCGCCAGAGTGCTGTCCGAGATGGCGCGGCAGGTCTTGAAGGCGCATACAGAGTTCGAGGTACTTGGCGATACGTGGGTGCTTGAGGTTGAACCCCGCATTTTGGAACGAATGCGCCATCGTATCGGTCTTGCCGCGCCACTCCCACTGACTGACGAGACCAGACAATCGCCCCAGCGATTCTTGATCGAAGCCGAGGGCTTTACCAACCTCTCGCGCAGCAGACTTGCCGCGATAGGTAATGACGTTCGCCGTCATAGCGGCTCCGAGTTCGCCGTATCGCTGGTAGACATATTGGATGGCCTGCTCTCGCTTGTCTTCGGACGGAAGATCGAGGTCGATGTCCGGCCACTCACCCCGGCTCTCGCTCAGGAATCGCTCAAAGAGCAGTTCCATCCCTACGGGGTCGATAGCCGTTATTTCGAGCGCATAGCAGACGGCAGAGTTCGCCGCACTGCCCCGACCTTGAACCAGGATGTCATTTTTCTTGCAGAAACAAACGATGTCCCAGACGATCAGGAAGTATCCGGCGAAACCGAGCCGCGCGATCAAATCGAGTTCGTGATCGACCTGCTTCTTCGCTCGCTCCAGAAGCGCGGAGTCATTCTTCGGCCCGTACCGGCGCATCACGCCTTCGGCGACTCGCTTTCTGAGAAAGCTATCCATCGTCTCGCCGTCAGGCACCGGGTATCGTGGAAACTCATAACCAAGATCGTCGAGTTGAAATCGCAGACGAGACGAGAGTTCAAACGTCTCTGCCACCGCTCCCGGCACATCACGGAAGAGTGCAGCCATCTCTCGCCCAGGACGCAGATGCCGCCGATTGTTGAGAGCCAGTAGACGACCGGCGTGGTCAAGATCGGTGTGGTGGCGCACCGCAGTAAAGACATCCAGTACCTCGCGGTCGTATGCCGTGGCGTAGCGGACTCCATTGGCGGCGAGGACTGGCAGCTTCAAAGATTCGGCGATTCGGATTGCCGCTTGATTGCGCCACTCCTCCTCACGTTCACGGTGACGCTGGACTTCGATGTAAACGCTGTCTCTTCCGAAAATCCTCACCAGCCGTTCGACCGTCTCACGGCCCGCTTCCTCTCCGCCGCTCACAAGCGCGGCGGCCAGCGGGCCTTCGTCGCCTCCGGTAAGGCAGACCAGGCCGGCAGAGTATTTCTGCAAGTCGTCAAATGTAGCCGCACCTTCGCACTTGACCCTCTCCCGCATCTTGAAGCGGGTGATGAGCTGACAAAGATTTTGGTAGCCGACCCGCGATTCGCACAGCAAGGGCAGCCGCGCGGGTTCGGCGGGATGCAGGTGTGGGAGCCACGCGGGAGGCGTAAGCCGGTTTCCGAAGCTCAACACCGCGATCTCGGCTCCGACATGAGCGTGGACATCATTCCGCTTTGCGCTTGTGTGGAATCGCGCTGACCCGTAGACACCATTGCGGTCGAGCAATGCCATCGCGGGCATCTCCAGTTCGACGGTCCGCTTGATAAGCTCCTCAGGCTGCGAAGCGCCTTCAAGGAAGCTGAAGGCGCTTGAGGAGTGCAGTTCGATGTATTGCTCAGTCATAGAGCGTCACCACCTGCCACGATTGCTCTTTCGGATCACGCACCAGGCAGCAACAGAGCATCGTGCTTTCTCCAGACGGGGCACTGGACCGGCCAATCAGATCCCATTGCTCCAGTGCCCAGGTCTGACGGTTCCACCAATCGCCTTCGGCCAGCCACGGTCCGTAGACGTGTTCTACTTCATACCTGCAATCTCGAAAGACGAAGGATGTCGGTTGCCGATCACGCAGCGTGACCGACACCCTCTCCGGTGGGCGGAGTTGCCGCATCGCTGCCGAAGAGCTAACGGTCACGGACGAGGAACTATGGACTGACGGCACTTTGAAGGGCTCGACACGAAAGCCGTCCGGCTGATTCGTGTCTCGGAGTACGGGACTGCCAACGCACTCATCCCCCACGAGAGCGCGGATGCGGGCAAGCGTTACATCCAGACGCATCGGCTCTGGCAGTTGGGGAGAGAACAAGCCGAGCTGCACCTTGCTGGTGCTACCGGGTTCGGCGGTGAGTGTGACCGCAACAATCGCGGCCTGTGTCGGATGTGCCTCAAGGTCAAGTTGCAACAGTTTGAGCCAAAGGGGACGGTCATTCGTCGGTAAGGCAGGCCGCACCGTCCGGGTGTGTACAGCATTTCCTTCCAAAGACAATGTGATCGTGACCGAAGCGAGTGCAAGCACACGAGCCGTCACTCGGAATATGAGCTGTTCCAGCATCACGTTGACGACAAAAAGCAGACGTTCAAGCTCCTCAACCGGCGTGTCCAACTCCATTCGCTCTTCGAGTTCAAACTTCGCTTCATAGGGCACGAAATGATGCGGCAGTTCACCGCGCGCCAACTGGCGAAGGCGTCTGCCTTCTTGCCCTATACGCGAAATCAGTTCTTTTTCTGGAAGGGCGGCCACGGCCCCGAGTGTGCGGATACCCCAAAGTCCAAATGTCTCCGCGTGCTCACTGGATATGTCCAGAACTTTGAGTGGCAACGGGGCGAGAGCTGGGCCTTCATTGCCGGATGCAATGAAGGCGATGCGCGAAGATGAGCCGCGCACATAGGACAGGGCTGTGTAGATGTTCCTGCTAATCGCAACCGACGCACTCACCCCAAGAACTTGCACACGACGTAGCAGCTTCCGCGCCAGCACTTCAGGTGGGCCAAGCAGTTTCTCCGTCCCCGCAATATCAATCACGCAGAGAAAGGCGCTGCCATCGCTACGATCTTCCACGCGCGGGGAGAAGGCGCCCGCGCATTCCAGCATGACCGCGTGTGTCGAGACCTCTTCCGTTCGTGATCGTGGAAGCACGATCAACGGGGAGAAGGTGTCCAGCTCTACTCTCGTCATTCCACGAACTATGCCCAGATAGCGGGCCTTCGCATTGAAGGAGCAAACCGTTTGTAGTGGAGGTTCACCTTCAATAACAACGACGGGCTGCTCTCGCAGCTCTGGCCGCAATCGTAAGACCGCTTGCGCCGGAAACTCCTTCGCATACAGACACGCATACAGTTCGCCGGCACGGTTCATCGGATGCCTGCCCATGTTGTTCTGCTTTGCCAACCGGCACCGCTCGCGCGTTGCGGAGGCTTACGAAATGGAACGACCTTCACCGAGGCTTCGTTCAATCGCTGGCGCGATACTTCGACATGGCGTTCAAGTCCGGCAAGCACTGTGCTCTCCGCGGAGAGCGCCGATCCTGCTTGAAGACGCAGAACAAGACCCGCGCTGCTCTTCGAGCAAGCGTGTTGCGTCAGCAGAACGACGCTCGTTCGGCTCCGCTCCGCAGCAACTCCGTAGCGGAACCACGTCGCAAGCGGTATGCGCGAGACGTGCTCGGGCGCAACGCTTCCCAGGTCCAGTACGATTGAGCTGAATCCACCGGCTTGCACGAGCAAATCAGTAACACGCAATGCCTGCTCGATCCTCGACCAGGGCTTTGCTGTACGGGTTAAAAGGCTGTGGCGTTTGTCAGGCCGGAAGGTGTGCGGCTCAACAGCATCTCGTTCAACCCGAATCTTGCGTTGCGGCTCGGCGCACCGAGGCGCAACGGCATCGCCTCGGAGCAAATCGCTGACTCCATCGGATAGGCCCTTTGTTTCAGTCCGAGGATGCGGCCCGAAACCGCCACCGTGCAGCCCTCTTTTCGCTGCGGGCGGGGCAAGATACTTCTCTGGTAGTGCGAAGTCGCTCTGAGGAGGTGACGCAGATTGACTGGCAGGCTGTACGCCGCAGCGAACCCAGAGAAGCCGTTTCAGGTCTATACCGGATGCAGCGGCGGACTCAGGGCTGAGCGCGTTCGACACGTCGATCCACGCACAGACTCTCTCCGCCTTCGTGAGCTGCGCTAAGAACGATAGGGCAAGAGCCGTTCTCCCGGAACACTCCGCGCCAATTATCTCCGTTACCGCGCCAACCGGAAGTCCCCCGTCCAAGACGGCATCAATCGCTACAATCCCCGTAGGCATGACCTCACGGATTGTCTTAGCCGCAGGCGTGAGGGCGGACGGGATTCGGTCTGCCAAGGCAGCTTCGATTTGGGTACGGAGGGTGGCGGCAGTTCGCATAGTATTCGCCTTATATTCGCCTACCGCGCCATGATGTACAAATGGCAAATGCAATGAGAATTGTGCAATCGCCTTGCAAGTGGTTGAAGATAATCTATTTAGGGTGCAGAGATTTCATGCAAGGGTTGGGCTACGGGGGGCGAATATGTGCGGCAGATATTTCCGTCGATCAGACAAGCAGCGAATCGCCGAAGCGTTCCACCTTGGAGTCTTCGAGGACCTGCCTTTGGAGGTGGCCCCCTCCTACAACATCGCGCCAACTACCATGCAGCCGGTCATCCGCAATAACCGCGACACCGGAGAGCGCGAGATGGTAGCGATGCGATGGGGCATGGTGCCAAACTTCGCCAAGTCTCTTGCCGACTTCAAAGGCTTCTCAACCATCAACGCAAAGGCCGAAACTCTTCTTTCAAAACCGCTATGGCGTATTCCGTTTCATCGAAGGCGCTGCCTCATCCCCGGAGATGGCTTTTACGAATGGAAGCGGTTGGATGAGAAGACCAAGCAGCCCTACGCCTTCGCTCTGCGAAGCGGTGAGCCATTCGCCTTCGGCGGAGTATGGGACGCGTAGAAAGACCCCGCGAGCGAAGATTGGCTCCAGAGCTTCAGCATCATCACCACCGATCCTAACGAACTCACTGCATGAGTTAAGTGGAATAGCGTTCAGCGGAATTAGTAACGAAACGACGTGAGATAAAATTTCGGCGGTCTCGATCCAACTTCCGCTTCGTAAGGGGCGTTATGGAGAAGCCGATTATCAGGAGATAGGAGCGGGTGAAACCTTATTTTCCGGGAGCTGCAGCAGATGGTAGCGCACTGCAATTGCTTTCTGTCGTTTTTCCTTCAAACCGTGCGTCAACCCAGGCCTTCATCTGGGCGGTCGAAGAGGTTAAGACTGTCTCGTGAGTAGCCCCGTGTTGGACGATGTATTCGAGTGGCGTTCCGCTCTTGCAGAGCGAACCAACCACGTT
>Ga0209963_1001010_pt1 | contig 19987 bp, 14 predicted proteins | sample ThiBio_1000_biof_2_FD_183957 | JGI IMG/M metagenome (GOLD analysis project Ga0209963, IMG submission 183957) | Wastewater bioreactor microbial communities from Cape Town, South Africa - Thiocy_cont_1000_biof (SPAdes) | ecosystem: Engineered > Bioreactor > Thiocyanate-remediating >...
GGCGGATCGCCTGCCGGAGACCATCAACCGTCCGATCTGTCTGGGGCTGTGGGGTTCGTGGTTCGGGTACAGGCAATTCGGGCGGGGGAGCATGGCTTCCCTCGACCGGGCGGGTGGCGGCGGGTATGGCCGCAGGCTGTTGCGCCACAAAGCCACCCTGCAACTGCTCAATCTGCCGCCGCATCAGGCGGAGACTGGCATCGAAGCTTTTGGCCTCGGACAATACCGTCTCGCGGGCTGCACGCCGCGCCGCCCGCAAAACGCCCCGCGACCAGACTTGAAAAACCGCAAGTATCAGAACCGCCACGACCAGGAGCTGCCAATCGCGGAGCCAGTCATAAATCTGGGCTACAGCAATGGGGAGCACATGGAAGAAGACAAACTTCGTCCACGTGGCCAGCGTTCCAGACAGTTCAGCGAGCGTTTGCATTCCGTTCCAAGCTGGCCACAATTATTAACAAGACTGTTCCGGCGGCTTACCATCGCGAAGCTTAGCCGCTATCCATGTCGGCAACACCAGACGCATGGCATCATACAGCCCCCCGATACTTCCGGGATTGCAGGCAATGAACCCTTCCCGATGCCGGCACTGGCCAAGCCAATCCCGCTTGTATCGATCATCCCCCCGGCCGAAATCAATCTCCGTGACGTGATCCCTGTCGACCGTCCGCGAAACCATCCAGTGGGTCAGCAAAGTTCCCGGGGAAAGCTTGTCGTAACCTGGGTCCTGCGCCAGCTTGAAGATTGTCGCCCGCCCCTCCGACACAAGCCAGATCTGGGCCGCCGCCGGCGTGCCATCGATCACAGCAAGTGCCAAACGCAGGCTTCCTTCCCGGGCCAGCGCCCGCATCATGGCAGGCATAAAGCCTGGGTCAGGCTCCGGTTCCTTCCAGCTCAAGGCGTAGAGCCGCTCATAAGCGTCAATTGCCCTATCAACTTCCGCAGGTGCTTCAAAGCTTTCAAAGCGCAAACGGCCATCCCGTTCCAAGCTTCTCTGTTTGCGGCGGACAGTCGAACGCAGACGGGAGCCCCGCGCCTCCCAGAAACGATCCATGGTCGTCACCGATTCAAAGTGATTCGCAAAGTGCCGATAGCCGGCACAAAGAAGCCCCCCCTCCCCAAGCCCAAACTTCAGAGCCTGAATGGCCGGATCTTCAGGCGCCAGGGCATCGAGCATGAGCCGCCGGCCAACAAAAGCCCGCATACGCACACCAAGGGCACGCGCATAAACGGGCGACCCCAAAGGGGGCGCGAACAGCGTCGTGTAAGGCGCACTCAAGCCGCGAATCGTGCCATCGGGCAACCGAACAAGCGGCAGGGCCGCGCACGGCCTTCCCGCTTCGTCCCGAAGGGCGAAGACAAGTGCCGTCTCCGCCGCGCGCAATGTTTGCACCGCAAGTGTTTGGAACCAGCCCCAACTCCCCTGCGAATCAGAGGATCGTCCGAAGACGGCAGCCACGTCAGGCGGCACGGCTGGAAAGGCATGTGAAGTTATAGCGAACTGCATCCGGGCCAGTTCTTACCTCATTGCCGCAAAGAAAGAGTAATTTTCTGCGGAAGCTACCCAATGCGAACAGCCGGGCATTAACCAAAAAATCAGTGCATGACTTAGAAGAACAGCGTGCGCAGACGCCACTATGGTTTACGAGAGAGTTAAGGGCGCTTTAACTCGCATATCCGACTCTGCCGCTGTCGTAGAAACAGGGTTTGAGGGCTGTAGAGATGTCTTGGCTGCTGGTTTTGATTGCCTGGACTCTTCTGTCGTTCATCGCCAGCCCAATGATCGGCGGGCTGCTCGCGGATGGGCACACGCTACAGCCGCGCGACGCGCACCCGGCACTTGATCAGTCCACCACGGCTTCTGCACGCATCGCCTGAAATCGTAAAAGCCGCCTGCGATACTTCCCCCCTCACGGGAGGTGGACGTGGGATTTCACTGTATCAAGGATTGTGTGGCCGCCTTGCCGTGCTGCGGCGCAGGCGATGGTGCCAGGAAACGTAAATAGACCGAAATCGTCACACAAACGACAAGCATAAAATAAAACAGGAAGGTCCCGAGCGACCCCGTGGTTCCGCGCTCTTCGGGGGACCTTGAAAAATTTCGCTCAAACTCAGCCTTGGGCCGTTCCCCGCCTTCGTCATCCATGGCGGACATCATAACCCTCCCTCAATAACGCAGGCTGAACCGGACGGGCCTCAGCAGGCACAGGCACTCCTTCCTTTGCCGTTACCCGATTATGCTTGCGCACGATCTCCTGCAGGGGCAACAGCACCGCTACGCAAAGTATGAAGACGTCATAATAGGCCATGCTGAGCGCAGCACCGGCAACGCAGAAGACCACCAGAACGAGCTGAATCATCGACGCCAGATCATGTGCCCAGTTCAGTTCAGGTTTGTTGCGCACGGCTCGCAAAACACGGGCGCAGGTCAGAAACGCTCCAGCGATAATTAACAGATAGATGGCAAGGCCAATGAATCCTTGCTCTCCCAAAACCTGGAAGAAGATGCTGTGCGCCGCATGCGATATCTCTTTCGGGAAGTAGTTGTGATAGATTTGGTCAAGCTGAGGGGCATAAAGGCCGGCACCAAAGGGGAAATAGTCCACCGCACAGAAGAACGCGACCTGCCATGCCGTAACCCGCCCCATAAAGGAATCATCCTGGCTAATATCTGACAATGTTCCAATGCGTTCATGGAAGCTTTCCGGCATGAAATGCAGAACCGGTATGATGAGCGCGACAGCTATGGTGATATAGAGGAACTTCCGGCGCACGCGCGTCAGTGCGGCCAGCATCAAGGCGCCCAGGCCCAAAAATGCGCCACGCGAATAGCTGCCAACGATCGCGACCACCACAAATCCCATACCGGCAAGCAGCATTGTCGAAACAAGCTTGCTCTCACTCTGCAAGCGAAGATAGTTCGCAAGTGGCAGCGACAGTAGCAACGCCAAAGCCAGATTGTTGTTGTCGTAGATGTCCGTTCTCGGTGGCCCGATGACGTGGAACTGCCCGCCAGTCATCAAGGTGAAAATTCCACCCTTTACCCCGAAATAGAACAGTGAAAGGACAATGATCCAGATCAGAGCGTGAATGCGCACACGATTGGTCGCCATACCGGCGACGAACAAACCAAGGATCAACGTCTTCCAGAAGCGATCCCAGTATTGCCATGACCAATCAGGGACGGCCGCAAAAAACGCATTGATGGTCATCCATATCAAGAATCCAAGAAGCGCCCAATAAAGCCCGCGTTGCGGTGGCAGGCGCATTTCCGGCGAGATGAACCACGCGACCATGGTCGCGGCCGCTACGAGCAGATTCAGCGGAATGGAATGGGAGAAGCCCCACACCTCTTCTTGCGGGCTGCCGACTGATATCCACGCCCACATCAGGATTCCGACAAATGGCTGGCGAAAGGTCAGCCCGATGCCGAGGAAAATAACGCCTACAAGCAGGAAATCGCGCATGGTCCCCTCTTAAGCCGCATTCCGATTCATGCGGGACCCCGCACCAGCCGTTTCAACCAAGTCGCAGGCGGTGACGCAATAGCGAGATAATAAAGGCCATCAACAGAACGATGGCCAAGAAGAACAGACTGTATCACCATCTTGGCCCCCATCACACGCCGGCCCTTGGCATAAGCAGCGCGCCCAAGGCGGCCTATACGTTCACCACGAATTTTACGAATTTCACCATGCGTCAACCGATGGGAAAGTGAACGAATATGGCGGTCGATCATCGGCAGCGTGTAATAGAGCTGATCTTCCAGTACCCAGTTTGAGAGACTGTTTTCCCGCTCATGCACCCGCACCAGGCTTTCATGCACATAGCCAACGCCACCAGCAAGCGCGAGCCTGATCCACATGTCCTGATCTTCGCCAATCTTCAGCGAACAGTCGAAGCACCCAAGCGACAGCAACTGCTCCCGGCGCGCAATTACCGTGGGCGTCGCGATGAAGTTCGAAACAAGCAACGCCTTCCATGCATCGCTACCAACCGTCGGAATATGGCCGTTATAAATATCGCCCAGATCCTTCCCGGTAGAGGAAATCAGGTTGGAGGCACACGAAACAAGCGAGAGGCTGGGATCATCGGCAATAAGCTGGACCTGTTTCTCCAGTTTCTCCGGCCGCCACTCATCGTCGGAATCCAGAAACGCAATATATTCACTCGTCGCAGCACGGATGCCGGCATTGCGCGCGCCCGCGGCACCGCTTCGCTCCGTAAGCCTTACCAAGCGAACGCCCCGATCCCCATAGCGCTCCACGATCGTGGCTGTCTCGTCGGTACTGCAATCATCAACGACCACAATCTCGGACGGCGCAAAACTTTGGGCGAATACCGAATTCAGTGCCCGCTCGATCGTGGGTGCCGAATTGTGCGCTGGAATAACAACGCTGACATGAGACTCAGGCTTCAAACACATGCGCTCACTTGTTTTATCTGCACTCACGCTTGACCGCAAAGAAAGCGCCCATTCCCGTATCGTGCCTGGCGTACCGGATTCGCCATTCAACTCGTCGAAGAAGAAAGCAAAATAGCCCTCCAGCCAAGACAGAAATGTATCAAGTTCCTTGCTGTTCCGAACATACTGGGTGTGGCCGGGAACAAGCGAGGGTGAATGGTAACTGACCGTGAAGACACGATGACCCCCCTTGAACATCGTGCGTGTCAGGCGCTTGGCTTCGTCCAGTGTTGTTCCTTCCGGTGTAAGCCTGATTCGCTCCATCACGCTAAGACGGGCCATGACAGCCGGAATTTTCAGCATTCGGCCTACGGGTGACGCGAGCCTGCCATATATGACGTCACCAAATTCACCCGCAACACCCAGAGTTGCAACGGTAACGGGAAGCTCCAGAACCGAAGGTGCCTGACCCAGCCAATAAGGATGCGCTGTCGTACCAGTGTAATCCGGCCCCAATGCTGCCGCAGGCTGCCCGGGAAGAACACTGCAATCGACCTCGTACCCGAACTCCGCGAGCGCCCGCGCCGTCTCAGGCCCGGCACCGTAACGGCCGGCACGATAGAGCTTGGGGCGGCGGCCAAAATTCCGCTCGATCATCTCCGTCAGCAGCGCAATCTTCCGCCGCTCCAGATCGGGCGGAAGATTTCCGGCAAAGGAATTCTTCTCGCTGACTTCCTCTTCGTGCGGCGGCGTAACCCAGGGATGCAACTGCGCTCCGATTTCACAACGGCCCGACTGCATCAATTCACGCAAGGGAAGATAGCCGTCTTCCTGAGATGCAACCGGATAGTCCACCGCATAGGATGGAACGATGCCATAGCGATCAAAAATCCGATGTGCGATGACCTGCGCTGCGACGGTTTTGACGTTGCGATTGGCACGGGAAAACGGCGCGGCCCAATCGAACTCCTCCTCCGCATCCACGATGACAACCAACCGTGGCCGTGATGTGGCGGGAAAACGCACACGATCTTCGGCACATGCCGGCAACATAGGATGAGCGGATGACGTTCTCATTGTTTCCGGGCCAAAAGCCCGCCCCAACCCGCGAGATTACCGCATATCATCCAGTGAAAAGCGTTTGCGCGCCTGGCGAATGCGCTTGCGCGGTTTCAATGACATGCTCATTGCCAAAATACCCGTCGTTCGTTCGCCTGGTTTGCGGCCGTCATTGATCAAAAACCAGCGAACCACAATGCAAATCACCAGAACGGCGAGGCCAAACCATGCAGTATTCATATCCGTTCTCTCGATTTTCGCGCACGCCACAAGGCTCTGTTAACACTCCTTAATCGCCAGCCGATAGAAAGTTGCGCTCGATAGAGCAATCCAACTGGCCCCGGCCTCACCCATACGCCTCGGAGCAGATGATATCTGGCTGTAGCAAAGTCTCTCTTTGCAGCAGAATCTCCCGCACCGCAATCAATCGTTCGTATCCCATTCTCAGCGCCTGCATCGATAATCGCCTTAAGTAGTAAGCGACCGGGCGCATAGGATTTCATCTCGGGATTGTAAACAGGAAACCAGTAGTGAAGCGTTTCACCGAACATCAACCCGAAATGAGAACCGACCCAATGCCCTCCAGCATAGAGCGTGGACAAAGTTGGCCGACAGTCGAGATCTTTACATTGCGCCAGCTCGGCAAGGAACTTGCGATTCCTGGTAGTGGACAGCGAATCACGAACGCCTGTCCTCCTGTATTGGGCCCGCTTGGCGTCAATTAAAGCAGCCAACGCGGGCATCGGTTGCTCGTGGCGAAAGACAAACTCCAGCGCACCATGCGCTTGGACAAGTTTTCGTTCACAACGCCAAGTATCGGCTATGAACTTTTTGTTCGTCTGACGGCGCGCTGCCCAAAATATTTCCCCACCGTCCGGAAATTCGATCTTCAGACCTGGCTCTGGCTGTTCACCGCTTAAGCCAAAGCCCTGCTGATTTTCGTCCAGATGAGTGAAATAAAATGCATTCAAGCCAGATAGCCGCAAGAGCTCCTCGCTATTCAGCGAAAGATCTTGTTCCGCCACAAGTCCGAAATAGTCGCTGAGTTCGCCACCCAACCTTCCCCCTATGCCGAGCGTCTTGTGTAGGACCGAGCCGCACTGAAACGCAAAGAACCCGACCGTCCGATCTGCCCGCTGGAGCTTCGCCACAAAGACATTCCCGAACACGCGCGAAGCCACAACCGCGAAGGCATGAGAAAAAAAAGGAGTTCTCAGATGAGGTGTCTGACGCTGCAATCTCCGCCAGATCGCTATATCGTGGCTATCGAGTTCGTGTGGCCGCAATATTTTGGTATTGAGCACTGACAAATGCTTAGCTCGATCCACCATGATAGGCTTCAAATCCTACAACAACCATAAGACATGGGTATACGCTGTCGATCGCTAACAGTCAGTGCACAAAAGCTCATGAGGCACTTGCAGCCAACTTCAATTTGCAATGCGTGAAGGGCTTAACGAAAAATTGTAATAGAATCTCTATTTGCCATCAAATGGGCCGTTCTTGCGCCTTTCATCTACGCAATTTATCCGGTCGCGTACAGCGGCCAAGCCGGCCTTAATTGTACAGCAGACAGCAGAGCCGAAAATGACCGAGACGGCCAAAGTTCCGCAACGGACCCCGGGCGGGCACATGCTCCATGGCTCTGCCTGGATGATCTCACTTCGTTGGGCTATCAGGCTGACCGGGCTTGTCAGCACCATCATCCTCGCCCGCCTCCTGACGCCTGCCGATTTCGGCATCGTTGCCATGGCCATGATCGTTGTCGGTATGCTGGAAGTGCTGAACCAAACCGGCCAAAAACTGGCGCTTATCCGCATAGAGAATCCAACCGACGACCACTACAACTCTGCCTGGACCATATCAGCGCTTATCGGCTTTGGAATTGGCATCGCGATCTTTCTTATTGCGCCACTGACCACTGCCTATTTTCATGAACCCCGGGCAATCGTCGTGATGCAGTGCCTGGGTTTGCGAGCGTTTGTCGGCGGTCTGGAAAATATCGGGACTGTCGACTTCCGCAGGGAACTGCGCTTCGATCGCTTCTTTCGCTACAATGTCTATCCCAAGCTGGCATCGTTCGTTGTTACGGTCACGCTGGCTATCTGGTTACGCAACTATTGGGCGCTGGTCGCCGGTATTTTGACCGGGCAATTCACACTGACCGCACTCAGCTACATCATGCATCCCTACCGGCCACGCCCCTCCCTAAAGAAGGTCGGCGAAATCTGGTCGTTTTCCATTTGGACATTCTTCAAGACGCTTGGGAGCTATCTGAATGCCCGCATCGACCAGATCGCGATTGGCGGCGTAGTCGGCGCCGCATCGATGGGCCGCTACACCGTGGCCAATGACGTCGCATCCAGCCCGTCGCAGGAAATCAACGATCCCATGATGGCCGTCCTTTTTCCTGTTATGTCCCGCTATCAGGACGACCTGCCGCAGATGCGCGCACTCTATCTTCGCACGCTCAGCTGGTCCGCCATTATCTGCATATCCTCAAGCGTCGGCATCACCCTGGTTGCGCCGGAATTTGTACGCCTGGTCCTGGGACCACAATGGACCGATGTCGTACCCTTGATGGGTTGGCTGGCACTATCCGCAGGCGTTCTCGGGCTCGCGAGCAGTGCATACGTCCTCTTCGACGCCACGGGAAAACCCCATATCGGCGCCCGCATGCAATGGCTGAGGGTCATCGTTCTCGCTACCGTCGTTGCGCCCGTGGCATTTCTGACTCAAAGCCTTGTTGAAGTTGCTGCCGCCCGTTTCTTCGTCAGTTGCCTGGTCGCACCGACACTTTTTCTCGTGGCGGGCAGCCTGATCGGCCTTTCCGTGCGGCACTACATCAACGCGTTATGGCGGCCATTCACGGCTGCTGCGGCAATGGCCGGCGCCGTGCTGCTTCTGGATACTGCGCTCCCTCTAGCGGGCAACCTGAAGCTTGCGTTCAATGTCGTCTCAGGCGCCATCGTCTTTACTTCATCGCTCCTGCTGCTGTGGCAGCTCAGCGGAAAACCGCAATCGCCGGAACTCGATATTGTCACGTTTCTGTATGCGCGGCTGAAGAAACCGGCGCCGTCACCGGTACCATCACCATTGCCCCCTGGCAGCTAGGCGCCCAGCATGCGCCGGATAGAACGGCCGGCGCGCCACAGACCAGGTGTTTTCTCAAAGCGGGACAGATAATTTACGATCGGCGCGCGATGCCGGGACCGGGTGAGTGATTCACACAGAGCCATATACATATCGCTGCGGCCTATCTTTTTCGCATATTCCGCCATCTCTGTAAAAAAGGCTCGCTCAGCCGGTTCACCGCAATAGGCTTTCCGAATGCGCTCAAGTGAAACGCGCGGCAAGCTATTGCAACGCGCCATCATGCCCGTCAACTCAAGCGCGATCTCAGTCCTGAGGCATTTGGGGCATTGGCCGCAATTGCGAGAACTGGCACCACGCCAGCAGACATGAATGTCCTCCAGCATCCAGGGAAACCGTGAGAGGAAGGCAATCTTGTCAATTCTACCGCTGTCTGCGCCGTCATATACCATTGCGAGACCCGATGACGACAAATAGTGATCCGTCATCGGGTGCGACCCCTCTACGACCGAGCGATCCGAACGATAGCCTGCGGCCCATATGGCTTTCTTGTATCGCTTCTCCAGTGCTAGCGCGCAGGCCGCCTTGCCCAACGCATGACAGAGTGGCCCCCAACGATTTGTCCAGAACGTGCCAGGACGGCGAATATTGGTTGCCATCACGCGCAACGGCACACCCAAACGGACTGCAAAATCTTCCGACTGTTTCTGCAGCGCCGCAAATTCGGAAGGGCTATCCAGTTCTATGTCGAAACCCCAGATCAGAAGCAGTTCGTCCACCGATCCCACCTGATCTGTTCCGCCAAGTGATGTGTAGCGAGTGGCCGTATGAAGTGAATCAATACCACCGCTGAAAAAAGCGAAAGCTTTTTCTCCACCTGGATCGACGATTTTTTTGTCGGCAATAACTTCGAACGGTTTTAAATCTCTATACCAATGACGGAAGATATGTGCGAACGCCGCTGTATTTTCCAGAAGCATCGCATCGGTTGGCCGCTCAATCGCGATTGTGCCGCCCAACTCGAAGCCGTACGGAATTGCCGCGATCAGCCATGGGGCGCCGCTTTCAGATAACCCGCCAGCGAGTTCTTCATCCACATCAAACCAAATGTCAAAATCTTCGGTCCCGTTACCAGCCTTGAAATGGCCGATAAGCCTGACGAAGGACGATCCCATTGGAGATCGGCATCGCTCAACACTGCTTAATTTGATCATGGGGAACGGGATAGTTGAATGCTGTTTCAGGACCCTATCAAACGCCGCGAGCCTTGCCTACTCCATCGGCCACAGTGAAAGGAACGCACAAGCCGTGCCTTGGAGCCATGGCTGCGGTCCGAACCGGCGGGAATAAGAGAGCAGTCCGCGGCACTCCCCTGATGAGCCAGTGACCACGCCATTGACATCTGTGGCCCGTCGAAGCGCCTGTGCCGCACGATCGATTGCATCGTCATACCGCGAATCCAGAAAGCCCGCGCGGCGCGCCCTGACCATGGCATAACCGCAAAATCCCGCGACGGAGGCATCACTTCTTGCTTCAGGATAGAGCGGTGCCCAGCCCCAATGACCATCTGTCCGCTGCAACTTCGTCAGAGTGTCAACGGCCTCCCCAAAAGCCTTGATCAAGACAGAACGCTCCGCGTCCGCTTCTGGCAATTCCATGATTGTGTCGCAGAGGCCGAGCAAGTACCACCCGATCCCACGTCCCCAACCATGCAGGCCCAGCCGGTATGGGCCGCCAGCGCGGTAACCGTGAAACGGAAGATGGGATTCCCCATCCACATTGCATTCCACGAAACGAAGCAATTGGCGCTTTGCCGTCAAGACCGCTTCTTCACTATCATGATAGCGGCCATAAGCGGCAAGAAATGGGCACAGCATGCCCAAGGTATCGACCAAAACGAGATTCGTTGCACGCGAATAGGGCAGGCATTCATCTTTAGCGCGCGGATAATCAGACATAAGTGTTTCTGCAAGACAGCGAACAACAGCCACGTGCTCGGATGTCTGCCGCATGACATCCATCATCAGAAGATTGTAGCCATCAATAGCATGCGCAGGCTCAATGTCTGACATCTCCGCGTGAATACCCGGCACATCCAGCAACAGCCGGCCAAGATTGTCAGCCGCGCGCATGTCGCCAAGTTCCGTTCGCCGTAAAAGCGCAAGGCGCATCAATGCGGGCGGCCACACGGCATCGACGCTAGCTTCCTCCCCCACGGCCCGAAGGCGGCCGGCAATACGCTGCAGGTAGAGAGACGCTTGGCGCGGCAGCATAGTCCGCTTCCGCTTGCCCAGCATTCTCAAATTGGCTTCAGCCGTTTTTGCCGACGCAGATAGAGTTTCTGCCTGAACCATCTCCATGATCTCTAACCTGCAGAGTTCAACGAGCGGGAAACGGCCGAGCGGATTTCGTTCAAGAAGCCCTCATAGACCAGATGCAACTCCGCCTTGCGTTTCTCGATTGCTCGGCGAATTTGCGGGGCATTCTGTACCGCATCAGTAACGCTTTGTAGGATAGTATCATGGCCTAGCATCCACACCGGATGGCAGAAACGTTCCAGATCCATCAACTCAAAGAAACCGATATTCTTGATATCATAGGCAAGGTTGATGGTAGGCGTACCTGCATTGATTGCAAGAATACTGGAATGCATCATCTCGCATATGTGCAAATCAAGCTGCCGATAAAGCGGCACCAACTGCCTGGGCGTAGGATCATGCGAGACGACATCGAAGCCGCGCTTATGCAATACTTCAGGCACCAGACGTTCGACATGAAAATGCTGGATGTAGTGAAACGTAGGTGAAAAAACCTCGTCAATACTTTTTAATAACGCACAGTATTGATCAAAATTAGCTTCAAACTGCTCCGCGGTCTCCGGACCGTGCACAGCGAAATTCAAACCAACATGCAGTTCTCCGCTCACCCTTGGAAGCGGTGGATAGGCTTCTTCCGCACTGTAAAAGAGTGCTGGATCGCCAGTTAGATATACGTGCTTTTTAGAATTATTTTGCACCAACATTTCGCTTGCCCGGTCCCGAACAGAAAGCACATCCATTGTGGCTAAGATCTCCCGAAGAGTCTTATTCGCTTGCACCGACAGTGGTTGCACCTCTCCATCCGCCGTCAGCAACGAATTCCAGCCGATGCCATAAAGAATTTTCAGGCAGGTCAAATTGCGCAGCAGGGGCAGATCGTCCAACATGCGCTTGGCAAGCTCGCCTTTTTCGTTGGAAGCGATATAGCCGCTTCCCCCGATGACCAGCATATCCCAACGGCGATTCAACTCTTCCGGCGATTGGGCGGAAAGCGTGCCCCACTCCAACTCATCGAATGTTAGTTCCCACGGCGCCAGTGTATGTTGCAGAGAGTGCTTGATCGTCTCGCGGATCGCGGCGTCACCCTTGTTGGAACCGAGCAGTGTGTTCCAATGGTAGAAGCTGACCTTCGGTTGCCGCAAAGCATACCAGTACGTGCGATCACGCGCGCGAGCGATCGCACTCTTCAGTGCGCCATATCTGCCACGCCGAAGCGGCCGATTTTCGATCCCAGACGGGACGGCCACATAAAGGCCGATACGCAATTTCCGATTTTGATTTGTGCTCACTGTCAAATTTCACGTTTTGCAGGCGGAGCAAAAACTGCCCTGCTGCCAGCCCCAAGAATAATCAACCAAATCGTCCCTATATTTAAGAAGCCGAATTGATGTCACGGCCGGGGAAGTTTTGCGAGCACGAAATCCTTGCCACGGAACAAGACCGGCAGACCTTTGGGGATCGGACTCTGCGGCGGCAGTGCTTCGGGATGGGCGATCAACAGATAGTCATAATTACGCAGGACCTCCTGACGAAAGAGACCACGTCTGCGCACGTAGTCAGGATTCCGCAGCCGCTCGATCGCGGGGCGAAGTTGAATGTTGTGTGGCGTGCTGAAGGCGATTGGTTGTGCTTCCGGGGAAAATGAAATGGATTCGGCAGCCAGAGGCGGTGTCGTGAACAACGCCGGCACAAAGGCATCGCGCCGAACCACTGCCATATCGCCGATTTCCAGCTCTGGGATGGAGCTGAGGCTCTGTGTACCCGCATGCAGCGTGTAGAACAGCAACTTCGTGCCCTTCGGCAGCATGTCGATCGCCTGCAGGTATTCCGCATATACCGCATCGGAGCGATGCCACATTTGCGCGATCAGCACTGACCGCACCGCGAACAACACCAGAAACGCAACGACCAGGGGTTCGCGCCACCAGACACGGGCGTGCTGCCAATCTGCGCTCGCAATGCCAAGTAATAATATCATGATGGGCAAACGCCTGTCCGCGCCGTAACCACTGAAGAGTTGATCCGGCATCGCCAGATAAACAACGAGCAACACGATCAATGCCGGGACCATGCGCCGGGAAATTTGCACACGCTTGCGAAACAACCCCCACCCAATCAGGGCCGCAATCACAAGCAGACATCCGACATCGAATACAAGGTGATACTGATAGATGACGTCGAAGGGTGCCTCCAGCTTTCGCCAGATCGTTCCCCACCGCGTTTCGGATGCAACAGCCGGCGCACCACTTTCGAACAGAAAGAGATATATGGGCAGCAAAAATTGAATGGCCGCGACGGCAACATCGCGGACCCGCGCATGCCATTGCGGTGATTTTAACAGGTAGTAGAGTTCATACCCGCCGATGACGATGGCGTAGAATCCGAACGCGTATAGATGGCAAATGTAAACAGCGAGCGCGCACGGAACGGATGCCGCAACACGCCACCATGCTCCTTTCGGGCGAAGGGCAACCCAGACCGCAATAGCAAAAAGGGCCATGCCAATACCGCAGGAAAAATTCAGGAGGCCCCATAGAAACATCCGGTGATAGATGAACAGAAATGCAAGCAACGGCCAAACGGACCAACGGCGATGAAGCGAGAAATGCAGCGCGAGCGTGCCCGCTGCCGTCACCAAGAGCGTCAATGCAATGAACACCCGCCCTGCCATTTCAAGAGGCATCCACCGCGACAGAAGGGGCACAATGATATCCATCGCGAGATTGGGCTGGGCGGCCATGACATTGCGGTAATAGAGCTGCAGCGCTGGCGATTGATCCAGATTGGCTAGAATGTGCATCCGGGCCAGATGATTGGGATAGTCGTTGAGTGGCGGCAATATCGGCAAAAAGACGATTGCGACGCTCACGCCTGCAAGAACACAGAACAGGAGGGCAATCTGGCCCCAGGTCTCGCCGTAATCGTGATTGTTCATGGCCGCATTCAATCTTGACACCGGAGAGAGCGCATCAGGGCAGATAAGCACAATCGAAAATCATAAGCCGCGAACTGTGGAGAAAGCACCAGACACCTTTCTGGAATACAGCCTGCTTTACACAGATGGCCGGTGCCGTCTGTCACAGAATTGAGGCCGACAGAGGGATAACGAAATCTTATCGTGGCGGCTGGAATATCGGCCGCTGTGCCGGTTAAAGGTATAAGTGTCGTGGCCATATCCGAATTCACCTCATGCCGGTTTTGACCCCTCACATGCAACCGCCACCACAAGCGGCAGATATGCCGTCTCCCGTATCGGCGCGTATCGGTGGGGAAACGCCGATCTGCGTCGATCTTGACGGGACCGTCATCTTAACCGATTCACTGCACGATTCCGCCGCCGCAGCCGCATTTTCCAACTGGGCGACGCTGTGGCAGTTGCCGGGCTGGCTCCTGCGGGGCCGCGCAACGCTGAAACGGAAGCTTGCCGAGCGCTGGCAATTTGACCCAGCCCTGCTCCCCTACAACGAAGACCTCATAGCCTTGCTGCGTGCCGAGAAGGCCCGTGGCCGCCGCATCGTCCTTGCCACGGCCAGCGACGAGATCATCGCCCAAAAAATCGCGGCGCATCTCGGCATTTTTGATGAAATCCTGGCTTCGGACGGGCGCACCAACCTCCGCGGTTCACGCAAAGCCGATGCGCTGTGCGCACGCTTCGGCGCCGGCCAGTTTGCCTACGCGGGCAATGACGCGCCGGACCACGCTGTTTGGCGGCGCGCCGGTCAGGCCCTTGTCGTCAACGCCAGTAACAGCGTTCGCAAGGCTGCCGGCAAACAGTATTCCAACGCCGCTTTTATCGGCCAGCGGGCCAATCCGCTTCCCGCATTCGTGCGGGCGCTACGCCCATATCAATGGGTCAAGAACCTGTTTGTACTGGTGCCGCTGTTCACGTCCGGCGGAATTGCCGATCTTAACGCATGGCTGCAATCACTTGCAGCGCTGGCCGCCTTTTGTGCGGTCGCATCCGCGATCTACCTGCTGAACGATCTGGGCGATCTGGCTGCGGACCGTGCCCACCCGCGCAAACGCAATCGCCCCTTTGCCAATGGAACTCTTTCGGTCGCATCGGGCTTGGCCGCAGCACCTGTCCTTGCCCTATTCGGGACAGGGTTGGGCATATGGAGCGGCGCATGGCTTGCGCTTGCCATCTATGCCGCGCTTTCCCTTGCCTACACGATCCGGCTGAAAGAAGCGCCGCTTGTCGATGTGTTCATTCTCGCCGCGCTCTACACGCTGCGCCTTCAGGGCGGCGGCGAGGCCAGCGGTCATCCGGTATCGCTCTGGCTGCTGGGGTTTTCGTCCTTTCTGTTTTTGAGCCTAGCCTTGGTGAAACGCGTTTCCGAGCTTTTGCGGCTGCAGCTATCGGGTACAGTCAAGAGCGCCGCCCGGCGTGGGTATCACGTACAGGACCAGCAAATTTTGCAGATATTCGGCGTTGGGGCGACTTTTGCCTCAGCAGTGGTTTTGTCGTTGTACGTTCAAAGCTCCAGCGCCCTTGAAATTTACCACCGGCCCTCGGTTCTCTGGGGTCTCATTCCACTCATGCTGTTCTGGCAATGCCGCCTATGGCTATCCACGGCCCGCGGATACATGCACGACGATCCCATCGTCTATGCCGCGCGTGACTGGGTTTCCTGGATGGTTTTCGCATCCGCCGCCGCATTGATGATCTTCGCAGGCATCCGCATATGACAAAGACCACCGAACGCTTCGCCGCGGCTGCCATTTTTGCCGTCGGTATTCTGCTGCTTTATTTGACGGCACCCCACCATGGCGAATTCTGGTGGAGCGACTCTCCACGCCACGCGCTGAACGGTGCCTTCCTTAAAGATTTCTTTGCCATCTTGCCGCACGACCCAAAAGCCTGGGCAATGCAGTATTATGTCAAATATCCAGCTCTTACGATCCTGTTCTATCCGCCCCTGTTCTACGTCATTCTTGCGCCGGCCTATGCCATTTTCGGCGTCTCGCAGAGCACGGCACTTGCCGTGGTTCTGCTGCACTATTTTGCGCTTTCCTATGGCCTTTACGTGTTGTCGCGGCGTTGGACCGGCCCAATCGCGGCAATTGCTATCGGTCTTTCGGCCATGGCCGTGCCGGGCATCGCACTCTGGGGCCGCCAAGTCATGCTGGAAATACCATCGCTGGCATTTGCCGTGTGGGCGATGGTTGCTCTTCAACAATACACAGAAAAGGCGCGGCCGGCACTGCTCTATGTCTGCGTTTTTCTTTTGCTCTGTGCCTCCTACACAAAGCTGAATGCGGCTTTCCTGTTCCCCGTACTGGCGGTGACAATCCTGTGGCAGTACGGCACCAAAGCTTTGCGTGACAAGCACGTCTGGCTGGCTGCAATCCTTGCCGTTGTCGGCCTAATTCCCATGGCCGTTCTCACGTTGAAATTCGGCAGCGCGAATGTTCAATCGGTTGTCAGCATTCCGCACGCCCGCGCCGCCCGCGACACGCTTTCGGGCTGGATCTGGTATCTGCGCCATTTCCCGGAGTTGATCGGCTGGCCGCTCCTGCTTCTGGCCGGCGTAGCGGCGGCCTTCGCCATCGCGAAACGAAATATTGCAAAACTTTCCCGATCCGATGCGGTACTTCTCATTTCATGGTTCTCGATCGTCTATCTTGTACTTTCCCTGATCGATCTGAAGGAAGCACGGCACGCACTTCTGATCCTTCCGCCATTGCTTGTCGCTGCCGGCCTCATACTTCCAGCGTTATTGCCCGCCCGGCGCGCGGGAGAAATGCTGTTCGCACTATTCGTGCTTGGAACCGGAATCTACACGTGGAAATACGCACCCGTTCCAACGATCAGCGGATATCGCGAGGCTGCACAATGGATCGCCCGGCACGCACCGCAGAATGCCGTGGTTGTTTTTTCCGGTAAACGCGATGGCTCCTACATCTTCAATATGCGCACGCTTGAGAACCGGCACGATATCTCAACCGTTCGCAGCGACAAATTGTTGCTCGGTATTTCCATCCGGCGCGATCTTGGGGTCACGCAAAAAGACGTAGGCGAAGCCCAGATCGCGAAAATGCTCGACGATGACGGCGTTTCCTATGTCGTCGCGCAGGACGATTTCTGGACCGATCTCGCCGTCATGAAACGATTTCAGGATGTGCTGCGCAGCCCCCATTTCAAGGAAGTCGCAGCCATTCCCGTGATCGCAAACATCCCCACTCCCGATCGTATGTTGCGCATTTATCGAAACCTCGGAGACGTCAATCCGCACCCTGGCACGATCGAACTGCAACTTCAGATCATCGGGCGCGACGTGAAGGGCAAAATCGGCAAATAGCCCGGCAGGTCAAATCAGACGCCTTTGTAGCTGTCGCGATAAGGCACGCGGCATCCTGCGCGGCTCATCGCTTCCGTCAGCCATACCAACAATGGCCGCGTCTCCGGCATCAGCGGCGCAGCAAGTGTTAAAACGGCGAACAGATGCGCCATATAATCCCCCGACTGCACTTGCAGGCTGCCGTCGGAGGAATCGGTAATATTGTTGATCTGTGCAAGCTCTGCCCAATTTTTCGGCGGCACGATCGACACTGTGAATGAATCCCCTGGTGCAAATGGCACCGATCCGGCATCGGCGGTGAAGCGCGGTCCGTATCCGCTACTGTATGGCTTTCCTACTCTCCCTTTGCCCGGCGCATCAGGCCGTCCGTCAGGGCGGATAACCTTAAATGTCTTATCGTCCATAAAGGTCAGGGTATAGTCGCCAAGTACGGGCGTCGCACGTTCTCCATAGCGGCCACTCTCCACCACACTACCGTTCCCGCGGTTTCCAGGCCGTGCAGAAATATGCTGGGCAAACCATTGGGCATAATAAATTGTGGGATGCGTTCGCGGCCAGCCCGACGTCCCATTGACCCGATTGATATCTGACTGGATTTTCCAATCGAGAACTGGCCGCCATTCCGGAAACCGCCCGATGCGCTGCATCATGGCCAGCACACCGCAAAGATAGTCCTCCTGCCACCAGCCCATGGTCGTGCGCGATGTGCCGGAGAAGAAACGCTGTGTCTTTGCATCTGAAGCACGAACAAAGCCGGTCATGATCCAGGACAGATTTCGATCCAGCACATTCTTCCAGAACGATTTCGGCAACAGTGTCCGCGCCTTGATCTGATCTGCCGCGAGATAACAGAACACGACGGATCGAAGCATCCAGGCATAGCCGCGCGTCTGCGATTTATCGAAGATATAGCTCTTGCTGCCGTTCCGATTGTGCTCACCGCCCAGATAAAAATTGATCTGATATTGCAATTCTTCCGCATGATACGGATCTCCGGTCGTAAGGAACGGTATGTAGGACAGGCAGGGATGATGTGCATCCTCCGGTCTCAAAAACTTAGTCATATAATTTCTTTCGATCCTCATTACGAAAAGGGGAGGAGCAGATTCTTGAGTACCGTAGGTCGTTGCAGTCGGCCAATCATTCCAGTTGAGAATAGCTTTGGTATGTGGATCATTGATGTGCCACGGCCCTGTGGCGGAGGCCTCCGCCCAAGCCATCATCGAAGCATAGGCTGTGTCATCACTGGTCGCCATGTAGGCAGATGTGATTTCCGGATTTTGTCCGATATCGCCACGCTCACCGGTTTGCCCCATGAATGGCGTGATATTCGATATCTCCATGACCCAATATGGTGGCGCGGGAAGCGGCATGCGGCCCGTAAGCGGCGTTGGCGCGTATTCCACGGATAGACCAGCCTTGACGATATCGGCAGGCTTGCGCACCTGCGGACGGACATGACTGGCCCAGCGCCAGCGCGCCAGCCAGAAGTGATAGCCGACATCGACCTTATCCAGTGCCTTCCCATCTGCAAAAATTTCGAATGTGTATGGCCCCGTGGTAGCAGGGTCGCTGTGCAAGGGATCGCCATAAAGAACCACGACTTCAACGCGTTTGCTGTTCCGGTCCGGCCGCAAATAAATCGAAAACAGGCTGCCCGGCATGGTCACCAGAACATTGCGCTGTATGATATTGGCGAACGGCACGTTGAAGTCGCCAAGGTCCCTGCCGTTCGCGCCGGAAAATTCCTGTACCTTTCCATCGGGAAAAGTCAGCTTCACACGCAATCGTGACGGATCGATACCTGGACCACCGGGCGGAACATCAGCCGCCGAGCTTGCCGTCATTGTCTGCTGAAACAGCGTAGCACCAGCGGCAATCGCGACACCTGCAGTGTGAAGAAAACGACGCCTGGTATCCATCAGAACTTCTCCCCTGATCACCACGTTCCGGACTGCCCTCGCCTCGCCGGTTCGTACGGCGGCGCGCCGAATTGCATACGCGCCCATTTCAACACATTGACTTGCGCTGCGGGGCAGCGAAGCCTGTCGACGTTATCGGCTCAACCCCGGACCGGACAATGATTCAATCCACATGGTTCAAACGCCAGCGCCATATGGCGGCATGGTTTCCAATGCTTGTGGCTCTTTTGTGTGCTGGCGGCCCGCTTGCTGCGGCCGAGGCTGCGCCCGGCATCCGGCATGACGTGGAAGCCGGCGCGATGCCGGCACCAAACACGACCAAGCCTACCGATATCGACGCCTCCTTCGTGCCGCGGCCCAAAGGCATCCTGCCATCGGTACCAAAAGGTTTTGTCATCGCGCCCTTCGCATCCGATGGCCTGAAACATGTTCGCGCGCTGACCACCGCACCAAACGGCGACTTATTCCTGGCGGAACAGGGCCCAGGCCTCATCACACTGTTGCGGGACAGCGACGGTGACGGCAAGGCCGATCTGATCACCACCTTCGCCAAGGGATTTTCACAACCTTACGGAATCGCAATGCACGATGGCGCGCTCTATGTCGCCGATCTGCGGGCGGTTTGGCGGTTGCCCTACCGCACCGGTGCGCTGAAGCCCACAGGGCCCGCCCAGCGGATCACAGCCGCGCCGGATTTGCGGCCGGACGGCTGGCACACGACGCGGGATATCGTGTTTGACCGCAAGGGGCAGCTTTTCCTGGCGATCGGCTCGCGCGGGGATGTGCTGGAAGCCCCGCCGCCGGACGCGACGGTTCAGCTCGTACAGCCGGACGGCACGATGCGGACATTTGCCAGCGGTCTTCGCAATCCAGCGGGAATGGCGATCC
>Ga0209963_1001013_pt1 | contig 19881 bp, 17 predicted proteins | sample ThiBio_1000_biof_2_FD_183957 | JGI IMG/M metagenome (GOLD analysis project Ga0209963, IMG submission 183957) | Wastewater bioreactor microbial communities from Cape Town, South Africa - Thiocy_cont_1000_biof (SPAdes) | ecosystem: Engineered > Bioreactor > Thiocyanate-remediating >...
ACCGCGTCCCCGCCGAGGAGGCCGGGCCGGGCGACATCGTGGCCATCGCCGGCATCCCGGAGATCACCATCGGCGAGACGATCGCCGACCCGGCCGACCCGCGGCCGCTGCCGCTGATCCACGTGGACGAGCCGTCCATCTCGATGACGATCGGCATCAACACCTCCCCGCTGGCGGGCAAGGTCGGCAAGCTGCTCACCGCCCGGCTGGTGAAGGGACGCCTCGACACCGAGCTGGTCGGCAACGTGTCGATCCGGGTGTACAACACCGAACGTCCCGACACCTGGGAGGTGCAGGGACGCGGTGAGCTGCAGCTGGCCGTCCTGGTGGAGTTGATGCGCCGGGAGGGCTTCGAGCTCACCGTCGGCAAGCCCGAGGTGCTCACCCGGACCATCGACGGCAAGCTGCAGGAGCCGGTCGAGCGGCTGACCGTGGACGTCCCCGAGGAGCACGTCGGCACGATCAGCCAGCTGATGGGCACCCGCCGCGCGCGGATGGAGCAGATGGTCAACCACGGCACCGGCTGGGTGCGGATCGAGTACGTGATCCCGGCGCGCGGGCTGATCGGCTTCCGCACCGAGTTCCTCACCGAGACCCGCGGCACCGGCATCATGCACCACGTGTTCGAGGGCTACGAGCCCTGGTCGGGCGAGATCAAGACCCGGCTGACCGGCTCCCTGGTCGCCGACCGGCTGGGCACCGTCACCGGCTACGCGCTGTTCAACCTGCAGGAGCGGGGGACGCTGTTCGTGGCGCCGGGCGACGAGGTCTACGAGGGCATGATCGTCGGGGAGAACCCGCGCGCCGACGACATGGACGTGAACCCCACCAAGGAGAAGAAGCTGACCAACGTCCGCTCGTCCACCGGCGAGGAGTTGGAGCGGCTGATCCCGCCCCGGAGGCTCAGCCTGGAACAGTCGCTGGAGTTCTGCCGCGGCGACGAGTGCCTCGAGGTGACCCCGAAGGACGTCCGGATCCGCAAGGTCGTCCTCGACGCGTCCGAACGGGCGAAGCAGCGCAACCGCGCCAAAAAGGCCTGACTTCGCCGAACGCCACCGTTCCGGTCATCCGCTCCACCCTGGGCTGTGGCGATTGACCGAAACGGGGGCGCTCGACGCGACGGATGGCCGAGCGCGGGACACCGGCCAGCCCTAGACTCGGGGGCATCTGACACCCCGGGAGTGACATGACCTTGCCCACAGGCTGGGACGGGCCTCGCTACTTCGCCGCCCAACTGGCTCCCGAACCGGTGCGCACCAACTGGACGGCGCCGGTCGCCCAGCCGGGTGTCGTGCCGCCGCGTCCGCTCAACTTCGGCGACATCCTGGGTGGCGCCTTCCGCGCCGTCCGGTTCGCCCCGATGACCATGTTCGGGCTGACCCTGGTGGTGCTGATGATCGCGCAGTTGCTCGGCATCGGCGCAGGCTACGTCCTCGGACGGCAGTTCGGCGGTGCTCTGGTCCCCGTCGAGGACCTCGGCACGACCCTGCTGTCGTGGTCGACGATCACGGGAGCACTCGCGTCCTCGGTCACGTCGATCGTGATCGGCGTCGGCCTGGTGTTCACCGTGGTCGAAGCCGTGTCGGGACGCCGGGTCGCGCCCGGACGGGCCCTGCGCCAGCTGCTCTCCCGGATGGGCGCCATCCTCGGCCTGACCGGGCTCACCAGCGTCGCGGTGGTGGGCCTGGGAGCCCTCGCGTTCGTCCCGCTCGCGCCCCTGCTCGACGACGACTCCGGCCTGGGCTGGATCGTGTTGCTCCTCGTCATCCTCGGCGGTGGCGCGCTGGCGGTCTGGCTCGGCACCAGACTGCTCCTCGCCCCGTGCGCCATCGCCGTCGAGGGTGTCGGGCCACTCCGCGCGATCCAGCGCAGCTGGACGCTCAGCCGGGGCCTGTTCTGGCGGCTGTGCGGCACCTACGCGCTGGCCAGCATCATCATCGGCATGGCCGCCAGCACGGTCTCGACCGTGTTCAGCTTCGCCGCCATTCTGCTCGGGCTGGGGGATCCGGGCCTGATGCTGCTGGCCGTCACCACGGCGTCCACCCTCAGCTCCACCGTGCTCAGCCTGCCGCTCACCTCCGCCGTCCAGGCGCTGCTGTACGTCGACGCCCGGATCCGGCGGGAAGGCTACGACCTGGCCCTGAGCGAAGCGCTGTACGGATGAGCCCGCCCCTGACGCCCAGCGCCGACGAGGCTCGCCAGCAGCTCAGCGGCGAGCTGTCCAAGCCCGTCTACGCCGACGTGCGGAACTGGATCGCCGACCAGTTCCAGCGGCTGCTCGACTGGCTGACCGGCGACCCGCAGTCCACGCACGCCCTGTCCAGCGGGCAGTTGACCGCGATCGTCGTCACGGTCGCGGCCGTCGCCGCGGTGGCGATCTGGACGTTCCTGGGTCCGGTGCGCACCGAGCGCCGCCGCCGGGAGACGGCCGTCCTCGCCGACGAGGATCGCTCCGCACAGCAGCTGCGCGAGGACGCCGCCCGGCTCGCCGCCGCCGACGAATGGGGCCGGGCCACCATCGAGCTCTTCCGCGCGCTGGTCAGGTCGCTGGGCGAGCGCGCGGTCATCCAGGACACCTCCGGCCTGACCGCGCACGAGGCGGCGGCCCAGGCGGGCGTCCGGCTGCCCGACCTCGCGGCCGGACTGGCCGAGGGTGCCGAGGTCTTCGACGCGCTCGCCTACGGCCGGCGTCCCGGCTCACGGCAGCAGTACCACGCGATGCTGGCGCTCGACGCCGGCGTGGCCCAGGCCCGTCCGACCCTGCCAACGGGTGAGGCCGCCGAGGCGTCCGCGGTCGAGGTGGTGAGCGTGCCGTGAAGCGCTGGCTGATCGCCGGCGGCGTGGTGCTCGTCCTGTTCGCCGCCCTGGTGGTCGTGACCGCACTGCTCCCCGACTCTCCCGACCGGATGGCCGGGTCGATCACCAATCCGCGACCGGACGGCGTCCGCGCGCTCGGCCAGGTACTGGCGGCCGACGGCGTCCAGGTCACCCAGGTGACCAGCCTGGACGAGGCCATCCGAGCCGGCTCCGGCGCCACCCTCGCGGTGTACCTGGGCGACGAGCTGTCGGACGCGGCGCTGGCCCGGCTGAGCGACGTCCCCGCCGACCTGGTCGTCGTCCACGCCGGTGGCAGCCCGCTGGACAGCGTCCTCAGCCTCACCGACGGTCTGGTGTCCAGCGACTACTGGTGGGCGAACGACGAGCATCCCCGCGCCGGCTGCACCGACCCGGACGCGTCCGCCGCCGGGACGCTGACCCCGGCCACGGTCGGCCTGTACGCCGAGAGCGACCGGGTGATGACCTGCTTCGTCGGCGAGGAGGACACCGCGCTCTACGCGGACGCGTCCACCAACCGCCACCGGGTCACGGTGATCGCCGGAGGCGCCTGGCTGCGGAACGACACCATCACCCGCGAGGGCAACGCCGCCCTGGCCCTGCGGGTGTTCGGACGCCACCCGTCCCTGGTCTGGTACCTGCCCGGCGCGGACGCGCTGGCCACCACGAATCAGTCGGACGATCCGGGCACCGGCATCGATGCGTTCTCCCTGCTGCCGCCGTGGTCGCGGCCGGTGCTGGCGGTGCTGCTCGTGGCCGGTGCCGCGGCAGCGCTGTGGCGGGGACGCCGCTTCGGAGCCCTCGTCAAAGAGAACCTCCCGGTAGAGGTACCCGCGTCGGAGGTGTCGTCCGGACTCGCCCGGCTGTACCGGCAGGGCGGCTCGCGAGGCCACGCCGCCGCCGGGTTGCGCGCGGCGACCGTCCACCGGGTCGCCGGCCGGCTCGGGCTGCCGGCCAACGCGTCCCCCGAACTGGTCGTCCAACGCCTCGCCGAGGCCGGCGACGAACCGCCCGAGCGGGTGCGTGCGCTGTGCTACGGCCCGCCGCCCAGCTCCGACACCGACCTGGTGGAACTCGCCACCGCCCTGACCGACCTCGAACGAAAGGTGAGCAGCAGTGACTGACACCCCGATGCCGTACAACGCCACGAGTGGCGGCTTCGCCCTGAACCCCGCCCAGGAGGCGCTCGCGCGGGTGCGCCGCGAGGTGGCGAAAGCCGTTGTCGGGCAGGACGCCGCCGTCACCGGGCTGCTGGTGGGCCTGCTGTGCGGCGGGCACGTGCTGCTCGAAGGCGTCCCCGGGGTGGCGAAGACGCTGCTGGTGCGGGCGTTGGCCACCAGCCTCGCCCTGGAGACCCGGCGCGTGCAGTTCACGCCCGACCTGATGCCCGGCGACGTCACCGGCTCGCTGATCTACGACGCCCAGGCGGCCCGGTTCGACTTCCGGCCCGGCCCGGTGTTCACCAATCTGGTGCTCGCCGACGAGATCAACCGGACGCCGCCGAAGACCCAGGCGGCCCTGCTGGAGGCGATGGAGGAGCGCCAGGTCAGCGTCGACGGCCTCCCCCGTCCGCTGCCTGACCCGTTCATGGTGATCGCGACCCAGAACCCGGTGGAGTACGAGGGGACGTACCCGCTGCCGGAGGCGCAGCTCGACCGCTTCCTGCTCAAGCTGGTCCTGCCGCTGCCGCCGCGCGACGACGAGATCGGGGTGGTCGCCCGGCACGCCGCCGGCTTCGACCCGCGCGACCTCGCCGGCGCCGGGCTGACCGCCGTCACCGGGGCCGCAGAGCTCGCCGAGGCCAGGGCCCAGGTCGCCCGCACCCGGGTGGACCACCAGGTGGTCGGCTACATCGTCGACATCTGCCGGGCCACCCGTTCGGCGCCGTCGGTCTCGCTCGGCGTCTCACCGCGCGGCGCGACCGCTCTGATGAAGACGGCGCGCGCGTGGGCGTGGCTGAACGGGCGCGACTTCGTCACGCCCGACGACGTCAAGGCCATGGCGATCGCGACGCTGAACCACCGGATCGCGGTACGCACCGAGGCGCAGATGGACGGCACGACGGCCGCCAGCATCGTCGGCAACGTGCTGGCCACGATCCCGGTGCCTCGCTGACCCATGGCCATCTCGGGCAGGCTCCCGCTGCTGCTGGTGATCGGCGTGGTGCCGGTGATCGCCTGGCCGGCGCCACTCACCGTCCTCGGATGGGTGCTGCTGGTGATCGCGGCCGGGGCCCTCGACCTGCTGCTCGCCGTCCGTCCGGACCGGTTGCGGATCGTGCGCGAGCTGCCCGGCAGCGTCCGGCTCACCGAGTCGGTCACGTCCCGGCTGACGGTGACGAACCCCGAGCGGCGGACGGCACGGCTGCAGCTGCGTGACGCCTGGCCCCCGAGCGCACAGCCGGCGGCAGACCGCCCGCAGGTGGTGCTGCCCGCGGGCGAGGCCCGGCGGCAAGCCACCCGGCTCACTCCCACCCGCCGCGGCGACCTCGCGGCGGCGGCGGTCACCGTCCGCTCGTTCGGGCCGCTCGGCCTGGTGGCGCGCCAGAAGTCGCTGGCCGTGCCGGGGGTGCTGCGGGTGCTGCCGGAGTTCCGGTCCCGCGCGCACCTTCCCTACCGGCTGGCCCGGCTGCGGGAACTGGACGGCCAGGCCGCCGTCCACGTCCGCGGGCAGGGCACCGAGTTCGACTCGCTGCGCGAGTACGCGATCGGCGACGACGTCCGCTCGATCGACTGGCGGGCGTCCGCTCGCGCCACCCGGACGATGGTGCGCACCTGGCGTCCCGAGCGCGACCGGCACATCCTGGTGGTGCTGGACAGCTCCCGCTGGGCGGCCGGCCGGATCGGCGGGACGAACGGAATCCCTGACCAGCTCCGCTTCGACACCGGCATCGAGGTCTGCCTGCTGATGGCCGCGCTGGGGGCCGCGTCCGGCGACCGGATGAGCCTGCTGGTGGCCGACCAGCGGGTGCGGCTGCGGCTGCCCGGTGGCGGAAAGGGCTCGGTGCTGGCCCGGTTCGCGAACGGGCTCAGCCCGATCGAGCCGTCCCTCACCGAGACGGACTGGTCGCTGGTCGCCGGCGAGGTCGACCAGCTGTGCCGCCAGCGCAGCCTGGTGATCCTGGTGACCGGACTCGACCCGGCTCTCTACGCGGACGGGCTGGGCACCGTCCTCGCCCGGCTGGGCCACGACCACCAGGTGCTGGTGGCGCACGTCACCGATCCCGCCGAGACGACCCGGCTCACCGATGCCGCCACGGCGACCGACGTCTACGACGCGGCGGCCGGCGCCCGGCTCTGGCTCGCCACCCAGGCCCTGGCCGGCCGGGTCTCCCGGATGGGCGTCGAGGTCGTCCAGCGCGATCCCGACCACCTGGCCCCCGCCGTCTGTGACGCCTATCTGGCGCTGAAGGCTGCCGGACGGCTGTAGCGCCCGCCGCCGCACGCGCCGGGGCGCGACACAGAGTGAATCTGGACCCCGAACACAGCAGGCAGATTCACTGTCAGAGCGGACCAGCCCTCAGCCCGCCACCGCCACCCGGCTGCGGGCCTCCTCCGCGCTCATCGTCGGGTCGGCGCCGTCGTCGACCGCCCGGCGTCCGGCCACGAAAGTGACCAGCCAGAACGCCGCGCACGCCAGCACACCGATGCCGATCTTCAGCCAGGGGTTCAGCGCCGACCCGGTGACGAAGCCCTCGATGAGACCACTCACACCCAGACCGATCGTCAGCGCGATGACGATCACGATCGTGGTGCGGCCCTCGTCGGCGAGCGATTGGCCACGCGTCCGGTGCCCCGGGACGAGCCACGACCAGAACAGCCGCATTCCGGCGGCTCCGGCGACGAAGACGCAGCTGAGCTCGAGCAACCCGTGCGGCAGGATCAGCGACCAGAACACCCAGTCCGCACCGTGGACATGCATCACCGCACCCATGACGCCGATGTTCAGCGAGTTCTCGAACAGCACCTGCGCCGGGTAGAGGCCGGTGATCCCGGTGGCGATGCAGAGCGCGGCGACGAAGGCGTTGTTGGTCCAGACCAGGGCTGCGAAGCTGCCGCTGGGGTATTCGGAGTAGTAGGACGCGAACGCCTCCTCGGCGATCTGACGCTGGTGCGCCGGTGGGACCAGCGCGTTCAGCACGTCCGGGTGCGTGGCCGTCCAGACCCCGGCGACCACCGCCACCAGCAGGCAGGCGACGCTCACCACGACCGACCACCAGCGGACGCGGTACAGCGCAGCAGGGATCGTGTGCGTGAGGAACCTCGCTGCGGTGCTCCAGGTGAGGTCGTGCGGGCTCGCGATGCGGGCGCGAGCCCGCACCAGCAGGACGGACAGTTCCGAGACCAGCGCGGGCTCCGGGGCGTTCGACCGCAGCAGGGACAGGTGCGTCGCGCCCTGGCGGTACAGGTGGACGAGCTCGTCGGCCTCGCGTCCGGTGAGCCGGCGCAGGGCGGACAGGTCCGCCAACCGTCGCCACTGGGGCCGGCGCGCCGCGGCGAACACGTCCACGTCCACCGCGCCAGCGTAACGACTCCGCCTGGCGCCCAGAAGCCGACGTGGCCGCTACTCTCAAGCCGTGGCTGACGAGATCCTCACCGGCGAGGGTGTCGCCCTGGAGGTCAACGCGGCCTCGGTGATCGCACGCGCCGGCGCCTGGCTGATCGACGCGGTGACGACGGGAGTGGTGCTCCTGGCGCTGCCCGGGCTGTTGATCGCCGAGATCGGCGTTGACCGCTACGACCCGGCCATGGCCACCGCGATCGTCTATGCACTGGCCGCGCTGGTCTTCCTGGCCGCCCCGATCACGGTCGAGACCCTCAGCCGCGGACGTTCGCTCGGCAAGCTCGTCTTCGGCCTGCAGGTGATCAGGGACGACGGCGGCCCGATCCGGCTGCGCCACGCCGCCATCCGCGCTCTGGTCGGGTTCTTCGAACTCTGGATGATGCTCGGCGGGCTGGCCTTCGTGGTGTCGATGCTCAACGACCGCGGCAAGCGCGTCGGCGACTTCCTCGCCGGCACCTACGTCGCCCGGATGCGCGGGGCGAAGGCCACCCTCCCGCCGCTGTTCCTCCCGCCGGAGCTGACCGGCTGGGTCCAGGTCACCGATATCCGTCCGCTCCCCGCCGGGCTGGCGCTCCGCGTCCGGCAGTTCCTGGCTCGGGCGCCGCAGTTCCCACCGCCGGTCCGCTACCGGCTGAGCCTGCGGCTCGCTGCGCAGGTCGAGCTCTTCGTCGCTCCCGCTCCGCCGTGGGGGACCTATCCGGAGCCGTACCTCGCCGCCGTCCTGTTCGAGCGGCGGCGACGCGAGCAGGCAGCGTACGACCGGTCAGCGCCCCGGCTGGCTCGCCAGCTGGCGGGCATCGGGGACCTGCCGTTCGGCGTCCCCGACCCCGACTGACGTCAGCGAGCGCCCCGCAACCCACGCCCGGCTACGCAATTCGGACCCACCTCCAGCCGTCCCGCGATTTGCGTGACTGCAAAGTTGCAGTACTGTAAATGTGCGCCGCTGCAGACAGCGGCGCTTCGTATGTGTGGAGGTCTTCCCTGATGGCGACAGCTATCGCAGAGCGTCCGGCCATGGACGCCACCCAACCCGGCTCTCAGCCGCTGATGAACCACCGGCAGATCCTGCTGGTGATGTACGGGCTGATGGCCGGCATGTTCCTCAGCGCGCTGGACCAGACGATCGTGGGCACCGCGATCCGAACCATCGGCGACGACCTGAACGGGCTCGACCAGCAGGCGTGGGTGACCACGGCCTACCTGATCGCGGCCACCGTGACCACGCCGCTGTACGGAAAACTGTCCGACATCTTCGGACGCCGTCCGCTGTTCATCATCTCCATCAGCATCTTCGTGGCGGGTTCGTTCCTGTCGACCTTCTCCACGTCCATGCTCATGCTGGCCGGCTTCCGCGCCTTCCAGGGCCTCGGTGCCGGCGGCCTGATGTCGCTGCCGCTGGCGATCATCGGCGACATCCTCGCGCCCCGCGAACGTGCCCGCTACCAGGGCTTCTTCCTGGCGACGTTCGGCATCGCCTCCGTGATCGGCCCGCTCGTGGGCGGCCTGTTCGCCGGGACGGACACCATCCTCGGCATCGCCGGCTGGCGCTGGGTGTTCCTGGTCAACGTCCCGGTCGGCGTGATCGCGCTGTTCATGGTCATCACGTTCCTGCACCTGCCCCACCTCCCCCACGGCCACACGAAGATCGACTGGTGGGGCGCGGGCCTGGTCGTCGCCACCCTCGCGCCGCTGCTGCTCGTCGCCGAGCAGGGCCGGGAATGGGGCTGGGCGTCGCCGCTGGCCATCGCCTGCTATGCGATCGGCGTGGTCGGCCTGGTCGCCTTCCTCCTGGTCGAACGCGCCATGGGGCCGGCAGCGATCATCCCGCTCCGGCTGTTCAACGCCAAGGGCTTCTCCCCGGCCGTCGTGCTCAGCGTCCTCGTCGGCTTCGGCATGTTCGGCGCCATGCTGACGATCCCGCTCTACCTGCAGATCGTGCTGGGCTTCAGCCCGACGCAGTCCGGCTTCGCCACCTTGCCGATGATGTTCGGGGTGATGCTGGCCTCGATCGGCACCGGCCAGATCGTGGCGCGGACGGGCAAGTACGCCGCCTTCCCGATCACCGGCACCGCCACCACGGCCGGCGGCTTCCTGATCCTCGCGTTCATGACCCTGGACAAGCCCTACTGGTACCTGGCCGTCGCCATGTTCGTGATCGGCGCGGGCCTCGGCCAGCTGATGCAGACGCTCACGATGGCCGTCCAGGCGTCCGCCGAACCGCAGGACATCGGCGTCGCCACCAGCTCGTCCACCTTCTTCCGCCAGATCGGCGGCACGCTGGGCACCGCGATCATGCTGTCGCTGCTGTTCAGCGTCCTGCCGACGAACATCACCGCCTCGATGACGAACGCGACCACCACCTGGAACGCCCTGGACGCCGCCCTCGACCCGGCGGTGGCCAGTGATCCGGCCAACGCCGCGATCATGGACAAGATGTGGACGCCGATCACCGACAAGATCAAGGACCAGGTCGACGACAACCTGGCCGACGCCACCAAGCAGCTGAAGGACGGCGTGAAGACAGCCGTCCGCGCGAAGGTCACCGAAGCCGTCGCGAAGAAGGCGGGCGAGGGCACCGGCAAGATCGGGGACGGCATCTCCGCCCTCGGCTCCGGGCTGGACAAGCTCGCCACCGGCACCGGCGCCTTCGTCGGCGGGGTCGGCAAGATCGGTGACGGCGCCCAGCAGCTGGCCGGCGGCCTGACCAAGCTCAGCACGGCCGAGAAGACGGCGGCCAAGAACGCCGACCAGGCCACCAAGGACTTCGGCAGCCTCACCGCGGCGATGACCGCGATGGGAGCCGACCAGAAGGCCTGCGCCGCCGGGGACGCGGACGCCTGCGCCAACCTCACCGGTGACCAGGCCGACGTCAGCTCGGCGATGAAGGCCCTCGGCACGAGCGTCTACACCACCAGCGGCTACCTCAACGGTGCCCAGGGCAAGCCCGGACTCGCGTCCGGCCTGGCGCAGGTGGCGACCGGTGCCCACAAGCTGGCCGACGGCGCCAGCATGGCCGCGAGCAAGGGCAGCGCGATCCCGACCGGAGCCGCGGCCGCCGCGTCCGGCAGCCAGAAGCTCGCAGCGGGCGCGAAGCAGCTGTCGAAGGTCGAGTCGATCATCGACAAGGCGGTGAAGAAGGCTCTGCCGAAGGCGTACGACAAGGCGCTGGCTCAGGTCGCCGCCCAGCAGAACCTGACCGTGAAGGACGGCCGGCTGACCGTGGACTGGGCGAACCCGTCCCAGCGGTGGGGAATGATCACCCAGCTGACGCCGACCCTCGTCGAAGCCATCAAGAACGGCGACTCCAGCACCAGCGACGTGAAGACCGACACCAGCACGAGCGACACCTCGTTCCTCAACGGTGCCGACCCGAGGCTGACCAAGCCCTTCATGGTGGGGTTCAACACGTCCGTGGTCACCATCTACTGGGTCGGGCTCGGCGTCATGCTGCTCGCGTTCGGGATCACGCTGTTCTACCGGGTGCCGGAGCTGCGGACCCGTTCCGCTCTCCAGGAGCGGGCGGATCTGCAGAACGACGCCCAGCTGGAAGGAGTCGTCGGATGACCACGCAGGCGGCGTCCGATCATGGCTGCACGTCGCTGCGCGAGCGCAAGAAGCTGGCCACCAGGCAGTCGATCCACGAGGTCGCGCTGCGGCTGATCGGCGAGCGCGGCGCCGAGCATGTGACCGTGGACGAGATCTGCGCCGAGGTGGGGGTCTCGGCGCGGACGTTCTTCAACTACTACCCGAGCAAGCTCGCGGCGGCGTTCGACCTGTTCATGGTCGAGATCAGCGAGGACAGTGCCGCGCACTTCCTGGCGGGCACGGGGGCGCTGATGACGGACGTCTGTGACCTGGTCGCGCGGGGGGTCAGCATCCCGTCCGACTACACGCAGATCAAGAAGCTCGCCCACTCCAACCCGGAGCTCGGCCTGGAGTTCTGGCAGCAGCTCAACCTGCGCAAGCAGCCGATCATCGACCTGATCGAGCAGCGCATCGGGAGCCGGCAGACCGCGATCCAGGCCTTCGCGATGGTGATGATCGCGATCGCCGGGGCGATGCGCAACCCCAGCGACAGCGGCGCACCGGATGCGGTCGCCGCCACGCTGCGCGCCCAACTCGTCCAGTTGCAGGAGCTGCTGCACGGCATCTGAGGGTGAACCGTGATGGAACCGTCCCCTTCTGGTCCGCGGGCCAAAAGGGGACGGTTCCTTCGTGGCCCGCTCGCAGGTGAGTAGGCTGCCGGCCGTGGCTCTACCGGTGCTGGACGCAGTCGAACAACGTCTCCTCGGGAGCCTGCTGGAGAAGCAGAAGACCGTCCCGGCCAGCTACCCGCTCTCGCTCAACGCGCTGCGGCTGGCGTGCAACCAGAGCTCGAACCGCGACCCGGTGATGGAGCTGTCCGAGCGCGAGCTGCAGGACGCCGCCCGGGAACTCAAGGACCGCGGCCTGCTGAGGCTGGTGTGGGCCGGCGCCGGATCGCGGGTGGTGAAGTACCACCAGCGGCTGGACGAGGCCCTGGAGTCTCCCGAGGACGAGCGTGCGCTGCTGACCATGCTGCTGCTGCGCGGCGCCCAGACTGCCGGTGAGCTGAAGACGCGGACGGAGCGGCTGCACCCCTTCGCCGACAAGGCCGAGGTCGAAGCCTGCCTGGCCCGGATGGCGTCTGCGGCCGAGCCGCTGGTGCGCCAGCTGCAGCTGCAACGTGGACGGGACGTCCGCTGGGTGCACCTGCTCGGACCGGTCGAGCTCGCGGAGGCCGCCGTGCCGACCCCGGGGGCCGGGCTGGAGGACGTGCTCGCCGACGGGGCTGCTGCCCGCGACGCGAAGGTGGTGGCGGCCTACGACGCGGCCGCGTCCGCGTACTCCGAGGCGGTGCTCGACGAGCTGGTCGACAAGCCGTTCGACATCTGGCTGCTGGAGCGGGTGGCCGCCTCGGCCGGAGGTCCGATCATGGATCTGGGCTGCGGCCCCGGCCAGATCGCCGCCTTCCTCGCCGACACCGGAGCAGAGGTGCACGGCCTGGACGCCTCTGCCGCGATGGTCGAGCAGGCGCGGGACAACTTCGCCGACCTCGACTTCGGCGTCGGCCGGTTCCACCAACTGCTGCGTCCCCGGGACGCCGCCGCGTGGGGCGCGATCGTGGCCTGGTACGCGTTCGTCCACCTCGCGCCGTCCGAACTCGCGCCGACGCTGCGGACGGTCGGGGCGACGTTGCGTCCGGGTGGGACGCTGGCGCTCGCCGTCCATGTCGGCGGACGGATCGTCCACACCGACGACCTGTTCGGGGTCGGGGTGGACCTCGATGTCGTCCACCACGACCGCGACCAGGTCCTGGCCGCCGTCGCCGCGTCCGGCCTCGAGGTGGCTGAGTGGTACGTCCGCTCCCCCGTGCCCGCCGAGGCCCAGACCGAACGCCTGTACGTCCTGGCCCGCCGTCCCTGACCCCTGAACCGTCGGGGACAGGTACTTTGGTTCACCTGAACCGTCGTGAACCGTCGGGGACAGGTACTTTGGTTCACGCCTGAACCGTTGGGGACAGGTACTTCAGTTCACGCCTGAACCGAAGTACCTGTCCCCGATCGTTCAGGACGATGGTTCGCCCACGCCTGAACCGAAGTACCTGTCCCCGATGGTTCAGGACGGTAGGGAGGCGATGAAGTCGTCCACGTAGGCGCCGATCTGGGTCTGCGCCGCCTCCCGGGTGACGGTGGGGACGCCGTCGCCCGCCTGCGGGCCGTAGCGTCCGAAGAAGGCGTGGACGGCGCCGTCGACGACCTCCAGCCGCGTCCCCTTCGGGAGCTGCTTGAGCCCGCCCTCGACCTTCGCTTCCGCGGCGACCGTGTCGTTCTCGGCGCGCAGGCTGAGCGCGGCGAACTTCGCGCCGGTCAGGTCGATGCCGTCCGCCGGGTAGGCCGCCATCAGGATCAGCCCCGCCACCGGATACTGGCCCTGCTTGGCCTTGTCGGAGAGATACTGTGCGGCCATCGCGCCACCGAGCGAGTGGCCGATGAGGACGACCTTACGGCCGGCTCCGTACTTCGCGATCAGGGCGTCCGCGCGTCCGGAGTCGAGCACGGCGAGGTCGAAGGAGAACTCGGGGATCACCGCCAGCCGGCCCAGCGCCGCCTCGCGGCGGGCCAGCCATTCGTATGCCTGGGGACGCACCAGTCCGCCGGGATAGATGATCACCAGCGTCTGCTGCTCCGCGACCCCGGACGGCGGGCGCGCGACCAGCACCCGGCCACCGGCATTCTCGATCTTCACCTGCACCTTCGTCGTGGCGGCGCTGGAGATCGCGTCCTGCCCGACGACCAGCGGCGGCCGGACGATGATCGGCCACGCCCAGCCGACGCCGAAGCCGATCGCGAGCACCACCAGAATGCCGAGGATCCGGCGGACGGCGCGCACCTCAGCCTCGCGCCGGGCGGAAGTGCAGGCCGGTCTCGGGGTCGACGAGCACCTCCTGCGCGGCGGCGATCCCGGCCACTTCGAGTTGCGCGTCGATCGGCAGGTTGCGCTTCAGCAGCGCCAGGCCGATCGGGCCGAGTTCGTGGTGCCGCTCGGAGGTGCCCATCCTTCCGACCGGGCGGCCGTCGGCGAGCACGTCGGCACCGACACCAGGCAGGTCGTTGGCGGTCCCGTCCAGGTGAAGAAGGGTCAGCCGACGCGGCGGACGGCCGAGGTTGTAGGTGCGGGCGACGGCCTCCTGCCCGGGGTAGCAGCCCTTGCCGAGCGCCACCGCCGGACCGAGCCGGCCGTCGTCCGGGTTCGCCAGCTCGTTCGGGATCGTCCGGTCGTCGGTGTCCAGGAAGATCCGCGGCGTCCCGGACGCGATCCGCAGCGCCTCGGTCGCCCAGCTGCCGGCCCGGACCTCGCCGAGGACGGCGTCCAGCTCGGCCCGAGGGACGACGACCGGCCCGGAGCCCGGCGGGATCGCGACCGCATGATCGGGGGCCTCGGCGATCTCGACCCGGGCGGCGAAGACCATCTTCCGCAGCCAATCTGTCAGCGGCTCGGCGTGGCCGGGCTCGGTGTGGCACCACAGCGTCTCGCCGTCGTCGACAGCCCCGAAGACGTGCTGCAGGTGGCCCTGCGCGTTCAGGATGTACGCGACCGTCGGCGTCCCGGGCGCGAGGCCGAGCAGGGCCTGCGACGTGATGTCGTTCAGCCATTTCAGCCGGTCGCGCCCGCTGACGGTGAACACCGGACGGTGGGAGAAGTCCACGCCCGCCCGGCCGGCCACCAACTCCTTCTGCTCCCGGTAGGGGTCGCCGTAGTGCCAGACGGCGCCCGCGTCCGGGCCCTCGGGCACGCGGACGGTCACCGTCGCTCCAGCGTCGCCCAGAGGTAGGGACGCAGCTCGACGTCCTCGGTGGCGCGGTCGAAGGAGAACATCAGCTTGCCGTCCACCGTGCCGTACAGGCGGCGGCCGGCGGTGTAGGCGACCTTGGCGTCCCGGGTACGGGCGACGGCGTCGGTGATCAGGTCGATCCGTCCGGGCTGGAGCTTGCCGAACCAGATCTCGGCGTAGCCGTCCGGGGAGCACATCATCACGTCCACGGTCCCGTCGGCGAGCGGACGCCAGAAGCCGGTCTCCATGAACAACGGCTTGACCGGGGTGCCGTCCTCGTCGGTCTCGAACGCCTGGGCGAGGTAGTGCAGGAAGTCGTCCCCGTTGTCGGCGAAGTCCACCTGGATGGAATAGCCCTGCTTGTCCTGCCCCGGCCACTCCCGGAAGCCGGTGCCCTCCCAGCGTCCCCGCAGCCAGGCCAGGCCCACCAGCGCCGGGTTCAGGTCGGACGGGATCTCGAACGCCATCTCACTCTCCTCGCTTGCCGCGGACGAGAGCGACGATACCCAGCCCGGCCAGCACCGCGACCAGCAGGCAGGCGATGAACAGGGTCAGCCCGGTCACCGAGAGCGGGATCAGGCTGGACACGCCGCCAGCATAACCGCGAACCCGGGCGGTCAGCCGGGCTGCACGTGGCAGTCGTCGGTCAGGGTGATGGCGTACCGCGACGTTTCCCGCTGGCTGGCCCCCTCGCCGTCGACGTGGTAGCTGATGACCTGCTCCTGCGCGTCGCCGGTCTTCACCCCGGGCCCGCGAGTCAGCGCGACCGCGACGTCCACGTGCTGGCCCGGCCGTAACCGGAAGCCGGTCAGCTGCTGGCGTCCCGCCCACACCTCAGGCTCCGTGTTCGCGGGGTCGCGCACCACACCGATCCCCAGGGTGCCGCCGTCCTCGGCCTGCAGCGGCGGGATCACGACCGCGTCCCGGAGCTCGAGCCCCTCGGAGGCCGCCAGCTGGACCTGCTCGAGCACGACGACACGGTCGGTCGCGTTGGTCACCGGGATGCCGAACCAGTACGGCTCAGGGCCCCCGACCGCGACGCTCATGCAACTCCCTGCCGTGCCATCGGGGAGCGTCAGGACGGCCGGCGCGCCGGCGCAGGCCGTGCACAGGGAGGTCGTGCACAGGGATGTGACGAGCACTACCGCCCAGCGCCAGCGGGTCATGCGCGTCATCCTAGAGCGCTGCAGCGCCGGGCGGGGGACGGTGCGGCCGGCACGCTCTGGTTGGATGGGCCCATGCGGGCGGTGGTGCAGCGGGTCAGCCGGGCGAGCGTGACCGTGGCCGGCGAGGTGGTCGGACGGATCGACCGGCCAGGCCTGATGGTCCTGCTCGGCGTCACCCACACCGACATCGCGGATGACGCTGCCAAGCTCGCCGACAAGATCTGGAACCTGCGGATCCTGGCGGGCGAGCGCTCCTGCTCCGACCTCGGCGCTCCGCTGCTGGTGGTCAGCCAGTTCACACTCTACGCCGACACCCGCAAGGGCCGGCGTCCCTCCTGGTCGAAGGCCGCTCCGGGCCCCGTCAGCGAGCCGCTGGTCGACGCCTTCGTCGCCGCGCTGCGCGTCCTGGGCGCCGAGGTGGCGACCGGACGCTTCGGCGCAATGATGGCCGTCGACCTGGTCAACAACGGCCCGATGACGCTGGTCATCGACCAGCCCGCTCTGGGCTGAAGCGGACGGCAACCCGCCGAGTCACTAAAGTTCCTCCTGTTCGCCCGTCGGGCGCATCCGGGAGGCCACATGGCGCAACTACTGCTCGTCAGCGACGAGGTCGCCGGTGGCGTCCCCGCAGAGCAGTCGCTGCCGGTGCTCGCCCTGCTCTCCCACGAGATTCGCGGGGTGGCGGCCGACACCCAGGCGTTGACCGAGTCGGCACGCTGCGACGTCATCGTGCTGGACGGACGCAGTGACCTCGCCGGCGCCCGGGTGATGGCGCGGCTGTTCCAGTCGGCGGGCTCCACCGTCCCGGTGCTGCTGGTGCTGCGGGAGAACGGCCTGGCCGCCGTCGCTTCGGACTGGGGGCTGTCCGACGTCGTCCTGGACACCGCCGGGCCGGCCGAGGTGGAGGCGCGGATCCGGCTGCTCGCCACGGCCGGCGGTGGCGACGGGCTGATCTCCGCCGGCGGAATCGTCATCGACGACGCCGCGTACTCCGTGCTGCTGGAGGGCGAGCAGCTCGACCTCACCTACACCGAGTTCGAATTGCTGAAGTACCTCGTGCAGCATCCCGGACGGGTGTTCAGCCGCGAACACCTCCTCGCCGACGTCTGGGGCTACGACTACTACGGCGGCACCCGGACGGTCGACGTCCACGTCCGGCGCCTGCGCGCCAAGCTCGGCCCCGAGCACGAGGCCCTGATCGGCACCGTCCGCAACGTCGGCTACCGGTTCTCGCCGGACGCGACCCGCCACTGACTCGTCGGGCGGCTAGCCTCAGGGGATGGGGACGAACCGCCTGAGCACCGACGAAGCGGACGCCGTTCGTGCGCTCGCCGAGCGCTGCCGACTCGCTGACGGGGTCACGCCCTTGAACGAGGACGCCCACTTCGCTCTCGAGGACGCCTCCGCCGAGCACCGCCTCCTCACCGAGGGGAGCGGGGTGGTGGGCTACCTCCAGTGGCAGCCGCGGCACGACACCGCGCAGCTGATGGTCGACCCGGCCCGTCGCCGCCGCGGGGTCGGCTCGACGCTGCTGGCCGACCTGGCGACCCGCACCGACCCGCGAGTCTGGGCCTTCGGCGACCTGCCTCCGGCAAGGGGATTCGCCGCAGCGCATGGCCTAGCCCCCGTCCGGGCGCTGCTGATGATGACCCGTCCCCTCGCCGGCATCCGGCCCCCGGCCGTCCCGCCAGGCGTGACGCTGCGCGGCTACACCGACGCCGACGCCGCCGACCTGCTCGCCGTCAACGCCGCCGCCTTCGCCCACCACCCGGAGCAGGGCGGCCTCGACGCCGACGGCCTGGCCAAGCGGATGGCCGAGGACTGGTTCGATCCCGACGGCCTGATCCTCGCCCTGGACGCGGACGGCCTGGCCGGCTTCCACTGGACCAAGGCCGAGCATGGCACCGGCGAGGTGTACGTGGTCGGCGTGCACCCGCGCGCCCAGGGACGGGGCTACGGCAGGCTGCTGCTGGACGCCGGGTTGTCTCACCTCGCCGCACAGGGTTTGCGGACCGTTGACCTGTACGTCGACGCGGCCGACGGAATCGCGGTAAGAATGTACGAGCGCGCAGGCTTCGCCGAGGCCCATCGGGACGCCCTGTACGCCCACAACCAGGAGTAGAGATGGCTCTCACCAACGCGGAGACGGGGCTCGACGACGTGGTCGAGCGCCTGCCCGACCTGCCCGGCGACCGGTACGTCGACCGCGAGCTCAGCTGGCTCGCCTTCAACGAACGCGTGCTCGACCTGGCGCGGGATGCCAGGCGGGTGCCGCTGCTGGAGCGCGCCCGCTTCCTGGCGATCTTCTGCTCCAACCTGGACGAGTTCTTCATGGTCCGGGTCGCCGGGCTGAAGCGGCGGATGGCTGCCGGCGTCGCGGTCGCGTCCAACTCCGGGATGATGCCCCGCGAACTGCAGGACGCGATCCTGGGCCGCTCCCGCGAGCTGGTCGCCGAGGCGTACCGCACGTTCAGCGACGAGGTCCGCCCGGCGATGGCCGAGCACGGCATCGTGATCCTGCGCTGGGACGAGCTCAACGAGGACGAGCGCGACCGGATGCACCAGCTGTTCGAGGACCGGATCTTCCCCGTCCTCACGCCGCTCGCCGTCGACCCGTCCCACCCGTTCCCGTACATCTCCGGGCTGAGCGTCAACCTCGCCGTGCTGGTGCGGAACCCGGACACCGGCGCGCGCCAGTTCGCGCGGGTGAAGGTGCCGACGCTGCTGTCGCGCTTCGTCGCGCTCGGCAATGACCGGTTCGTGCCGCTGGAGGACGTCATCGCCCGGCACCTCGGCCAGCTGTTCTCGGGCATGGAGATCGTCGCCCACAGCACCTTCCGGGTGACCCGAAACGAGGACGTGGAGGTCGAGGAGGACGACGCCGAGAACCTCCTGTTCGCGCTGGAGAAGGAGCTGCTGCGCCGCAAGATCGGCCAGCCGCCGGTGCGCCTCGAGGTCGAGGACGACATCGACCCGACCATGCTCGAGCTGCTGGTCAGCGAGCTGGACATCGCCGAGAAGGAAGTCTTCAAGGTGCCCAGCCCGCTCGACCTGCGAGGCCTGTTCTCGCTGGCCGACCTGGACCGGGAGGAGCTGAAGTACCCGTCCTTCCTGCCCAAGACCCACCCGCAGCTCGCGCAGGTCGAGACCGCCCAGCAGGCCGACCTGTTCGCGTCCCTGAAGCGGCACGAGGTGCTGCTGCAGCACCCGTACGACTCGTTCGCCACCTCCGTCCAGCGGTTCATCGAGCAGGCCGCGGCCGACCCCGCCGTCCTCGCCATCAAGCAGACGCTGTACCGCACGTCCGGTGACTCGCCGATCATCGACGCCCTGGTCGAAGCCGCCCAGGCCGGCAAGCAGGTGCTCGCACTGGTCGAGATCAAGGCCCGCTTCGACGAGCAGGCCAACATCGCCTGGGCGCGGAAGCTGGAGAAGGCCGGCTGCCACGTGGTCTACGGAATGCTCGGGCTGAAGACCCACTGCAAGCTGTCGATGGTCGTCCGGGACGAGCCGAACGGGCTGCGCCGCTACTGCCACATCGGCACCGGCAACTACAACCCGAAGACGGCCCGGCTGTACGAGGACATGGGCCTGCTCACCTCCAACGCGGTGATCACCGAGGACGTGGCCAAGCTGTTCAACCACCTGTCCGGGATGACCCAGGAGACCCGGTACAAGCGGCTGCTGGTCGCCCCCCACTCGATCCGGCTGGGGTTGATCGAGTCCATCCAGGGCGAGATCGCCAACCATGCCGCCGGCCTGCCGTCCGGCGTCCGGATCAAGGTGAACTCGATCGTGGACGAGGCCGTCATCGACGCGCTCTACCGGGCGTCCCAGGCCGGGGTGAAGGTCGACCTGTGGGTGCGCGGGATCTGCGCGGTCAAGGCCGGCGTCCCGGGGTTGAGCGAGAACATCCGGGTGCGCAGCATCCTGGGCAGGTTTCTGGAGCACAGCCGGCTGTAC
>Ga0209963_1001014_pt1 | contig 19877 bp, 15 predicted proteins | sample ThiBio_1000_biof_2_FD_183957 | JGI IMG/M metagenome (GOLD analysis project Ga0209963, IMG submission 183957) | Wastewater bioreactor microbial communities from Cape Town, South Africa - Thiocy_cont_1000_biof (SPAdes) | ecosystem: Engineered > Bioreactor > Thiocyanate-remediating >...
AACAGCACGTTGGCATTGATTTCCACCCGCACTCCCCGTTCGTTCTGCATCACCCGGACCTGCCCGTCTTCCACCAGGGGAGCGAACGCTGCCACGATATCGCGCGCAATGCGCTGCAATTTTTCGTGCTGCCTGAGTTTCGCTTCCGCAAAACGCCTGGCTTTATCGCTTCGTGTATCCTCCCTGGCGGCTGGTTCCGGACGAGGCGGCGTCTCGATGCGTTGAGGCGATGGATCGAGCGCGACGATAAGCGGGTTGCGGCGCTCCGCTTCCTTCGCAAATGCGGTGATGAGCGAATTCGTCAGCTTGCGGTACTTGCCCTCGTTGACCTGGGAAATCGCATACATCACGGCAAAGACCGCCAGCAGCAATGTGATGAAATCGGCATAGGACACCAACCAGCGCTCGTGGTTTTCCCGTTCTTCCGCCCTGTATTCCTTTCTCATGTTCCATCCTTCCTCATATGGCACTCACATGCTCCGGAATCAAATTTCCAATCATGTTTCCTGCATGGCAACGGCAGGATGAGTGGAGTGAAACGCAGCCCATCAAAAAACTCCACCCATCCTGCGCAAACTGCATAATCCACAATACATGTCAATGAAATATAACGTTCCACTGGAACCAAATACGGGTTTTGCTCATACCCCATATCCCTTCAGCCTCCCGGCTATCAGCCTGGGATTCTCGCCGCTGGCGATGCCCACCAACCCGTCCACCATCATCTCGCGCATCAATACCTGGCGTGAGATCAGGGTCTTCAGCTTGTTGGCCATGGGCAGGAATGCAAGGTTCGCCAGCCCCACGCCATAGATGGTTGCCACGAAGGCAACGGCGATCCCCGCTCCGAGATTCGCCGGATCGGACAGATTTTCCATGACCTGAATAAGCCCCATTACGGCTCCGAGGATGCCGATGGTCGGCGCATATCCGCCTGCCGCCTCCCAGACTTTCGCTCCCTGGCGGTGCTGGTCCTCGAAAGCCTGTATTTCGACTTCCAGCACCCGTTTCAATTCTTCCGGCGGGGTACCGTCCACCACGAGCTGCAACCCCTTCCTGATGAAAGGGTCGTCGATTCCCGCGATGTGCGGATCGAGCGAAAGCAGCCCTTCCTTGCGCGCCGAGTTGCTCCAGGCGGAGACGTGATCCACCAGCGCCCGGGCATCCAGCAGTGGCGGCATGAATATCCAGCGGCTCATCCTCATGCCGAGCAGAAACTGGCGCACCGGGCTTTGCAGCAGCACGGCCCCGAGGGTGCCACCCACCACGATGGCAAATGCCGTGAACTGGATGAGCGAGCCCGGGTGGCCCCCTTCGAGTGTCTGGCTGCCGAAAACTGCTATCAGGGCAATGACGATGCCCGCTATGCTATTGAAGTCCATGCTCCCTCCTTGAGTTTGGCGCGCAACCGCGCAACCGCCTGGTTGTGAATCTGACATACCCTCGACTCGGATACGCCCAGCACTGCGCCGATTTCCTTGAAATTCAGCTCCTGCTCGTAGTACAACCCCATCAGCATCTTTTCCCTCTCCGGCAGATCGCCGATCGCCTCGATCAGCAGTTCGCGCAAATCGTCGTTCAGCAGGCTTGCCAGGGGATCGGGCTCGGCGCCGGAACAGTTGCGCTCCAGGAAATCGTCATCCCCCTCATTCACGAAATCCTCGTAATGGATGAGCTGGGTCCCATGGGCATCCATCAGCATCTGCTGGTAATCGGCAAGCGGCACCTTGAGTTCCGCGGCGATTTCCGTTTCCGCGGGCGGACGGCCGAGCCGATGCTGCAATGCCTGCACTGCCGTCTCGATCTGGCGCATGCTTTTGCGCGCGCTGCGCGGCATCCAGTCGGTCTGGCGTAATTCATCCAGCATGGCGCCGCGGATACGCTGGGCCGCATAAGTCTCGAATTGCGCTCCCGGTGTTTCCTCATAGCGGCTCAGCGCCTCCATCAGACCCATCATTCCTACCTGGATGAGATCGTCCACTCCCACGCTGGGCGGCAGCTTCGCCATCATGTGGTTCGCGATGCGTTTCACCAGCGGAGCGTACTCGGCTACCGCGGGCTTTCTATCGATGACACCTGCTGCGTTATACATGATCACTCCTCGTTTCCTGGATGGTTGCGCTGCTTTGCCTGGCGTCTTGACCGGAATGGCTGGACTGGTCGCCGGCTAACTGCGTGAGGCTTTGCATGAACCCGCGCATGCCGCCGTTGTTCGCGTCTTCGGACGTCCAGTTGAAAAGCGACTCCGCCGCGCGGCTGAAGGCGACAGCCGACTCGGATGCGGGGAACAGGTCTATGACCGCGCGACCGCGCCGGATCGACTGCCTGAGCTTGTCGTCCGGCGGTATGAAGCCGATAAAATCCAGCGATACCGAAAGATAGCGGCTCGCCACCCGGGCCATGTTATCGAATATCTTTTTCGCTTCCGTTGCCTCGTTGACTTTATTCACCAGCACGCGGAAGCGCTGGCTGCCGCCATTGCCGCTTATGTGCTTGATCAAGGCGTAGGCCGCGGTAATGGACGCGGGCTGGGATGAAACCAGGACCGCGATTTCGTGGCAGGGGAAGACAAGCGAGAGCAGTTTGCTGGCGTGGCCAGGCGCCGCATCGACGAGTATCACGTCCACGGGAAGCGTCAGGCTCCCGAACGAATCGACCAGGTGAGCCTGATCGTCCGGATTGAGCTTGTTCAGCACTCGCATGCCGCGTCCCGCCGGCAGGATGCTGAATCCATCGTAATGCTGGATCAGCACCTTGTCGAAAGCCATGTCGCGGCGAATCACATCCAGCAGATCCCGATGCGCGCTGAGTCCCAGCGTTCCGCCCAGGTTGTTGGCGCTCGCATTCTCGTCGATTATCAGCACCTTTTTGCCGCTTCGCACTAGGGCGGTCGCCAGGTTGATCACCGCGATGGTCTTGCCCGCGCCCACGCTGCCCGAGATCACGGTTGCGGCATGCAGATTGCTGTCCTGCACCAACAGGCGGCGCAGGCCCTCGGCCTGGTCCTGTATCGGATTAGCCAAGGCAGCCTCCATTCATTTCGAGACCGGCCATCCTCCCGGTTCCCCCCGTCATCAGCAGCGGAAATGCGTTTTCCGGCATGGCAAAGGAAGAAGCGGCAGGCAGGTTATCGAAGGCGTCACCAACCAGGTGATCCGCATTGCCTATATGCAGATCCTCGGGAACTCTTTGCCCGGTAGCAGTATAGTAGAGCTTCAATTGATGGCGGATGACAGTATCGAGCACGCCGCCGGTGGTGGCCGCTTCGTCCAGCTTGGTAATGATCGTCCCCGCGAGGCCGCCGCCCTCGTAGGCAGAAACGACTTCATTCAGCGTATCTCCGCTGGATGAGGCATTGAGCAGCAGCAGGCGCTTGACGTCCGTGCCGCAGCCGGAAAGCATCGCCACCTGTTCGGCCACCATCCTGTCGCGCTGGCTCATGCCGACGGTATCGATCAGCACCATGTGCTTGCCCCTCAGTTCCGACAGGGCCAGGGAAAGATCCTGCTGGTCCTTTACCGCGTAGACCGTGACCCCCAGGATCTTGCCGTAGATGCGCAACTGCTCATGGCCGCCTATCCGGTATCCATCCGTGGTCAGCAAAGCCAGCTTGTCCGCGCCATGGCGCACCACGCAACGTGCGGCGAGCTTGGCCGTGGTCGTGGTCTTGCCCACCCCGGTAGGCCCCACCAGCGCATATACGCCGCCTTGCTCCAGGATTTCGTTTTCATTGGCAATAGTCTGCAGGTTGGCTTTCAACACGGTCTTGATCCACTCCATGGCCTTATCTTCTTCCAGACCCGCGGGAAGCCGTTCCAGCAGGCCATGCGCCAGCGCGGCGCTGAACCCGGCTGCCAGCAACTGGCCGAGCACGTGACCACGGCTGGGGTCGCGGCGCTGCCGCTCGGTCCATGTCAGCGTAGCAAGCTGATGCTCGAGCGTGTCGCGCATCGACCTGATTTCGCTGAGCACGCTCGCTGCCACCTGGTCGGCAACCTGGCGGGAATCGAAGGCGGGCTGGCCAGTCGCTTCGGATACCGCATCCTGCTCCTGTGCCTGCGATTTTACCGACTTGCGGGCAGTTGCCGTGGCGCGCCGTTTCCTGGGGCCTGCTTCCACCTCATGATCTCGGATGTTTTCTTCCCTCGGCCCAGGAATGGCTGGCTCGTCGCCGTTTTCGGACTGGCGCAGCGCTCCATTGCCGGATCCCGTATCCACCATGCTTGCGGCAGCTTTCTTTCCGGCCCCGAACGCAGGGAGGGTTGCGGCACTGACGTTCTCCGGCATCCGCTGGGTATTCCCGGCGGCGGGCGCCAAAGGCTCGCGCGCTGCATCGGCACCGGTTGCGATGTTCGGAATGTTCGATACCGGGGAACGTGGAGGCCGTTGCTGCTGCTTATCGAACGCGGGAAACTTGAATCGCGGCAAACTATGGGCCGCAACAGGATTGCTCCCCGCTTCTTCCTCTAACCACTCCTCCTCGGATTCCTCCTGCTTGTTCCGCCCGCCTTGTTCCACCGGCGGCGCCATGAATGGAGAGATCTTCCGGGATTGCGCCGTTTCTTCCATTTTCACCGCCCGATGGACGGAGGCCTTGGCACTTTCTCGGCCTGGAGCACGGAATCCCGGTTGCTCCGGCTCCGCATCATTCCTGGATTCATCCAGCCGGGTTCTGCCCACCGCACCCTTCGCTGCGGCTTCCCCCGCTGGCGGCATCAGCGCCGTGATGTCTTCCGCGCCGAGGGCGAGGATTTCGACTCCGCCATCGACCGAGCGGTTGGAAAGGATGACTCCATCGGGACCCAGCGCATCCCGCACCATGCGTAATGCGTCCCGGGTAGTGGCGCCAAAAAACCGCTTTATGCTCATGCTCTCGCTCCTAGAATGGTGGTGACTTTGATGTTGCTGGAATCGGGTACTTCAGCGTGCGACAGAATCCTGAGTTGCGGCAGCGCGCGCCGCAGGAAACGGGCGAGCAGCGTCCTGAGCGGCGCCGGTACCAGAAGCACCGGAGCGATGCCCATCTGCTCCTGGCGCTGGCTCGCGCCCATGGCTTCGCGCAACAGCGTATCGGCCAGCCCTGGCTCGATGCCGGTATTGTTGGGGCTGGCCTGCAATGCCTGGACAAGCAATCTCTCCAATCCGGTATCCAGTGCCATGACCTGCAATTCGCCCATCTGCGGCGCGATCTGCTGCACGATCGCCCTTCCCAGCGCAACCCGCACCAGGGCAGTCAGTTCGTACGGATCTTGCACTCGGCTCCCATGTTCGGCCAGCGCATCCAGAATCGAGCGCATGTCGCGTATGTGCATATTTTCGTCCAGCAGGTTTTGCAGGACCTTTTGCACCGTCGAGATGGGTAGGAGCTTGGGAGTAAGGTCTTCCACCAGCTTGGGAGATTCCTTGGCCAGCCGGTCGAGCAGTTGCTGCGCCTCCGTGCGGCCCAGCAATTCCGCTGCATGGCCATGCAGCAGATGATTCAGGTGGGTAGCCACCACGGTGCCGGCATCCACCACGGTATAACCGAGCATTTGCGCATGGTCGCGCTGGCCGGCTTCGATCCACAAGGCGGGAAGCCCGAATGCGGGATCGCTGGTGGCGGCGCCCGGCAGGCTGCCGGAGACATTTCCGGGATTGATGGCGAGATACTGGCCGATATTGACTTCGCCCGCGCCAATGGATACGCCCTTTATGGTGATGCGGTATCCGTTGGGGCGCAGTTCCAGGTTGTCGCGTATATGCACCGAAGGCGGCAGATACCCGATTTCCTGCGCAAATTTCTTGCGCACGCCCTTTATCCTGCGCAGCAATTCGCCATCCTGCGCTTTATCGACCAGCGGGATCAGGCGGTAGCCCACTTCGAGGCCCAGGATATCCACCGGCATGACGTCATCCCAGCTCGCGTCCTGCACCTCCGCCGGCGCTTTGGGCGCCGCCGTTGCTTGCGCCGCCACCGCCCGCTTCTCACGTTTGATCATCAGGTACGCGCCGCCGCCCAGCACCGCGGCCAGCAACAGGAAAGCAACATGGGGCATGCCGGGTATCGTGCCCATCAGGCCGATGATCGCAGCCGTCAGGATCAGCACTTGCGGCTTCATGAAAAGCTGCGTGATGAGCTGCCCGCTGATATCCTCGTCGGTGCCTACGCGGCTGACCACCAGGCCCGCCGCCGTGGAGATGATAAGCGCCGGTATTTGCGCCACCAGCCCGTCGCCGATGGCCAGCAGGGTGTAATTATGCGCCGCGGTGGAGATATCCAGACCGTGCTGCAGCACGCCGACGACCAGGCCGCCGATCACGTTGATGAATAGAATCAGGATGCCTGCTATCGCGTCTCCACGCACGAATTTGCTGGCGCCATCCATCGAACCAAAGAACTCCGCTTCCTGGGCGATGGCGCCGCGCCGCTTGCCAGCCTCCTCCTCGCCGATGAGGCCGGCATTCATGTCCGCATCGATGGCCATCTGCTTGCCGGGCATCGCATCCAGGGTAAACCGCGCGGCGACCTCGGCTATGCGCCCCGCACCCTTGGTGATGACGATGAAATTGATGACCATCAGGATGACGAACACCACGATGCCAACCGTGTAGTTGCCGCCCACCAGGTAGTGGCCGAAAGCCTCGATGACCTTGCCTGCCGCATCCGGCCCGGTATGGCCTTCCATCAGCACGATCCGGGTGGAGGCAACATTGAGCGACAGCCTCAGCAGCGTGGTCAGCAGCAGCACGGTGGGAAACGCGGCGAACTCCAGGGGTTTGTGCGTATGGATGCTGACCAGCAGCACCATGATGGAAAGAGCGATATTGAAGGTGAACATCATGTCCAGCAAGAAAGCCGGCAATGGCAGCACCATCATGCCCAGGATCATGAGTATCAGAAGCGGCCCTGCGAGGCCCCTTGCGTTCACGCCGCTGAAGAAAGAGGAAAGGCTGGCAATCGCGTTCATGGGTTAACGGGCCTCACTGTCGGTTTCTGTCGGGGATGCGGAGGATGGGCTGTTCAGCGGATCCATATCGGCCGGCACCGCAAGCGTGGCGGGCGGAACCGGCGCCTTGCGGCCAGCCATCGCATTCGGGCCGTATTCGCGATAGCGGCGCAGCTGATAAACGTAGGCCAGCACTTCGGCCACGGCGTTATACAGCGCATGGGGAATTTCGTCGCCCAGTTCAGTGTGGGTATAGAGCGCGCGCGCCAGGGGCGGCGCTTCGAGCACCGGGATGTCATGCTCCGCGGCGATTTCGCGGATTCTCAGAGCGAGCAGGTGCGCGCCCTTCGCAACCACGCGGGGCGCGCCCTTCTTGCCATCCTCATATTTCAGCGCGACCGAGTAATGCGTGGGGTTGGTGACGATGACGTCCGCCTTGGGGATTTCGGCCATCATGCGCCGCCGGGCAATCTCGCGCTGCTGGGCGCGTATCCTGCCCTTGACCTGCGGGTTGCCTTCCGTTTCTTTTGCTTCCTGCCGTGCTTCTTCCTTGGTCATCCTGAGCTTGCGGTGATGGTCCCATAACTTATAGGGCACATCCGCCGCCGCGATCAGGATCATGGTGCCGGCCACGGCAAGAAAGCTCATCGCCACCAATTCGCCCATGTGGCCGATCCCTGCCGCCACGGGCGCCGCGATCAATGAAAGCACGGCCTCCTTGTGATGCCAGATGGTCCATACTCCGGCGCCGCCGATCAGCGCGGCCTTGAGGAGGGCCTTCGACAGTTCGACCAGGCTGTGCATGGAAAACATCCTGCCCAATCCGCTTGCCGGGTTGAGCCGGCTGAACTTGGGGATGAGTGCATTCCAGGTGAACAGCCAGCCCGAAAGCAGCATGGGTGCGGCGAGCGCCACCAGGAGCATCAGGACCAGGAAGGGAGCAAGTGCAAGCAGGGCGTGTATCGATTGCCCGAGCAGGCGCTCGGAAAGCAGTCCCGCATCGAAGCCGACGTCGCGGGACACTTTCATGCCGTCTTTGATCAGGCCGGCAAGCTGGCCCGCAATATGGCCACCCATGAACCACATCGCGGCGCCTGCAGCGATCAGGGTGGCAAAGGTGGATAGTTCCGGAGAACGCGGAACCTGGCCTTCCTCGCGGGATTTCTCCAGCTTCCTGGGCGATGCAGGTTCTGTTTTTTCGAGATCGCTCTCTTCGCTCACGCCTCACTCCGATATCTCGTTCATCAAGGCTGCCAACGCTACGATCGGCTACCATTGGCGAGCATTATCGAACGGCCCGGGCGCGGATCATCGAGGGAAAAGAGAGAAATTCCTGCCGCTATTCGGCGTTAAGAAATATCATCAAAAAAAGAGCAGATCATGGAATGAGCACATTTTCTCATCCGGCCTCGGAAGGCTCCAGGGTCTTGGCATTGATCGTGGCGGCATCGCTCTTGATATCCATGGTTGTCCCGCCTTCCTGGGTGACAGCCTCCGCCGCCTTGTGGCTCATCACGACGATGCTGATGCGCCTGTTCACGGGGTTGACGGGGTTGGCCTTGTCGAACAGCACGGCCGAACTCAACCCCACCACGCGCATGATCTTTTGTTCGTTCATCCCACCCATGACGAGCTGGCGGCGTGAAGCATTGGCGCGATCGGCGGACAGCTCCCAATTGCTGTAGTTTTTTTCTCCGCTGGCATAGGGAGTGGCATCGGTATGGCCCGCGAGGCTGATCCTGTTCGGCATTTCGTTCAGCACTCCGCCAAGCTTCTGCAGGATATCCCGGGTATAGGGCTGCAGATCCGCCTTGGCAAGCGCAAACATGGGACGATTTTTATCATCGACAATCTGGATGCGCAGTCCCTCCGATGTAATGTCCAGCAGCAGCTGATTCTTGAAGTCGCGCATGGTCTCGTTCGAGGCGATCAACCGTTCCAGCCGGCTCTTCAGGTCCTCGAGCTTGATTCTGTCCAGCCGTTCGAGCTCGGCCCGGGCCGCCTTGAGGTTGCGAGGCTTGCTCCTCTCGCCGCTTACCTTCCTGGCCTGGCCGACATTCATCGTAATATCCCTGCCCCCTCCCTGGATCACGCTGGCACGATCTCCGGTTCCGCGGGCCTTATCCAGAGGAGTCTTCACCGGGGTCTGAAAATACTCCGAAAGCCCCTGCAACTGCTCCTCGCTGGCCGAGCCCAGCAGCCACATGAGCAGGAAGAACGCCATCATGGCGGTGACGAAATCCGCATAGGCGATCTTCCATGCGCCCCCATGATGGCTGCCATGTTTTTTCACTTTTTTGATGATAATGGGGCGCTTCTCAGTCGCGGTCATGGTTTACTTCCTGGAATCATCCATCCTGAATCCCCCTGCAGCGAACTCGCCATATGGCTGAACCTCGAGTGCCGTGGAAAGTCTTCGTGGATCATGGCTCTAAACTGGAAATGAGCGGTCAATTGCCGGATTCAGATTCAAGATCGCCTATTTATGCCTTGCCTGCCTGACACGCTCTTCCAGTTCCACGAAGCTCGGGCGCTCGGTCGAATACAGCGCCTTGCGGCCAAACTCGACCGCCAGGGCGGGAGCGTAGCCATTGATGCTGGCAAGCAATGTCATCCGGATGCACTGCAGCATCTTGGTCGACTCCTCGAGTTTTTGCTCCAGCACGACGGCGCACGGTCCGACGAAGCCGTAGCCCAGAAGAATTCCCAGGAAAGTGCCTACCAGCGCCTGCGCTACCAGCACCCCCAGCTCCGAGGGCGGGAGGCCAACCGACGCCATGGTATGGATCACGCCCATCACAGCGGCGACAATGCCGAATGCGGGCATGCTGTCTCCCAGCTTGGAAATGCAGTGCACCGGAATCTGGCCCTCCTGATGGTGCGTCTCGATTTCATTGTCCATCAGGTTCTCGATCTCGAACGCATTCAGATTGCCCCCCACCATCAGGCGAAGATAGTCGGTCATGAACTCGATTGCCTCATGATCCGCCAGGACGCTGGGGTAATGTGAGAAGATCGGACTCTCGCCCGGATTGTCGATGTCGGACTCGATGGACATCAATCCCTCCTTGCGCACCTTCGCCAGGAGATCGTAGAGCAGCGCCATGAGGTCCATGTAAAGCATCTTCGTGTACTTCGGGCGGTGAGCAACCCTGGGCAAAGCCTTCAATGTCGCCTTCAGCGCCTTGCCTGTATTGCCCAGCACGGAAGCGCCCACCGCGGCCCCCCCTATCATCAGAAGCTCCAATGGCTGATACAGTGCGGCAAGGTGTCCGCCCGCCAGTGCAAATCCTCCGAATACTGAGCCCAGAGTGATGAGGCATCCTACAATGATCAGCATTTTTACCGGTACTCCGTTTCGATGATTGATGCTGCGTGTTCCCGCTCTTGCGGGACTTTCAATTCGTTGGCTCAATGCAGCCCGGCACTGCCGGCAATTGCGCGATGGCCCGCCTCCAGGCGGCAGCCGTGCTGCATTGGAACATTCACTTCTGTAACGGCGGAAACCTGGCAAACTTTAACGGGAGCAAGCGAAAGAAGCGCTGGAAAACCAGGCGGATAAAGCGTTTTGGGTTTAACGGCGGGGCGCGAAAAAAATGCGGTGTGGCAGTCTCAATATAGGGGGATTGAGAATGCCCGCACCGCAGCGGAAAATCAAGGGCCGGTTAAACCTAAATCCGGCAGTTGATTGCTCATTTTTAGTTTAGAACCATGATTCACCGAGACTTTTCCCGGCACTCGACACTCATCTATATGGTGAGTTCGCTACAGGGCGGATTTAGGTTAAAGCCCGTAAAAGGGAATCAGGCCGCCATGGCAGCGTAGGTCAGCGTACGCGGCTTGCTGGTCTTGCCCGCGCGGGAAGGAACATTGCACAGCCCGCAGACGAAGCGATGGGTGAGATCATGCGCGTGAACCACGAAATGGCCGCTGCATTGCCCGCAGGAGGCGGTTTTCAACATTTCTCCTTCAAAAAAACGCACCAGGGTCCAGGCGCGAGTCAGGCTTAGCACGGGCTCCATCTCCGCGACTTCGCAGTGCTCCAGGTAGAGTTTGTAGCTTTTGATGATTGCCTCGATTCCGCGGCACTCGGCATGGGCTGTCAGATAGCTGTAAATATCGGCGAATATGGAAGAATGAATATTGGGTTGCCACGTCAGAAACCAGTCCTCTGAAAAAGGCAGCATGCCCTTGGGGGGAGAAACGCCCTTCAATTCCTTGTAGAGCTTGATCAGGCGTTCGCGGCTCAGGCTGGTTTCGCTTTCCAGCAACTGGAGGCGTGCTCCGAGATGGATCATTTCCATGGCAGTCTGGATTTCCCTGGCTTCCGACGCTACGCTCTTTTTCCGCATGATATTTTCCCCTATCGTTGAAACACTGTTTCTTATCGATGAATCCTGTCGGCTTCGCTTGCCTTGTTTGCCGGAGTGCCTAGGTTATCTCTTCCACCGGCTGGCCTGCCATGAGGATGGCCGCATGGGATTGGGACATCGTTTTTTCCTTGCCGCTATAATTCGCCAGCATGCCAAATACAAGGTTGTCGTCGAACCGGATACGGCACAGCATCATGTTGGAGTTGGATAATTTAAGAATCTGGCTGGGGGTCAGCACTGCCAATATGTCAGCGATATCCTTGCTGATCCCCAGGCGGAAGATGGCCATGTCCTTGTCGGCAAGGACCATCTGCTGGGCCAGCATCAGGTAGGTCAGGTTGAGTTCCCTGATTTCCGTGGTCAATTCGTTCGCTTTCATTTTGCCCCCAATGTGTTGTTGAGGACTTCATTGTGCCCATCGGACGATGTTCCGGAAATCGGAAGGCCTCCGATTCGCGCGTAGGAAATGGATGCGTTTCCATGTAGGAAAATCTCCTACATGCGCAGGAAAAGCGGCGCCATGTCCGGATGGCCCGGGAGAAAGCTCCGGAAAATGAATGCCGGCGCGCAGAGTGCTTTATAAAGGAGCATGCCGACTCAACGGCACGGCTACCCTCGAACTTTAGGGAAATTTTGCGGAATTCAGGCAGCCACTTCGCAAAGCACGACGGTAACGTTGTCCCTGCCCCCCGCCGCCAGCGCCTGTTCGATCAGTTTGAGCACCTTTTGCTGGATGGATTTGTGCGAAACGAGTATTTCCCGGATCTCGGCATCCTCCAGCATATCGGTCAGTCCATCCGAGCAGAGCAGGAAGATATCGCGGTCCAGCGCATTTCCCCTCAGCAAGTCGAAAGGCACGGCGGCATCCGGAGCATTCATGGAACTCCCGCCGGTGGAGCCCATGCTTCCGCCGAGAACCTGGAACAGAATATTCTTTCGAGGATGATGCCTTGCTTCCTCCGCAGTCAGCTCGCCGTTATCCACCTGAAGCTGCACCAGGGAGTGGTCCTTCGTCAACTGGCATAAATTTCCTTCCCGCAGCAGATAAACCCTGCTATCTCCAATATGGCCGATCACATAATCGTTTTCATGGATTATCAGCAGGTCCGCAGTGCATCCCATTCCCTTGTCATGCGGGTGCTCCGCCACGTGCCTGGCTATGAGCCTGCTTGTCCGGTTGAATACTTTCTCCAGCAATTGCTCGTAATCCGCCACGGGCGAAGCGGCAGCAGCGGCGTGCCGCAATTCGCCATTCGCGCGCATCCCGGGAGTCCCGCCGGAATCTTCGCCGCCAAAAACGCTACGCGCGGCCTCGATGAAATACTTGCTGGCGATTTCCCCGGCGGCGGCGCCGCCCATGCCATCCGCCACTCCAAAGAGGCCGATTTCCGGCATGACGCAATAAGCATCTTCGTTGTTGGTGCGCCGGAGCCCGATATCGGTGGCTCCGGCAGATAGAAGCCTGGTCATTCAGTCAGTTTTGCCTGCAAAAATTCAAGATCGGATCGGTTCATCTGCCTTTCTTCGGCAATTGCCTGTCCCGCACCTCTGTGCTTGCGCCAATCGGTGTTCGCCAGAAGGAGTTGCTCACGGAAACTTTCGGTCCAATGCAGCATAGAAGGACTTGATCCGTGATTTTATGCTCGCTGCTCCGTTTCTGTCTTCTTTCGCCAGATCATCCACCAGCGCTTCCACAGCCGGCCGTTTCTGCCTGAATTCCGCCACGACAGCTGAAATATCTGCAGGCTTGAAGAAAGGATTGTTAAAATTTGGCAGTTCAGGAGCGGAATCATCCGGCCTCACCCAGCCGGCCAGGTCGTAATCGTAGGGAAAAACGATCCATTTGCCATCGGCTTCGACTACCTTCATATTCCAGAGGCCGCGGGAAGCGCTGGTATCGTCGGGTGAAATGCGCAGAATCCAGTCATAGTTTGCGATCAATGACTGGAACAGCATTAGGCGGATGATGCTCCTGGGGTCGATGGGCTCTATTTGCGAGCCTGCATTCCGCGCATCTTTTTGCGCTTCCGTGAGGCTGGTAAAAATGTACTGCGTATCGGAATCCTTGATGGGTGAGTCCGCAGCGCGGATTTCCTTTCCTTTCGCGTTCTTCACGAAAGTCTTGATATTCTCGAGGAAGAAACCCGGCATGGGCTGGTTCACCGCGAACCCGCTGGGCTGCGGCTCGACCGGACCTCTCCCCGTGGTGCTGTCGATATAGCTGAAGCTTGTCGCCGCGGCCTGGAAACCGGGAACGCCCAGAAGCTCCTGCACCTTGTATACCAGCGCTTCCCGATGTGGCGACAGGCCTCCCCAGACGCGGTGGAAACGCTGGGATGCCCCCGGCTTGCCTCCGCAGTGGGTGCCTATCCCCACGGAATGCAGCCCGTCGAACAGCGTGCCTTTTGAAACCCGGTCATCCGTTGCACGGTCTTTTTCGAAACTGATCGTCATTTTCGGAAATGGGCATTCCGTCTTTGCCTGGCTGGTGTTCCCTCGCAACTGCACCTGCACCGGGAGATCATGCGAGCCGGAACCGTCCTTCCACGAAAGTCTTCCGGGAGCCGTAAAATCCCTTATGTCTTCCGGCACCTCGGCGTTTGGAATAGCGCGATGGTTCCACAAATCCCCGAAATCCGTCTTCAGAGTGAATACGATTTTCTCCTGCGTGGAAAATATCGGCGCGTTGCTATGGCCAATGCCGGTACTATCAGCTTGCGCCGGGAAAACAGCGCAAGCGGCCAGAATCGCAAGAGTTGTCCAGCTGATCAAGCACTTCTTCATGGCAGTTCTCCTAATATGGTCGGGATAATCGAGATATCCGAGATGATCGAGGCGCTTAAACCCAAGAAAACACCGGGTAAAGGAATACAGATTTCCAGGTCTCACGGCATGCATCAACCCCAATTGAAATATAGACGAGAAATTGGGGGAATGTATGAATGCAAGGGCCGCGAGCAGCAGGCCGCATCAAAAGGAAGGGAAAAAGAATCTCTGAACATGCCCTCCGCCCCTGTAGCCACCCCGCTATAATTGACGTGTTCATATAGCCGCTTTTATGCCCCGCCCACCCGGGAATTATTGTCGCCATTATCGATCAAATGCTTTCATATGACACCGATCAGCCTGGAACCTGTCGGACTATGCCACCGACGATAGCGTAGTCCGACAGGCTCCAGGTCAGTGGACGAACAGATGAGCCTCATTCAGGCTGGCTGATCGAAGTCATTTTTCCGGTATTCCCTGAATGCTTTATCTGATATTGGCCTGTTTCATCGCTTTCCTGATTATCGGCCCGTCTTACTGGATCAGGCATATCATGGAGAAATATAGCGAACCCGCAGACCGCTACGCATTCACAGGAGCGCAACTCGCCCGCGACCTTCTCGACCAGGCGAATTTGCAACACGTCGGTGTGGAGCTTGCCGAATCGGGCGACCATTATGATCCCCTGGAAAAAAAGGTTTGCCTTACCCCGGATAAATTCAACGGCCGCTCGCTGACCGCCATAACGGTGGCGGCGCACGAAGTCGGCCATGCGATCCAGCACCGGGATAACTATGCACCCCTCGCCTTGCGCACTCAGTTGGTGCAATGGCTTGCTCCTGCCGAAAAGCTGGGGGCGGGCATCCTGATGCTGGCCCCGGCAATCATGGCGTTATCACGCTCTCCCGCCGTGGGATTGCTATTTCTTGCGGGCGGAATCCTGACTCTGGCGAGCGCGGCGCTGGTGCATGCCGCAACCTTACCAATGGAATTGAACGCGAGCTTTGCCCGGGCGTTGCCCATTCTGGAGCGAAAACGTTGCCTGATCGACGGAGACCTGCCTCATGCCCGGCGCCTGCTTACTGCAGCGGCCTGGACTTACGTTGCGGCTTCCCTGATGACACTTCTCAATATGGCGCGCTGGTGGGCGATCCTGCGGCGGTAATGAACCAGAAAGATGACTTGCATTTATTATTTCCTCGAGCACCGCTTACCTTCATCGCTTGAACCGTTATGCAGGAAATGGCGGCCATCAGTGAATCACAGCATGACCACATTGGCCTGTTTCCCGAATACCCGCTGGACGGAAGGCGCCAGATGAGCGTGATGGGTCAGGAAGATGACCTGTGTTTGCCCGGATAATGCCTGCAGCGCTTCGAGTCCTGCTTCCGACCGTGCATCGTCATAGTTGATGAAAAGATCATCGGCAATGAACGGCAGCGGCATGGATTGCTCGAGATGCAGCTCCAGTGCAGCCAATCTCAGGGCCAGGTAAAGTTGATCCCGCGTTCCATCGCTCATTTCGGCGATGCGGACGAGTTTGCCGTTTGACCGCAGCCCTTCCAGGCTCATCGGTTCCCGCTCGAAATCCACGACCAGCCGGTGGAAAGATCCCAGGGTGAATTTCGAAAAAAGAACACCTGCACGGGCTAGCAAGGGTCCCTGCTTTTCCTCGCGATAGCGCTCGATAGACCAGCGAAGCAAACGCCCTGCGGTGAACACTTTTACATACCGTTCCGCAGCATCTGTCATGCTGGCAATCGCCTGTTGCCGCTGTGCTTCAGCCTTTGCAGCCGCATCCGATCCCCCGATTTCAGCCAGTGTCCTCGACGAATTTGCATGGTCGGCCGAGAGCGTGTTCAGCCTCGTCACCGCCTCCGAAAGATCGGTGTCGATCTGCATGAGCGTGACTGCGATCTGGGGCAGGTCGGCAGCGTCGCCCTCCTTCTCGATTTGCTCAAGCGCAAGCCCGTCGCCGACTTCGAGAAGGTTTATCCTGGCGCTGGTAACTTCCGCTTGCAAGCGGCGTTTTGCGTCGGATCGGGCGATGGCTTCCGCCAGCAAACCGTGGGAATCGACTCCCGCTCGCTCCATGAGGGGCCGAAGGCTCGCCCTTGCTGTTTTTATCGCTTTCTCGGCCTTTGCAGTTTGTTCCTGCGCGTCGCGCAAAACTTTCTTCAGCCGGGCAGTTTCCGCCGCCGCTTCCTGCGCCGCTGTTAAACGCCGCGTCAGTAACTGGATTATCTGCGTGGCGGGCTCACCTTTCACCTCGGGTGCACCTGTCAGCGCCAGCCGGCTGGCTTCCGCAGCCAGTTCGCCCAGGTCGGCGCGCATTGTGTCGATCCGCTCAACCTGGATTTCGCGCATCTTCCTGAGCTTTTCTTCGACATCCTGGATGAGTCCCAGCGCTCCCTCAACCGTGGCAACGCTGCTATCCGTGGGCAGCGCCATTTTTTCGAGCGCATCCGACCAGGTCTGCGTCCAGCGGTTTATCGCAGCCCTGGCGAGTCCACTGGTTTGCTGCAGCGTTTTTACCGACGTCTGCGCGGTGTCCAGCTGAGCCGCCAGCGTTTTGCGCTGCGTCTCCATGGTATCGACAGAACTCATGAAGGTTTCCACTCGGCGGCCAAGCATTGACAGGCTGTCACCTTCATCCGTTTGAATCCCGGCTTCCCGCAGTTCTTTCATCAGCCCGGTTTTCAGTTCCAAGACCGTCGTGGAAAGCAGGCGAAATTCATCGTCGGCTTCTTCGCAGGCCGTTCCCGCGAGAAGCGCAGCCTCCCTTTTTGCCAGCCACTCTCCGCTCTCCTCCAGCGGCAGGTCGGCCAGGCCCAGGCCCAGCATGAACTCCGCCCACTCCGTATCCCGCTTCCCGACCTCTTCGTTTAAAAAGGCATACTGGCTCTCCAGCGCGGATAAATCCTGCTCCTCCCTCTCCAGTTGATGCTGGAGACCTTGCAGCTCGGTTACCTTTTCCACGTTATCGAGCTGGATATCGGAAACCTCATCCGCGCGAAACAGGGCCGCCTCAAATTTATCAGCACCCTGCTGAAGACTCACCTCGTTTTCTTTAATAGCCGACCAGGCGGCGTTCCTCTCGGACCGGACCTGGAGCACTTCCTCCCGCGTCGAGATATGACCGAGCTTTCTGAGCTGGGATATTTTCAACCGGGTATGGGCAATTCCCATTTTCAGCTCATCCCTTCGCTTCGATACCGCTCTTCGATCAGCGACAAAAGTCTGCCGCTCCTGCATCAGCCGCGATATCGTGTTCTGGCCCGGCGGCTTTATTGCTGTCAATGCGGAAAAGGGCATGCACCATTGTCCCAGTTCCCGCAAGGCTTTCTCCAGCGCGGCGCTTTTCCTCCCAAGAGTGGCCTGCTGTTTCTGCATGGCGGCATCCGGGTCGCCCAGCCGCCTCACGTCAGCAAGAACTGCGTGAAGAGCCGGGCTGACTTCTCTCGACTGCAATCCAGAGAGCTGATCTGTCAAGGATTTGATTTCCGATAGTTTGACATCCTCTGCCTGTTCCGCAGCCCGCAAACCTTCGATAAGACCGCTGCGCTCGTGGGCCAGTTGTCCTAATTCGCGCCGCACGAGAAGCGTGGGAAGACGCTCGGCGACCGCTTCTTCAGATCCGGATTGCCAGCCAAGCTGGGTGCATGCCGTGCAGATATCGCGCCAAAGGATGGATTTTTCCGTTTTCTGGCGCTCGATATCTCTCTCATGCGCGCCGTACCGCAGCCGGAGTTCTCCAAGTTTTTCGATGTCGGCAGCAATCCCGAGCACCGCCTCATCCACCTGGATTTGCCCCAGTTCGTGTTCCGTTTTTCTTATTGCGCCGTTACCCAGTTCCAGCAATGCGCTCTCTTTGGCAATATCCTGCTCCGCGGCCGACAGTATGGACGCCGCATCGGCCGGCAGGTCGGCAGCCTCTCCCAGGGCATTCAACTGCTTTTCACTTTCCCTGAAAATCCGCAGCAAGGGAGCCAGCCTTCGAATGCGTTCCAGCCGATTTCTTTCAACCTGGAGCTCGGCATGGCGTGCGCGCTCATTGTCGATCATCTCTTGCAGACTTTCAGCAGCACGGCTGGCTTCCGTCCATTCCCGGGTTCTTACCGTAGCCTGTTTTAAAGTCGCGTTAGCATCTTCAAGCTGTTGGGCTGCAATGTAATAAGCCCTGTCAGCCGATTTTCGCGGCGCCCAGAGCTTGCCCGCTTCCTCAACCAGCGCATCGCGAACTTTTCCCAGGCTGCCTACACCTGCCGCGGCCTGGAACAATACCTGGCCCACGTCGTTTTTGGCATTCAGGATGCTGTTGCCCCCTTCCACCAGCTTTTTATGGTCAAGGCCGAACATCTGCTCGAAAAAATTCCTGTCAGCCGCGCCCAAAAACGGGCCCAATGCCGTATCCGCCAATGCGCTGTTCTGCGGCGAACGCAACGACTGTTTTTGCGCTTTGGCGCGGTGGAACTCCAGGGTGGCTGACTTATTGCTGATGTGCGCGCCCAGCCGCAGTTCAGTGAGCGGATGCAGGAAACCCATGGATGAAAAATGAGGCATGCCGAACAATAAATCCACGATTGCCGACCGCAGCGTCGATTTGCCCGCCTCGTTGGGACCGACAATGAGATGAAAATCCTGCCTGCCCCCGGGAAAATCGATAGAGCAATCGGAAAATTTGCCGTATTTGATGAGATCCAGCCGATGGAATCGCATTGCCGCCCTACTCCTCCCGAGCCAGATGAGAAAGCAATCCCGGGCGAACTTCACGAACCAGCCGGGCCAGATCCCCGGAGCGTATTTCCTCAAAGTACGGCACCACGGCCTGAAGCTCGGGTGGCGCCTTGCTGGCCAGCATCAACAGGTCGTCTCGCAGGCTTTTGAGAAATTCCGGATCGCTATCGGCTGCTTCCAGGATGACCTGCAGATCTGCAAGCGCATCACCGCGTGTTCCAGCGCCCTCGCCTTCATCCGCGGCGGACGTGGCAACCTTCACTTTTTCAATCCAGAGCCGGTCCATTCCGATTGCGGCGGCTATCGCCAGGATTTCGAGCCGCAATTGGGCTTCCAGTCCGAACAGATCGCCATGAGCGAGCGTCCTGCCAGTAACCGTCACTCTGACTGCAGCGGGAATGGCGGCAGGATGATGCGCTATCAGCTCTTCGAGTCCTTTTCTTGCAGCATCCACCACATCAGCCAGCGAATGGCAGTCCGTTGCATCGATCTCCAGGCTGTGCCAGCGAAGCACATCGACAATGAGCCGCTCGACCTGGTGTACCCCCGTTTCATCCGCCGTAACCAGCACCGCGCCGCGTGCGCCGGTCTCGCGGATATGGCGCCCCTGCAGATTGCCCGGAAACACAATGGTTGAAGCGCCATGCCAGACCTGATGTTCGTGAACATGACCCAGCGCCCAGTAATGATAGCCTTTCGCATGAAGCTCGCCGAGACTGCAGGGAGCGTAGCTTGCGTGAACTGCATTGCCTTCAAGGGCGGTATGAAGCACACCGATATTGAACATTCCCTGCGCGGGAGCCGGATACCCGGTAACCAGATTCTGGATGGTTTCCCTCTCCTTGAAGCTGTGGCCATGCAGCGCGACCTTTAAATGATCGATAAAGAAGGTCTGAGATTTGCGCGAATCGAACGTGAAGACATTGTCGGGCCACTGGAGTTTCTTCGTCATCTCGCTTTCGGCGTCATGGTTGCCGAAGACCAGATAAACAGGAATACCGGCTTTTTTGAGGCGTCCCATCTCCCCGCAGAAATAAATACCCGTATTGTGGTCTTTCCAGGTGCCGTCATACAG